>JAABUK010003241.1_pt1 | contig 27804 bp, 31 predicted proteins | sample 5559141 | NCBI WGS metagenome assembly JAABUK01 (sample SAMN10711869, study PRJNA513367) | rock metagenome | isolation source: Antarctica rocks | place: Antarctica: Victoria Land, Pudding Butte nord | collected 2016-01-03
CAAGTCTTCGTCGAAGCGCTCGACCGCCTCTTCGAGAACGTGTGCGAACTAGACTTGATCTTCGGCTTCGAGACCCTACACACGGTCTTGGGGGAGATGGTGGTGGGCGGGGTGGTGGTGGAGACGGGGCTGGAGAGGATTGTGGAGGGTGTGAGGCTTGCTGAGGGGGGGACGAAGGGCAAGAGGAGGGCGGTCAATGAGGGGGGGTTTGGGGGGCATGGTGCGGCGCGGAGTGTGGGTGCAGGCGCGGGGGGGGCGATGAGGGCGCTGGGGTGGGCTGGGGGTGGAGGGTTGGGCGGGTGGAGGTGAGGTGTGGTGTGGTGTTTGAGGCAGGCCAGCTGGATTGGACCGAACGACATGACGGAAGCGTCAGACCTCTGGCTGTTCCGATGGCGGTTAACGTGCTCCTTGCTGATCCGAGTGGACACACACTCGAACAGCCGAGATAGATGCGGTGCTCACGGCACCACCGCGCCATGACTCGCCCAGCCATGGATGCAAGCCTACGGCATATGATTCACTCATCGACCGGCGATAGTAGCGTGAGCAGGGAGGTCCTAGCAGGGGACATGATCAACATGAAGGCTATAGAGCAACGTCAGGGGGTCAGCAATAGCTGGGACAGGTGGAGGATAATGGACATGTTTGAATGAACCGGCAAACGAGAGGGCTTTGGAGTGGTAAAGAGGACGCAGTTCTCTGTTTCGTCGAAGGACCGCGAACGCGACGTGTAGGTTCTGACATGTTCTAGTATTCGACGAAGAGCTCGCTGGAGCTTTTCTCAATCTTCCCGTTCCCTGACCGTCTCCCCCAAGCCACCTCCGGGCTAAGCCTCCGTATTCTCGAATGAGAACGACGGATTCCCTGGCAAAGCATTCTCCGCCATGGACGGCAAACTCTGCTTATTCCCCTTCTCCACCTTCACCACAACGACCTCTTTACACCCCGTCGTCCTCATCAAGTTCTTCTTCATACTCTCCAACATCTCCACCTCATCAAACGCCAGGTTTCGATCAAACACCGTCGTCGGATCCTCGCGTTGATTGATCAATCTGCTCTTTAGCGCCTGCACAAACGGCATCGCTTTCTTCACCTCGCCCATCTTGCTTATCTTGCCTTTCAGGTCCTTGTCGTTGATGGATAGAGCAGTGGCATCGAACATCTCGCGGACTAGGTCGATATATTTCTCTTGCCAGGGCGGGAAACTCGAAGCTGCGAAAATGGTGAGGCGTTTTGGTTTCTTCGGGTCAAATGGGCTTGTCTTGCCTTTTGCCATTCTCTTGGCAGCTTGGGCTTCGGCGCTGGTGATGTTGCTGCTGGTTGTTTTGATGTACTCTCGTGCTGCTGTTAGAGCAGGGTCTGCAGCAGGGACGTCTGAGGGCCATTGAGCTCGTTGGATGGTATCTGGGTTTTTGAGCACTTCGAGCCAGATGTACTCGGCCCAGTGAGGAGCGATGGGAGCGATCAGGAGGGCTTGCAGGGCAATGTAGCGGAGGATCAATGGGCGCGACATGGGTGTCGAGGAGGAAAGGCAAGCTTCGCGGTAGAAGTCGCGTGCGGATTGGAAGTCATAAAGTGAAGATTTTAGGGCGAGTTTGTAATCTGTGCTGTGAAGATGTCAGATCAAGGTGGGGAACGTTGAGCTCACGCTTGCTCACTCTTCATAATGCTGCCTTGCTTCGTGGACAAGGGTGGTCATCTCGTCGTCAAATAGCTTATCCCAGAGTGCATCTGCCGGTCCTATCCGCAGAATGGAATCTTGAACAACTTCTTCAATCCACTCCTTGAGCGTGTGCATCCTCATAATTGCACCATTTGCTCCCTTTTCCTCGAAGTTAGCGTCCTCAATCCCATCACCCGCGTCTGCAAGCGCTATCCTGGTGGCATCGGCACCAAACTTCTTCACAGCTTCGCTCAAAGTCAAGAAATTCCCCGTACTCTTGCTCATCTTGGCACCATTGAGCAGCAGATGACCATTCGATCGAACAGACCTTGGCCAGTACTGTCGAGGAAATAGGGCGAGGTGGATGTACAACATGAACGTTAAATGGTTGGGAACAAGATCTTTCCCGGACACTCGCATATCGAGCGGATACCAATAGTCAAATTCGCGGCGCATGGTCTGGAACGACTCTCTGCTGATGCCAGATGCGTTAATGAGGTTCTCTGACATTTCCGTCTTGTGGAAAATACAGTCCCAGACTTCGTCAGACATCTGTTCTGGTTTGATGTTCAGCTTTCCAGGCTTGCTGCCAAAGATGTCGGAGTGTAGGAGATGTGAGACGGTATAGTAGGACATGTAGATGGTGCTGTCGCTCAAGCTCTCCACCAAAAATTTCTTATCCCAGGGCAGTTTCGTACCGAGACCATAAGTTCTTGCACAAGCCCATCGATCCAACCATGCGAGATTCGCATTGAACTGGTTCGTCGTTTCTTGAGTATAGCAGTTCAGTCCATTGTTAACATAGTCAATCACGGTCTGCTGCCATACTTTGTCATTCTCACCATAGTTCAAGAACCATTGACCAAGATAAGCCACAACACATTCGTCGGCGCTGCGACTGACAACCTTTCCGGATGGATCGGCGAAAGGAAAAGCGTCGCCGCTATTGATCAGAGACAATCGAACTTTGTCCTTGGCTTCCTGAACTGGCTGACCCTTGAATTCTCCAACGAGCATCTTGCCTTTGTAAAACCCTTCCGAGTATGCAAGATCCTTAGCTTGTGCAAGTTGAGCTGCATCCTTGGGCGAATTGATCTTCATCGTCTCCACCAGATGCTTTGCTGCCAGGTTACCATATGATGGTGTTTCTATCAGCGGCACAATCTCGACTTCTGCCCATTCCTTCTTGATGCCGTAGAAGTCGGCCTTCTTGGCGAGATCTCGGATGGTCGCATAGTCGTCCGGACTGTCGGATGGCACACACGTGACCACTCCAGTTCCCTTTGTAGCAAGAACTGAGTCCATTGGGAGTATCCTTACACCCTCCGTATGGAATGAAAGTGGCGCATTGACCAGCGTTCCGACGAATGCAGACCCAGGCAGCTCAACCACCGGCTGCAGCTCGCTTTGATCTCGCGGGAAGTGTTCAACGTCGTAAAACTCCCCTTGGAATGCCATATTCCATGCTGCCCGCTTTGTAGCTATGTAGTACTCGGATTCCGACACCTTAAAGATGCCATATCTGATCTTGGGACCAACGAAGCAACACGTCTGCCCATACATTGTCTCTGGTCTCAAAGTAGCCGGAACGAAGTAAACTTTCGCATCCTTGGGTATCTTGCCTTCTACTTCTTCAGCCACCTCTAGCGCCCATTCCTTTACCTGCAGTTTAAGGGCTGTATATTCTGTTGGCCCGATGCCTTCACCTTCGGTCCGGTCGTGGTCCATGCAAGGTTGTCCATCCTTTGGACTATATATTGTGTACCGGTTGCCGTACATAATCTTGTTAAGTTCTTTCAAGCGGTTCATCTGCCATCGTACAAAAGCATCGTAATAAGGATTCGCATCGGTCGTAACGAACTTTCTTCTCCAGTCTATTCTTGCGCCGAAACCTGTGAGGTCATTTTCGCATAATGGTGGGAAATATTCAAGCCAGTAACTTGCATCGGCAAACTTGTGGATTTCCTCTCTAGCTATGCCCAAAGCAAGCATGATCTGAAACTGGTATTTTAGCTTCACCGCTTTGCCTGCAGCCTTGCTCTTTTTGCTGCTGAATTTTGTGATATCGTCCTTTACTTGGCCCTGAACTGGGGCAACAGGCGCGCCATTCTCTACTGGTGCGTCATCCACCTCTTCTTCTTGGTAGCCTTCAAAGTTCTTGCCAAACCTCCGTACGTCCTCGACGAGCTTGTCCGCACAGGCTTTTATTGGCATACCTGTGCAGTGGAAGCCCAGAGGAAAGAGTGCTCTCTTTCCTACCATCCGCGCAAATCCTGCGGTGAACTCGACTTTTGAAGCTGTAAAGCTGTGTCCAGCATGAAGGGTACCATTCATATAAGGATATGCAAAGGTGCCGAAATACTTCGGGTGCTTCTTTCTCAGTTCGTCAGGGGTTGACGAATCGTAGGGAACCTCTGCATCCGTTGGCGCATCGACTTCGAATATTCGATCAGCTTTCCATTTTGCTTGGTATTTCTTCTCGATCGCTATCAGAGTGTCTCGGTTCTTAGTCTGGCATGGGGTCAGCAAGAAGCCCTTGAACGGCGAGCTTTGGACAAACATTTTCGAGCTTCAAGGTATTCTTCGAGCTGTTGCTCGGATCCAGCAGGTCTATTGTCTCCCCCACAGCCGCCATATTAAATCGAAAGCCACGCGAGATCGGCACAGGGTCAGGAATAATGAGATGAGAACCTGCAAAATCAGTCTGGGTCACAAAACATGAGTCAGTTGACTGGTCTCATAGAATAACCCTTGACATTTAAAGTTGACTACTATCGATAGGGCTCCCGGTCTTGGCAGTCAGCCCTACGGAACATCTGGGAGTCGACAGCAGCCCGAACTGACGATTCCTACTGGTAATGCATGCAATCTGCAGAAAGCTACCATTGACAAGTGTAAACCCAGTCCTAATAGGCCTTTGTTCTAGAGAGATGAGTATCTCATGTGCACCGTACCCAACTATTTCCCCTTCCGCAACGGCTAAATGTGCTCTGCAAAAAATGATAGTATCCAGTATGTGCAGTTTGAATGGATGATGCTGCGAAAGTATATGCAGAATATGTCTCAATAGACCCAGTGTGGTCCTCAAACATATTCGAGGTTCCAGCAGTATATGCAATAACAACAATACCCCAGAAGTTGAACCAAGATAGACCAGAATCTCAAGACGATAAGGGTGCAGGACTGAATGCCGAAATACTGTCCAATTGCTCCGAGAGGAGATTTTCGAGAGGTACAAGGGCAGCTGCCACGGTAGCGTTGCTTGCTTTGCTTCTTTCTCAATCTCCCTATTACACGGTTGGTGCTTCCCAAGATTCTCGGTCGATCTTCATGACTGCTGACTGCTTGTGAGGGAACGTGACCTCGGTCTGCTTATAAAAGCCGGAATCCTTGAGGTAGTTGATGAATCTATCCCTGCGTCAGCTCACACTTTACGCGCCGAATGCTAGCACCTACTTATCATTATCTATCCTTGGCTCCATCACTACCGTCTCCGTTCTTGGATCAGCAAGCCAGCAATAATGGACAAGCGCATCCATCCAAATCTTGACTCGATGGGGTCCCCTATATTCCTGCTCTCCCACCAATACGTGAAGGCCTCGTGCATGATTTCCAACCTGGCCACCGAGAAGCCTGCCAAACTTGTCTTCTTTCACCCAGTAGATCTCAAAATAGCCAAAGGGCTTGCCGTCCCAACAGCCGATGGCTGGGAAGGAGTGCGTGCTTGACAGTCCATCCTCCAGAAATTTCTGTTGCGTGTATACTGGTCCTGCACAGCCCCATGCGGCATTAACCCGAGTCTCATTCATCCACCTGTGCAGGATATCAACGTCGGAAGAGCGCTCGGCGAAGCTCGCTAACGTGGGTAAGGTCATGGCCGCAGCAGCGCCTGGATGTGAGGGGAGGACGCCTGGAGCACTTACTCCCATAGGACTGAACTGTGGACAAGGTTTCTTCGAGAGTGTAGGAACGCGGAAGGAGAGATATTGTTCAACGCTGGGAATATAGCGAGTGTAGAAAGTCTCCCCTTGTCGAGGTGGTTTAGGTCGAATTGGGTGCCGGATATGATTTGTGAAAACGAACTGGATAGGGGGAGGAGGATAGTAGGTGGGTAGGTGGCTCCCCGAGTTGAATGGACCCCCGGGCGAAGAAATACCTGCAATTATCCCATCAGAGTATGGGGGTCCCATGTCGTTGCGGGGCGAGTTTTGGCACTCCCTAGCAGGTGATGCCGGCCTTGACGGAAATGGAGAAGCCGATGAGCTTGACGAATTGTTGACAGGAGAGAGAGTGAAGAGGAAGATCCGGGCATCAATGTGCCAAAATGATCTTCTGCTTACGAACATCTCATTCCAGCCGGCTGGATCTTTGACGTCGGGATCTGTGCCCACGCAAGAGTCCTCGCTGGCTACCAAACCCATGCGCTCCAGCTTCTGCATCAGATTCTTGCCCTTCAGAATGCCTTCTCTTTTTATTCTTATTCGCCAGTCAGCTTTTGGCCTGCCAGCCTCAGGCGTCAAAGATGATGCCTCCGTCATAATATGTGGGCTTGGTGGCTCCTTGTGAAAGTACCAATACAGGGTGGACCAGAGCATCAGAGCTATCTGCCTGGTAGGGGAACTACTCATCTTGAAATCCGAACTCGAAGGAATAGAGATTGAGGACAGGAAAAGCGAGTCATTCTGTAAGGTTGGCCTAGTGAATCGGTGGGCAATGGTGTGCTTTGTAGACAATTCGTCTAAGGGATCTCGGTATAATGATATCTTGCTCCGCCTGCGCACCCGCTCATCCGTCGCGTCGACCTCATCTTCGGTCTGCAGTATAACGGTCCATCCAGGTGGGAAAGCTGAATGATGCAGGTCTTGCTGGCTCGATCTGAAGGTGTATCCACCAAAGACAGGACTCACAGTGAGAGTTTGTCCGTTTGGCAGATGGACCGATTGAGCGACCATGTCTTGCTGGCTCAGAGAGCTTTAGAGCAGTTCACAGGTCACCAGACAGCTCGATGGGGTTTTTTTTGGGGGCAGAGCCAGTTTACGGTGGTTGAGGGTCGCAATCTTGCTTCCGGAGATGTAGGCCCTTCTAAATAGGTTGCTAGCGACGAGAGACGCAGAGTGATGCACAATAGCTTGAAAGGAGGACTCTCTAAGAGAATGCCGATCTTCTCACAGCATTGTTGTGTGAGGGGTGACAAGTTTTTGATGGAGCTAATCTGCTGGGCTAAAAGCGAAATCGCAGTAGCCAGTGCTACTACGACAATTATGTACCTCGCCACAACGATTCCGACAACACACCCCCTCGATGAGGCGAGTGGAATAATTGCTCGGCAGTGTGGATCAGGCACTATCTCTAAGCATAAATAAGCCTTCAACTCCATTACGGACAAATTGATTTTGGGGTGCTTTCCCAGGCTCGAACTTGGAACGTGTGCGGGCCATTAGTCATAGCAGCTCGATTAGTTCTTAACTTTGTGTGCGCGCGGTAATCAAGACGCTTAAGGGCTCATAACCTGATGGAGCTAATCTGCTGGGTTAAAAGCGAAATCGCAGTAGCCAGTGCTACTACGACAATTATGTACCTCGCCACAACGATTCCGACAACAGTTTTCTGCCACGAAGGAGTATTTTTGCGGAGCCTTATCAGCAGCATTTACTGACTTTCTCCATAACGATCCCACCATTTTCAATCGAACACTTCAATATATTCTACTTAAAGCCAACTCTTGGGATCAATTCGCCGTCAGCTGTGGGCAGAGGCAGAGCTTGACTATCAGGCTTCGCCAGAGATGCACTTTTGTGTCCAAAAGTGAATTTCATAACGCTTCAGCTCATTCAAGTAGATATCTGTGGACGAACGGACAGCTGAAAAGTGGGCAGAAGCTCTCTACTAAGACAGGGATTTTTGTTCTTTCTCCATGTAGATATGGATGAGAGATTCTATCAATTTGACACACTGCAATAGTAGGCCAAGGGGCATCAGGCTACAGAAAATGAGAGATGGAAGGACTCTACGAAAGTTCAACCATTGATCCGTATAAGTAAGCTAGAATTTGTTCAATTTTCTGTCGCATCAGTACATATCAGAGACTCTGTCATTCTGACAATTTGATGGTGCCTTGAGGCACAACCTGCAAGGGAAATAAGGGATAGATGGACTTTTTAGACTCAGATTAAGTAACAGTGTACCAGCAGACCAAGCAGAGAGCCGTGGCCGAATTACTTCGTAGAGAAGCAGCCCTTTCGTCCCGAAGCAACGCTATCTTCGCTGTACAATCCCCTTCAGAAAGCCACGCCCGATTATACACCATCGCTCCCCTGGCATCCATTCCTTCAAAAGTCCTGAATAGTCGTTCCAATTCCTCTTTCTCGTGCCAGAGTAACCAGATCCCAACCGACTCGAAGATCCATAAGTCCCAAGCCAACGCTCTTGTACAGAACATTGCCTTTCATCAACCAATCTTTTAGACCCTTCTCTCCCTTCCCTCCGAGCTCAATCTCGTTCATAACAGCCTTCTTGATCATCATAAGCTCGCCTATTTCCACAAGTTGGTCCGGCCTCAGCTTTGCCTGTATGATCTCCCCGGCTTCCTTGAGACACGATTCCAGACTGTCCACAATGACGACTCCGCTCTTTGCTGCATGTTTGTGATGGTGGTTGTGGTGGTCTGGTTCTACTGCCTGCCGAAAGATATCTGGATGAAGTTCTGTCATGTGTGCGGCGTAGCTACCGATGGCGCTGATGAAGCGCCCCTTTTTCCGGCCTTCGTGCGACGTGAGAAAATCGGCTGGGAAAAGTGGATCCAATGAAGGCGTACAACAGAACAAGACGTCTGCTTTGCGCACTTCCTCTTTCAGTAATCGACCGTAATCTTGAAACTCGGGGCTCAAGGCGGAAAACTTGGCGTTAGAGCGCCAGACCTCGTCCCGTCCTTCGTGTACCTGGAACTGTTTCATCAATTTGATCGATCTTTCGAAGGATCGGTTGATGATATTGATATGCTTGATATCGTTGCCTCTTAGCAGCAGAGCCAGGCGTATATGCCAGTAACTTTGGCGGCCTGCTCCAAAGACAGTTATCGTATGAACATTATGCCTCTTATTGAAGATAATGGTGGCTGCTAGTGCTGTTCTGAAAGCTGTCAACTCTTCTGCATTAACGATACCAGTAGGAAGGCCTGAACGATCCAGCATCGTCAGAGTACCTCGGGGAGTTGTACTTGACGAACTTGCTACGGACGCAGGCGGTTGGAAAGAAGCGCCACTTATACTCGAGGCAGAGCTTTTGGTAGTGCTGGTAGACGGCGACATGGAGATACCGCTCATGGCAGAGGTGAGTGAGGCACTAGACTCTCTCTTGATTCCAGGCGCTTCCGGTGTCTCTAAGGCGACGATCTTCATCCCAAGAGATTCACCTGTGCTGGCGGGCATAAAGAGTGTGGTGACTCCTTTTCTCTTGATGACTGTCCGTTGGGGCTGGTACGATGAGCAACATGATGAGTTCGTATCGCCAGTAGAGTACTCATGTAGAGCTTCAGCTAGATTGTCCTGCAATTCCTCGATCTCTGGCTTCCTCAGCGATACGAGCAACGCTCGGACATCCGAGTCGGAGAGAACGGTAAGCGGCATAATGAAATACCTATGATAAGCAAAGGCTTGGTTAAATCTGAATGGAAGTACTAGGGCTTCGCAAATTCTGATGTTTGCAGAGATAATAGACAGTATTGCCGGAGATGCGACGGGACCAAATAGTCACAAACACTGAGGGTCACAGCCGGCCCTTGGAATAATTACTCAACGTGGTAAGTGGAGAAGAATTCTAGTAGCAATGTTCCGAAAGTGTCTCTTGGATGTTTGAAGAAGGCGATCTTGGTTCCTCAAGATAGCAAGTGAAACTGAAAGGTTATCAATGTTAGCTTTTTGTTGAATATTCCCTTGGGTGACAGGTTGTGATTGTTGATTATTCAGCCTTGGGGGGCAAGAGTGTGTTCTGTGTTTCTCTGCCACATCAAGCCGATCTTCATCATCAATAGAAGATCTCATCAACTTATGTGTCATCCTGATACCTTCCTTGTGACACACCAAAGTGAATTAGTGTTTGAACCTTTCCAAAGTCTATCCGTCTCTTATTTCTGTCGCCTGGTGAGCCCCGGCTCAGCATTTCAGACCACCAGGATGACAAAATTTCTGATACACATATACGTGGGGAAAGTCTGCCATAATATTGTACAGGGTCACCCCTTTTGGTAGGCCGCATGGACCAATGACGAGTATTCGTAAGGGTGAAGTGGGAAACAGATCTACTTGGGTAGGATGGCTTTGAAAGGTCCCGAGAAGGATATAGTCGTCAATTCTGATCTAAGTAGAACACTGTCATGGTGTCTTGGAGGTAATCAATTGGTCCTCCACGAGCCCAGTCCCATGTGTTACTCAGCCCAAAGCCACAAAGACGGGAATACCGCAGGATTTACCGCATCAGACCATGAAATATGTTTGAGGAAGGGCAGGACTAGAAGGGAGGATGCCAGCAACTACTCCCGCTACGTATCACCCCACATTTCCTGGTCACTTCGCACCAGATCATCTTCCACCAGCACTTTCATTCCGCTGTGTTTTTTCGATTTCTTCCGCTCCTCTTTCGTCACCAACCTTCCCGGTGTGATGGGTGTGATGGGAGTGTAAGGCATGTAAGGGCTATACGGGACGGGAGCTCCTGTTCTAGGACCGGGATTTAATAGACTTTCACGTCGTTCAACAAACGTGGTCTTGGTGGCTGGGGCGCTTCGCAAGGACGAAGCATAGTTCTGACGGAAGGGCAGACTGTTGCTGGAGCTTGTCGCAGTAGTTAACTGTAAAGGTGCCGGTGCCGGTGCTCTGAATGAGACCTTCTTCTCTGCCTCTCGAGCAGTTGCAGCGGCTGATTTGTGGCCTGGCGTTGGAGGAGGAGGACCGGGAGTATAAATCCTTGGAGAGAGGGGCTGTTCGTCGTTATAGGCTACGGACCGTGCCAAGTCCGGTGTGCCCATAGGAGGTGAGATGGGCAAATCTCGAATGGAAATGCGCCTAGGTCTTTGCTTCTGCGAAGCGGCAGATGAGGCGCGGGAGTGATTTGACTGGAAAATGGAGAGAGGTGATGCTTTTGTCAACCTGCTGCTTGCACGGGATAGCGTTGGGGACTTTGGCTCTATTGGTGAGGTGTCCTGAGCGTTGAGAGCCTGAGTTGAGCCACTCAAGGTTCGAAGGTGCTGAAATTCGGCGGGATATCTGCGGGGTGACTTCACGGGAGAAGTTTGCTCGATCTCATTGCTTGAAAGAGGCTGAGTCCTTTGCGCATCGTGGGCCATCACAGCTGCATATAGACGTTCCATCTCGTTCTGGTTGCGCATCTTGTCGCTCTCAATCACTTTGTCATCAAATGTTGAGACGCTGGTTTGAGATTGTTGGTAATTATGGTTTCCCGTCGGACTCCGCCAGGGCTTGACCTCCGATTCAACAGGACTCGGCCAGTATTTCACCGGTGACACAGGGCTCGGGTCGACGCCCAGTGCCGCCTGGTGGACCGAGGGCTTGACCATCTCCATCTCGAGGCTTCTGTTCGAACTTTGGGCGTTCCGTCGAAGTCGTTTCCCAATAGTGAAGAGTAAGATGAGGAGACCGCTCGCGAAGATGATGTACGACAGGATGATACCAATGATCTCAAACTTCAACTTCGACCTGTCTCTGAGCGCCGAAGCAGATAATGGGGGCCCCTCGTTCGGTGGGGGGGCTGGATCCTCGAGGATGCTGACGTGCCAGATGTTGGAAGGGAGCGCTCGAACGTTGTGGAAGTGTAGAAGCTGTAAGAGTAGCAATGTCGAGAAGGCTCTGACGGTAATGAACATGATGCGACTTCTGTCACTCAAGTCATGTCGAGGAGCCTCCTGAACGACGTGGATCTGTCAGTCAAGTTGCATGGAGGGTGCTTCCTTGAGACGAGAGCATGTGAGGTGAAGATAGAGGGCGCGGCTAGAACTAAATGCAATGTGCTTGTGAGAGGCATGGCTGTCATCACCATTGGCGCACCTTCTGGGCTGGGGGTAAGCTCTTGGTGATTGGGTGCGATGTGGTGGGATTGTGGGATTGGCGTGTGAAGAAGCTGGGATAAGATGCATTAAGAGAAGTGATTGGTTGGAGGGAGGAATTCTACGCTGGCACGGCTGTCCGCTTGGGGTAAGGAACCAATCTACAAGCGCCCACGGCGAAAATCCATCTCCAGGGCTCAGGATTTCCGGATCCAGACCCCAAATCACCACTCTCTGTGCGTTCGCAATACCGTTGATGCTGAGCCGAATCGATCCATGGACAGGAGCCCATGACACGATCCTACCCGGAGTATGCATCACCGCCACAGCTCTTCCCACCAGCAGCATCAACCTCCTAAAGGCGGTTCCGGCTTCTCCTACCTGCAATCTCCATAGTACCGTTGCTTCATTAACCTCTTTGCTCCGCCATTAGCTGACGAACTTTCATCATCAACCCTCCTTCTGCATTGTCGTCAACCGGCCATCGCTGACCAGCCGTAGGATACTCTACTGGCTCCCTGTAGAAGAGCTTGTCCTCTGATACCCTTCACTGTTTCTTCCTTCATCAAATCATCATATGCCTCGAGAATTGAGCTCACTGGCGTGACGTACTCCTGCGGACATTGGGCGATCATCCAAGGAGGGGGCAGTTCTGTGACCACCAAGCCTGGTATGATGGCATTGACTGACAAATTGTTTTCCGCCAGGAGTCTCGGACCAACACTCCTCGTCAAGCCCACCAGGCCGTGCTTTGCCGCACAATATTGAACGCTCACTGGAAATTGGTGCAAGCCTACCGCGGACGCTGTGATAACCATCGCAGGAGCGAAGGATGCCAATGGAGGGAGATGTGCTCGAGTCTTTCGAGCATAGTGGATGAATAACTTCAACCTGTAAAATGCAGACAAGTCAATCTCAATGGCTGCCAAATCGGGTTTGGCTGGCTCTGCTTCAAGGTCAAACTGCGCAAACACAGATTCTTTTTCCCGAATCCCAGCGTTTGCAGCGAAAAAATCGACTCTCCGCTTTCCCTCTGCGCCTTCACCAGATATCCATTCGAAAGCTCTTTTGAAGAGGCGTGCGTTGTCCTCCCATGACGAGACATCCGTTCGCTGGAACATGGTACGTGCAGGCTCAAACGTGGATGAGACCTTCTGGTACGGTTCTTCGTTGTTATCTGCGAGAACGACGCGCCAATGAAGGGTTTGGTTAGAGGAGATGATGCGTCAGAGCAAGACCCATTCCAGAGCAAGCCCCTGTGATGATGGCCGTTTTGTTAGGCATGTTGGAAGACGTTCCGTCCGGTGTGAGAACGAAGATTGGTGAAGCTGTTTACTGGTCCAGGAGCTGCGAGTAGGTGTCCGGTTTCCCAACCCAATGCTCAGCAAGATAGTGCCGAGATATAATATTATTTCTTGTGACTAGAGGAGGGATCCCGGCGGCTGTTAGGCTTGACAGTAACAATGCGCGTAGTGACTTACTCAGGTCGTCTGTCTTGGTGTTTTAGGGGTGTATCCATCAAGTCACTGGGTGGAATTTGTGGCAGTGGGTTTGCTGGCTACTTATGTTCTACTAAACTACCTCGCTACCTACGAGTAATTAGGGTTGACATCCATCTCGACGGTGCGGAGAAGAGCTGCTTGAAATGTTGTGGACGCGGGGAGCATCGAACGTACTTCTCCTCTGTCTATAATCCACCTCATACTTCTGGGTTTTGTACTGCTCACATATACAGCCAATGGCCCTCATTCAGTCGTGGTCCCGTTTGAATTTGCACTTCAGATCCCCAGCATGATACGTATGCCACCACGGTTGCAAGTGACCTTCACTCGACATGTACGACGTCAATTCAGCACCACCCCTCGTCTGGGTGCGGACCACGTAAGAATCGTCGAAGTCGGTCCTCGAGATGGCCTACAGAACGAGAAGAGCACGATCTCATTGGAGACAAGGATTGAGCTCATTGAGCGCCTAGCAAAGACTGGCATAACTCACATGGAAGCTGGATCTTTTGTACCCGCAAAATGGGTACCACAGGTAGGTCGCTCGTCCCGAACTCTATCACATATTCAAGGCACCCGTCATTGGGGAAGAATGCTAAGCTCGTCAGATGGCTTCAACCCCAGAAGTCTTTCAGAGCATAATATCTCGTCCGCCTGAAGCTCCTCATCCTATCGCATACAATTATCTTGTACCAAACGTCCGCGGAATCGAAACTCTTGTCTCCCTGCTCAGCTCTGCTCAAAACCCTCCTAAATCAGAACGAGTCGAACAGGCTCCGCTTACTTCAGCTCAAAATCCGAATGAAATGGATTCCAGAACCCCTCTTCCCAACTCCTGGGAGAATACCATGGAGATCTCGCTGTTCGCAGCTGCAACCGAGACTTTCTCCAACAAGAACACAAACTGCAGTATACAAGAATCACTCGATAGATGTAAACCTATTCTCGCGATAGCCAAGGCGAAGGATATACGGGCACGAGGTTATGTATCTGTCGCTCTTGGCTGCCCATACGAAGGACCAGACGTTGACCCGCACAAGGTCGCGGAAATGACTGCCACCTTACTGCAAATGGGGTGCGACGAGGTCTCGGTGGCTGACACCACCGGCATGGGCACGGCTCCTCGAACGCAAAGATTGCTCAAAACATTAAAAGAAGCAGGTATACAGGACGAGGACATAGCTCTGCATTTCCATGATACCTACGGTCAAGCTCTGGTGAACACTGTTGTTGGCCTTGAACATGGCATACGCACATTTGATAGCTCGGTAGGTGGTCTGGGAGGTTGTCCCTTCTCGAAGGGAGCAACTGGCAATGTGTCTACGGAAGACTTGCTTCATCTACTTCACTCCTTGGGAGTTCAGACGGGGGTGAACCTTGAAAAGATGGCGCAAATTGGTGCCTGGATCAGTGGAGAGCTCGGCAGGCGGAATGATAGCAGAGCTGGCAAAGCCACTCTAGCTTGAAAGCAGGCATGAACACCTTACTTCTGACTTGTTTCTCTACCCTCACGGCACATAGACCTCCCTCCGCTTTCGTCACCTGAATGGACCCGCGTTGCATCGTTTGGTCGATTCCCGATGACCAGCACCCAAGATGCTCTTACTTGGCTCGACTTTGTCCATGAGCTACGGCACGGTGCTGTCGTGCCTTCCTCTCATCAGGGCTCTGCACTGTTGCCGTACCCGAGATTTTCAACCCAGTATGAGATCTCCTTTTCGTCTTCAGCTTTCACAGGTCGCTATTCATTATCACCACCGTCGCTTTAATCTGTTCTGTTCTCAAACAAAGGCCCTCTCCATCCGCAATTCTGTTGATGCTGAGCCAGCTTCGACACCGCAGCGCCCGCCCTGAATCAGGTAGCGCTGTTTCATAAAGAGCTACAAGTATCACCATTTGGTCCTAACTTGCACAAGATGCATTTGTCCAGAAGCGTTCTCGTGTTTCTTCTGGGCTCAGCGTACATCAGTGCGACCGGAATCCACGCAGCGGAAACGGCCAATGCTACACCTCGATGCCTCCCGTCTCATTCAAACGATTGCTCATCATCAACGTCAACACCAGGCTCAACCCTACCACTGACCACACCTCAAGCAACGCCTCCACCGGCTGCAGATGATACCTTCGAAACTCAGACGATATTGCATCCTCCCGACACTACGTTTGTACCTCTTCAGCAGACAGGAAGTCCACATCTGACTCCAAATCGGACACCAGGCCCTCCATCCCCACCAAATCCCGCCCAAACCCCTTTTTCAAACCCTACCATCCCTCAACCCCCAGAAGGTGACTTCAGCATCTCCCCCTTCGACAGAGAACAATGCCTCCAACAAAAATACTGCCTCATCTGCATGGATCCCACCACAACCCTCACCTGCTACAAATTCAACTGCCAATGCCAACGTGGCACCCCCATGTCGCACTACATGCCCGCCTCCCAGCAGTCCTGCTACAAGGCTGAACTCTGCCTCTCTTGTCCGAGCGGCTCAACGCCCTTCAGCTGGGGCAGAATGGCGGTGTGTCTGACGATATTCCAGCACAAGCCCGTGAAGGGGGAGGGGAATCCGCTGACGAATTGGACGGAGGAGGGCGTGAGGAGTTTACCGGTGGGAAAGGCCGAGATGAACGTGGCGGGGATGGGGAGGAAAGTGCCCGGTGTGGTGGGTGTAGCTGGATTGGGTCTCGTGGCTAGCATGTTGCTTCAGTTGGATTGATAGATATGTCGCGTCAGGGATGGGATTTGACTGTCGAGGACGCTGGGGCACGAGAACGGCAATGGGCTTTTTCGTCGTGGATATTCACGGGTCCTGCATTATTGTGGAGTAACGAATTCTGGATCGCAGATTCAGCAATTTACGCAACGCAATTTGCGGAAGATCTGTGGGCAGGAATAAGTGGGAACCGCCAGGGAATGACTACTTGAATTTGGTTCATTCGCTTCACAATGGAGGGTCTGGTGTCGACATATCATTCGTTGCATAGCGTTCTCTGGGCGGGTCCTTGCAACGCGAATTCATTCATACATCGATCCATCAACCCATCAATCAATCATCATCAACCCACCAATCAATCAACTTTCTCGCAACAACAACAACAACAACAAGTCTCTCTTTCTATCGTCTTCATGCAAACAAGTCCCTCAAACGAGTAAGGTCCCCACTTCACGCCATTCAATTCAGACCTCCACCCCCTCCTTCCTCCCAAACAAACCCCTCCAAAACTCCCTGAACCCATACCCTTTCTCCCGCAGATCCTCATCCCGAAACCTCGTGCTCTCATGCCCTTTCCACCTGCCCTCCTTACCCGCCCCGAACCCTGCCAACACGCCCCCTTTCCTCCCTACTGCCTCATCAACTCCATGGTGTCTCTGAGGCGTCCGAGCCCTCTGTCGGATCTCCTCGGGCAGGAGAGGCGCGACCTCGGCGTAGCAGCGGGCGAGTTCGCGGGGAAGGGAGAAGTAGGGTTTTTGGGCTAGTTGGGGGGCCATCAGGTTGTAGGAGCGGGTTAGGCTGTTGAGGGTGGAGATGGCGAGGGTGTGGTAGGCGTGTTCGGTAAGTTCCCAGGGGGGGTCGCGGAAGGGCGTGGACATGGGGAGTATGCGTTCTTGGGAAGGGGCTGGGGTGGGTGTAGGTGATGGTGATGGTGTTGGGCGGGTGGTGAGGTTAGTGCTCGAGTTGGTGGTGGTGGTGGTGACCGAGTCTGAGGTTTGAGGAGAACAAGGTGGATGGGGTGAGACGACGGCTTCTACTTGGGTTTCTGTGATTGTGATCGTTGATGAATTGGTTGAGGGGTTTTCTGACAATGTAGCTTCGTCTGCCGGTGCTGCCACTGATGCCTCTGCTGCTGCTAATGGTGAGCGCGTCTCGTGGACAGTGACTGTAGATAAATTGCCTTGGCTGTCAATCTTACTTAGGTTCTCGACCTTCGGCTGAAGTGGATTGACCTTCTCCTCTGCTAGAGCACACGCCTGAGCTCTCCTGATCTGGGATTCCAGCGGACCTCCTTTACTGGCAATCATCCTAGCAGCATGTCTCTTCCAATCATTTCTCAACCTACCTCTGAAGCTCGCAACACTCTTGACCAGTTCTTGCTGCTTCTCAATCCAAGGCGGCACAATTTCCTGCTTTTGGATGATCTTATTCATGAAGTATTCTGTCGTATCGAGAAATGGACTAGAGGCGTTATAGTCCCTTTCCACATTTTTGCCTTTGCCCCGTGGAATATTCTTGAATTGACCGCGTGCAATTGCATCTTCAATGCGCTCGTTGGCTAGGCTGGTTAGCCCTTGTAAGGTCACTGGCATCGGTCGAGCACCAGGTGAGAAGCGCTCTTTGAGTTCTTTGCGCATTTGCTTGCGCTCTTCCTCGCTCATCTCGTTGGAAAGAGCGGCAGCGTAGATCGAGGTTCTGTCTCGAGCATTGGCAAGCCGTTCACCAGTGGAGGTGGATTTTTTGGGTGTCGGACGCAGATTGGTTGGTTGAGGAATGCGAGGAGCTCGAACGCCACGCAAACGTTTATGACTATCGTCCAGCATTCGAAGGGCGGAGTCATGTAGGGATTCGGAACCTGTCCATGGTTGAGCTGTGGCTTGGTCTCGTGTGCCTTTGCCTGCGGAGGACTATTTGCTGTGAGGAAGCGTACGAAAAGTCAGGATGGTACATTGGATTACGTACTGGTAGTTCTGCTTCAGCAAAAGCCCTCTGATTCTGGCCGCGAAAAGCACTGTCTGCAAAGCGTGATTCCAACTGCTTCTTCAACTCTTCTGAGAAGCCGGCAGCTTCTACATTTTTGGCGGCAGATGATCCTCCACTCTCAATACTTTGTTCTGTCATCTCCGCAAGCCTTCTGAACATCGCGCCCTCCTCCTGCCCGGCCTTGTGCCCGTCATCCTGCTCATCCTTTCTGGCAACACCTTGTCCAGAAGCAAGTGGCGGGGCTGTGGTGAGTGTGCGGAGGGCGGTCGATGAATTGGTAAGGCGGCCAGCTCTTGTGCGTCGTGCTTGCAGACGACTTGAGTAGGCCCAAACAATTCTCGCTTGCATGCTCAGATCATGGTGCAACGCTTCTTCAGATATCAGTCTGGGATCGCTTCTTCAGATACCAGTCTGGGATCGCTTCAAAAGTTCCCTCCGAGCCGAGTCGAAATCATTGATTATGTCATGCACTCCCGCGGAGGAAAATCTTGGCACAGTCGACTCACCACCACCTCTCTTGACAAACCAGCTTCCACCATTGCATCGATGAGGCCTCGAAGGTCACGACATCTCCTGTAGGCAATCCAATCAAGTCTTGACAGCTGCAATGCCCCCCAAAGGCGCCTCCACTCAGCTCAACCCCATCCGTCTCCAATCCGTCTCAAGACTCAAGATCAAGAGACCAGATAAACAGCAGGTGAATCCTTGCCTGGGTGCGATGTCAGCAATGTTGAGTACGCCTCGAAAAAGCCTTCCTCACCATGAGCGCAATCGCAGTGAGCTAACGCTGTCAATTGTAGCATGCTGGGCGTCTTCGGGCTTGGGCAATACGGGTTGCGTGGCTGCTGAACAATCGTTACGAGAATGCATGGATGGACAGGTCAGTATAGCTGCATTGCAAACAAATTTCCGTATGCTTCTATTGTGACCTAATACTGCTATGATGTCGTTTTGCAGAAAGCACCGCCAAAGAGGAAGAGCACCATCAATTACCACCTCTCAAGGCTGTATCCGAAAATATCAGGGCCGCAGAAACGAAAAGGAAGTTTGGGCTAAGAAAGCGTGGAGATCGAAAGAGGGAATCATCAAATTCGGGGCGGACTGTCATATTTGCATCTACGGAGTTGTGAGCTTCGTGCGAGGACTTTTCGAAAGCTATTGGTACATTAAGTCATTATATCAATACATGGTTCATGGTCTCGTATGCAATTGCTTCTTAGACGCCACTAATACGGTTTTTTGCTCTTATCAAACGATGCCAGACGCCTCGCTGAAGCTCAGACTATTCCACTCTCAGTCGTATCAATGCCTTTGTTTTCTCAGCTCTTGAACATGTAGTGGCCGTACATGCCACCAACCTCCTGAACAGCAACGGGCACTTTTCTCATACCCCACCAATGAGCACCCATCTTCCAGATTCGCCTTCCGTCATCAGTGTGATCGCCTGCCGGCAGTCTCACAAACCAACCGCGTCGTCCAAGCTCTTTCACGGCCCACCCAATCCGCTTAATCGTGCTTGTTCGCATTTTCAGCTGCTGCACGGCGGGATCGCTAAGCTCAATGACTTCCAGTGGATAGCTATGGGGTGAAGCCAGAACGCAGCTCGAGCTGAACAGAGTCGCGTGGTTGACCGAAGGTACCGCTGTGAGGTCCAAGTATCGCAATGCGCAAGGCTGCCAATTAAGCTCCTCGTCCGAGATATCAGCGTCGTCATCATCGCCAGGAGGGCTCGGAACGAAAAAGGAGTTCAGATGGGTGGCGGTCAAATCAGCATTGCTGAGGCCTAGCTCCTCAAGATGCTTGGTCAGAGGAAGCAGCAACGGTACATGTTTGGCTGAGATTTGTGCGCCACCAATATTGAGAGATCTCATTGTGCTAGGTAGTCGTGGTAGAAGACGCGCGAGATCTTCGTCCGATAGTAAAAGGTAGCGAGACATATCTGCCATGATGTTCAGGAAGACTAATGAATCTTTGACAGCGTCATGGGTGGTTAGGAACTCGACCACCTTTGGTCCGGTGATCCTGGTGCACTTGCCTAGACCCAGATGAGTGATGCGGGCAGTTTGTGGGATGGACCGCAGCGCTTCGTCCGTAATTAAAGTCATTCCCACATCAAGATGCGTCAAACGGGGCAATCGTGGAAGGAGTGCCTCGAACACTGGTGCTTGTAAAGTCGTGCAGGCATGAAGGCCAAGTCGCTTGAGATTTGATAGAGGCGTAGAAAGCGTCTCGATGGTGGCTGTAAACCCACTCACAAATCTTCGGGACGAACATGCGCAGAAATCCATTGCGTGAATGAAAGGCATTGAGAATAGCTTCTTCAATACTTCACCCTCGAGCTCATCGTCGATTTGTTCGTGTACTTGAAACTCCTTCAAGTTGGTGAAGAGCTCCAAGCATCGTAGAAGTGTCTTCGGTGTCACATTTTGGATCTCCCAGCTGTCCCTCCTCGTGCGCCCAAAACCAACTGACGTGTAGTGCGAGAAATCCAATCGTCTCACGAGCGTGCCCAGCACCGGGTATTCATTAATGTGATTGAGCATCTTTGAAAAAGTGATCGAAAACGGTATTGTAACATTCTTATACAGAACGCTCAAGGTGGCCGCATGCAGGAGCCGAGAAGTCATAAGGCAGGCGATGAGGTCTTTATTACGTGGGCCGTAAGAGTCGGGGGACAAGTCTTGCATAAGGTAGGAGAGGATCATGTCTCATAAAACAATTAGCACCCTAAATGACGAGAATATTTGAAACGGACAATACCTAGTATCTCAAAGGGCATGTCTTCGATGCCGACCTTTCTACCGGCTGAAATCCAGGTATTCATCCTGACGGCGTTTCGCTTGGTGTCCAAGTCCCAGACCCACTCGTCCCGCAGGCTGGTCAGCCTTCTTACGTCACTGGAGCTCTTGCTTTGCCTCTTTCCTCCAAGCTTGACTTGTTCCAACCATGGAATGCGCCGGAAGGGCAGTAGAAAGTCGGGTTAGCAGAAAGTGTGTGAATGGCGTTTCTGCTTGGTGTCTGGTAGCTGTCTGGGGATGGGGGGGATGGTGGTGATCTTCGGCTCCTGTCCAAAAACGATTGAGGAATATCTGAACAAACGCCCGTCAGCTACGGTCAGGGAGCAATCAATGTAGGCGGAAACACACCTGTAATGTCTTCGTTTATCGAGTCAATTGAAGCCCGCCGAACGCGAGTCTGTGATCTTGACTTTCGCGTCTCAAATGATCCTTTCATGGAGCTTGTGCGGCTTGCACTAGGAGGACTATGTTCATGTGCTTCTGCTGGCTGTAGCGCTCGCAAAGAACGAACATCAGCGGTACCGGGGAGTCCGGTACCGCTGGTGCCGCCGCCCTCGTCGGGCCCCCGGTACTGGTGTGGTTCGATGGTATGGATAGCTTGCTTGTGTTCTGGTGTATTATGCAAAGAGGCTGGCATCGATAATTCTTCTGTAGAACGGTTCCGGTTGTGACGTCTGGGGTAATTGGGTAGCTGTTTCGGACTAGCGGCAGGCGAACCACCCCTGCAGGTTGGGGTGGAAGACTGCTGAAGAAGGGCCACGTTTGGAGCAGCGCTGTATGGCCCTGAAATTGCGTCCATGGTGAAACTTATAGCATCCGTCAAGGTAGGAGGAATGCGGGGGGTGTTGTCGGGTGTTAGTCAAGGAACAAGCGATGAACACGATTCGGGACGTTGCGGCTGGGATGTCAAACAATGAAATGAGACCTGAGATGGGTCAAGGAAAGTCGCTGTGAGTCAGAGAAACCAGGTGAAAGATCGAGTAACTTGAAAAACTACTCGACCCTTTTTCAGAAGAAGAAATGACGCTGGACGGTGGTGCAAGGGGCAGAAGATGACTACGAGGCCGCAGCTGGTCCTCTTTCTCCGGGCGGTACCAAGATCCGGCTGGTCACAACAGTGTCATGGAAGACAGCACGAAATGGCCTTGATTGGACACAGACTCATCTGAGGTGGAAGTGACCACGGGAAAAGGTTGGTTTGACCGGCGAAAGGATCAGACAGTGTGGTATTCAGTTTGCGATGTGTCAACAAATGCCCTGCCAAGCATCCCCGCCATGCTGATGCTGTCAGCACATCACACCAACCGAGAATTCCATCAGCTAATATATTCCCATTTTTGCAAGCCAACTCCACCAAACGCACCCCGTGCCCATGCAAAATCTTCAGTCATCTGTGCCACTAGAAACAAGCAGATGTAAGACAGACAACCCCCCGAGCACCCATAGGTCGTCCTTGTCCCTTGGCAGAAGATGCCGGCACTGGACCGTGTACCACTCCGTCAGTAGCACTGGGCTGCAACTTTGCCAAAACGCGCTCATGGCCTCCTCCCCCCCGCCTCCCTTCCCCCGGGCGGACTTGGCCTTCGAGACGGCGAAGAAGACAGCGCCGACACGCTTCAACTCATGGCTTGCCCTTGGTTCGTGTCCTTGTCCTTGTTATTGGTGTTCCAACGTCCATGGCCGCTTCAGCCATACTCTTCTTCGGCGCCGGAGTCCCTTTTCCGGGTGCAAGGCGTCTGCTTCTTTTCACTGGCGTTTTCGGTTCGATTTGCTCTTCCGCACCCTCTAAACATTGCACTTCTTCTGGCGCAAAGTATGCCAATCCTTCATCCCATGCCACTTGCTTGTTGGTCTTCGTCGTTCTGGCAACTTTGGCCGGAGAGTTCTGTATCTGGGATGTCGATAATACTTCCAGCTTCAATGCCGGTTGCACAGCCTCTCCTTTGTTCCTTCTGGTATTGGATCTCGTTGCAATCGCAATCTGCTGTGCCTCGCTCTTTTGAAGGAACACAAATTCCGTCCCGTTCGATCGGCGGAAAGGGATGCTGCCTGGGGTGGCTTGCTGGTGTCGTTGAGGTCGTGGCAGCCGCGTTCGACTGCTTTTGCGTAGCGGTGAAGTCTCGTTCATGTCTGACAAAACCGTCCCCTCCGGTTCAAGCTTTCTTGCTGGGGCTCCAATCTTTCTGTTCTTCTTCGGCGAAGGCGAATTTCTGTCAAGAGAAGACAAAGCCGTTCGAGATCGTGTATGTGGCGAAAAATTTGATGATGTTTTGTTTTCACTGCCTGACTGCCTTTCAGGGCTCAACAGGCTCCTAGCCGCTTTCTTGGCTTTGGCTCGGGTCAGAAAAGCGTGTAGATATTCTGTATCGTCACCCTCGGGCATGAAAGCAATTTGGGGTACTTCTTTCATCTCTTTCTTGACAGAAGGAGCTTTCTTGGGAGAGCTGCCCACCATCTGGGTTTCTATACGACTTGGTGCTTCTTGGGCACTCTGCGTATGATCGTTCTCGTCGACTGTCGTTTCTTCCGCTGCAGCTACTTTATCCATGTCGGCACCAATCGGACACTTTGTTACTCTTGTCCTGTTCGACGACCCGGGACTGACGTTTCCATCGAGCACTGCGTCAATTCTCGAGGTGCCGGGCCTGCCTTCAATTTCTAAACACGGAACCGATCGTGTGAACTGCTGGATGTGGTCATTGGACGTCAGAGTGGCATCACCATCACCAGTATTTGCATCCTGAGCTGATGTAGGAGTAGGGCCCTCCTTCCACGCTTCCAACATCGGGGATGAATCCCTGGCATCCTCGAGCCCAGGATCAACAACTTTCTCACGCTTCTCCTCATCTGCACCTAAACAGACGTCTGAGCAGAAATCGCCGCCAACGAATTTCCTTCGCCTCTCCGCCTTCCCATCCCCTAAGTCCTCATATTTTGTGCCCACAAACCCATCCTCCCAATTCTCCTCTTCTTCCTCATTCTCCTCACGTGCTTTACCGACCCGCATCCTCTTCACACTCCTCCACCTTTCCCTTTTGGTCTCTGCGTTCATCGCCCTTGCCCGTACATTGCCCCGCAGCCCAAGAGAGGATTCGCCTCTCTTCCATATCTTATGGGCTTCCGTCCGCGGCGCGAACGGAGTAGCTGGTCTACGTTCCCAAGCCCGAGGAGCTTTCCGCGAGGCCTTAGGTGTGAAGGTGTAGTGATCCGCAGAAGATTTCAATCTCAGTGCGGCGTCATTTACATTGAGCGGAGAAGAGGTAGTTGATGGCGGAGTGCCTGGCTCGAGCATTTTGCGGAAGGAACGTACCCCTAATTGTATAGGGAATGCTGAGCAATTTGCAATGCGGCCCGGGATACAACTGTACGGATAATAATGATGTGACAGTGATACCAGAATATTTCGATCGTTGCACATGCGGAGCGCGTCAGCTGAGATTTTCGGCGGTCGTTGTTTACTTCCTTCCGAATGGAGGGTAGCTCTTTCTCCGCACGTCTTGGCATGCCAATCTCATCACCTGATGCCAAGGGTGCGGTGCCACGTAAATTACCAAGATCGTATTCTCCCATACCACTACCTCGGACCTTTCATCCTGCGCAACTTGACGCCCCCAATGCCCTGATGACCCGCGAGAGCCCCATTTGCCTCGACGAAAAGCCGAGGGTAGATCTCATGAGCACTCACTAACCAAGTCACTCATCCTACGAAGACGAGGCGTGAGGCTTATGCTGTCATCATGCCGGGATCTCACTGCATTGCATAATGCACCAGGAACCGAATTCTCATGCACAGGGGATGACGCCACTGTCAAGGATCAAGAAATCGTGACCGACTCATTTGCTGAGTCGTATGTGAAAAGCGGCCAGGATTTGTTGATACCCATCCCAGTCGACTGTTTGACGCTTCGACTCTCCGGGGAATTTCCACTTGCATGCACATGCACAGGAACCGCAATTCTCCCAACCCCGCATTCGCGGAGAGAATTGGGGCCTTTTGCTAATGCTGAATACTGATAATGCCTCATTTAGTTTGTTCATCAGCGTCACACAAAAGCCTATGGTGCAGCGAGCGGGTTCATCGACAGGGGAACTCGCGGTGGAAGCCGGTGGTCCCTATACGACTTGATGGCAGCGACGTACACGGCGATGGACATGGGACAGTACAGCTTGTGCCGCTTGCATTGGCTTTGGTAGGGAGCTTATCTCTTGGATATCTATGCGAAAGACAAATGGCATCTCTGTGTTCAGACCAGAGATATCCATGTCACCGAGGGAAGCGAAGTGTCGTGGCAATGGTGACACGCGACTCACAGATAGTAGAGCCGGGTCCATATTTGTCTGCTGGAGATTGTGAGAATGATAAGCCAATTCGGGAAGCTGCTGTCTGCACTCTTCTTCATGGCCTATTTACGTCACTGAGCTCAATCCACCAATCTAGGCAAGGGATAGGCTGTCCATAAGTCTGCCTCCCAGTCGAGAAAGAAGCCACACAGAATTGTGTGAATCAAGGTCCCACGTTCGTGTCTACATCCAAACTGACGAGAGACTCGGCAGACGCTGGAATATGCTCGAAACAAACCACAGCCCGCAGTAGACTCCAGCCCCCGTGCAAGTGAGACCAATGAGTAGGGCCTTCAAGTTCCTTCTCTCGATGCCATGTTCTTTGATCCCGACTTGGCTGTCGCTGCCCCCTGCTTCCGTGGTGACGTGGAAATCTGGCACGTATTTGAAGTCGAAGACGGTTTCTTCGCCGAGACCATGCTTGCCTTCGACGATGACGGTCCAGAAGATCTTGCGGAGGGCCTGATGGATAACGATTCAGTAAACCGTGGATGGGATTCAAGCGCGTTGGCTAGGGCCTACTTACGGCAATTTCCCTTCGATCAAGCGATCTGAACGATCGGTTGGTGTAGCAGAGTGCCATAAAGAATAAACATTGGCCAGCCATCAGTGCCCAGTAGTACAGTGACGGCCTGCCGAGTCCAAGGGCATCACACAGATCGTTTCCGTTGAGCCATCTTGCGTTGACCTCTAGAAAGGGCCTGGATGCATAAGTAGGGGGTTGAGCTTCCAAGCACTTTATAATGTTCCCGGCAAGCACCTTAGATGTCTCGGTTGGATCAATCTCGTTCATCAACAGGCTTTCCATCATTACTTTCGCTTTCTTGGGGTTCTCGAACGGCTCGGTAGGAGTCCCGGTGTAATGCGCGATCAATCGCCACAGAGCGAGATAGTCTTCTATCTCTTGCCTTCGAAGGAACAGCCCCTGGCGGGGTAAGCTCAACCATATGATGGATGCACTGAACGTGGCAATTGTGGCTATGCAATCCAAATCGTTGATAGGGACGCCATACTTGACGACGTCATAGTAGCCCGGTCTACTTTGCTCGAGCTTCATGATCCTCTGCCGGACCGCGGCATGCAACAATCTGACTCGTATGGAGGAAGCGAAGCCAGCACCGCCTGGTTGAATTGACTCCAGGGACTTGGTGCACTCCAGTACATGTTGGGTGGTTTCGAATAAACGGTGTCTAGCGACCTTCACGGAGAAGCCACCGGTACGGGCTAGGACTTCAACTACTCGGTTTGCTCCCATGCCACCGAGCAGGGACTGATATGCGAGACCTGTTAGGGTGGCTCCTCCATATCGGTAGAAGATTTCTTGACCTAAACGTAATCTGGATAAGCGGCGAACATGGGAGTACCGGTGCATCGCATACCTCTTGATATCTAAGAATTGTCAATTGGAGCAAGATAGGGCAATGTAGCATCTTACTTGGTCCCAATTTACCCAATCGGGCACATTATTCAATTGAGTCCACAGCTCTTGCAGTTTGGGATGATCCTGAGCATGACCCTCCAGTAACTTGAACAGATCCTGTTTGGGTTTCGATCTTCGCGGCTTACCGGGATCGGGCGATTCAGATTTTGGAGAGTCAATTCCAGCCTTCGCAGGCGGATCAATCGCGTTAAGGACGTTGAGACATTCTTCGCCCAGCTTGTCGTAGGAGAACTTGAGGGGTTGTGAATCCTCCGCAGTCAGGTGCTCTTCTGTGAGCTGGAACGTGTATCCCCAACAAGTCCTCGTGTGCTCATCTCGTCTACGAAATGGGTTCGGCCATGCCATCTAGCTTCCTCGACGTGGTCAATCTCGGGGCGCAAGATCTGAGTGGTTCACTGAGCTGGTACATGGCAGCAAGTACATAAATCGCGATGTCACCACATGAAGCCGATGTCATTGTGCACGGACCACTATCGAAATGACCCCTGGACGTGTTTTTCTTCTCCATCTCGGCCGGTTTATGATTGAATCACTATGGCTTCCACGTCGCAGAGCTCTACACGGCTTTTATCAATTCTCATTCAATGCAGCTATGGGGCTGAGGTTGCTTGCACCCCTATTTGCTCAATACGCCGCTCAATCCGCTTCCTGTCAACAACCAAATCATCACGACTTTCTACCCCTGGCAGAGGCAATCCCCCAGCTTTATCTGACAGACGCGCGACTCTGCTTGGAGCGAAAACTGCGGCCGGAGGAAGTCTAAATCGAAAACACAGCAGACCGAAGGCACCCGCCTCAACCTCAGTGGAGAAAATTGAGACGCAACCAACTTCACAACTTTCACGCCGGCCTTTGCAAGTCTCAGCTGCAAATAGAAAAAACTCCAGGCTGCTAGATCTTGAGGCGAATGACTCAAAGACCGATATTTTCAAGCGCTCGAGGGATGAACCCGTGACAGACATCCGTTCTCAACGGCCAAGAGAGCATTGGCAGATGCAGAAGGACGCTTTGAAGGAAAAGTTTGGAGAGCAAGGATGGAGTCCTCGGAAGAAGCTCTCGCCTGATACAATGGAGGGGATTCGGGCTTTACATGAACAATTTCCGCAAAAATATACTACTTCGGTCTTGGCTGAGCAATTCAAGATTTCTCCAGAAGCTATTCGAAGGATCTTGAAAAGCAAATGGCGGGCTACACCAGAGAAGATGGAAGAGAGGCGTGCGAGATGGGCGAAGAGGCACGATCGTATATGGGATGCGCAAGCAGAAATGGGCTTGCGACCGCAGCGGAAGAAAGACCGGAAGCCAGAA
>JAABUK010003242.1_pt1 | contig 27797 bp, 26 predicted proteins | sample 5559141 | NCBI WGS metagenome assembly JAABUK01 (sample SAMN10711869, study PRJNA513367) | rock metagenome | isolation source: Antarctica rocks | place: Antarctica: Victoria Land, Pudding Butte nord | collected 2016-01-03
CCTCTCCCTCTCCCTCCCCTTCAACTTCCCCACCAAAAGCCTCAAAAACCGCTCATCCCAACTATCCGGATGCGTATCGATCAAATGCCCCGTCTTCTTCCCCACAAAAAGATCCAGCACCAATCGTCCCAACTGACTCGTATCTCCCGCCTGGTCCCCCCAGATCGCGCGGGTGTCGTCGGGCGTGGGGACGCTGTTGGTGGCGTCGGCGATGCGGCACATGCAGTCCACGATGGCGTTTTTGAGCGAGGATACCTGCAGCCAGTCTGCCACTTTCCACAGCTTTATCAGGCGGAAGTAGGCTGGGTGCGGACCTTCTAGAGCTGTGGGCATCGAGAGGTGATGCATTAGCTTCTTTCACAATGTGGCAAGAGGAAATGAAGGATATGCTGTAGGGATTTCAACGAAAGAGGGAGGTGGTCGCGGCTACATACACTCATGCTCCAGCGAACGGCGGTAGAGCCACTGCGTGAAATACTCAAAGTCGACGACGTTGATTTCGGCCAGATGCAAGGTGCTAGTGAGGGCTTCGCGAAAGGCGTAGTGCGGATTAAAAGCCGCCGTGAAAAAGGGCGAGCACGCGAGTAGGGCTTCCAGGTGGAGGGGAAATGGGTGGGCGTTGGGGCCGATGGTGAGGGTTATGGGCGTTTTGAAGAGATGTCTGGGTTCTGCATTAGCTCAGACGACGGCAGAAGATGATTTGGAAGGCTGTTGAGTACTTACCTTATTGGAGTTGTGGAGGTGGGAAAGACGATGTTCTTTGGTATAGCGAGGGGCTTGGTGGTTTTGGGGTTGAGAAGAGCGACCTCTTTGACGGTAGCGATGTGCTTCTTCTTTTTGGTCACGGGAATGTCGTCGAGGTTGATATCGACGATGCTCGGCTTAGTGGGCGTCATTTCGGTGTTTAGGCGATCGAAGACGATTGTCCTGCAGGTAGATACCATTTTGAAGTGAGGGTACGATGAAAGCTTTGGAAAGAGTGAAAGGCAAAGAGAGGCGTCGCACATAAAGCATGGTTTTGCAGACGATGCTAGTATAGCGGCATCTGGAGCATAGTAGAGTATTCACTGTTCGCAGTGAAATCACAATGTTCATATTCGGACATGAGCCGGAAACGTAGGCGAAGAAAAGAGGCTACCTATAATTTGGACGGTTGCTGACCGAACGGATACAGAGGGCTGATTTGATGGGGGTCTCTGAGAACAGAACGCTTGGTAACACGGGTTCAATGTCTGCTTCCGGCCATACCTCGAGCCATGGACGCAAACGTCAGAGGGGTCGAATTCAGACATATCTCAATACCAAAGTGAAAGTAAGGCGCGGCAAGATAGGCCATCTGATTGAAACTGGACAGCATTGTACCATATTAATAATGGACAATGTTTTGAGGCAAGTGCAAGCTTTGAAAGACTCTAGTGCCTCCGACAACATTCCACGGGTCGCTCACTACAACATGCGAGCGACATCTATCGCCGCAGATGCTACAACGAAAGAAATCTCTAAATACGATGTTTCTCACTCTCTGTACGAGCATTAGCTTCAATTGCCTAGTCTGCTACATCATTGGACCTCACCAAGCCTCGAGTAAAGCATGTAAAGAGCCATCTGGTTGCATTCCGACGTTCCGGAAATCGTTACCAGTCGCTCGTTGCTGTTGTCCTGCGGCTCATTGATCTTGATCACACTTCCACTGAGCTGCCTGATCTCATTAATCTTCGCGCCGCCTTTTCCGATGATTGCTCCAACCATGTCATTGGGGATGAAGATTTGCTGCGTCAACGGTTGACCTGGGACCATGCCTTGAACAGGCTGTGCTGGTGGTCCTGCGTGGCTATGGGTTGGCGGGTGTTGGCCGTGTGGCTGCGGTTGATGAGGCCCAGCACCGGCATAGCCAGCTTGTTGAGGGGATCCACCGAAATGTACGGGAGCTTGAGGCTGCTGTTGGGGTGCCTGTCCGTGAAGATAAGGCACGCCGTAAGGATTAGCAGGCGTCCGTTGAGGTTGATTATTGTGTCGTCGGTAATTTTCTGGATGACCGTACTGACCACCAGCAGGCTGAGGTACATATGGCACGACCTGCATCCCTCCTGGGACGACACCAGCGGGGCCACCACTACGCGTAGCATACGCTGATGCAGCTGGACCACCGAAGCGCTCGGTTAGTTGCTCCACAAGGGTTTGTCCAACGTAGTAAGTGGCGATGTGAACGGCGTCTGCAACGCCAAGCACCACGAGAGAACGCTCGGTCGAGAGAGGCAAGCATGAGTCGGAAGCGTTGAGACGAGCACCAGAGGCTTCCTGGATTTCGCGGATGCGAACACCAGATTTCCCAATGATCGACCCGATCAAGATGTGGGGAACAAGTAGGCGAAGGGGGTAGGTCTTGGATTGGGAGGTAGAAGGTGATTCGAGTGGCTCGTTATTCAGGGTGCGAATGATCAAACCAAAAGCCTATGACTGTCAGCATCGAGATACCGAACCACCGTTGAGGGACAACATACTTTTGCAGTCGCGTCCACGAGACCGCTGACGGTCAAAACCCGTTCCACTGCGCCTCGAGAGTAATCGCTAACAGTGCATTTGGCACCAGAAAAACGTCGAATCTGGGACACGTTTTCTCCCCCTTTGCCAATTACAGTGGCCGCTTCAGCACTTGAGATAACAGCACGAACGTGGAGCCAGCCAGTCTCATCCTGATGCCCTTGGTGCGGCATTGGACCCTGGGACGTGGCTCGATCATATTGGCCTCCAGTAGATTGGATCGGCTGGGTCTCTAGCACTGATGCTGCAGAAGGGCCCGCCCCGTTTGGAGCGTCCGGGACCATAGTGTCGCCTTGAGTATCCGTTTGGCCGTTCTCTAAGGCAGCACCTGGTTCAGCCTTAGGCGTAACAGGGATTGGAGCCTCCTGAGCTATTGGAGCCTGTTGGTCTGCTGAAACAGTTTCTGGACTTGTAGTGTCATCCTCTGCATCCTCATCCTTGACGGCCTTGTCGAGCGCAGGGCGTTTAGCGTCAGGCTGATCTGTAGGCCCAGAAGGGGACGATTCTTCATCAAGAGGACGCTTTGTATTGGTTGCAGGGGTAGCGATGGCTGAAGGTGAAGCAGACATGTTGACTAGATGTTAACAGCTTCCTCAATAATTCGATCGAAGGGGGCGTCAGTGGAATCTTTTTGGGTTGATATCTTGAATTGATCTCCTATGTACACCGGGGGTTTGTCTCGAAGGAAAACGTGCTGGTGCTGGTGGAGACGTGTAGACGACGGCTAGAAATCTTGAGGTATGTCTTGGGCTGTGGGGAGCGGGAATATGATCGGAATGTGAGAGAAGGCGGATGGAGTGGTGTCAGGTTGTGATGGATTGAGGTAGACGAGCGGTGACAGGAGGCTTCAGCTGCAAATGCAGGATGAAGGATAGCTAGATTGTAAGAGTATGGCGGTAGGAGGCGGGGTGTGAGTATGAGGTGCTCTTGAGGAGAGATGATTTGATATGGTGTCTGAAGGAAGAACGCTGTATGATTGCCAGGGAAGACCAAGGGGACCTCGGTGAGATATCCAGACGACCAAACCTTGTGTGGCCTATGGACCACTAGTAATATCGCGCGAGAAGTCTCGATATCGGTGAGGTGAAAATAGAGACAGCAGTCACAACGGTTGAGTGTTGATGTCGGATGGGTGCGCAGTGGAAGAGATCAAGTAGCGGAGAGGGAGAACCACATTGGTTAAGCAAAGCGTGCAAGGCCTTTAGCCTTAGTTCGACTAGCTCAGCCCTGTAGCTCTTGGCAAGGTCAAGCAATTGATCATCGTTAGAAACTCGCGTCTCTTAATTCTACATGCCTCAGCATTGGGTAATGGCTACAAAAGCAGACCCTTTGGCGAAGCTGCAAGAATATTGTGCCAGAATAAAAGAGACAGATTATGCTCTTGACACCGGAGAGCCAGAATATGATTATGGACTCCGCGTCAATAAGACCCTTCAGTCGCTCCAGAATCAAGTCGAGCAAAACAAGGCGGCTCTTGAGAAAGTAAGTTGCCAATGACATTGAACAAATCCAATTCTCCCTGACTCAAGACCAGCTGCGGGCAAGCGCTCCTCGAGTAGCGATTGATGAGCCGTCCGAGGACCCCAAAATACGCCTCGAGCAACTTCGCACTCTTACCACAGCTCACAAGACACTTACTCACACAAAGCCGCTCCTGCCATTATTCAGCTCTCCGCTACCAGCGCTACTTGCCCTGCGCGGCACCTTGAATCTCATCGACCATAGTAAAGTGTCAATTAAGAAGACCTCAAAAGATATCACCGAAACTCGTGCGAAGCTGCGCCGGGAAGAAAGTCATCTCAGAGATGCGCGGACAACGACACAAATGCTGGAGAAGGAAATCGAAACCTTGACGATCGAACATGAGAGGCAATCGCAGACCGCCCCCGAGGAGCTGGCGAAGGCGATGATCCAGGGAGAACAGCAGAAGCAGAGGAATTGCATCATAGAATTGAAGAAGCTAGTGAAAGTATTCAACACCTTCGTCGATGAGCATTTGGCTGCCATGATAGCGGCGGAAGACTTAGGTGGACCCGTCGTCGGCGACGCGGTTGACGTGGATGATGATGCCCTAAAAGCAGGCTTTAATTGGAAGAGTAAATCTAGGAAAAAGAGTGCGGATAATGAAATGATCGAAGCTCAGAGAAGGCAGCGGAACGAGGAAATATGGGGCTCTGACGAAGAAGATTCTGATCAGGAACCAAGGAGCGAAAGGGAGGCAGCTGGCGCGGACTTCCGTTCGCTGACAGAAGACCTGCTGAATGCTTCTGCCGGAGATGATGATTCGAGTCCCTACATCGATATACGCCGGGAGTCGGCTGCTGTTCGTTTCCTCGTCCGGGCCAAGGTCGCACAATTCCACCCAGACGATGCAAGGCAGCTGCGATTAGTGGACTTTGGGAAGGCGCTGGGTGAATGAGCCTGCATTCTTGTAGTACCGGCAGTCGAGTTATCCTTTTCCTCTCCGTCTTTAGATACCCAGTCTTGCTCACAATGCTCTATGCACCATCTATCTCTCATTGAATTTCGCATGATGGACCTCCATTGCGACCGGGCCTTCCCTCAACAGGTGAATGTTCTTTTTAAACGCATCCGTCTGTCTGGCATTCATGTGTGCTTCGACGCTCTCCCAGCCTATCACCCCAACGAATGCCTTTCCCTTCTTTCCAGATCCAATCTTTTCATGCTCCACGTCCTCAATCACCCATCCCCCTGAAGCCGCCTTGAATCCTTCGAAGCCTTTGAGTACATCGATAAACTTTCGGACGTTCCCTTGAAAGGAGTCGTCTTTGGATGTAAAATACAGCGTCAGGACCTCTGTGACCGGGATGTTCGCAGACAGGGCGGCCGAAGGGGGATGCGGATCAAAATTCGCATGGTACATGCTGAGATTACCATCGACTAGGGTCATAAGGTGTTTGGCAAAAGGGCCATAAATGGACGTCTTCGTAAAGGTTTGATGGGCTTCGTAGGAGTCCCAGTCTTTTTCAATTGAGGTCTCGCCATCAGAAACCCACAGCCCAAGTTACGTGTAGCGACATACCTACGAAAAATTGCAACACACGTGGATCCTCCACCTCACGGCCATAGTAGGCCTTTTGAAAACCATCCTGGGCAGAAACGGTGTCGAGCGTGGACTGCCACACTTTTCCGGCTGGTGAGTGTGGATCTTCGATTGTTGCTCCGGCGGCGAGAGGGATTGTGGCGATTTCTGTCACTGGAGCCATTTTTGGGTTGGTCCAATGACCTTCTCCGTGTCTCAATTTGGGGGATGCAAACAGGACGATGGCTTGTGTAGATGAATAATGCACTAGCCCAATACTAATCACGAACCGACTTCGGCCCGCTGGTACGGCGGACGATAATTGACACTAGGACCGCCGTAGCTGGGGAAAGCTCCCTTTAGGCTTTAGCTCAGGTTACCTACAGCAATGGTCTAGTGAAATCTTAAGCTAGGCTAAATGTCAAACCTCGAGGTGTATATAATATTCGTCAAGTCAAAGGACCATCGTTCTCTTCTGAGACTCTACATGATTGGTGTAAAAGAAAAGTTTCATCATCATAGTAGTTTGGTAAATATCAAGGCTTGAGCATACATCCTCAAACAGTACGAAAGGCTGCTTGTTCCGAAGGTGTTTTGATTATGATACCGTTTTCCCGAAAACAGTAGAATTAAGACGCCGTCGCTAATGCTATCTAGAGTACATCATCTGCTGGGTGGCCAAAGGGTTTTCCAAGAAGTGCCAACCCAACGCATGCAATGAACCACGGCCCATCTTCCCCAATACCAGTTCATTCTACATACATATCGTATCCTCTCTCCTCCACATTAATCCAGCGCTCTGATTCGTGGCCCTGTCTTCTCAAACGCGTCTTTGATGAGGACATTGACTTCCTGTCTTCTCCGCGCTTTTTCCTGATACCGCTGCACTTCTTCCGGCGTGACTTCTGCAACACCCTTCCTCGGTGTGCCTTCCCCGTTTACTGAGCGGCCTAGAAGGCTCATGCGGCTCGGGGTGTGCAAGTGGCCGTTGCGCATACCGCTGGCGCCGAATCTTGATGTTAGTTTCCGTTTGGAGGTTGATGAGGATGGATTAAATGGAGACCCTTCTCTGCTGCTCTGACTAGCCACGGACGAGAAGCGCAGATGACGCATTTGGTTTTCTAGAACGTCAATATCCATATTTCTCTTTTCGATGATGCTGGTCATCTTCTTGATTGTGTTGGTGACAGCCTCGGCAGTTGGTTTCTTTAGAGGTGGGCCTTTGCCATTGCCATTATCGCATGATGCTAGTTTCGCGCGCAGCATGGTGATATTCTCTTCCGCCTCCGCCAGCACCTTTTGAAATCTCGTCATCTTTTTGCGAACCTCATGTTGTTGGGTAGCTTGATCGAGACTTAGCGGAGCAGTTCTAGCGGATTCGACCTCATCTGGGTCGGTGTGAGTATCAATAACTCTGACAATGTCGCTGCCTCTAGCTCGGAGCGTTCTAATCTCTTTGCGCATATATCGACATTCATCGAGATTCTCTTGTACACCTTGTGTACGACCTCTTTCGAGCTTGGCACAGAGACCGTTCTCTATGTTCGGTAAGTCGCGAATTTCAATAAGACACCAGTCATCGTTTTCGAGGTCGTCTCGATTGCGTGCACCTCCCTTCTTGTCCATCTCCTCGTGGCCTTTCATAAATGCTTTGAGTGACCGCGCGTTTAGGCCGAGAGTGTCTATCATGGAATTTATATCTCGGTATAGCTTTTCGATCTGGCCCGGTACACCAGGCTTATCGACATCTCCTACGTAGTCCTGATGGGCAAGGAATGTATCCAAAATTAGCGTTCCATCGACATCAGTCGCCAATTCCTCCCGCACTCTCTCGTCCTCCCTGTCGCTAAGATCTTGCTCTTCTTCTGCCCGTTCCCTCGCTTGTTCAGCAGCCATTTGCTCCCTCGCTTGCTTGCGAACTTGTCCAGAAGATGGATGTGGTTTCGAGGGCACTGCTATTTTGGTTAAGGCGGCCTTGCGATTATTGAGTGCCTGGAATGGGCCAGGAGCGCTGATGGACCTTGCACTCTCGGGTCGCAGCGAGTCCCCAAGCCTGTTAGCACGTACGGGGCTTGGCGATCTTGGGCTCTGTTGTGTCTTCGACGGAGGGGGTAGATATGGTGCTGACGTCTTCCCAACTTCTCCAAAAAGACCTTTCTGCCGGTCTAGTGGGGCGGTAACTCTTCCGAAAAGACCTCCCGTGGGAGGACTCTTGTTATTAGGCGCACCAAAAGAGCTCCCTGGCGTTATCTTCGGGCTTTGGTTAGGATCTGTGGTAGGACTGATTTCCTGGGCAACGTCTACTCCGCTACCTTCGTCGTCAAGGTTCCCTTCATCCTCGTCGTCTGTGTCTCCTTCGGCTTCGTCATCATCTTCGCCTCCTTCTGAAAGCCCTTCGAAGTCTTCGCCTTCATCGCCAGATGGCAATGCTCCTTCCTGAGGAGGAGCAGCCTCGACGTCCTTGAGCTTGGTCTTTGATGGTATGAAGTCGGGTGGCAACGGAGCATCATCTGAGGACTTGGATGAATTCGAGGAATCGCCTGGTGCAAAGCTGGCCTTACTCGTTGACTCTGGTGGTAGAGGCGCCTCCGGAATCTTCGATGCTGGAGGAGTTTCCGGCGTTCTGTCTTGTAGCGGAGGTGCAGATTCGGTCTCGTTTAGCGGAGATATCTCACCACCATCGTCTGATTGTGGTTCTTCTTTGATCTTTGGAGAAGTCTCAATGGATTGTCGTGGCTGATCGGCCTTGTTGGGTGTATCCTTTGGCGTCGTCGTTAATGGGGTTGGCTTGCCAAAGCCGAAGCCAGTGGGCTGACTGTTTCCTACGGCAGCAGGCGTGTTCGTGCTTTGAGATTGAGTGCCGAACAGACCACCTGTCTTTGGCGGCAAGCTTGGAGCTGGGAACTTGGTTTTAGGCGGGACTGGAGTAGCAGATGGAGTTGTCGATACCGTTTCGAGAGTCGAGGTTTGAGGCTTTTCCGCTGGGGCAGCATCATCTTCTTCATCCATGTCAGCGTCCTTTGTCTGTGGTAGAGGAGTATCTTTCTGAGCAGCTCCAAGAGCATCGCCAAAGCCGCCGCCAAACATCGACCCCCCAGTATTAGTGGCAGGCTTTGGTGCATCATTTGCTGACGAGCCATCACCTTTAAAGGTCGAGCCCAGTGTAAAGACACCGGAAGCAAATGGTGCCTTAGCAGGTTCGCCACCACTCTTAGCCGGTGCTCCAAAATTGCTATCTGTATCCATGCCAGAGCCAAACGAAGCAGAAGTTGAAGGATTCCCAAAAATGCTCTCGGTGCCACTACTGGGAGCAACAGTCATGAAACCACTAGGCTTCGACGCAAATGATGAGAATCCTCCAGAAGTGGGAGCAGAGACACTATTCGTCGTGGGAGAAGCACCGAAAGGACTTGCCTTGGGCGCGTTGAAGCCCGTTTGTCCAAATACACTACCGGTCGCCGCTGCAGTTCCTGTCGTCGAAGCCGCACCCCACGGTGAGCTTCGGCTACCTAAACCAGCAGCCATACCGAAAGCGGTACCTTGAGTGGTTGGTCCCATGGGTGAAGGAGACCCGAAGCTAGGTTGCCCCAAAGTCGAGCTCCCACCCTGGGCTGTTGCAGAGGTTGTCATTGCGGCTCCGAAAGGAACTGGGGGCTTTCCCAGAGGTGATATGCCATTCAACCCTGACGTTGTTGGTGCTGCTGACCCCAAAGTAGGGGCTTTGCTGAAAGCGCCTCCAAAGGGGCTTGATGCAGGCGCTGAGGGTTTTCCGAAAGTATTTTGACCGAAGGCCGAGCCCGCCTGTGGACCGGTATTGCTGAATGGTAATGCTTGCCTTTCGACTTGTGATTGTGGCGGTGGTTGGGGCCCACCACCCGCGGTCAGACCTGGAAAGGTAGTCCCTTGCCGGATCGATTCTGCATAGACAAACCACCATGCAGACAGTATGCCCTCATTATTAAGTACCATTACAGCTGGTAAAGGGCTCTGAGATGCATCGTACTCCTCCTTCGGCAACGGTCGTTGGACGTTGTCTTTACTGGAAAGATCCAAAGCAAGGCCTATGGGTGAAGTATCTGCCAGGTCCTCGCTCATCGGCAACTGGGCACGTCTTGAGTCCTCGGCAATCACTGTTGTCATGAAAACATTCGAGGGTGCATTATCTGATAGAGGAGTCTTGGATTTGGTGATTAGGCCAATATCCACTGAAGCTGTAGACGCCACGATGATGACATCGTCTAGGTTTGGGGGAAATTCCCGGAGGCGTAATGAAAACTGGAACGGAGGAGACCGCTCAAGTTGCCCGAACGGCCCAACAACCTCGGGGAGCCTCTGGTACACAATCGAAGGCGGAGTCTGCTTTGGATACCGGGTGATCACATGATGTGTTGTAGGAGGTGGCATGCCATCATTAGACGAGGAAGGCGTATGGGCGACAAGGATTACCTCGTTTTCAAGCCACGAAATGGAAGAGACTAAAAAGTTTAGCACGGGCACCAACAGCCTTCTAGCATCTCGTCTTACCATGTTGATCCCCTTCCAATCCTGGAGGCCTGGCAATGTCCCCTTTGCCCTCCCCCTCCGGAGTCATTTGGTAAGATGTCCCATCTCCCAGACCTGCGAGGAGTTGCTTCCCCTTTTTACTCCAGCAAACGCAGCTTACACCACTCTTCAACACCTGGCCTTGGGGTCCCGAGAGAAACTGCTGCGTTTTCAGGTTCGCCATCATCAATTCCCCGTTCATCGACACTACAGCAAAATATTCTGCGGTCTCTGCCACCGGATTTGGCACCAATGCACGTAATGCCGTTCCATTGGTGGCGATTTGGAAGGTTGGCTGGGTGTTCCCCTGCGTTAAAGCCTGGACATCGTAGACTGCTAAACCACCACCGTGCTCTGCTGACAGGACAAGGAAGTTTTCGTCGGCGGAAAAGACAACTTGGGACACTCGCATACCAATCGGGAGCGTCAATTGAGGTGTAAAGGGTTTAATCTTGCCATCGGCGGGCGCAGAGAATGCTTGCCGCACCGAATCTGTCCCCGCGACGATTACTGAGTCAGGTCCGGCGGCCGCAAGTAGACTTTTCTTAGAAGCGATTGAGAGCAATGAAGCGGTTGGAGGAGGGAGAGCGTCGATAGGCCATGGTGATGGTAAAAGGCGTAGCTTTACCTCGCCTGCCACAGCTTGGAACCCAATAGCCTGCAACGCTGAAGTCAGCATTCCGGTACAGTTCATGCAGGCCAGAATGTAGAGAATCCCACCTCCGTATGTATTTCCTCCAGATCTTGCCCTGTCTGTGTCTGCGGGTTACCCGAGCCTGCTGAAAGTGCCCCAAAAGGTGAAGGGCTAGCGCGAAACGCCATTCTTGCTCGCTCAAAGCTTGGAGAGACAGTACGTATTTCTCTAGAGAGTGGGAATCTTGGTGGTGCTCGAGGCGCCGCAAATGAGTGTCGTCGGGATAACAAAGGGGTCCCGGTGAGTAGCGAGAACGTGCGATCCAGATTAGGTGGTCGAGCTCATATAGTATGAGGTCATGGGGCCTTACAGCAGACCGGTATGTTACTCAGCCTCAACCCATAATGTCTTATGAAGAAAATGCTATAAAATAAGTACTTTAGGTTCGACATCGAGAGCGCGGCGTCGGCGCGTGGCCGGGCCTTGGCAAAATATCAGCCGCGCGTAGAATAAAGTATAATCTAAAGTTAAGTACTTTACTTTACTCTGTGCAGAGTACAACATTCACTTCAAGTACTTAACTTACCTCGTTGCTTTACTTTACAAGTTTATAAGGCGTGCAAGGCTACACATAAAGCGAGCAGTGTGAGCAATGTAAGCAAAATCCTTCACTACGTCTCTATTGGACACTAGGTCCTTAATAAATATAAACTATCATATACATTGATTATAGCCAAAGCTTTCTGCTATTATCAGCGTTGGAAAGAAAACACGCATTATCTGGTAGATCTTTTAACATCTTCGATACCTTCTATAGGATAAGAAAACCTACGGCATTTGTATATTGGCTTGTATACGCTACATAGTTGATCATCATTGTTTCAAGTATACCGGTCATCGTTTATAGTCACTAGCTATTGTGACGATTATGGATTGCATGAAGCTCCTAGAGACCCGTACTCGAAGCTCACCCAATCACCCATACAGGATTGCAGAAATTGAGAACGGACTATAATGGATCTATATCGAACATGAGCCCCCAACAAGTTCCCAATCACCGAAATTTCACCTCGTCTTGTGCCGCCATAGTTGACCACCAGCCAAGAAATTGTAACAAATCAAGACAACCCCCAAAAAATGCCGCCACGATCGCGGCTTGGACTCTTGAGATCTTCCTCTTGCCTTCCTCGCCCGCCCAAGCATGCTCGAAATTGCATATGATGAAGCCCCTGACTGTTTTTTTTCCGCGTTGGCCCTGCGGATACTTCCCTAGATGGGGTGGTGAGGAGCGCTGAATCAAGCAAGACTTCAGTTCTAGACGCCCATTTTGGCCGCAATCATGTTTAGGCTGAGCCCGTGGATCCATGGATCCAGTGCCCACCAGCTGCACATATCAGTGTAGCAACAATAGGTGCAAGGTAGAAAAGCCCTCGGTTCTTTATTATCTTTGGGGAAATTGCGATAAAACTTTGGACAGAGGAGTACTAAACCGCATCTTTGCTGCTGAAGTCATAACATTTTGGATTGATTATGAATACGGTGATGCGCGTTTTGGTGCCACGACCCATGCAAAGGTAGTAGTGTAGCGAGCAATTTTGATCATAATTACGAGTTTCCAAACAACTGCGCGCCCTAAGGAACTCTTCTGATGGCAGCTTTCCCACGCAAGCATAAGGATTTCTAACAACATGAAGTTCAAGAGTTTGTATGCAGGGTTAGAATCAAGGACAATCCATGCAGAGAATGGTGGCATTGTGACGAAGACACTTGACAAAAGGCTTTTGAAGTACCCGACCACTTTCACATTTTGCACGTATTCCGAACAATCTCTGCTGGTAAGCCATTTGGTCATATCTCCCGCCATGGTCTTAAGATCTTTTTCGAAAGACACAGGGACTGAGATCAAGGCTTTGTCTGTTGTCTTGACGAAAGCAGGCCGGGGAACGCGGGCATCAGATAAGGCAGCTGAGTACCAACTTAGTGAGGCTATTATGCGAGGATGTTGCTGCCCGTGGAATGAACACATGTCGAGGTCGGGGTAGCGGCTGCAGATGCCTGTTCTCACATTGCACTCGTGCAATTAGTTGCGTTGTCGTGAATACTTGCGCCGAGATTTTGCAATCACTCCCGCCATTACCCTGGGAGAATTAACGTCTCCGGCAGTTTAACGTCGCGACTTGCATGGACGGGGCGCCGGCCAGAATTACATCTGGCTGGCTACTTAGGTGTGAGGTGCTTTGTGTATCTGATCGTACTCCTTTCGTAAATCGACTGTCTGATCGAGGAGGTCTTCGCCATACCACGTATCGTCTTCTGGGCCGTAGCCCTTCCATCTGACCAGGTACTCTGTAATCAGTTTTCCTCGACCGTACTTTCTTCGTCGTTTCCCTACCAGCTTCTCAATTTCGTGTCCATTCTGCAAGGTATGCATAGATTTGATAGGCGCTGACGTGAAGTAGCCGGATGGAGAGTACATTGCTTTACGCTTGCCTTTCTGGTCGAAGTTAGAAGCGACGAGCAAATTCGTGCTCCCCGCCTAGGGCAGCATTTCAAGATGTGAAGAACATCACTAGCTATTGCAGCAATGAATTCGTAGAAGGATCTATAGTCAACGCCGAACTTTGTTATCTGCATGTCGAAACCGCGTGGCAGGTTGGTCGTCCCCTCAGCTTTGGGACTGTTGTTATTTTTGCTGGAGATTTGTGTCCAGCGTTGCTGTATGTATGTCCGTTGTTATATAGTATCGACGAGGATTTAATCAGCGGATTGTGCCTCCATAGCAATCAGTGCTACTCGAAGGCGTCTAAAGTCCGGTTTTGTGGCGCTGAGACTGACCATCTGGTACGCTGTGCAATGTTAGTTGGAAACATTCTCAAGGAATTCTTGAAATAACGCAACATCATTCGCGTTATTGCTGTCCGCATCCAGCCATGGAAAATTCAGCACTTCGACAGTGCTGTAAGGCCTTCTTTGCGTTGGGAATGCCCTTGTAAGTTGAGTGGTGAGGTCCAGCTTGAATTCTTCGAGAGTCACATCTGATCATAGAGGACTTGACACCCTCGAGAACGTAGTCTTTGAGGGGTTGGGTGACGGACATAATCTATATTTGGTATAGAGACCGGTGCTGGTGGTATAGGTAGCTGGGAGGACTATTGAGACATGTCAATCTATGTACAGCAGATAATTTCATCATGATGTGACTATGATCGGAGGTTCGATACACTACCGAGAGGTCGAAATATGCTGGGAAACTGTATATATACAGCGGAGTAGCGGAATTATTTATATAGGAACGTAGTGAGGTATGCAAGATAGTCTATCATGGAAAGCAGTGGATCTTGTTGAATGGTTGGTAGTGAGAAGTCATCAGACATGAGATCTTGTATCGTAGGAAGTTGTAAGTTGCTCAAGGAAGGAAAGCCGGGTACAAGTAGAATTTCGAAATAAAATGAATCACACGGAGCATGAGGCTTTGAATATCTAAAGTGAATTCATCGGTCACTCCGCCAAAGAGCGCCTGAGAAGGGAATTCATTATTGGGAAACCTTTTTCGGATTCACACATGTCCGAAGAACAAGCTCTGTTGAACTTCCTAGAAATTTGATTTTCAGCAAAGAGCTTCAGGGTCCTTCTTTTCCGTCACATAATGTACGTTTGCTTGAGTCATTGTAACGAAGAATTGGATTACACTATGAACACGCGAGAATCGCTATGAGTAGCCAAACATGCATTCGAAGATATTGGCTTTGGTACCTAGAAGAGCGAGATATGTTTCGTAGGGACTAGTCCGCTGCGATCCCAAATGAAGTAGATGTCTTGATTTCTTAGACACTGAAAATCTGTCAGATACAGCAGCACTCATTCCCGGACGCATAAAAGCCAAAGTAACACATTCCACTTTGGCGGTATCTTAAGTATCATGAAGGACTTGATGAAGGTAGATGACGATCAGGCAATTGTAGACCTACAACCATACAGTGTTGGCGTAGGGTGGGCAAGGATTCAAAGATCATCGAGTAAAGCTGAGCAAAGCCCCTTTATAGGCGCGTCCACACCCGCTTTTAGACCGAAGTCATGGCAGACGGCAATGAAATAACGCAAGGCGTGCTTGGGAGGGAAAGAACAGGCAACTTGAAGTACTCCGTAGTGAGTTGAGGGATGAGATGTCCGTCGGTGCGGAGGCTCGAAGGCAAAGGAGATCTCTTGGCAAACCCCGAGCTAGGCTAGTGCGTAGCTCTCTCTGCTGAGGCAGCTTCATCTTCGTCACACTGTACAGACCTTTGGATTCCTGCCCCTTTCTCCTGATCTAATCCCCGAAGGTGAATCCAGTAGCGTGTTGTTGCAAAGATTTCCCAAGCCTGCCATCCACTAACATCAACCTCCATCCGCCGCCATGCCTGGCTTCGATTTCTCCAACTACAACCGCAACGCTACTCTACACGCACAAGGTGTACCTCTACCCAAAGCTACTAGCACTGGTACCACAATCGTTGGATGCATCTTCGATGGAGGAGTGGTAATAGCAGCGGACACAAGAGCTACATCCGGCCCCATAGTAGCAGACAAGGTAAGCTTCGAGCTCGAGTTCGCCCTTCCTTTACGCCTGCTAATTCCTGCCGCAGAACTGTGAGAAGCTACATTACATCGCCCCCCAGATATGGTGTGCCGGCGCAGGCACAGCCGCAGACACCGAATTCACCACCGCCATCATCTCCTCAAACCTTGAACTCCACGCTCTATCAACCGGTCGCAAACCACGAGTCGTCACATGCATGACTATGCTCAAGCAACATCTTTTCAGATACCAAGGTCAAGTCGGCGCGTATCTGGTGGTTGCAGGCGTTGACCCTACAGGCGTGGGCCTTTTCACGGTGCACGCTCACGGAAGCACCGACAAGCTACCATATGTGACGATGGGATCTGGATCATTAGCAGCGATGGCAGTCTTCGAGACACAGTGGAAGCAAAAGATGACGAGGGAGGAGGCTATCAAGTTGACTTCAGATGCGATCCAGGCTGGTATCTTCAATGATTTGGGGTCAGGCTCGAACGTGGACGTCTGTATTGTTACGGGGGAGAAGACCACATTGATGAGGAACTACATCACACCCAATCAGCGGGAACTGAAGCAGCGGGACTACAAGTTCAAGCGTGGTACTACAGCTGTGCTGAACGAGAAGATCATCACTCGGGAAGAGATTAGCAAATATGTAACGGTGCACGAGCTGTCCTCCGACGATGACGTGGTAGTGGTAGAAAAGATGGATATCGATCAGTAAGGAGGGCAACAAGCTAGAGCATATCATCGATGATCTGTGCTGCCAGCCTGGTAAACAGACGCTGTACTATCATGCTTGTATCAACAGCTCGATTTACACGATAGATGGGCAAACATCATACTGCAAATGCGACGGAAGGCGCATGGTTCAAATCAAGTTCTATGAGATTCATTAATATCGCACCTGGCCGTAATTTCGTTCCAGCTCTTCATCTAGTTCGATTCTCCCTTTCCTTGTAAGATGTTCATCGCGTCTTCCAAGTCATCCTCGAGGTGCTTCTCCCATATCCAATCGAATCTCGTCGAAAGATTCTCTCGAAGAGCATGAGGATCGTCGCCAATACCTGGACCCTCGCACTCATACATCTGACCGCACTCCCGACTTGTCGTGACCAGTTTCTGGGTCCTTGGTCGGCGGACCCAATCAAAAGCATCAAAGGCTTTCTCAATCTCACCCTCGCCTTGTACAGCTCCCAGCAAACTTGACATAATGAATGCATCCTCGAGCGCCATGCCCGCGCCAGCGCCTTGATGCGGGGTACTCGCGTGTGCAGCATCACCACTCAGGCATGTGCGACCTTTGTAATAAGTCCTCGCAGGCGGAAAATCAAAGAGTGCCCAAACATCCGGTTTCTCCATCAAGCTCAGGATCTTCTTCACGCTCTCACCCCAGTTCGCGAAGTCGTTTTCCATACCTTCTTTATCCATTGGGAGCACCCATCGCTCATTCTCCCATTTGCCATTAGACTTGGTTCGAAATGCAACGACATTCATGCATTCTCCATGCTCGATTGGGAAAGTGAGGACATGACCATGGACGCCTGTCCACATCAAGCTGTTCCTTGCCTTTTCATCTCCCAACAAACCTACAGCTTTGTCCATAGGTATGAGACCTCTGTATGCGTACTTCCCTGTAAAGCTAGCATGAGCAGCTTCGTCGTGCTCTCCTAATACAATTCTTCTCAGATTACTCTTGACACCATCACACCCAATAGCTGCACTCGCGTTCGCTATACCTCCATCTTCAAACCGCAACCGTACACCGACGGCTAGCTCTTCCACGTTGATGACTCTCTTGCCAAACGTCACATGCTCCTTCGGCACCAATGCCACAAGCTCATCCAAAAACGCAGCCCGATGAACAGAACTTTGGCCCACGCCTTGATTGTCCCTGACCTCAGCGATCTGTTCCCCCGCTTTGCCAAAACCACAGTCCATGCCAGCGTAAAGATCAAACCACGTATGTTTCTTACTATGGAATGCATTCTGTGTGTTGATCTTCTCGTACGCTTCTCGTATTTTAGGATCCGTCAACTTCATGGCACGAAGAGAGTTTGGCCCAAACGAAACACCTGCACCAACCTCTGCGAAGGCATGGGCGGCTTCGTAGAGGTGAAAGGGCACATTGTTTTTTAGAAGGCCGATGGCAAGGGACAGGCCGGCTATGCCACCGCCGCATATGGCTATAGTGAAGGCCTTTATGTCATTGGGAGTCGGGGCGGTCATGGTGGACGGTAGATGCAGGAATGCAAGAAGCTCTCCAGCGACCTTGACGGTGGAGATGTCTTTGATGTTGTAGGGGATGAGGCGGATGAAGAGTGAGAGCTTTTGTGTCTGTGAGACATCTTGACCTCCATTTGATGCAGGAGAGGCATGCTAATGTTGGTCTTTTTATGCGGATGTGCCTGCCTTCGTTACTGATTGGCGATTGTCATCCGCAGCGTTCCGTTGACCGTTGCCAGCTCCAACGAGCATCTAGGAAAGAGTTGCTTATCGCTCAAGTTTCGTAGGAACGATAAGACAACCTCTGGTATCCAAGGTGGGCAGCTCCTCATGCTCGCTATCTCTGTGGCTATCATTGGGGGCGTGATTTGACAGTCAAGCTCCCTGCTGTAACCGGAATTGTACAATACGAAGGGTGTCTGGGCCAAAACTCATGCCATACGGCAACTCGTCCCGGTGTTCAAAGGGCGACCGACTTGCATTACTCCTGCTGGAAAGCTAGAAAACACCAAGGAGCCGAATCCTAGATCGGGGCGGGGCCGTGCGGGGTGTCGGGGCGGGTAGTAGCGAGTACCCGCTCGCTTAGAAGAGACCTCTAAGTACTTACTTTAATTGACACAACAATTAGTGCCTACGATCCCGCACATCTTACAAGGCACTATGCCAGGAACTAAAATCAAATCCCTCTTGGGACTTCATTGTTGATGCTAGTCTATGCTCAGTCTCGGGCACAACGTCCAGGATGATTGGCTTCTTTGGGTCCCTACATCTCCATTCTTTTCGCCTGCTTTTTTGCTATCATCCTTCCTTCATATGGCTTAATGGATTCACCGATTGAGCGCTGGTGCTCGAACGTTGGCCTGAAGCGGTAGAGCTCATCGACTAGATCATTGAAGCAGGAACAAAAGTCAATATCGTCTGTCAGATCGGTTAGTTTGGATTTGTAGACTGGAACTCACTATTCTCGATAATATCAGACTTGAGAGGAAGTCTTCGCTGTTAAGCATATAGAGATGTCTTGCCAACATTTGCGTTGTCACCCTTGCAGGGTTTTCGCAATCCAGGTCCCATCAATCATGCTACTCATGCAATAGCTCGTCACCAAATCTCATGTCTCCGTCAACATCGCAATGAAGCCCTACATTGCTCGACTGTGCAAAAGACGCAACCATTAATAATGCTCCGAGTCCCCAAAAATAGCAGAAAGAGTGGAGAACCAGTGGCCAGATCAAAGTCAAACGCGGAAATGACAGATATCGACACGGACTGCTTTACACCGTAATCAAGAAAGTACATGCTAGCGCATAAACAGAGGGTAAGTCCCCAACACCGCACCAAGAGCGGACCTATGAAGGCAGGCGCCTTGCAGAGTTCTCGACACAGTAGATAACGGCTATAAGTGCCTCCTCCGACACAGGAATGGGTGGAGAATCTGTATTGAGCTTCACAGAATGCATGTATGCCATATGGACTGCGAGATCGTAAGCGCTTTGTTTGCAAGGAATGTACGATTGCGAGAATGCCTTATGTGTTGGAAAACGAGCATTGGGATTGTAAGACGCTCCTAGCGACCGAGTCTTACTCCTATTAGCTCATGTGTATAAGCTGTATGTATGGCTCGATCGATGGCAAATTCCTCGGACTGCTTGGGATGAGGCAAACAGGGGCATGGTTCCCTGCTGGAACGGGGTGATGGTACTGTACACGAGCTTCATGCAGGGATTGACGTTTGATGCACATTTGATTGAGACTTGGGCCGCTACGTTGAGGGCCACTTAGCCAGTATTCAGTGCTTTCCGCCAGCCATACCCTACTCACGATTTCCGCTGAAGAATTAGATAAATGGGTGGTATGTATCCAGTGAGATCGCCTTGCTACGATACAGATCCGGCTCTGTCATGTAGATCTTCTGCCAATTTATAAAAACTCCCAATTAAAAAGACAGCGTGAATTATTCCTTCCCCCGGCTGGTCCTTGAGATGCTCCGGCACGGCTTTTTGGGGTTGATTCCCGGGAGATGTCAGCCTCACCAGGCCGCGGTTGAAGGATTACAACCTTTATATCATGACGATTTATTTGGCTACAACCTTATTGATCGGGCCATCTAGCACGTCTGAATGATAGTCGTTGTATCAGAAGGCGCGCTTCGCTGTCCTATTTTCGACCACACTGCTGTGTGCCACCGACTGAAAGGTAATAATTTGCAGAAGGTCTTGGGCATACGCATAATATATGACAGGGGGTGCGGTAATCCGGGGCTCCCTAGCTGTGAGTTGTGCAAGATCACGTGAATGAAGATTTGGCCTCGGACAATCTGGCTGCGGATGGTAGATCGAGGTAAACGGTAAATCCCTGGCACTGCCTCCTATAGCTGGCTGTTTGCAACCAGAGGATCGATACTGATAAGGCTTTCGGGGCTCATCTTGGCGGTGAATCAAAGGGTCATATTTGTGCAATAGCCCTGCTCTGTACTCGAGAATTCTCAAATGCGCCCTGGGCTTCCGGCGGCACAAACACATACGGAAGCTAAGTATTGCGGCAGACGAGCAGACATCGGGCTAGTGGTTTGAACCATGGTGTGGAGTATATGACAATGAAAAAGTTGGGCCACAAGGCGTCTCCGTCCCATCACAACTTGGCTGCGATTGAAAGCCAACGTAATCACCTAAATCATTGTTGTATTAAAGGCGTCAAAATCCGGTCAACGTGACCCGAACGGGTGTTCCAATCGTTGTAAACACTAAACTTCATCGGCGCTTCCCTCAACCCATGACGAGCTTGCTTGCGCCGAAGGTTGTCCACCCGGATCTTCTCGATAACAATACCGCGCCACTCGTATATGGCTAGATCGATTTGATCGGCCACCTCGGAGCTTTCGAATCTTCGGATGAGTTTGATTAGCCACCGGATTCTTTCCGTGCTAACCCATTGACCTTTTTCAAGGGGTCGTACAATCCCAGCCCGAACCAGGGCGAGGACAGTGACCCTACTGAAATAATGATAGCCTAGCTTTTCACGAACGTGCCGAGTATAGCATAGGTATACCAATCGAAATGCCATTCGAGGAGTCAAGTGCGGGGCGGCTGAGTAGGCGAGAGCCATTCTTGACAGCAGCTGTGCACGCGCCATAATGTTCTCCGGAGGACCCTGGCAGCCTGCTGCTCGCCAATCCGGGTGACGAGTGGTGTACTCCCATAGCGCTTCTCTTGGATATCTCCTGGCATTCTTGATCATCCTTTCGGCGAGTTCAGGGCACTTTTCTAGAGTCAAATCTGGATAAGCACCAAAGATTGCCTCTGCCCGATGACGCTTCCAATGCAGACCTGTCCTGATGGTGTGTAAGATGACGCGCTCACTAATCTTGATATTGATACGTCTTAATTCAACAATGATAGCGACTATCAACCCTGATTTCTGTAGCATCTGAAGCAGTCTGAATGTTCGTTGTAACGTTCTGTCTGGGAGCTCCGAGTACTGGTGTGCAGCTCGAAGCATACTGATGAATGGTGACTGGTCTGTATTAACTTTGCACAACCCACGAAACAGATCCATAGCACGTGGTTGGTCGTCCAGATTCATTCCAACTGCAAAGTCTCGTCGAAGGATGAAGCCCGCGACTTCTGTATCACTGAGATACTGCAAATAGGTCGCAACGACCACCGGTGGTTTCCCAGTCAGCAACCGCTCTATGTGTTTCTTGTTGCTGCCTCGTTTTACACGCTCAAGCCATTCAGAGCGCCTGATCCATGACCACCATTCGTCGAGTAATCTGATCAGCGGAACGTTGGATTCCGGTATGCATTTCGTGTGGTTGATCAGAGCTTTGGTCGTATCTACGATTACCCGGCATGCGGTCTTCACATCAAGGTCCCGTAGCATCTCGAAAGACCTGGGAATGGCTTGCACGGGTCGATCTTGGGGCCTTGCAGTCGCTGGTATTGATGCTTGAGCTTCGATTTCGGTTTGGATGAACAAGGAGATGCTGTGAACGAGACTATTGGACTGCGAGCGACTCAGAGCTTTGATTATCCGGAATCCCAGTTCCTGCGATGTCTGCCCAAAAGTCCCACGGCTGGTTGCCTTCAGGAGCACTCCCCAGGTGCGATGATCCAAATCATTGATACCGAACACCGCGGAGGATTCAAGACCCTCAAATATTGACGCTACGAGCCTACACTTCAATTCTTCTTGGTTCTGATCGAGATCGACGGTACTGACGTGTAATATGAAATCCGAAAGTAAGGTAATCTGGGACTGAGACAACTGACCCAGAAATATCGTCCGCTTTATCCAATTGCTAAGGCATTCTGCATCTCCTAAAACCAAGCGTATCTGTGCTAATTGGCGTAGTAGAAAGTCTAGATTGTTCGAATTGTTGAGAGAATTGTCCCCTAAAGCGTCTAGTAGATTGGAAAGGGAATTATCACTGTCGTATAGTTGCTGAAAGGCCAGTCTCGAATAACTTCGTAGCTCGATATTGTGATCAGCTGCCCAGTTGTGTAAAGCAGCAAGATCCTTACAATCGTGCACTTGGTCAAGGAATTTCATGTTGGCCCTCAGAACCTTCCCAGCTTCGCCCCGAACGGCGGTCTGTAGACGCAACTGGTCTTCCTCATTCAGCAGTCCTGGGGGCCCTTCTTCGATTTCCAGAGAATCGGACTCTGTCAGCCATTGTTGCATGGCTAACGTATCTGCGCGCTGTCAGAGCTCCTTCAAGGCATTGAAATTTCAAATACGAATACCATTTTCTTCTTTGGGCGGGATTGATGTAGGACTCTGCCACTGCCATCCGGTTTCAGGTGCCGTTCCGAAGCCAGGAATGAGGCTTGGATCAAATCCACCTCCACCTTCCAGCTCCGCCAGGTTCATCATGCGCCTTTTCGCAGCTCTCTTTCTCGCCTCCAAGGGACCAGGAGCCAGACCAACATGTCGCCTTGGAAATTTGGCATGTGAGAAGCGCTGGATAACGTTGTCGAGGATAGCTTCACTGATCCAGATGTGGCTATTGGGCGTTTTGAGACGGGCTGGAAGGCGGTAGGCATGTCTCTTCAATGACATGTAGCGAATCAATTGATCGCATTGTGTACAGTAGAGTTGTAATCGAGCTAGATGAAGTAGCTGGGTTGAAGGTATAAAGTCCGTCTATAGTTCGTGGTTCTAGCTACTGATATGCGGAAGCCTTTGTGACCTTGCTCGCCTTGGCGTTTGTCGTGACAATAAGAGGTGATACGCGCATAACAAATAATGCGGTATGTCTGGGAGTCTGGCTACGAATCGAGCTAGGTAACAAGGGCCGGATTTTTTTACGAGACCTTTATAGATCAAACTTTGTCCTACTATTGTTCAATATCCTCAATTGCACTCGATGTTTTAGCATTTGATGCTAATTCCCTGCCGCAGCTCCTGTTCTCTCAGCTCAAACATGACCTGAACGCCCGTGAACATCGTAACGCATGCACATGCCAGAAAAACCAAGCCTGATTCAGAGTCAGCCACCCATACATCTTGGGTTTGGAGGGTGAACTTCTACCAGAGCTGGTCCCAACGATACCTTGTATCAAGCCTTTGAGTCCATCTAGTCCTACAGCAAAGCCTACGAGATTGGCCGACATCATCATGAGAATATTGCCGACAGCTCCGATCCCACACAAAACCCTGTATGCTTCTTTGTTGTTCTTCCACTTCTTTTTCGGAAACAAGAGTGCAGCCACAGTCTCTGGGAGAACGAAAAGCGAAATCAACCAGCCCCACACCAATAACCTTAGCTGGATGTCATGCCATATCGCAACGAAGGTAAAAACAGCGAGCAGATTGATTACTCCCCTGATCTGCCCCCATTTTCCTCGTGTGCCCGGGCCTCCACTGCCTCCAAGGGGGATGTAAATGTAGCGGACGATCCAGCGGTTGAAACTGCGATGCCACCCTCGCCAGAAAGCGAAAGCAGAATAATTATCGGACATACACCGCACCACGTTCTCTGGGGGATCAATGCCGTCAAGTAGCGACCAGAGGCGGAAGAAGCGCCATGGAAGTAACAACTTCAGCCAGATGTGATGAAGGTTGAAATAGCCTAGCATGCTCAACTGGAGGGGGGAATAGACCTCCCAAGCCGGCTGGGATTTTGAGATAGCTACCACATAAATGTAATGGATCATAACCTCCATGACAAAAAGAGAAATGACAAATCGAAGACCGTAAAGGAGAGTTCGATTCCGAGTAATGCTTCGAGGGATATATCGCTGTTGTGAAATGTAATCATTGAAAGTCAGTATTGGCCCTGCAAGGTAGAGCGGCGGGTACAAGGCATATGCAAGGTAATTGCGAAATGAGTAATCCTCAGCCTTGGGCGATATCTCGACTCTGTGCCGTTCTGACAGATTCGCGGGATCGAGCTGCTTCTTCTTGTGGCAGTTAGTATTGAATCTGCATGACGCCGACCATAATTTCGGGATGTACCGACCTCTATAGGACACTCTCCGGCTTTATTCAAGCTCCAAGAGTAGTCGAAATTAAAGCTAATAAGCCTCAGAACGGTGATGTTGAACAGTACTTCCCATCTTGGGTTCAATCCGCCATAGCTGTCAAGAACCGCACCCCAATTCTTTTTCCTGGTAGAGTCGTCTGAAATTACCGACCGCGGCAGGATAAAGTCTGCGACTGTGACAAAGGGGTAGCCTTTCCCAAGCTCATTGGCGAATAGAATTCCGATATTGAAGACCCACGTGACAATTGGTACGTACTCCTTCTTCAAACGCGTGGCAAGACTGTAATTAATATACAAGATTGTGAGGATTTTCAAGGCTGAAAAGCCGTGAAGGGCAAGCAAGAAAACTAGGCTGAAAGCGATGTCAAAGGTCACTCGCTGATTCAATCGGTGTTCGGCCTTGATATGATCTGGCTCTAGAGCGAAGTCCTTAGACGATGAATGCCCATAGGAGGCTGGTCGGCTGGACACAGCGTTGAAAATCCTCCGTAATAATGGATGCATTGCCATGACAATGAATAGGTACGGTACATTGTCTCTAAAACTTGCGTACTGCTGATCCGAAGTATCGACTAGGCGTCCTGGTATCCAACCTGGTGATAGAAGATGTGCAAATTTGGAATACTCTGGGTGTGTAGCTGTGAGTATGGTGTCAGTCTACGGTGTAGGACGTGGAAAATGTTGGGCTGCTTGCATTTGGAGACATCATACACGGTTTTGAACATAAGCGGCACTATGACCACAAAAACCAAGCCATGGTACATGAACTCTGGCGACCTCCATCGCGGTGAAGATGCCCCCTCGTCTATCTCTTCACCACCCGCCCTGCCTCTCTTATAACCAGCATCATTAAGCGATGGTCTTGCAGGATCAGCGGGCGAGGGTGGAGTTTTGGAGGAGGTCGTGAATCTGGCGTCGAGCGTATCGAGTGAATATAGCCTCTCGGCATACCGAAGCAGGCTCATGACATGCTGCTCGGCGTGGCACGTGTCCTCGCGAAAGAGTACGAAGATTTTCCTAACGACGGCGGTTGCTAGCAGGGAACGCTCCTGGGCCTTGGCATTGATCGTCCCGCTGCAGGAACAGCCCGAGCAGCCGCAACTTTGTATGGAAGGCAAATTCCACAATTCTAGTACTAAGATTCCTTGATGACCTCGCAGATTGAGACTCCCGCAGCATTGGGCTGAGTCTTGAGCACCTTGGCACCGAGGATCTTAGCTTTCTCGCTCCGCCATGGCTACCGCTCAAGCATCAACCAAGCCACCGGATGCCAACGAATATGGAGGAGGTGTGAGCCCGCAAACTTCCATATGAAGACTATGTAGGATATTGATAGGACATCTAGATGAGATCTCAGCACTTGTTCTCGATCCCGGCTACTCCATCACCCGCGCCGGCTTCGCTGGTGAGGATGTCCCGAAATCAGTCATTTCATCATACTACGGCCTCATCCCCTCCGATCATACTCCAAACCACAATAAAAAGCTCTTCGGTGACAACTCCATACACAATCCACTACCAAGAATCTCGATTGGTAATGTGATGGCGAAAGATGGCACAGTGGAGGATTGGGACACAGCAGCGAAGTTATGGGAATATGCCATCACATCACGACTTACCAACGCGAAACCCGGACCTCTTGCGTCTAACGGCCTCAACGATGCCGACAATAAGGATATAAAAATGGAAGGCGTGGAGTCCCAGGAGAAACCAATGCAGGAGAACCCGCTACTCATGACCGAAACCGGTTGGAACGCAGGAAGGGAACGGGAAAAGGGTATTGAGATAGCTATGGAGAATTGGGGTTGCCCTGCGTTCTGGCTCGCCCGAAGTGGTGTACTAGCTTCGTATGCACCGAGTTTTCATTGGAAGATACCATTGCTGACCTTCGTCAGGTTCGCCTCCGGCAAAGCCACGGCCCTCGTTATCGACGTCGGTGCATCATCTATCTCCATAACCCCTGTCCACGACGGCCTCATACTCAAGAAGGGTATTGCCCGCTCCCCGCTCGGCGGCAACTACATCTCCCAGCAATTGCGTCTACTGTTTTCTACGCAACAACCCCCCGTTCCATTAACACCACACTATCTCATCGCCTCCAAAACCCCCGTCGACGCTGGCGCACCCTCTCAAGCCGTCTTGCGGAATTTCTCTCCCGGCACAGAACCCGATCCCTCCTTTCGCCATTTCCAGGAAGAGCGTATCCTTACGGAGTTCAAAGAGAGTGTCGTCGCGACTTGGCCTGGGCCTGGCCGGCTCGGCGGACATTCACCGCAAGGGGGCACAAACATGGACATGGCGCGCCAACACCCTGGCAGACCTTTTGAAATGCCGGACGGCTGGAACCAAATGTTCCCCGCTGTCGACCGCTACCGTCCCGTCGAGTCCATCTTCGATGTCAAGCTCGCGCTCTCGGATGCTGCGAATCCGCCTCCCTCTCCATCGCAAACCATTATCGCACTAATCCAGTCTTCATTGTCTCAGATCGACGTCGATATTCGCGCTACTATGCTTGCCCACATCATTCTCACCGGTGGAAGTTCGTTGTACTCGGGCTTTGGGGAGCGTTTGCAGCAGGAGTTGACGGCAGCTTACCCGGGGACTAAGGTCAGAATAGCGGCGAGCAGTAATCCGGTGGAGAGGAAGTTTGGGAGCTGGATTGGTGGGAGCATCTTGGCTAGTCTAGGGACGTTTCATCAGATGTGGATTTCGAGAAAGGAGTATGAGGAGCAGGGGGCGGGTATTGTGGAGAAGAGGTGTAAGTGAGCAAAGGTGGTGTATTATATTTTGAATGTTCACTGGGAGTGATGTGTTGGGCCTTGCAGGACACGAGGAGTAAATCATGAAGTCAATGTCAAAAAGATCAAGATTTGGATTGATTTTCTTCATTATACTAATCTACCTGGCTAGAAGTTGTATGTCGCTTGCCATGCTGCTGAGCTATTCTCTCCCACCAAAGAAAATCATCTGCTTCAACGCCAAAAGAAATCAATCAAAACCGTTGTCTCCTTCCCAACAAATGAGATGCCCGACGGATGAGATGCTCGAGAGATGAGATGCCCAACAATTGAAATGGTGGAAAAGATAGGAAAAGCAGTTTAAAGTCATGCTGAGGACGAGCTTGCTAGTTACCCCTCGAGGGAGGATTTAAGCCCCAACGCCGCGACAAGGCCAAGCTCATGTTGGGGGGGCCGTTTTATCGTCATACCGAGGACGCTTACTTATATGGCTGCACAGAGGCATAAATGGTAGGTAAAGGTGTAATGAAAGGGGGGACTTACTTGCGAGGTGAAGGTGTAAGGAAAGGGGGGACTTACCTGCGATGCAGTTTTCGCGTCTTTGTGCTCAGGACGGCCTGCAGATTTCGCGTCGTTGCTCAGGACGGCCTGCAGTTTTCGCGTCTTTTGCTCAGGACGGCCTGCAGTTTCGCATCGTTGCTCAGGACGGCCTGCAGTTTTCGCGTCTTTTGCTCAGGACGGCCTGCAGTTTTCGCGTCATTGCTCAGGACGGCTCGCAGTTTTTCGTCAATGTCTCGGGACGGCAGCAGTTTTCGCGTCGTTGCTCAGGACGGTTCGCAGTTTTTCGTCATTGTCTCGGGACGGCAGCAGTTTTCGCGTCGTTGCTCAGGACGGCCGCAGTTTTTCGTCTTGCTTAGGACCGGGGCGGTAGATTGGGGGATAGATGACAGGAGATGGTGTAGATAGCAGTGAAGGTGTGAAGGAAAGAAGGAGACATACCAGGAGGGAAAGGAGGCGAGGTGGTAGAAGTGGAA
>JAABUK010003244.1_pt1 | contig 27795 bp, 20 predicted proteins | sample 5559141 | NCBI WGS metagenome assembly JAABUK01 (sample SAMN10711869, study PRJNA513367) | rock metagenome | isolation source: Antarctica rocks | place: Antarctica: Victoria Land, Pudding Butte nord | collected 2016-01-03
AGAAAATCGGCAAGATTTGCGCGGGGCTCTACTACCCCCAACAATACAACCTCCATACCGGGGCTCTGAACCCGAGCCTAGGCGGCGCGTTGATCGAGAGCACCTTCTCCCTCTTCTTTGCTGCGATTCAATTCCAGGACCATGCACAGCGCGGCTGGACGATCAACAAGTTAAAGGAGATTGCGAGGTTAAGTGGGTGGCAGACCGCTGCGGCGGTGGCGGCTGGGTGTGAATTTGCGTGGGAGGCTACGGGGAAGGCGGGGAGGGGCCCGCCGTATACGCCGACGATGGACTGGAGGAATAAAGATGATAGGGTTGGGGATAAGACGATGAAGAATAAAGCCAAGGCGGATAAGGCGCAGCAGCAGCAGCAGAGGGAGAAGGAGAAGGAGAAGGAGAGAGGGGCAGAGGGCGAAGAAGACGAGGAGGAAGAGGAGAGGATGAGCAGGCAGAGAGAAGAGCAGTACTTCGTTGCGGCGGGGAAGGATGGCCCGCCGCGCAGGAGAAGAAGCCGTAGGTCGAATCAGCGACGAGGCGGAGAAGGCGAGCAGGGGAAAGACGAGGATGAGCCTGAGCCGGAGGCTATCACGCATGATCGCAAGACGATCGGGACGAATCCTTACGCGAGGACGCATTGGGCCTTGGGGCTGCTGTCGCTGGAGGATGATATCGCGAAGATTGGTCTGGGTGAGGGCTGAAGCGGAGAGACGTGGTAGGATCTTTTCAGTCATGGTAATCACTCGTACATTATCACCCTCAGTACGGAAAAGTTTGTTTATCTGAGTAGGTAAATCAGCCGCGTAGAAGCGGTAGTTGTGAGACTTCACATTTCGTAATCTCCTCCTTTCTGTAATGATGCTTCCTTCTAACTAGGTAGTTAGCGGGGCCCTTCCCCCTCTAGCCCGCCTTTCCCCCTTCCGAATCGACCCCTTCCTTCGTCAGCCATTGCCACTTCCCTAATCAGGCAACTGTCTTCACGGTAGACCTGTGAATATCTAGGTCATCCTCTTGTGTCAAGTTGAGCACTGATTAGAGCTGTATATGGTCAGCTGTGAAATTGCATCGCAGTGTTGCGCCTGCTGAGCGACCAATCCTCGGTGCAGGAGATATGGGGTCCAGTTGTGACTGATTGATATATTCTTCTTGATGAGCTGGTGTTGGAAAAAGAAACGAGGGGGCGAAGGGGGGGGGGCTTTTGAGGTCTTGGCGTAAGAAGAGAAACACCAACGACCTCCTTGGGGACGGATAGTCACAGCCAAGGGCGCTGGCCCTGGCCATGGCCATTGGGAAGAATGGTCGCCGCCAAATGTACGTGGGAGGAAATGATCGTGTTAGGCTAAGTAAAGGAGTGTCCACTCTAGAAATATGACATGTGACGACTCTCTGGACCAGCCAGGTTGTTGACCGCAAAGCGAGTATGGTATGCTACACGGAGCCCATGCTCAGAGCTCACCGGACGGGCTGTTGAAGACTCTTTCCGTGAACAATATGCTGCTGCTGCCTTCCTGTCGTGCTTTTGAGCAAGAGTCTTGCCCTTGATATTGAAAAAGGCGGCTCAACTTTCTGAGCAGCTCCCATGCGTGTTAGCCAACTGGCGGGCGCGGCTGGCTGATGTCAAGGACTGTTGTGCCCGCCTTTTATGGCCTTGCCTTGCGGTAAGGGTAGGCTCGGCTTTTGGATAGCGAGTATCGAAGGTTTCCCTCTGCTTAGCAGCCCTACGGGATAGATGATCAGCGTTTGTTAAGTCTAGGCAATGAAAGGCAGCTCACGCTCGTGCGGAACTCTCCCATGCCTCAGCCTTCGTCTTCAATTCTGCATGTTTGCCTCTCTCGATCCTCTGGGGATGACTTTCATGGGTGCGCTGCTCTGACGGGATCGCGTTGCCTTGGGCTTAATATGCCTAATCGGGTTCCTTCGTATTCCCTCATGTCGGCCGAAAAGGCATCGTCGGCCGCCTTGTAATCGTTGTACCTGTTTTGTCGTTTGGGATCCTGGGACCAATCGGCCCGATCGCTCTCATAAGGATTGGTGGTTCTTTTGCTGCTGGCAGTGATGTACGACGGGTCAGTCCCACCGCTCGACCCACTCTGGCCGGTCCGGTTGGATTTAGCAGTCTTGTAGGATCTGTCTCCAGATGAAGAGGAATGACGGCTGGAGGGAGGATCTGAATGGCTCGTCCTTGAGAATATGCTGGACGGCCTGTGATGAGGAGACCCGGACATTGTGGTTGATAACACGAGATGAGGGCGGAATTCCACAAAGCTATCTCAACAGAGTCTAGACGACGAAAAGTGAGGTAAGAAGCGAGAGAGAAATCTCAAACCCAAGGATCAACCTCGGATGGATGCAGTGTTGACTTGATGGAGTAAGTTGAGGGACGAATGTGAAGAAGCGAGGAAACCCTACTTTTTTTATAGAAGAAAACATTAAGGTTTATTCGAAGGAGAGGTAGTCCTTTGAGACGAGAAGGGGAAGGTTTGTAGGCATACTACCCCCCCTCTCATACATTCTGAATTCGAATGCTTGGTTTTATAAAAATGTTTCATCGAATGTCGACGAGACGTCGGATGCTCCTGTATGGGAAGGGTAGTATCATTAGAAATGGCCCTCTCAAGCACTTTATGTTTTCAATAGCTAGACGGCTCTAGGTTTGATGAGGTCATAAAAGCCTTAGACTTCTCACTTAGAACGTTGGATGCTTGCGGGCTGGCGGCTCGTAAGACATAGTCTCAAACGTCCTATGCCGAACCACATCGTTGGTGATAACAGGATCACTATCAAACTCTTATCACGAAGTGTCCGATCGCAGAGCAAACGTTATCCCTTTCCTTGGACAGAATGTTGAATGAAACGATCAGTCCCTCAGAGGCGAGAAACTGCTTGGTGAAGCTGTCACGCCGCAAGATCCACATGGCAGATGAGGAGTCAGACTTCTGCGAAATGAGGCATAGCATTGATCTCGGTAAGGGTACGTGGAACGTTCTTCAAGAAGGTCACTGACAGATGCATGAATGTTTTCCATGATTTTATACGTGCTGGCCACTGAAGGTTGTGACAGAAAGTGCCATTATTCTTGCCAAGGACTGATGACTAATACAGTAAGCGTCCTCCACCTCCTCTGGACGCTGACCTACAAACCTGCCATGACGGTGACTATCGCAATTCTGCCGAGTCCTCAGGGTATTTGTCCAAGAGAAATCGATCTATAAATAATAGCAAGAGTCGGTGAGGACGTTTTCAAAGTACACCACAAATGTCGCTCCCCTCTGGTTCCTTGTACGCGTTGAACCCCTGCAATAACATCCCGGTCCTCACAGTTCTGCAGAACATGTTATAAGAAAGCTAAGAGGCATATGTCATTCAGCTGTAAAGAAATAAAGCGTACTTACCAGGCCTGATCCGCCACTAGGGAGGACGCTCACACGAGCCGAGTTGCTCCTGGTAAAGGTCTCCGGCAACGACAGAACAAGCATGGGCTGGGAAATAGCCTTAGGAAACATGAAGTGGATCCCTTACCGATCAGGCGTTCACTGTGGAAATCGCCAGCGGTTGAGCTTAAAGTCATGAGCTTCGAGAGTTGTTGCTCTTCTTCTCGTCGGACGGATCTCCCTGCCAGATTTGAAGACTTCTTCTTTCGGCCTTGTCCAGAGCAGATGGCATTTCACCCATGCTTCGACAACCCACGTTGGAGGTCACGCTCCCTGAATGTTGGTTGTTCAAAAAATTTGATAATGAGGATCCAGCTCTGATCCAGCTTCGGCTGCGCGTAAAACTTGTCTATTTCTGAATTATGCTGCCTCACTGTCCGCAGGAGTCTGGTTCGATATCGAAGAATGTGGTTGAACGGTTGATGGCTCGCGAGAAGGTGTCATCCTGAAGTGGAATCTGCCTTCATCATAATACCCGCGGTCTGTACTCTGAGCGGCCTGAGTAGAATGAATCAGTTGCCGAGGCCAGTCGGTAAAGGTAATATTGTGACCTTCTGGGGCGGATACTGTTTTGTGGAAATCCAAAGCCAGCTCCTCTACGTATTACCGGTGGCTTAGCCTTTTGCTTTGGCTCAGTAAATTCAACGTTCGAACAAGTCTTCAGAATAATCTCAGCAGGGAGTATTCTTTAGAAACCCAGAGATATCAATTCAGTCCTTGACTTGGTTCACGGTCCGGCCGAACTCAAAGTTTAAAGAGAAAGCTTTGAGGTTGAGAACTCGAGGACGCAAAATTTGCAATCAGATAGCTTGATGTCAGTACACATCAAACCCGAAGAGATTATCTCAAGGATGATGTAAGCAGATAAGATGAGTAACACATCTCAAAGAGTTGTTGAAGTGCCTTGACACAAAAGCAACGAGGATGGTTACAAATCCAGCAATCAAAGTTGCCAGAATCCTGAAAACGTATGAGACAGTGATGCTCCTATGAGTGAGGCATGGTGAAGTAAGAGTTGGTTATTCTTCTGGCCATGAAGTACCACGGGGGCGGTAGTCTTGGCCTTCCACCCCTAAAAGGTCTTGGCGCTTATCTTCGCTCCCCCACTGGATGATGGTATAATGGGATCAAAGTTTTGTCGGGTAACTCTCTGTCCTCTTGCCTTCCCTTGCTGTCTCCTTCCCGATCGGCTCGCAAGTCCGGCGCTTGCACAGCAAGTGCAGGATTGGAGCTGGACAGAGTATGCGCGGAGGCCAGGTACTTCAGTAGAAATTGTCAGAGGAACGAGATTGGTGAGTATCAGTGCAAAGAAAAGACAAGGTAAGCGATCTGGAAGTATAAGACGTCAGTCTTTCCTAGGAATATGAACAATAGATGAGGGAGTGGGGTAAGGACATAAGTTCTTTGCCAATCAATCTGACGAATCGCGTTAGGATAAGACATCTTCGTATTTAGAGCTCCTCACGCGGTCTTGGCTTGTAGGATGATGTGAGGCATCATTAAAAACTCCCGAAGCCACAGAAGGCGGAGGCGTGCCAGAAGAGGGCTGATCAGCATTTCAAGGCAAGCTTGTCAATGGAATAAGGTGCCGCGAAAGAAAAGGAGCCCCTATTCACAGCGATCAAGTCTTGGAGTGGGGGATGGAAATGCAGTGTCGAACAGGATATTCTGCGACGGATCAAAGGGCAGTGACATCCCATTAGTCAACATTTAGCTATTCTGGTAATAGGCATTGTGTGAGGCAATCAGCAGCGACAAAGCTGCTTAGTGATTAACGATACGATGAGAAGTTGTTTGCCTTGCATTCATTGCTGGAGCGAGCCTATAGCTCGTGTTCGACAATTTCTTTACACAACACTTGCTTTCCCTGCCCCTGTATATCCTCTATTATCTAGGTTGAAGATCCATAATGCCATCCTATGCCTCACAAATAAGCCAAACAGTCCAAACACTGTCTGCATTGCGAGAAGGCCGTACGCCAATCTATCCTCCCGCATGGGACCGAACCAGACCAGCCACAGGTTCAATATGGTGAAATTAGTAGTAGACTTGATCCTGTTTGTCTCTGGATCAACCTCAATCGCTAACAAATGCATCTTGGCCAGCGCGAAGAATGCAAGGGTCTGAAACTTCGAGGGCGGTCGTTCAGTTGGATACTCGGTGACACTCGGCTCAAGAAGATTGGTGCGAGCGTTGTATTTCGGCAGTCGATGTCGGGGGCAGGGCACGAGTCCGAAAAGCTGGGGGGATGAATACACAAAGTTGAATATTTGTGGAATTAGAAGTAGAAGCAGAGTTTTGCTGAAATGACCGAGAATGCCAACTACTGCAAACACCATTCCAGCGAAGTAGCAATAGGTGTCTCCGACAAAGACGCGAGCTGGAAAGCGATTCTGAGCATAAAGAGCTATGCTGACGCCGAGAAAAGGTAAAAGTAGGTAAAGAGTGAAGAGGTGGGAGTCAGTTGCGGGATGAGGGTATGTCCGTGGCGGTGGGGACGAGCCAAGGATGGGATTGCCAGGGAAAGGGATTAAGTATAGAGAAGAATTGAGTACGAGCAAGAGGGCGACGACGATGGATTGACCGACTTCGATCCCGTTGACGCCAGCCAGGATGTTGATGCTATTAGGTGCGAAAATGGAGAGCGCGGCCATATAAGCATAGTAAAGCGGACCGAGGTGAATTAGACCGGACTCTGAATTGGTGATAGACGTATTTGGTATGTAAGGGAGAAGAAACCGTGGGATGACAATCGAGGTCACTCCGAAATCCACATAATATACAAGAAGTAGAGGCAACGAAGCCAGAGCGGGAATCAGCACTTTGTGGCGCCAACGCAGGTCGAGTATGTCGTCTGTAATTCCTAGCAGAGTCGTGGTATGTAGAGTGAGGAGAGCGGACAAGTAGGCCGAGAGCTGGAAGAGTGTGAGGCTCAAGTCAAGGGGATAATATTTGTGACTGGTGTGAGGCGTACCTTCGAGTGCGGAAAGCGATGCAAGAAGCGGCCCGTCTCAACTTCGGCGACCTGTAGGACAACATCACGATTGCCACCGCCAGACGTTGCAGCCACGATGTCCTTGAAAAATGGGAATGGGATGAAGGCTATGAGAATCAGAAGGTATATCGAGGCTGCTACAGCACCCATGGTCTCAGGACTGTTGCCGAGTCAGTAAAGTTGCGAGAACAGTAATTGGTGTTGCACGACAGTACATTTCCTTCTTGATGGGCTTGCTCATGTCTCTTCCTTTCAGACCGGCTTTCATGAAAGTTGGACCCAGCCATCGTATGAGGGCATATGTCGCTGCATACGCCAGACCAGAAAACGCCAGGGACACACTGAGAGGCGCTCCATCACCTTGGAACGTGTTGGCAATGATGCCAAAAGAAGCAAAAGCCAAGGCAAGAAGACTCCATGCCTCAGATCTTGACAGCACTGCTGTCATCGTAAGCCGAATTGTGGTGGCATTGCACTCTCCAAGCCAGCATACACTATGGAGTCTGCACTTGATATGGTTTCAGAAAACTGTCCTCTGTAAAGGCGGCGAAAAATGGCACAAAGTACGCCGAAGTTTAACCTCAGTGGAACTAGACTCAGATAGGGCTAGTCAGGGCACTCGGCTTGCATTGACCTGTGAGTACCTTGCGTCTTATGATTGTATGGCACTCATGTTTCCGCTGATATTAAAGCTGTGCTCTCTCTAAATAACACAGAAACATCTCATGGATGAGCGCCTTCTCTCCCTTGCGAGGGTCATCCTTTGAACAATGACCAAAGCGGAGGAGTTCGAACCTGGGCACGCGGATCGCGTCACAGTACTCCATTTCAATTTCACCAGCACGCGAATCCTCACCGCATCTGCAGACCATCGAATCAAAGTATGGGAGAGAGACTCGGAGACAGGAGAGCAAATATTGACGGATACATGGACAGCGCACGATGCAGATATTAGAGACGTACGGGCAGGCTTGACCCCAGAGGGACCTTTGAAATTGACTATGGCCAGGCAAAATGGTTACACCCGACAACAGGCTCAAACATTGCCTCGATTGGCAATGACCTGAAGTTTAAACTATGGACTGAAGATCCATCTCAGCCGCCTAACAGTGGGCGCCGCTTCCGCTGCATCTCTACCATCCCTTCCAACACCAAAGTCCCTTTCGTCTCACTCGACATCAAGAAGCTCGACTCCGTCTACACATATATCGCTTTGATTGATCGTTCAGGTCTGCTCTCAATCTACGAGCCAACCAGCTTTGATAATTTCCGAGACTGGTCGCTTCTCGATCAATGGAATGTCTGCTCCCCGAATCCTCCAGACCGCGGCGCAGAAACATCCTTCAAAGTACGCTTTGACCAGAATCCTGTCAGTACACCATATATGAATAGCCTGACAGACGACACAAGAATGCTCTCTCTAGTCACAACAGCGATGGACACAGTCAAGATCTACAGAAGTACAACTACACAGGACGATTCTATCAGCACTCCCGGCGCAATCCCTTCAGCAGGACACAATACTACTTTCTACGAAGCGGCTCGCTTATCAACACACCCGGCATTGATTCGCGATGTTCAATGGGCACCATTCAATGTCCGTGGTTTCGATCTCTTTGCAACAGCCTGCCGCGATGGCGGAGTCCGAATATATAAAATGGAGACTACATCCAGCAGCACCACCCCCACCAACAAATCCAATAGCGGCACACAGAACCCCCCTTCCCAACCCACTTCGTCAACGAACCCACAATCCTCACAAGGTATTGTCCCCAACCGCCCAGGCCCACGATCGAGCCTAACATCCGCCATCGTCGGCCGCTCCGGCACCGCCACAAGCCTCAATCCCACAACTACGCCCTCATCCACCGGGCGCAATCAACCCCGCTTCACCCTCCCTTCACCATTCACACACACCATAAAAACCGATTCCGAGCTTCTTAACGCGCACCGAGACGCTTGGGCATTGTGCTGGGATCCTGCGGGACAGGTGTTGATGTCCAGTGGCAGCGATGGTGTGACGAAGCTGTGGAAAAGGGCTGTTAGGGGTGCTGGGTGGATGCTTTTCGCTGATCAGGAGGTTAGCGTTGATGAGAGTGATGGTGAAGAGGGTGGGGATGGTGAGAAGGGGGATGGCTGATAGAAAGTCCGGAGTCAAAAAGAAAAGGGGAATTCTTGGCAAGGTTCCACCGAGCTTTCTTGTCCGACCATGTACGCGGCATGATCTATGATACCCACCTCAGCGAATGTCTTTTTTCAATTTTCTATCCAGCCTATGAATGGTCCAAAAACAGCATCATACGAGAGCCACAGCTTCTGCGTAGTCGAACACATTCCCTTCTGCTCCAGTACGATGAACACCATCAGTGACCACCACCGCCATTCGCATTCCTCCCATGCATCCAACAAAACCCCTTCCCACCACTCTCATGCTTCCAATGCGTGGGACAAAGCGGACTACTCGGCAAATGCTCCGGCACATTCAGATCAACCACCTTCTTCTCCTTCCCTTCCTTCTTCACTCCAGACAGGCTCCTCGCCTCACCAACCCTCTCGTCCACCGCATCTAATCCCGCCAACTGCGTGTCATACCAACCCGTGCCTCCTACCGTCCTACCGCGCCTAAGCCGCACAGTCGAGGATGTTAACGGTGTTTGTTCGCGCTCGCCAGCGGGCGGGCTTTCAGCTGTTGGAGAACCAGCCAGTGAAGGCGCTGTGTAATTGAAGAAGAAGCCCATTCGCTTCTGACCTGGTCCGTCTCCTGGAAGGGGTGGAGTGTGGACCCGCCTGGCTTCGCTGGGTAGGTAGCTAGTCTCGCCTCTAATGGAGATGTCGATCTTGAAGAACTCTTCTGTGTCGGCGCTGGGGCTCCTCTTGACCCGGTATGTCTCCCGGGGGTCTGGTGTATTAGCGGGCGTGGCGCCTCTTCGCATCTTTCGTAGAGATGAAGTGTAGGATATATTCGTGGACTTTCGCCCTCGACTGCGAATCACAGTTGGGAGGTTGAATGTGCCTTTTCTGTGGGTGTGTTTGAGCTGGGTGGGGAGGATCGGTTCGCGGGATTGATTGGAACGGTCGCTGGTCGCGTGCGAGGGTGAATCAGCTACCATGAAGTGGAGGATCGAGGCGACTCTTTGCAGGCCTTCAGCTGTGCGGTTTCTGGCTGAGAGGAGGGAGCTTTTCAAGGGCGTTGACGGTGACTGTCTTTGGTTGATAGAACTATTGTTGGAGTACCGGCGCTTGAGTGCAAAACGCACGCGTGCTACGATGATGGTTTTGGTCCGTACGGCTATCGAAGGCCTTGGTGTGATGGGAGGCAGCTGGAGCTTCTCAATGGGAGGGTCGGGCCTTAGTCTCGCAAATGACGTCTCCAGCTTGACCGTGTGCTGATACCCACTGCCACTGATGTTGCAAGATGCTGGAGGCCTGAGTGGTACTATGAGTGCTGGAGACGGGTCCGTTGATTTAGCACGTCGTTGCATGATGCCACTCGTTGAAATCAGACGTTCTACCCAGTCATGCTTCGGGCTGGCTTTGGTCCATTCATAACCTCGCCGTTCTTTTCTGGGTGGGAACAGATTTCTCGCACTGTTGGCGATGCGACACTCAGGTATACGAAAGTCTGGAAGAGAGCTTCGGCACTGGCCCCGAAGCCGGCGAGTGATGCTGCTCACAGATGATTTCTTCGAATCTGCTCCTGCTCTGGCTGTGGACCCTCGTCGTTGTTGAATATTATCCCGGGAGCGACTGTAGCGACCTCTTCTGCTTGGCGAGCTTTCGTCTGAAGGCTCAGCACTCTTCGATTGCCTTTGAGCGTTCAGGTTGGCGATTGTGGGAACGGCGAGCTCCGGGATAGTTCCAGCTGGTGCTGATGTGGAGCATTCAGCCAGCGTCTGTCGAAGCTTCCTGACTCGTGGTGGGCCGACCGTCGATTTCGGCGATGGATGTGAGCTGTCGGTGGAGAAACGCGATTCGTTGAGGCTGTCGCTCTGAGTGGCAGAACGGGCCCTGCGCTCCCAGTGCTGGAAGCAGGACGATTGATCCAGTCTCACTGGTGCAGAAGCATCCACGCCCCTTTCTAAAGCCATAGCTATGCACCAATACCATAAGAGATCAAAGACTATGAAGAGATGGACAGAATGAAGCCTAATGAGCGGACCGTTGATGCGGCTTCAAAGATATTGGGCAGCTAAGAGCTGGACTGCTTAAGAAGAAGCTGCTGTGATCAAAGTATTCACGATGACTGCACTGGAGATAAAGCAAGGGGAAAATGAATTGACAAACGTGCAGGGAGAAAGAAAGGCGCCTGAGGAGGAAGGCAGGCTGGACATGAGTGTCCATCAACCTCCGTTTTGAGGGTTGGTGACATTGCTGCTGCATGGGGTTTGCCAACTGAGATGACATTGCAGATGCTTTACCTCCATACCCCTTCTCCCATGCGAACAGCCCGCTGATTGGCCTTTCTCATCCCGATCGTCATCTCTTACCGTTTTCTTGGACGAAACCAGCCAAACCTGGGGCAGCCAGAGATACCGTAGATTGTCCATTGAGCAGTCGTCGTTTCAGACGATTCTCGGAGGATGTGAGTGCCCCACGCAGACAGCGAAGTGCCTCATTCTCGGCGTATTCCCACCTGTATGAAGGAGATATCCTCTCCTTGCCGCAGACGGGTAGTTGCACAGATCAAGAATGTGTGGAGATACACCGTCAAGAAACATATCAAAGAAGTCTTTGCGCTGCGGCAGGGCAATTCAATACCGACCATGACAAAGCGCCAAGGCGCCGATTCTGCCTCCTCAACTTCTCCTCCCTGACTCCTTGCACCTTTCTTGGAAATTCAAGGAAATATCAGACCCCAGATTCTGGCTCTGAAAAACTCTCCTGTAGACCTCCTGCAGGGAACGCTCCTATTGATGGTCTGGAGGCGGCCTGCAATGCACCTGCCGTCAAGTTGACAGCTCTTCCTCTCTCCCTGGGTAGGGTACGAGATCATGTCCTAATCGTTGAATTCTCCTCCACGGCACTGAGTCCAGTATCATAGCCAGCAATCTTTTATCGGTCTTTTATAACGTCTATCGTTTGAGAATATGTTCCTTTCATGACAATTCATTAAGCTCGTTGTCTGCTCCCTCCATCAATCGCCCTCACGCACAGAGTGATTCACTCAGCCTCGTCCAGTTCACCATTCCTTCCCTTGAGAGCTTTACTTTTGACCATCCTCAAGTAATCTCCAACTCAACAAACTCAACTGTATCTACCATCTAAAAGAGATCGGAGTCGGACCTTACAGTTGCCCCTTTGCTTCCAAAAAATGGCATCGATGCAAGGAGAGAGCACAGTTGCGCTCCAGGACGCCAATCAGCTTCAGGTGCGTGAGGGCTATCGACCTGGCTCAAAAGGATTCGAACCTGTCATCGCTGATCAATCTGAAGTCCACGGCCGACAAGCTGCTTCTCCAGCAGTTTACAGACGCTCATCTTCAGCTGAAAGAGCACGAGAAAATAACAAGCCGAGCTCTATCCGACAGGCAGATTCTGGAGGACAAAGTCAAATCGCTCGAGCTAGACCTTGCCAACAGACATCGGAGCTTGGCTGTCTCAGAAAGAAAACGGGACTTCGAGATCAAGGAGATCTCAAGCGCGCTTGACGAGACTAGAATGAGACTTGAAGACGCCAAATTTGTCATAGACAAGCTGCTGCAAGAGAGAGTTACCAGACTCGATGCACCACCAACCTCACTTCAGACAAGGTCGAGATCCGTTCCGCGATCTTCCCTTTGCAGCCGCAGACCATATGTGTGCGTGATAATTGATGGAGACGCAAACCACTTTCTTCCGGCACTATTGAAAGCAGGCGGTCGTGGAGGCGAAGCAGCCGCTGAAAGACTCAAACAAGAAGTCTCTAAATTCATTGCTGAACGAAGATACATTCCGCAGAGCTGCGTGATCAAGGTCCAGATCTTCATGAATCGTTCAGGATTTGTGGACACGGTTAACAGGCACGATAAGACGCCCAAAAATGTCATTGATTCTTGCTTGGATCGCTTCTTTCAATCTCAACCAACTTGGGACTTGGTGGACACTGGCGGACTGCGAGAGTCAGCCGATACCAAGATTAAAGGTACTGCTGCTCTTCAACCGCAATCTGCGGACTGCTAACACGACGACTACCTACAGCGAACTTCAATTTCTTCGTCGAGGACTCCGACTGCTTTGCAATGGTCATGGGCGTTTGCTCCGACAAAGGCTATGTACAGATCCTACAGGAGTATCAAGGGGATCCAGAAAAAATGATAAAGGTAGTCCTACTGACGTCCTGCGACACTGTGCTTAATATCCAGAATCTTACATACGCTATCGTGCAATGGCCTACAATCTTTCGCTCGACAAGAGTCTCCTCTGAGAGGTGCAATGGGCTAGCTGGACCCGTAACCAAAGGTGTGACACCCTTGGAGGACTCTGTTCAATTGGCAAGTCGCAATTTTACCGTGGTCAACGCAGGCAGAATGGTCACAGCACCATCCGGGCACGAGCTTCCCAAAGGCCAACTCGCACGTCTGCCGAGCATGCCAACGCATGTACCTTCTGTACCCAATAGCCATTCTGGCGTCTCAGCACCCTCCTCGGAGCTTGTGCGAAATCGAGGTCGGCATCGGCGACGGAAGGGGGAAAACATCATCAACAATGAAGAACACTACATCTCAGAGTCTGGAAAGCATAGTGAGCAGTTTGATTCTACAGCTCCCATTAACAATGTTATGAATCCGAAGGACAACGCGCGACGAAATCAGTCAGAACAAAATTCATCCGCGGAACCGGATTGCGAATTGACTCAGGTCTTCGATGTGCCAAAGACATCTATGCCAAAAGAGGCAAAGCCGACGAATTTGGCGAGACGTCTGTCCCAAGCGAATGGCATTCTACCTCAAGCTGGACCTTTGATGAGGATGATGATGGTGTCTAGGATAGCTGCCAGGCCAGCTTCTCTCTCATCGACTTCGAGTAATCACTCTCTCCCTCAGAACCAAGATGGGATGAGTAGCAGTTGTCCTGCGGCTGCTTGTCGTGCTGGAGATCAGATCACCACGATAGGTGCTGCTGGAAAAGCGCCAGAGCAGCCTGAGGAGAGTACGCACGTCTCAAGCACTCCAGCTTCTACTGTCTCACAGCAGCCACCACCAACCTTCTCGGCTCCTGACAGACAATCATTCATCCACGTCCCCATGCCAGACCGCGCTCAAGAGCCAAAACATGATCCAGACCGCTACCTCTTCCAGCAATCCCCCGCTTATCTGACTTACAACCACCAAAGCCTCGAGACGATCATCTCCTACGCAAAACAAAACTACCACAATACTGCCGAAGCCGCACGTCCTCAACTCCACCGCATGATCGAAGTCGCTGAGTTTATGATAACCAGACTGTGGCTTGCGCAGGAGATCCAAAGACTCGAAGATCGAGCAGTGGAGAAGCATATCCGCTGCTCGCGGCCCTCGACTTTTAGGTGTGGTGATGCGTGGGGTAATGACTGGTATCTCTATTGCTCTATGTCTAAGGCTCTGGGGGTCAGGATCGGGTCGAGGTTGATGAAACTCTCGAATGGGATTGCCAGAGGTGGTTTGGCGAAGATGGATTGGGTGGTGTTGACTGACGGGAGGAATTGGAAGTGCCAGCGAAATGCTTCAGTATGTTTGGCAAGTTTCGGACGTTCGGACTTTTGACAGTAGTTCTAAATTAGGAGTAGAACTGACTCGAGCTTTCGCTATCCCTTTTCAACACCCATGCAAGCCCGTCTTTCTTTTTCTCTCTTCCCCCCCTCTCTCCCTTGGTCGTTCCGCTCCGCAAGCACTCACAGCAGGCTTCCCGCAGACTCACACCATCTCCAAGATGATCGTCGTTCTCAAGAAAGTTCCCCAGGGCTACCGAGTCTAATGCAAGCGATCCACACGTTCAAACTACCACCCCCAATCAAACATCATCGTTCAGCGCTTGCTTGCTCGTTCGCCTGTCAATGTGGTCGCGTTCTCTGTCTTTCCATTTCTGCCGGCATCCAAGCCTGCACTCTGGAGTTTTCCCCACCACCACCTAGGATCCGCTGATATGTATGGTGAATCAAGGCAAGATGCATATTCACGATGCATGTATGGCAATCGATATTTGATCGCACTTGCGTGGAGTGTGAGTCCCGCTGGCTCTTTCTTGCGTTCTCTCCTCGTGGCTGAGCATGTTCGCTATCTAATCGCGCTATGACCTATCTTGATGCTTTCCTCGTCCGATGCGCTCATCGGGCAGAAGACAGTGGTTACCACTCCGGCGCCAGAAGATGGCATGCATGCATGCCTCGCTTGCTTTCGATATGCAAGCAAACAAGCAAGGAAGGGGAGAAAGGGATGAGGAGACCTTAATTCGGAATGGTGCGTGGGCGAAATCACAGGAGCAAGCCCACCGCCAGCTCCACATCCCCACCCACCTGCTGTAAAGCTTGGATGGCCTCTTCCCTCGAAAATCCCAGATCGGTAATCTTGGCGATGGATTCCAGACTCACGCCGCCTGAAGATGCTGCTGAAGGAGAGGAAGCCGCCGCCCGTGATGTTGACGAGGCGGCCGGTGGCGCCGGACTCGACGATGCAGCTGCAGCGCTACTGCTGCTCTGGGCATCCCCGGGCTTTGGAGCACTTCCTTCACCTTGACCCTGACTTTGACTGCTGCCAGGATCCGCCGGCGTCGGCTTCCCATGCTGTTCCACTGTCCCGGTCCTAGCACCGACCTTCATCCCGCCAGGCCCCTCAATCTTCGGCTCATCCTCCAACATGTGCTCCACGAGCTGTTTCGGGATCTCGTTTTCCGGCAAGAAAGCAATCTTCTCGTCTTGGACCCTCAGCACATTCTCCTTGAGATCGATACACATCTGATGTCTCTTCAGCATATCCAGACCAAGCAGTAAATCCACGTCTTTGCCCTCCATGACTGTGAAGCTGGATTGGAGGGAGAACGATCCGATCTGGATCTCGGCGCTGTGGACGCGTCCGAGGATCTCGGCTGTGCCGACGCCGCGGGCAACGCCGCCGAAGCGGCGGTCTATGAGGCGCATTATGCCGCAGGATTGGGCGGCGGAGGGGGACATGATGGTTGTTTGGGCGCCGGAGTCGACGAAGGCTTTGATGGGTTGGTTGTTGACGAGGACGTCGATGTAGAGCATTGTGACACGGCCGAATGATTCCGGGTTGTCTTCTAGGGCTTTCTGGACGTTTTCTGCCACGCGCTCTTGTCGGATCATCTCTTCGATTTTGGCTTGGGCTTCGAGGTTGAAGGGGTCGGCGTTGAGGAGGGCGAGCTCGGCTTCCTTTTCTGCTTGGGCTTGGGCGAGTTGCCGCTGCTTTCGGTCCCAGAGGGCGTGAAATTGTTCTTTGTTGTTGGCGGAGTTGGCGAGTTCGGGGTCTTGCCGTCGCACTTCCTCTAGCATTCGTGGGTCTCCAACGATGTGTAATCGCAATCTTTCGGGATCAGGGCCTTCACGTTGGCGTTGCGCGGGTCGGACTGACGGCTGGCCGGGGCTATCCTGTTGCGTTCGTCTTCGCGCGAGTTCCGCTGGGTCTTGAACTGCCATGCCTAGCATGTCGCCCTCGTGGATGTTCAGCTGTTCAAGGGTCTGGGAATTGTCGGTGATGACTCGGTTGTTGTAGTAGAAATGCTGTGACGAAGGCGGTATCTCGGTGTCGCCATGAACGAGGGCTTTGATGTCGTTGAAAGTCATATCCGGGAAGACATCGAGAGGGATCAAATCGGTGGAGAGAGTGATGTTTGAAGAGACGATTGATATGGAGATCCGCCTGCGTCTTGGTTAGCCAAGTCCTGTAGATCAGTCAGAGGATCGTACATCTTGCTCTATGATAGATATTCTCTTGCGGCAAGGCTTTTGACTTTTCCGTGCACTTGCAAAGATTTGTTTGCCAAGTTGGAGAACCTGGGCGATCTGGATCGCAATCTGGAGGCTACTTGAGGGCGTCTTCTTTACGCAAGGAAATCGGTTGCCGTGTCTATAGGGATGAATGATGCCTCAGCGAGGAAGATGAATCTAGAAGCAGATGAAGGTCCGAATAGCAAACGACGGAGGCCACGAGCCAAGAGTATTGAATGTTGCCTATTGAGAGGATGACCGTTGAGGCAGCCTGCGGAGAGCCTGCATGCCGCCAGCTGCTGAGCCCCGCAGCAAGCCTCCAGAGCCAGGGGTTCTAGCCAAAGATGCACCTAGCATTCTCGGCAGTCGGGCGCCCCAACATCCCAGTTCCAGGCCCCAGCACGACCAAAGACGGTGCTAGACCCCCCCTGATAACCCCAAGCTCGGGGCTAGGAGTGTCTAGAAGCTGGGAATGGAATCAACGCCTGACCAGCACATTGCCGTCCATCCATCCATCCGGGCACATCAGCCTTACTCGTATCATATCATAGCCAGTCGCAATCATAATCTTCCTCGTCTGGAGCTGAAAAGCGTCAGCTCTACTTACTGCTCTCCCTCATCCAATCGCCATCGCCACCGGCCCACCGCCACTTCCTATCAGCAGTACCAAAAGTCCATTCGCACACCCAGCAAAGCTGAGAGACCCATCAATCTGACGGATCACAAAGCATATTCACAAAGCATATTCACAAAGCATATTCACAAAGCGCAGAGCCTGCTGCTTTCCCTTGAATATTCGCATACATTAGCTAAGCACAGCGTTTTTCAACCACCTACACCCGCTATGCTTCGAAATGCTTTAAATAAAGAGAGCAACTCCCAAGAAGAGAATTGCAAGCCGGACGCCGAGACCAACCAAGACGAGCAGAGGTTAGACGGTGAGGAGTTTAATGTCATCACCCACGAGGACGTTGAGGGCGTCGACGACGAAGAGGAAGAGGAAGAACAGTCTTTTTACCGTCCTGGCTTAGCTGGCCTTCTTGGTGGGAGAATGATGCAACCCAGCAGGAATACGGCTGGCAAATTTGACAGTCTTCATCCATTCACTCAGGTCCTTTCCATATCCAACGTTGATGACTGTGTGAAACTGGAGAACGAAGCATTTCCCGAAAGTGAGAGATGTTCAAGAGAAAAGGTATTTGAATGCACCCGACTTTTCTTTTCTTTGGCGGCCAACGTAGGGTGAATTTCGTTTATCCATGTCTGCTGCTTTCATTTTGACCGCGAACCATTGGCCATGAGGCATATCACCTGTGCAACTTCCATTGTCGCTGATTCGCACTAAAGGGAGCTGACATGGATATAGTTTATCTATAGGCTTGCAAGCTGTCCAGAACTCAGTCTCGGCCTCTTCTCACGTCCTACGTTGTCAGAGATGGAGGCGAACAACAACGTCAGTGCTAAACACATACTTATCGCCCATGTCAACGCAACTCGAACACCATCACGATCGGTGACCGATGCTTCCATGTCTTTTCCCGCAGACTGGAAGAAAAGACGATCCTCGTTGCCAAAAGCCGGTGAATCGGAGCCGTTAGGTCACCAAGAGCAAGGGGGAACGGTGGCCCTTCACTCCCTTGCCGTTGCAAAGGAGCATCAACGGAAAGGTCTGGGAACTATTCTGCTCAAGGCTTATATTGAGAGGATCAAGTCTGCAAGGATTGCAGAACGCATTTCCTTATTGGCACATGATAATCTCGTCAAATTCTACCAAGATTTTGGCTTTGCCGATGAAGGGCCTTCTGAAGCTACGTTTGGCGGAGTCCGGTGGAACTCTATGGTAAGCATTGTCATAAACAGTGGTATTCTCCACCGTGACTGACTGTGGTCAGATTCTGGAGTTTAGTGAGCAAATGGAGGACTAGGGCTCTCAAAGGGAAGGAGAAAAGAGAAGGAAGACGTACGCCTCCGCCGCACTTGATAATCCAAGCATCCTTGAAACATTGATTTGGTGGTGAGCCGTCTCTTCGGCGCTGACATGGCAGAATATCAGTCATGCAGTATGCGTTATTCTGTTGAATACCGTGTGCGTAAAGCACCCAATCGTGACCAGAACCGCATTCCCCTTTCTTTCTAGCGCGGAAACGATCAGTCTGAGCGTTGCATGTGCGATGTGACAGTCTGCAGTTCATTTCGGAAGACGTGTATCATAGAAACGAGGCCTTTTGTTCTATCGTCACGAAGACAGGGAGGATTGAAACGAAGTCTGATGATGTCTACTTGAAGCTCCCAACCTTTGACCTTTCTAGCTTTCGACTTTGCTACGTCTGAAGGACACGCGAATGGATTGTTTGACCGTGGAAGGAACCGTCCGCGATTGCGGGCTGCCTTACGCTGGCAAACCTCCTAGCATTGGCTACGCTCAGCCGAGACTAACGCCCAAGTTGCCAGTAATGGAGAATGGGATACAAGAAGACGACCGCAGCGGGTGAAAAGAAGAGATACAAACGTTCGCCTGCTCGGCGGCCACTATTGACATATCGAGGCTTTCTACTGTCTCACCCTTCACAGCATATCCATTCCACTATTTCAAACATGGAAGTCCTTCATGAAAGCATCTTCTACCTTCATGAAATGCGTTGAGTTTTACTGACACTTACTTTTTTTGGGGTGTAAATCAGACTCTGCTAGCCCCCTAAGAGAGGGTCTCCACACGTCGTCCAGTCATGTTTAAGGCTGCAGTCTTTAATGTCTTTGCCCTTGGGATTTCACTGCTTACTGGTACCAATTCCTTGTTTTCTCCGAACAAGGTGTTGAGCGTCTCGACCCGATCTTTCCACTCTACCACCAAGGACTCCTTAGGCTCTGGAACAAGCTCTATATCCTTGGCAGCTCCTGTTCGTACCGGAGAGCTATGTGCGAGAATCGCAACAGCGGCGAAAACGTCGTCAAGCTTGTATAGAATGGCTGTTCCTGCTAGGCTCGCTTACGACTGCTGAACTTCCGTGCTTGTGAAAGAAAGTACGGCTTTGGGATCGGTCGACGCCATTGAAAAGATGGTCCAGTTTCAGCCTAAGCTCGCATATTTAAAGAAACCCCCTGTCGAAATTTTGGCTGGGCTGCCCGACATCCGAAGTAAGGTGTCGAAGGAACGATATTCATATCATGTCAGACAAATTGAAGGCTGAATAGCTCGTAGAATGTCTGTTGAATTGATGGAATTGACTGTCTAAATCTATGTAGAATCGCGTCTTGAATGAGTGTTATATACTCAAGAAAAACGCTCGAAATAGCCTGTTGGACAGGGCGGTTGGACAGGGCGCAGGCTAGCCGAAACCTGTCCAATGGACGCCCTGAGACCTAGACTGTTTGACACACCCCCTCAGCTTCCATTTCGGGCGAAATTGAAGCTGGATATGGGCCGAAATAACGCGAAATAGCGTTAAATAAGTAGATCAGGTTTTGAATGATCTAGAAACGCGTAGAAATGCTTTCTGATATCCGCTTTTATGCTAAAAATCAACGTCAGCGCTATCACACTCCTTATCAATTCTGTTGAGTTCCTTCTATTAAAGAAAAAGAAGAAGGAATAAGAGATAGAGCAGGCTTTTATACTACTATTATTGATGATGTCGGTGATGACGTGGGTGATAACGTAAAGAAATAGATCATTTGTGAGTTATTCACTATTCTCCTGATTCTTCTTTTTAATGCAGATCAGTCTATCTGATATATTAACTAGATTTAGCTGTCGGACGAATATAGTATACTTTTGAATAAATAGAGTCTTGATAAGATCATCCGCGGGCATTTCAGCTGTTAAAATCTATTTAACAGCTATTCGATCAGCTTGAATTTTCTGTCGAAGTTAGTGCTGATATATATTAATATGACGCAGCTTAATATTCAGCTTAAAAGTCTCTTTTTTAATAATTTAAATAATCTATTAATTATCGCAGTTAATAATAATCTGTTACTCGATATTAAATTATATAACTCGAAAAAAGCGTTTCTATTACAGTAATTCTTAAGAGATTAAGAATAGTAATAGAAACTTAACTTCTATGCTTAATATAATAACTATTTTCTATTTAACAGCTCTCTAATTAATAGCTCTCTAATATAGCTTAAAGAGATATTTATCGGAGCTGCGGTAAGTAATTAAATTATCTACAAAGACGGCATTACTTAAGTATTTGAAGAGCTCGCTATTATTATATTCTGAGTATTTAATTACTAAGTTTTAAGAGATATAGAGATAAGAAATAACGCGATTTAAAATAGTTAAATAAGCTACAGACGAATTAATAAGAAACTGAGATAATTTAAAGATAGAAAATATTATATTAGATTAAGAAATAACAGCTACGAAATTTAGAGAGCTCACTATTACGAAACCTTCCGAAACAGAAAGATTAATCGGGTCACGTAACTTAAGACTTGACACTAGGCCAGTGCTCACTCAGACTCACGAGTGAGCAGTCGTGAGCAATCAGCCAGTGCTCATCCAGACTCACGAGTGAGCAGTCGTGAGCAACGATTTCTCTTAAGTATATAAATGACGTTATATCTCATAATTCTATAATTCTATTCTTCTTCCGTAGTTAACTTATATTATTAATTACACTCTGTCTTTAACTCTTTTATATAAGAATAGTAATTTCTATTTATAATCTTCTAATATCTAAATCTTACTATAATTAGACTTAATAGTTTCTAATATTTTGATTATTTATTATCAAATATTAGTCACTCTATTATAATAGATCTCACTAACGCGAATATATCACACTCTAAACGTGAATAATTTTAGAAAGATATTATTAGCACAGATCATATCTCTCTTAAGATTAATATTTCTAATATGTTTTATAAAGATAGAAAAAAGCTTAAAGCTTTCTTAACTTAAGTTAATATATATATTTAATTTAATACTTAGAAGTTAAGAATCACTAAAATTAAAGTAATATTTACAATCACTTATCTTAAAGATAAAATCTTTAATTAATTTAAATCTCATTTAATAAATTATTTAAAGAAGTTTGTGAAAGATAAAAAGATCGAAATTAAAAGAATCTTCTTTAATTATAATTACTTTAAGAAGTATATTTAACGAATGTATAAAAGAGTAAATAAAGAACAAATAGCTAAATAAGAGATTTAAAAACTTTAATAAATAAACTCAGTAATAAAGTATATATTCAAGTTTTAGCAGATTATATTATAAATTAAGTGAGATAATGCGACACTTATAATAAAATATTATCTAGAACTGAAAGATTCGATTAAGAATGAGCTGACTTAAATTAATAAATTAAATAAACTAAAGAGTTTAATTAATATATTTATTAAGATAAACAATTATTTATATAAAAAACAGATAAAAAAAGAGTAAGAATGATCTTAAATATTCACTTCCGAAAAGTATCGTAAGAGAGAATATTAATTTAAATAAATTCGATATTTCTGAGAAATAGATTTAAATATTATAAATTAAAGAAAGTTTAAAAAGAAATTTAATCGAGATAAACTCTTTTTAGTTTAGCGAGAGAAGCGAATAAGAAAGAACTTATATCTCTATTATAAAAAATCTAAATATCGAGCTAATAATTACTTTAATAAATAATAGTTGCACGTGACTTTAGAAGAATCGGCGGAATAGAGAATAAATAAACCCGATAATACATGAGATATTAACTGCGTTAATATCGAAACATTATTATTAAAAATAGTTATTAAATTATTTAAGTAGATTTGTAATTAAAAATTTATAGAATCATCTTATATCTGTTTATTTTAAACTATTTATTATAATAATTAATATATTATTTATAGATTAGATAAGAATGATTTCGAATGATATCTTAAGAAATTTAAATAGAAGAAGATAAAATAATTATTAAGCGTTATCTTCAAGATATCTTAGAAGTGAGTATTAAGTAATCTTAAATATAACGAGAATTATATAAAAATAATTACTAAATTTTAAAAATTAGCGCCGTATATAGATATAGATTGCGAGTTAGAATCGCAATATTAATATAAGATATATATATTCGAGAAAACATTTTAAAGAATTAAGTCGAAATTATAATTATAAATATACCGCATAAAAAACTATTTAAATTAAAATTAGAGATAGATTTATTATTATTAGAGCAGTAATTTTTAAGAAGTGATTAATTTATATAAGATTAACACTTCTACTTATTTTAAAGAAATTTAAAGTATAAGTATAATATAAATTTAAGAACTTAAGAAATTAGAGATAATAAGAGTGATTTATGATAAAGAATATCGCATCTCTTACAAATTATACGCATACTTTCCGTGCGATAAATTAGAATATTATTTTATAAAGAAAGAACATACTTATTTTAAGAATTATTAACTCGAAAAATCAAAAAATAAGAGAGTTCTTTATATTAAAGATCTGATAAAGAATCTCTTCTCAGATCTCAAAAATTAATTACTATTAATATTAATTATGCACGATATATAATCTTACAGAAATATATTAAATAGTAAAAAGTTAAGATTATAATAGACTTTAAAGTCACCGAGAATTACATCTTCTTAACGTATATAACTCACTTCCGTTTATCTACTTGAAAAAAGAATAAATTCTATCGCTTAATATTAATAGACAAAAGCTTTATTAAATAAAATCAAGAATAAATTAAGATAGAGACTTACTTAATTAATCTATTTATATAATAATATATTAAAAGAATGATGTTAGATATTATAGAAATTAAATATAATATAATTCTAAGCATTTCATAACTAAAAGCTTATAACTTAGTAATCAGCTAAAAATAACGAACTATTAGCTTTTCTAACTGTGTCTATAAAATAATCACAATTGCGATATTATTTATAAAGATAATATAAGTAAAATCTGATAATAAATACTTAATAAAAATAATAGAGAAATCTTTAAAATATTCATTTAAATATAACGAATTTAAATGTTTATTTATTAAGAATAAAAGTCTATCTGCGTTATTCAAATATCAACTCTAAAATTACAAGATTTCATTAAAACTTAATAAGAAACTCACGTATAAATCTATCTATTCTCTTTCTAAGAAAGAACTTAAGATTCTATAAGAATATCTTAATAAAAATTAGAAGAAAGAGTTTATTTAACTCTTAACTTTATCTGCAGAATACTTAATCTTATTTATTTTAAAATCAAATAAAGAAATGTGTTTATATATTAACTATTGATAATTAAATAATATAATGATAAAAAATTATTATGTATTATCTCTTATCTCTAAATTATATAATCGCATTTATAAAGCTAAGTAATTTATAACGCTCAATTTATAAAGAGTGTACAATTTAATAAGAATAAAAAAGAGAGAGAAATGAAAAATAATATTCCAAACTTATTATAATTATTATAAGTATTTAATTATACTCTTTAAATTAATAAACGCTTCAATCTTCTTTCAATCTTTAATAAATAATATTCTTAGAAAATATTTAGATTAATTCTATATTATCTATTTAAACAACATTCTTATATACTCTGAAATTAAAGAATAATATATTAAATATATTCGAAAGATATTTCGCGTTCTTTAGACGAAAAATCTATTAATAAAGATCGAGAAGTGTGAGTTTTATAAGTAAAGTATTAAGTTTCTTAAATTTATTTTAATAATTATAAGAATTCAGATAAATAAATTCAAGATTATAATTATACTTAAATGATCATAATTTATATTAGTAAAGAAATTATAATTATTTCTCAAATTCATCAACTTCTATTAAAGATTTATTATGAATTACTCGAAAATAATCGCTTCATTAATATAAATAATTAAGAAGAAAGTATTCTTTATTTAAAAAATAGAAGCAGAGTTTTTATTTTAGAAGCTGAAATAAAAATTCATAACAGCTCTTATTCTTATAATATTTAATTTCGAGAGATAAATTATACTTAAAACAGATATATCAGACTATATTATTGATATATATATAAGTTAATTTAATAATAAAGAATAATTAAGACTCATTATCTTCTATTTTAGAAAGATGATTTTAGCGAAACTTAATTATGAGATTTATAATAAGGAACTCTTAATTATAATTACCGCGTTTAATAAATAACAAGTATACTTAAAGAAATTCAAGTATTCTGTAAAAGTTTACACAGATTACAAGAATCTATTATACTTCATCATTATTAAGATATTAAATAAACGTCAGATATAATAATCTGAGTTGTTATTAATATATAACTTTAAAATATTCTATTAAAAAGAAAATAATAATATCAAAGTCAATACTTTAAGCTGCTGAGTGAATCACGCCTAAAATATCAAATCTACTTTATAATTAATTTTATAAGAGAACGAGAACGGAATTATAATATATAATTATATTGTGATCGCTTCGATCTTTTAAATCTTTAATTAAAATTAGAAAAGCTGAATTATAAGATTATATTTAAATAATCATTTATTCCGCGAAATTCAGAAAAATCTCAAAAAATATTCAGCCTTCTAAAAACAAGACAGCGAACTGATCTTATATAAAGAACTAATATACATTATAAATTAAGCGAAAGAAATGATTCTTCGATAATATTATAAGAAGATTTCTTATAAGTATTAAGAGATAGAAAAAACTTTAGAATGCATTTTTAAATTCTACTATTTTTCTAAAATAAATAAAGCAGTTCGGTAATAAATTATTAATTATAATATTTATTAAAAAACAAAGCACTTTTAATATAAACTATATGAAAAGATGCAGTTATTAAAGATATTAGAAAAAGCTTAGAAATTTATAATGTTAGACTTTATTATTAAGTTATTCTTATTTAAAGATTTAATAATAAATATCAGTTATAATAGCGTTTTGATTATCACTAATAGATTAATAAAATACGCGTACTTCATTAATTATTTAAAAGTATTTAATGCGGAGAATCTGGCCTACACGTTTTTGCGAATAATATTCGTTAATTACGATATATCAGTAGAGATTCTCTCTAACTGAGACAAACTATTCACTTCAAAATTTTGGAAATTATTAATAAATTAGTTTAAGATCAAGTATAAACTATCAATTATCTATTATTCGTAAATAGATAAATAAATTAAAAGAATCAATTAGATATTGAAACAATATCTATAATATTATGTAAATTATCGCCAGAATAATTGAATAATATTTCTATTATTAACGCAGTTCGCGTATAATAATATATCGATAGTAATCAAAGTATTATTATTTTACGCGAATTACGAATATAAACCCGTTTCGTATAAATAATCAAGAGAAATAGAACAACTTACATAAAAATCAGTTATTAACGTATAATTATTAATCAGTTTATATTAAGAATTGATAAAAGATCTTAAGTTTATCAGTCAAAGATTCGAAATCTATTATAACTCTAAGAGAATTAACGAACTAAATCTTAAAAAGAAAGACTTAGTATATTTACTTCGCTAAAATATTAAAATCAAAAGATTTAATATAAAATTAAATTATACAAAACTTGATCTCTACTTAATTTAGAGAGTCTTAGACAAGTTAATTTATAGACTTAAACTTTTAAATACTATAAGAATTCATTTTATATTCAATATTTCTCTTCTAGAATCTATATTAAAGAACACTAAACAGATTTTGATTTATCTAAATAATTAAAATTAGAAGTATAAAGTAAAATAAGTACTGAACGATTAAGAGATTAAAGATAAAATTTATTATCTAATAAAATAATTAGAATATAACATATTAGAAAATATATAAGAATTAGAAACAAATCTCAATTCTGCGATCTTTAAAAATTATTATCGCCGGAATCTCCGGCGTGAGAAGAATTAAAGAAAGCAATCAGCTGCGTTTTATTAAAGATAACGCTCAACTCTACATTAATTAATAATTCTCTCTTCTTCGAATATCTCTCTTTTCGATTAAGTTTATTTAAAGACTTAATCTTCCGAGATATTATAATCTTCCGCGTCTTTTTTAGAAACTTAATTTATTTCTAAAGACTTATAATTTTCGCAGTCTTCTTTAAAGATCTTTTATAAGAAGCGCGAAAAGTTAACTACAGTTTCTTCTTCTCTTAATTCAGCTTATTAAAATTATCGCTAGAAAAGTTTTCATTATAATAATAATCGCGATAAATATATTCAGAGTATTTAAAGAATTACGCAGAAAAGATGTATAAGATATCTGCGAGAGTATAATTAAAGCAGAATATCTTAACAGAAGAATTTAGCTTTAACACTCTCTTTATTAAAGTCTAATAATAATAAAAAGAAGACTTACTCACTCGATAAATAGATATAATAAGAAGAAAGAATAATAAAGAACTTCTTTCATAAAAGCTCTTAATTCTAACTCTTAATCTTCGAGATAAAGATTAGTTAAGAGAAAAATAATATTATAAAATCTTTCGAAATAGAAAGATTAATCGGGTTATATAACTTAAGACTTGATATTAAATTAGTGCTCACTCAGATTTACGAGTGAGCAGTCATGAGTAATTAGTCAGTGCTTACTCAGACTTACAAGTGAGTAGTTATAAGCAATAATTTCTCTTAAATATATAAATAACGCTATATTCTATAGTTTTATAATTCTATTCTTCTTTCATAATTAACTTATATTATCAATTACACTCTATCTTTAATCCTTCTATATAAAAATAGTAATTTCTATTCACAACTTCTTAATATCTGAACCTTACTATAATTAAACTTAACAGTTTCTAACACTCACGCGTTATTAATAGACGAGAATTTGCTGTGAGATAATCTGCGCGTTATTATTTTGAAGAAAAATATCAATAAAGAAGATAAGACTTTTCGAAGATTATAAAATATTAAGAAGACTGAATTTTAAGACGATTTTAGTTATATATAAATCTTAATATAGTTATATTTTTCAAGTATTTTAATTTCGCTTAATTCAAATATCTAAAAATTATTTTAGCTCGCTCAGAAATCTCATTTTAAATTTGCGTAAAAGAGCTGTCTTAAAGATCTGAAAACGATCGAAATTCTCCTTATTATGAAGAATAATAATATTGTTAATATAGAAAAATATTAAAAGGCGGTCATCAGTATATAAATAATTAATATTTAATATTAAATATAAATTTAACTCTTTAAGAGCTGTGTTAAAATGATTATATTATAAAAACGAAGATTACTTAAGATTATAAAGGGCGCGGAAAAGAAGTTATATTGAATTTAAACATTAAAAGCTCTTAGAAGAATAGTAATATATCTGCTTATTTAGCTCATTATTAATAAAGATGTTAACAATATTATATTGATGAATTTCTAGATTAAAAGTGACTATTAAAGTTATTAAAGCTCGAAAAGTGCGCGTAATTAATATAACTACATAAGTATCTTGCTCGATTGATTGCAAATCTTCTCGTATATAAATTCAAGTCTTAAATTTGTTAAGATAATCATTTATATCGAATTT
>JAABUK010003245.1_pt1 | contig 27792 bp, 33 predicted proteins | sample 5559141 | NCBI WGS metagenome assembly JAABUK01 (sample SAMN10711869, study PRJNA513367) | rock metagenome | isolation source: Antarctica rocks | place: Antarctica: Victoria Land, Pudding Butte nord | collected 2016-01-03
CATAAGGCCTTGACACAAGGATCTATACTTAAGGGTGCGTAGTTACTCGTAACCTAGCAATCAATTACCTTTTATTTTACACACTCAACAACACCACATCCATCTCACCTGCCAGACTTCTGCTGGGTTCTCATTACAGTGGCTATGGATTCCACCTGGAAACCGTATTTGGAGTCCTCAGAGGATGACTAGAGCAGCATAGCAGATCCCACTGAGCGGAAGCGAGTTCAGGATAGGCTCTCACAGCGAGCAAGACGTACGGTTCTTAGTTGTGCGACTGCAACACGAAACGTATTGACATTTATACTAGGGTCAAAGCTCATCAACAGGCAGAGAAACGGCTTAACGCAGTGGTCTCGTCAAATCGAGGGTAGTTCTGGAAAAGCCAATAAGACTGACTCCAGATCTGGAAATCAGCCTTTGCCTACTGCATCGCTTGATTTGAGCGTTTTTCGCAGTCCAATCTCAGGTCCCTTCCAAGGCCAAGTGTCTCCAGATCCCACAATAGACAATCACTTCATTGTCATGCATAGCATGACCACCTATGCAGCCTTCACCTGCATTTCCCGCATCCTTGAACTCTCCTGCATGCATGAAACTGGCTTCAACATCGGTGCACTTACATGCACTTTACCACCAGCTATGGGGCAACCTTACAGCAGCAAATAGTCCCGCACGGGGCGTACATCGACATGCTACCCTGGTCATCGTTGCGAGACCGAATCTTGAATTCACTCATGGCGATCAATGAACTAGAATTTATTGTGGATATGGCATCAGGTGAATTGCAAATCTGGGGTTCGACGCCTTGGGACCCAACGGGATGGGAAGTTGGGCCGGAGTTTGCGAGGAAATGGTGGTTTTTGATGGATGATGGGATTATCCATACGACGAACTTTTGGAGAGGTCAGAAGGGAGAAGAAGGTTTGGTGCTGGCTCCATCATAATTAACGACCAGGTAATGCAAGAATCACTTCGACGAGTGATCTAATGCGCTGACGTGGACCCCTAACCTCATTCCTTCAAAGTGCAATGCACTCTGACAAGCGTCATACTTAGCGCGACATGATATTTTAAGATGCGAAGACATCTTGGCTCGCTGAGCCACATGAATTTCGTTATCACCCGTCCCCTTGTTTCCTTATAACTCCTTGCAGGAGGCAAAGTCTTCATCGTTACCGGCGGAAATGCAGGCGTCGGGCTCGCACTCGCCAAAACCCTCTACTCTAAAGGCGGCACAGTCTACATCGCCGGCCGCTCTGCCAACAAATTCGCCACTGAAATCGAGGCCATAAAGTCCACTCACACAGCAAGCCCTGGACACATCAAGAGTCTTCCTCTCGACCTCAGTGACCTCACCACAATCCTGACCTGCGCTTCTACATTCCTTGCCCAAGAATCCCGCCTCGATGTCCTTTGGAACAATGCGGGTATTAGCCAGGCCCCTGTCGGCAGCACAAGCGTCCAAGGACACGAAGCCCACATAGGCACCAACTGCCTCGGATCTTTCCTCTTGACTAAACTTCTTCTTCCTGTCCTTCTCCGAACCGCGAAATCCTCGCCCAAAGCCAGCGTGCGAGTAGTATTCACATCTTCTGGAATTGTCGACCTTAAAGGCCCTCCAGGTGGTGTATCGCTCGCCGAGCTTGCCCCTGGTAACCACTCCAAAGATAAGGACCGCAACTACAGCGCCTCGAAGGCCGGAAACTGGCTCCTTGCGTCGGAGTTCGACAAAAGGACCCGCAGAGATGGGATTGTGTGTGTGACGCAGAATCCAGGGACTTTGAAAACTAAGAGCTGGGATAAGGTACCATGGGTGGCGAGGGCGTTGCTAAAGCCGCTCATGTATGAGCCCAAGATGGGGGCGTACACGGAGTTGTGGGCTGGGCTTAGTCCGGATGTGAAATGTGAAGATGGGGGAAGGTGTGCTATACCGTGGGGGAGGTGGCATACAAGCCCGAGGAAGGAAATTCTTGAGAGCTTGAAGACGAAAGAGGAGGGTGGGACAGGTCTCGCGGCGGAGTTTTGGGGTGGTGTGAGGGGCAGACAAAGGAGTATGCTGGAGTTGGAAGCTGAGAAGAAAGGGATCTCATTGATCTAGCGGGGTGTTCGTTGTTGTTAAGCTTGCGTTGAGAGCGTACCATATTTCACAATATAAAGTTAGGGTTGCATTCGAGACATACTTCATATACGGTGCATGAGTAGGAGCAAATCGGAGCAAATCGGAGCAAATCGGAGCAAATCGGAGCATACTGGAGCAACCACTTCAAAAAGACATCGATACAGTTAGTACGACCCGACTGACTCTACTGTGTGGCTCTACATTCTTCTCATTCCTTGGACTTCATTCACGACAAGATTCACTCTACTTTAGGTTTACGGAGGAGGAGGCATGACTTTGTCCCACACTGCAGCGTAGGGTGATCAACCTGCCGGGGAAAAAGCGCAGAAAATGATGAGACCCAGTACTTACTGGTACCAGGATCACAGACACAAGATCCGAATCAATACCATACTAGTTAGTTCAGTGATTCGGCGCCTAACTTGGCCGTGAGATTATAACACATTGACTATCAACTCTGACTAGTTACTACCACTTGCTGACATAACTCTAACTAGCTAAGTTAGCTTGACCTTTCCTATAGGCCCTTTTGGAACAGTTAACTTAAACTTGTACTTCACGCTGTGTCTGACTAATTAGTACACATGGCATTATCTTATCTACCATTCTGTTCATATACTGTGGCTCACCTTTGAACTTGAACCACCGACAGCGGATGTAATCACATCTAGATTGCCAATCTCAATCTCAATCTCATCCGAATCAACCCCGCCTACCCATTGGCAGGTACGGTGACAAAAGAAGACGAAGCACAAAGTAGATGCAGGTAGAATCTTTGGTAAGGGAATGATTATGCTTTCATCTATCTGTCTCTCTGCTCCTGCAATGCAGCCCCTTGCCCACTCTGGTAACTTAACAAAGAAAACCCTCGTACATGTACTGCCATGCCATGCTGAGTTGCAACTGGAGAAACGAGAGCCGTCGTCTTGCAATTCGCCCGCAAGTCGGCAGCGGCTTCGTATATTGCAACAGATGTGAGTTGCTGAATCAAGGGTCTGGGGATAGGTTAGGCAGAGTGCATATTACCAACGTTTCAAGTAGGAGCTAGTTGGCTCGGTCGCTCGGTCGCTTGCTCTATGGACTTCCTGGGCGGTTCCTCCGAGTCCAAATCGTCATCAGTTGAAGTGTTGCCCTAGCTTGACGGCGATGAATGCAGCAGCGAGGATTCGCTGTGCTGCGAAGATGGTGAGGAGGGTTTTCGCGGGAGCATGTAACGAGCAGTCCTGAAGTGGAAACCAGGTTCGGATTACTGTTCCTCGGGGAGGATCCTGACTGTCTCTTGACTTCATCGCAGTCAGCCGGCGAAGGTCTTACCGCGCTAGAGGGTTGTGGATGATGCTGCTTGCGCGGTTTAGCGGCTGCTATGCAACGGTCGTTTTTGTCGAGAGTCAGGTAAATGAGTAGCAGTAGTTGGTGTCATCCCTCGAGGACCGAGTAGACTGCCCCAAGTAGTCGACTATCAGCTTCAGTGACCGTTGGTCACTACAACGGGTCAGCCATTGGAGTTTCCATCTGGCAGTGTTTGCAACATGATCTCCTCACAAGCTGCCTTCAACTCAGCCGAACCTTGGACCCCTCCCCATTTCTCAAGCAGCTCTCGGACCTCCTGCCAGTCAGCCTCTGCTTCGTCTCGCTGTCCTAATTGCAAGCTCCTCTGTAATCTGGCTGGCGTGTTAAGTACCCATCTGACCGTCTCGCGTTTCATCCTCTGTTCCCTTACAGAACCCCTCTGCTCTTGTTTTAGAGCGACTTTGTTCTCAGCAGCCCCTCTGCTCAACTCTGCAGCTGATTTGGCTACGGCATCCACTGCCGGTCCCAGCATGCTAATGCTTCGAAGACTCCCCCCTCCCGCTTCATCTATACTTCTCCGCATTGTCCCAATAGTTTGTGTAGCGGTGATCAGCTTGCTGTAATTGTCGTATACCAGAGCTTTTCGTTCACCATCGAGGTTCTTGATCTCTGACACCAGTGACCCCTCTGCTTTGAGTACAGTCCTCAGGTGTGAGGACGTGAGCAATTCTTTGATGTAGGTCTCAGCGTCGAATTCGGCTTCATCCAGCTGTGATCGGAAGGTGGAGGATATCAAAGGGTCGTCGAAGGCTGCGAGAGTCGAAGCAGTGCCATTGCTTGTTGTGCTTGCGATGGATGCAGTTCTCGAGAGGTTTGGTTGAGGGGAGCTTTTGGCCTTCAGGTTGTAGTAGTCACGCAGGGCAGCCCTATTCCTTCGCTGGGATGCATTGGGCGGGGCAGGAGATGTCGCACGTCCATCGATTCGCGGAAGGTCCAGGGAGGGACGGACTGAGGAAGATGGAGTGCCGGATGGCGAGTAGGTGATGGTGGGGGATTGAACGCGCGGTGTGGTGATAGTGGCCATCACTTGCTAAAGCGTGCTACTCAATAACCCATTGGAGTCTTCTTACTCGTACACATCAAATGAATGAATCTCGCCAGCCTCTGTGTCTTGTTGGAATGGGAAGTCCAGGGCTTGGCGCGAAGTTTATATGCAGGTGCATAGCCTCATAGGGACAAGCGCCCTGCATCGGGTTTGTCCTTGGTCTCTTCCCTTTCCTACTGGTACTGGTACTGGTACTGGTATTGCTTTCGCAAGTTTTCATCGTTGTGAGTACGCCGACGCGTGTCGCTCTTCTTGTAATAGTGCTATTCCTCGTGGATGTCAATTAGCATGTGGACTCCTACGAAGCACCAATGTGACGTGATCAGGATAAAACCTAACCAAAGGCTCCTCTGGCATGCCATGCTGTCGGCCAGATTGGGCGATTTACTATTACTAACCTCGCAGGCAAGATGTGGCACTAAATAGCTTGGTTTCAATTGGCGTTGACTCCCCATCCCGCCTTCTAATTACGTGTCCCGCCTTTTGAGACGGTCTCTATTCGCAAATAAATCCAAGGGGGATTGATTCACACGAGTTTTGCCTGTGCGGAACTTTACGAGTGAATGATCTGGCCGAATCAATTGGTCTGCTTCTTACGGTCTTCATAGATAATATACCATTGTGATGTGGTGGTAATTAAGCAGACTTTACGCTATCTCGCAAACCACAGCCAAGTAGACGGGATGTGCCCTCGCCTTTCGAGACTTGACAATCACGGTCCCGAACCATCCCATACGCTGAATCAAACTGGCGGAATCCTTCGCGCATGCATCATGAGATAGAGAGTACTCGACATATGGTTGTCATTGGCTCTCCAAGCGATGCTGCGTCACCCCTCGATCTGCCCTGTGAAAGTTTACAAGCCTTGGGACATGGGATCCGCGACGTGAAAGGACTTCATATTCTCGACATCCCTTGTCAGCGACTGCGATAGCGGCTGTGCTATCATGAACCGCCCTAATAAATCGGCAGAAATTGCAGAGAACAAAGCAGACGCATCAAGTCGAGATAAATCTAGCATGAAAGAAACCGTAAAAAGCGAAGGTCAACATGCCGTCCAGAGTCGCGATCTCGACCAAGCATATTGGTATGTACAGAAGTCGGGGAGCCATAAAAACGACCAGGCATCCGCGAGTGAATTGAAAGCTCTGCGTCGAAAAATCGATAGGCGAATTGTGCCGGTAATGTTCTGCTGCTATACCGTGCAGTTCATTGACAAAGTCTCGCTGAATGTGGGTCATGGCTTGAAATCCGGACGGCAAAGATAGCCAGCTCACCAGACCTTCAGTATGCAGCGGTTATGGGTCTCAACAAGCAGTTGAAATTGACTGGCAACGAGTTTTCCAACGCTGCGACCTGGTTCTTCATTGCCTACCTGATCGCTGAGGTGCCTAATGGTTAGTCTGGTACACACCCCTTCAACCCCCAACTTGGCTGATTTCCTTTTCCAGCGATTATTTTGCAGAAGGTGCCAGTTGCGAAATGGCTTGGAGTGAACGTCATCTTGTGGGGAATAGCCACAACCTGCACTGCAGCGGCTCACAACTACAGCTCCTTACTGGCGGCTCGAATATTTCTGGGCATATTTGAAGCTGCCATCGCGCCTTCTTTGATGCTCATCAGCAGTCAATGGTATACCAAGTCTGAAGCAGCACCTCGCTTCAGCATTTGGTACGCCGGTCTCGGACTGGGACAGATCATTGGAGGCATAGTGTCGTACGCCTTTCAACAAGTGAAGAATCCATCATTCTCCGGATGGAAGATCATGTTTATTGTTCTGGGCCTCGTGACTGTAGTCATCGGCTTTGTGACCATCTTTTTCCTGCCAGACACGCCAATGAAGGCTGGCTTCTTATCCGAGTCCGAGAAGGTTGTCCTACTAAAACATATTGCCGTCAATCAGACTGGCATCGTAAACAAAAGGTTCAAGCCTACGCAGGTGTTGGAGATCCTGCGCGATATTCACCTGTGGTTGATGGTCATTTTGACCATTCTGGTATGCCCTCCACCGCGCATGGGGAGTCTTGAGCTGATCTCTTTCCCTCCAGATCTCAATATCTAGCGGTGTTGTCACAACATACTCAGCGACACTAATCAGAAACTTCGGCTTCTCTCCTCCAAACGCCGCGCTCCTCAACATGCCCTCCGGCATTGTATCAATTGCCAGCACACTAATTGTCGGTTATGGCATCCGACGCACATCTAACCGATGGGCTTGGCTGGTGGCATGCTGCGTTCCGGGGATACTTGGTGGAGGTTTGATGTCCTTTGCCACCGGAAATCGCGCAGCCCAATTGGCAGGCATTTATCTAGTCAATGCCATCACAGCAGCCCTTATCATCATATACCAATGGACAGCATCCAACGTGGCAGGACACACAAAGCGTGTCATCTGTGTGTCCCTGATCTCTGGAAGCTTCAGCGTCGGCAACATAATTGGACCTCAGACGTTTCAGGCAAAAGACGCGCCTAGGTACACTCCTGCGAAAATTACCGTTCTGGCAACTCAGGCTGCAGGGGCTTGGATGGCCTTTATTCTCTTTCTAAATTATGTCTGGGCTAATAAACGCAAGAACACTGCATCGGTTGAGGTTGAAGCAACTAATCAGAATGAGGAGCATTTGTGGGAGGACCTGACCGATAAGAAGAATAAGACGTTCAGATATGTATATTGATTGATAATTCAAGCCGTCCGTTTGTGTTGATCAGCCATCAACGAGCTGGGATCTCGAAGACAGGGACTGGGAAGCATTATGTATTCAAGTCGATTTGCGAAACAGTCTTCTGTAGAGCCCTTGTAGGTATATCGACAGGCAGTCCAGCGTCTAAGGGACGCATGTCTGGCCTATCAGCTTCTCCCACTGAAATATGTAGAAGCTAGTACTGAAAGCGAACATGTTGTAGTGAGGTCTCTTTGTCCTGCGTGAAAATGGTAACTATCTCAAACTCCACTTCCTCTCACCCTCAACCACACATCCTAATAATCGGTGCTGGCATCACCGGCTTGGTCCTCGCCCAAGCCCTCAAGAAACAGTTCATCGCCTTCACCATCTTCGAACGTGATCCAGACGTCTCCTTCCGAGGCAAAGGATGGGGTCTCACCATCCATTGGGCTCTCTCTACCTTCATCTCCCTACTGCCCCAACATCTGGTAGACCGTTTGCCAGAGGTCTACGTAGACACTGAAGCCACTAAGAGGGGCGAGAATGGCAATTTCTTGTTCTTCGATTTGAAAAGTGGAGCGGCGAAGTGGAAGGTTCCGCCGAATAAAAGAATCCGGGTATCGAGAGAACGCTTGAGGGCGCTGTTACTGGAGGGGCTAGAGATACAGGTATGCTATTTAGCTAACGTGTTAACTATTCTGAGGAAGACGCCAATTCCACCAGCTAACGCTGGTAAAACCGACGTCAGTGGTCCCAAACCTTCAGCTCCCTAACCTACTCCTCGTCTCAATCCACTCTCCCAACAATCACAGCACACTTCACCGATTCCGCCACCCGTACCGGTACCCTGCTCATCGGCGCTGATGGCCTCCACTCCCGCGTTCGCTCCGCCCTCCTGTCCCATCACCCCTCCCAAAATCTAAACCAAACCACCCAACTCCCCATCCGTCTCCTTGGCGTCAGCGTCCCCTACCCACCATCCCTCGCACTGAGAATGCGAGCTTTGGACCCCTTCTTCTTCCAAGGCGGCGACCCCTCAACTGACACGTTCATGTATTTCTCCTTCCTCGACTCGCCGAGCAATAATCCCCGCGAGGGTAAAGCCAGTGAGACATATGAATGCCAGATCCTGGTGAGCTGGCCCTTTCGGTCCGGGTTCCACGGCGAAGATGAGCCGCTCGAGGTGCCCGAGAAGAACGAAGAGAGGGTGGCGGTGATGAAGAGTTTGGCGGAGGGATGGGCGGAGCCGTTTAGGGAGTGCGTTTTGTCGATTCCGGTGGAGGGAACCACAGTGACGACTATCAGGTTGGAGGATTTTGTGCCGAGAGAGGGGATGTGGGATAACATGGGTGGGAGGGTGACGTTGGTAGGGGATGCGGCGCATGCGATGACTATGTGTATGCTTTTCCTCCTTCCCTCCGCTTTGCTCGTCATGCAGCATGCCGCAGCAGACATTTATGTGGACCATACTGACCGGCCAAATAGTCAGAGGCGAAGGCGCAAATCATGGCATCACTGATATCGCGGTCTTACTGGAAAATCTCCTTCCAGCACTTGCGGATTCATCGTCAGTATCTGTCACAGACGCTATCAATGCATATGAGCATGAGATGATATGCAGGACAGCACCGGCCGTGTTGACAAGTCGTCGCGCTTGCTTGGACGCTCATGATTATCAGAAGATCAATGAGGAGAGTCCCCTGGTCTCGAGGCGGGTGATGGTAACGGAAGAGTAGGCATTAGACTACTGGGTGAGGTGCTTGGTCCTAGACTCTCTGCTGAATCTGTAGCAATACATTCATTGTTGATATTTATTTATGCGTGTTGCCTTTAAAGGTAACACAATCTGCTAACAACCTTCATCGTTCTTCGGAACCTAAGAGTTCAAAGTACTTGGTGATTTCCACCTTGTCTGTAGAGAAGAGGCTAGGATCCGAGATTCGTAGGCACTTTCGAGCTCAGGTACCGAACCAGATCACGACCGAACTTGCCTTGCATGCTGCGTCGAAAAAGCCCCTTTGATCACTCCAAAAGAAATTCGATTCTTTACTGGAATTCGATGCTAATTTCGCGTCACCTCAGATGAGCGTATTCTTCTTCTCCTTGAGGCGTCCTGCTCAGGTGCTTGGGTGCCTTCCGTCCGAATGAAAAAGTCCTCAATGCGGAGATTCTCTTTGGTAACGGCCTCCGTCCAAGCATCGCTATCAGATAACGGTAGCTTTGATATACGCTCCAAATCCAACAATCCATCCTGTTCAGGTTAAGCATATAATGTGGTTGAGCAGCACGCTACGTACCTCGTTCGACGACACTACCTCATCTGGCGTAAGCTTAATCGTCATGATCCTAACCGAGTCCTCCGCATTTTCGTGAGGAAAGAATCGCCAATCAGACCACTTGGCATACTTGAGCGTGGAATGGTTGCTTGTGAGGACAAGGGCGGCTAATAGCACAAATCGATGGAACTCTCTCCACACGTCAGGCAGCTCGCCCGTTAACAGTCCGTCTGGCTCGTGCAAGTAGATGTGTCGAAAAGCTCTGAGGACCGCCAGACATGGGAAGCTATTCTCTATCGCTCTGGCAAAATCCGCGGAAATTTCGGGTCTTGGCTGGAAGGCCAGTTCTCGAATGAAAGCAAACACTGAAGGAACAGGGTGCTTCATATGGTGGATTTCGAAAGACGGGGGATAGAGAAACGGTTGAATACGCCACCACATAGACCAATCGTAATCGTTGAAGAGGTAGAACCCTTGGCTTTCGTACAACAAAGGTGCAGCTTCCCGATAGCATGTTCGCGAAACGCGTAAGAGCTGATGGCCAGGCGCTCCCCCGAAGGATTTGATGAGTCTTGGTGGTTTGTCGTTGAAGTAATGAATGGCGGTCAAGTCTCCGAGGTGCTCGGTTAGCCATCTGTTCTCCAAGTCTGTCTCATGAATGCCCGCTGGCTTTATGACATGGCTGAAGATCTTTTGGCGGATTTCGGCTGGGAGGCCTGCTAGACTTGCTTTCGGAGCCATTAAGTCAGCGGCTATGGTATGAAAGATGCCATGCAGGCGTATTAAGGGTCTGTGGTAAGTATACACATCTAACAGCGCCAGTCTTGAGAGGTGTTGTTTGCTATTGCAGGCTGAGTGGTTACCAATGTTTGAGGTCAATCAGGAGTGCCAAGGCCCTCCTTTGCCAGTCTTGGCAAATGCGCGCTTACGCAAAAGTAGCTAGTGAATGTCGGCATTAGCACCGATCTAAAAGTTCTCCACGAGTATTTACGCTGCGAAATTTTATGCGTCAAACCACACCACGTCAGGAATGGACACCCTGCTAAAGTCTTCGAAGAAGCGCAAGAGAAAGCATGCAAGATCTGCCATACAAGGAGACGAGCCGGAGAAGCGGGTGCAGAACGGTGTCGCACATCTCAACAACTCCGCTATTCCCTCCAACCGTCTCAAAGAAGCCAGCAATAAAGCTCATAAGAAGCGCAAGACCAGCCACGACTTGACATCGGATGAAGAACTCGATCCAGTTGACAAAGTGGACCCGCAGCAATCCATGCCAGCTGCAACGGAAGCTTTTGATGCAGATGCCTGCCATGATGAAGACAACGATGAGACAGACTTTGTCAATGGCTCCCCTACCCCGCAAACCACCACCGACCTTCCTACAGACTCGATACCCTCCCTTCCACAAGTAGAAGCAGGCCCACAAAGTTTCAGTGAGCTCAAGCTTTCGGAGAAGACGATGGAAGCAATAGAAGAGATGAAATTCTCCACGATGACAGAAATACAACAAAGAGGCATACCACCACTTTTAGCCGGCCGAGATGTCCTTGGTGCTGCGAAGACGGGATCAGGGAAGACGCTGGCATTTCTGATACCAGCTGTCGAGATGTTGTCCGCGCTACGTTTTAAACCTAGGAATGGGACAGGAGTGATTGTCGTGTCGCCCACGCGCGAGTTGGCTCTGCAAATATTTGGAGTCGCTCGTGAGCTAATGGCGCACCATTCTCAGACATATGGTATCGTCATTGGAGGGGCGAACAGACGGGCTGAAGTGGAGAAGTTAACAAAAGGAGTCAATTTATTGATTGCCACACCGGGACGATTGCTCGATCATCTACAGAACACCCAAGGCTTCGTCTTCAAGAATGTGAAGGCGCTCGTCATTGACGAAGCAGACCGCATTCTGGAAGTGGGATTTGAAGACGAAATGCGTCAGATTATCAAGATCCTTCCTAAAGAAGAGCGCCAAACTATGCTCTTCTCTGCTACACAAACGACCAAAGTCGAAGACCTAGCTCGAATATCCCTGCGCCCAGGTCCACTCTATATCAACGTCGATCATCAAAAAGAGCATAGCACTGTCGCCGGACTAGAACAAGGCTACGTGATCTGTGACAGTGACAAGCGATTCCTCCTCCTTTTCTCCTTTTTGAAACGAAACCTGAAAAAGAAAATTATTGTCTTCTTCAGCAGCTGTAATTGCGTCAAATACCACGCCGAGTTACTCAATTATATTGACCTTCCTGTCCTCGACCTTCATGGCAAACAAAAACAGCAGAAGCGAACGAACACATTTTTTGAATTTTGCAACGCTACACAAGGCACACTGGTCTGCACCGATGTCGCGGCTCGTGGTCTAGACATCCCAGCCGTGGACTGGATCGTACAATTCGACCCTCCAGATGACCCAAGAGATTATATCCACCGGGTTGGGCGGACGGCAAGAGGCGCGGATGGGAAAGGAAGAAGTTTGATGTTCCTGCAGCCGAGCGAAGTAGGATTCTTGATACAGCTTAAGGAGGCGAGGGTGCCGGTCGTAGAATTCGAGTTCCCAGTAAAGAAGATTGTCAATGTGCAGAGTCAGTTGGAAAAATTGATTGGGCAGAATTACTATCTCAACAAGGTATGTCTCGCCTGTCCCTCCAACACCGTCCGAAGAAGTCACGACTAACAATGATGGGCCCCGTCAGTCAGCCAAAGATGGATACCGCTCCTACCTCCAGGCCTACGCCTCGCATTCCCTCCGCTCAGTCTTTGATGTCAATAAGCTCGACCTCATCAAAGTCGCCAAAAGCTTTGGATTCTCGACACCGCCAAGGGTGGACATTCAGCTTGGGGCGAGTATGAGTAGGGATAAGAAACAAAATGGGAGAAGGACGTATGGAAGTCAGCCTAGACAGCATGCGGGCTCGAGGTTCAAGCGGAAGTACGCCGGTGGGGATAGTTGAGATAATAGCTGAACGAAAGATGACTGCTCCATCGGCGATGTTGGCTAGTGGAGTCGACTTGCACCTTGATGCTATCCAGTTGTCTCTCGTCGTGATGGGTTCGATTCACGAAGACAGACCGATGATTGCCGGCCAAGATACGCTTTCGCCTGCTTAAAGGGACTGGCAGATCTCCATCGCCATCAATTCTTCAACCATTGTGTGTTCGATCCGTAATCGTCTCTATTACCCTTTCATCGGGTCGTTCCTCGGCGTTTTGATTCGTCCCATCTGAATCCATTGAGGAAGGTAGGACGTCGCCTTCTCCTGCATCCATTTCTCCAATGCTCTAAGTACACTGGCTAGATGTCATCCTTCCCTGAAGTCCAGCATCTATCCGCTTACGCCGCAATCATAAGAGGCGGTAGAATATGTGAATGAGCTACTCGGGGTTCTTCACAGGGTTATACGCCAATGCTGTACTGAGAGCTGGTCCGAGTGATCGTCGCTTTCATGTCCGGTACGTGGTTCTCCGACCCATGATAGAAAAGGCCTGACTGATCTCAATGGGTGGGTCATTCGGATTTCCAGTTTGGGCTTGCGGCTAAAAGAAGCTTATATTTGAGAGGCGCCTAATCGGGCTGTCCACGCCATCTTTGGTTTGACCTTCTCGGCCGTACTGCTCACCTCTTATCCTTGCTCTTCAGGCTCCATGTCAGCCAAGTTGAAAGTGTCAGGGCGTATGCCTAACATGGCCAGGTCGTCCCGCACTCTTTCCTCTTGCTCGCTTTACCGGGCAAGCTGGGAGATGGTTTTCCGTCTGTCTCGTCCTCCTGATCCTGGCCCGCCATATCTTACTTAAGCGTTCTAAATTCTGCGTTTCTGTTCCGTGCCGATATGTCTCTACGCAGCGAGAACTCAGACGGTGTCGACTCGAAAAAATACCAAGTAAGACCAGGGATTGCGCCCTGGTGGGAACATCCCCTGGTATAGTCTCGCCGTGATGTCCTGTCGTGGAAGAGCGCCTCTTCAGAGAGCACATATGTAATCTCCCACCCTCCTAATCGAGCTGGCAAAGACACCATGGATGGAGAGAACATGGAAGAAAGAACTGCCTAGGTGGCACAGCAAAGATCGAATCCGTTGACTACGACCGGAGGCGACGAGAATCCTTTTGAAGGTGCTCAACTTGGAGCTATTATTCTCAATCCAAGAGACTCAAGGTTCGAACCGAGGGCTTGGGCAAAGACATTGATTGGCATGCAAGCTCGTGACCAGGAAATACCCTCTCACAGAACAGTGGGCTTCGCATTCAAGATTCTGGGTGCACATGGCTGGGGGACTCCGACCGATTATCAGAAAGATGTCGCAAATGTGTGGCTGTAGGCTGGTGCTCTGGTAAGAAAACTGCTGGGCACTAGAAACTAAAAGATCTAAATTTTACGAGATTTTGACGGTCTGGTGGAAAGTGGGGAGATGCTGGTTGTGCTTGGTCGGCCTGGAAGTGGATGCTCGACCTTTTTGAAGACTATTTCTGGGGAGACTCATGGTTTCAAGGTCGACTCAATATCCGAAATCAATTACCAAGGCATTTCGGCACGACAGATGCATAACCAATTTCGAGGTGAAGCTATCTACGCCGAGACAGACGTTCATTTTCCGCAATTGACGGTTGGTGAGACGTTGTCCTTTGCGGCTAAAGCAAGAGCACCGCAAAATCGACCAGAAAACGTATCACGCGATCAGTACGCTGAGCACATGAAGGATGTTATCATGACTATGCTGGGCCTAAATCACACGATGAACTCAAGAGTCGGTGAGGATATCATTCGAGGCGTCAGTGGTGGTGAGAGGAAGCGTGTGACAATCGCAGAGGCGGCACTTAGCCGGCAGTCCTCTGCATTCTTGGGACAACAGCATGAGAGGACTGGACAGTGCGAATGCACTTGAGTTTTGTAAGACACTTCGGTTGGAGACTGAGCTCTCTGGTTCGACTGCTTGTGTAGCAATCTACCAGGCATCTCAAGCTGCTTATGAGGTATGGACCTAGCAAATATGCTCCAAATAGGTCTAACGTGCAGTAGATCTTCGACAAGGTCATCGTCCTCTATGAAGGTCGTGAGATTTACTTCGGGCGAATACTAGATGCCAAGGACTTTTTTACAGCCATGGGATTCCAGTGCCCAGAGCGACAAACGACCGCCAATTTTCTAACCTCCCTAACGAGTCCACTCGAGCGGGTTGTCAGGCCTGGATTTGAAGACAAGGTTCCTCGAACGGCAGATGAGTTTGCTGCGGCTTGGTCGAGCAGTGTGGAACATGCTCAGCTTATAGTAGACATCGAAGAACTACTATGATGAATATTTTCTTGATGATGAGTCTGTACAAGATTTCGAGAACTCTCAGCGCGTTCAGCAAGCGAGGAGGCAGTAGGTCAAATCCGAGTGGTCGCGGAATCCTGTTACTGACCCAGTTACAGACGAGTCAAATCGCCATACACTCTCTCCATAACTCAACAAATCCAATTGTGCATGGCTCGAGGCTTTCAGTGGTTGAAAGGAGACGCAAGCATCACTTTGACACAGCTGATTGGAAATTATATTATGGCTCCCGTGATTGCAAGCCTATTTTACAATTTACCTTCAAATACATCCAGCTTCTACAGCAGAGGGGCTTTCCTGTTCTTCGGACTTTTGTTGAATTCTTTTGCCAGCGCTTTGGAGGTATGAACTTTCTTACCAAGCAATCTGACTCGGTGTTAATGACGTTCAGATATTAACCTATACGCACAACGACCGATCGTCGAAAAGCATGCAAGATATGCTCTATACAATCCATTCGCCGAGGCAGTATCGTCAATTATTTGTGATCTGCCGTACAAAATCATCAACGCCATCACCCTCAATCTACCACTCTATTCTATGACTAATTTGCTGAGGGAGCCTGGAGCTTTCTTCATCTTTTTGCTCTTTTCTTTTGTCTCAACAGTTACGATGTCCATGATATACCGCACTATTGGTGCAGCATCGCGTACTCTGGCGCAGGCACTGGTACCAGTAGCGATCATTATTCTTGCTCTAATAATTTATGCTGGCTTTATTCTGCCCGTCGGAGACATGGGACCATGGTTCCGTTGGATCAATTACCTGAATCCAATCGCATATGCTTTTGAAAGTCTTATGCTGAATGAGTTTGATGCTCGAAGCTATCCATGTTCGACCTTTGTTCCTCAAGGACCGGACTACTCAGCCATACTGGGCAGAAATCATGTCTGCTCGTCAGTTGGCGCTACCGCCGGCTCCGACGTCGTGCTCGGTGAGGCTTATCGGAGAGAGAGCTTCAATTTCTCCCGGGACCATCTTTGGAGGTGGGATTACGTTGCCTTTGATCGTATACTATCACTAACAGCGAGCAGAAATCTTAGGATAATCTTCGCCTTCATGATCTTCTACATGTTCACGTACCTTTTCTCGACGGAGAACATTTCGGCTCCAAAATCGAAAGGAGAGATTCTACTCTTCCGCCGAGGGCGTGCAGCTAGGCCACTTCGAAATGCGTCTTCAGATGTCGAAATGTCATCTAACCCTGGAGAGAACATGGAGCAGGCCATTGACCGACAAGTCTCTGCCACTATTCAACGACAAACTGCAATCTTTCAGTGGAAAGATATTTGCTATGACATCATGATCAAGAAAGAAACTCGTCGTATTCTGGATCATGTGGATGGCTGGGTGAAGCAAGGGACATTGACTGCTCTTATGGTAAGCAAGGAACCTGATTTCAAGCTCGGAATCGAGCTGACCTATCTTCAGGGCGTCTCGGGAGCAGGGAAGACTACACTTCTTGATGTGCTTGCCACCCGTGCTACAATTGGAGTGGTGTCCGGTGAGGCCCTGGTTGATGGACGTCCGCGAGACGCCTCCTTCCAACGGAAAACGGGATATGTTCAACAGCAAGACCTGCACCTAGAGACCTCCACCGTCCGAGAAGCACTCCAATTCAGCGCTTTGTTGCGGCAACCAGCCAGTACGAGCAGGGAAGAAAAGCTGGACTATGTTGAAGAAGTCATCAGATTGCTCGGTATGGAGGCGTACGTTGGTGCCGTGGTTAGTGTGCCAGGAGAAGGTATTGTCCGCCGTCAACAGTACAGACCGCTTTGACTAACATCCATAGGTCTCAATGTTGAACAACGAAAGCGACTAACAATCGGAGTCGAGCTAGCAGCAAAACCCCAGCTCTTGCTCTTCCTCGATGAATTAACCTCCCGCCTCGACAGTCTAACCTCTTGGGCCATCCTCGATCTCCTCGGAGAAGCTTGCCGCCAACGGCCAAGCCATCCTCTGCACTATCCATCAACCATCCGCCATGCTCTTCCAACGCTTCGACCGACTCCTCTTTCTCGCCGCTGGTGGCAAACCCGTCTACTTTGGCGAAATTGGCCCATCATCCTCCACCATAACGACCTATTTCGAAAGAAACGGTGCAAAACCATGCCCGCCGGATGCTGACCCTGCTGAATGGATGATGGAAGTCATCAGCGCCGCACCCGGAACAAGCAGCTCAATCAACTGGCCAGAAGTCTGGCACAACAGCGCCGAAAGAGCAGTCGTCCACGCCGAACTCGACCGCATGAAAACACACCTATCCCTCATCTCCAAAGCCCATCTCCCCTCCTCCCAACACGAACAAGACGAATACGCCTACCACGCCTTCGCCGCCCCCTTCCCCACCCAAGTGAACCTCTGCCTCCGCAGAATCTTCTCCCAATACTGGCGCACACCAACCTATATCTACTCCAAGACGCTCCTCTGTATCCTCACCGCCCTCTTCATCGGCCTCTCTTTTCTCGCCAACAACAACAACAACAACTCCACCACCCAGCAATCCCTCCAAAACCAAATGCTAGGAATCTTCATGCTCATGACCATCTTCGGCAACATAGTCCAACAAATCTTCCCAAACTACATCGCGCAGCGCTCGCTGTTCGAAGCCCGTGAACGCCAAAGTAAAACCTACAGCTGGCCCGCCTTCCTCTTATCAAACATCCTCGTCGAGATACCCTGTAACACGCTCATGGCCGTCCTAATCTTCGTGTGTTGGTACTACTCCCTCAAAGCTCTACCTCAAAGCTCTACCTCAACACCCTCTCCACACACAACCTGACAAAGAGCAGGCACGATGTTCGCGCTCATCTGGTCATTCATGCTCTTCACATCCACATTCGCATACTTCATCATCGCCGGCATCGAAATCGTCCAAGAAGCAGCTAACCTCGCGATCCTCCTCTTCGTCTTCAGCATCGCTTTCTGCAGCGTATTGGCTTCGCCGACTGCGCTCCCAGCCTTCTGGGGGCGTTCATGTACCGCGTCAGTCCGTTCACCCATCTCGTATCTGCGATGTTGGGAGTTGGCGTCGCGGATACGGAGGTGAGATGTGACGAGGTAAAACTGCTGTGCTTCGATCCCCCCCCCGGAAATCGATCCTGCGCGGATTACTTGGCGCCGTTCCTCGCCCCAGACAAACGGTGGTGGCGGTGGGGCGGGATATCTCACCAACCCCACAGCGCTTACAGACTGTGCGTTCTGTCCCTCCCCTGCGCGCGACGAATACTTTCCTGGAGCGCGTGGGCGCAAGCTCCTCTCCGGGGACTTGGTGGCGGAATTTCGGGATCGTGCTGGGCTTTGCGCTGGTCAACGTCTGGCGGTTGCGGGTGCTGGTTTATTGGTTGGGGACGGTGCCGAAGCCAAAGGCTGCCTGGGCCCGGAGAAGAGAGAGAGAGAGAAGAAGAGGATCAGAAGGGCGGGAATCAAAGTGGGGAGGAACGTGGGGGAAGGGAGATAGGCACGGTAGAAGACTGATCCTGTCCAGGCGGGCCAGGGAGAATGAGTTGGAAGAAGCAGCGCCTGCACGTTTATCCTGCGCGTGGTTTTGGGTCACTATCCATCCCATCTTGACGTTTTGTTGACCCGGATCTTGGGATCAAATCAATCCATCTCCTCGACTATCAATATCCTTAGGAGACATGCGATTCAATTCCATAGGCTAAACTAGCCTGACCGTGTGCATATCTCAAGGCAGTAGATTGAGCTCGGCGAGCGGAGTGTTCTTTAGCAAGGCAAATGAGGTAAGAAATTGTGATTTTCATTCCTAAGCTCTGAATCGGTAATCGAAAGTGCCGGTATGGCACTCGCGGAGAAGATGAAAATTCGCAATTCTCCATACGCCCGCCCATCAGCCCATCCTATCCATTGCTCCCTAGCATGACCTTATTACCATCTACCAGAACCCACCTGAATAGAGATGCCTGGACACCTGACCCTTTCAAGTCTACCTCCCCGCACCTCTAGAAGCGGTTGAACATCCCGAGCAGTGTTTAGACGAAAAAGTCTGGAGGAAGCGACACCAACGCAGCAACGACACCAACGCCTCCAACGACTGCGCCAGCTACTGCCGTGGCTACCAGAGTGGCAAAGCTGGGTTTTCTCGTCTTTACAGTCGTTCGAGCGCGCTTCGCCGGACGCTCCTCTTCACGGCCACTAGCGGATGGCACATTCTGAAGGGCCTTGACCTGCGCCACACTGGCGGTCTTCAAATGTGGGAGGCAAGCTGGACGTTGTGCGTCTTCAATCTGTGTGACTTGCTTTGGATTCTCAACTACCAACTCTCCGGTATTGTCACTACTGATGTCATCTGCTTTTCGTTTGAGCTTGTTCTCGTTGCGAGTTGATAGAGGCTCATCTAAGACACGCTCAACAATACTATCAACAGAAACCTTGGCGGCGGATTTCGGGTGATTCTGTGGAAGATGGGTAACATCATCTGAAGCGTTGTTGGGAATGTTTGAGATTGAGATTGGCGGTTGCGACGGTGGTTGGAGTCTGTCGCTACCACTTGGTTGCTCAGACTGCTTCGCGCCGTTCTGTTCAGGATGGAAGCTTTGGTCGCCAAGCACACACATAGATGATGGATAAGTTCGGAAGGAATCAGAGGTCAATTGCCCTGGAGCGTAGCTTGCACCATATGGGTACTGATATCCGCCAAAACGCTCATCATAAGGACCGTGTGACCTTCCGTCGAGTGTGCATGACCAAGCTGTACCGTATGCTGAAGCCATGGGGTTTGACCATGGTTGTGGATTGGTATATGGGTAAAGACCACCCGCAACCCCTGGGCTACCAGATGCAAAATCGTAGGATTTTGCCATGGCCGAATCCGATGGACTGGGAGCTCGATTCAAAGGATTGGAAGGCAAAGTGAGACGTGTGGCATGCATTGCGAAATTCCCTGGACGCATGTTGTACGGAATCGATTCTTGCTCGGTAGATTTCCTGTCAGATTGGTTGACGGCGGTATTGGGCAGGGAGTTCTTTGTGCCAGGCATCTTGGTTCCAGGATGGACGAAGAAGTCTTCGTCGCGTTCCATCCCGATGTCATCAGAAATGTCTGAACGACTGCTCTCACTGTCAGTCGAATTGTCTTCGACATGAGGCAATTCCGTATTACGAGTCTCGGCCACCAACAAAGCTTCTTCATCAGAGTCACTGCCGTAGTCTGTTGGAGCATCACGCCTCTGTCCATCCTCACTATCGTCTACCATGAGATCGGGCGAGTAGGCTTCATCTGAGTCAAATTCGCTCTGCGTGAGATCCTCATCCACGACGATCGTCCTCTTAGTTAGATCAGTAGCTTGGATCGATGTTTGGTGATTGACAGAAAGTTTCACGTTTGTATTGGTCTGTGCGTCAGATTCCTTGCTCAGGGAGCTGGTTGGCAGGCTGCTGCTACTCTTCGTGGGCGATTGCGTATCTGCCGAAACCGAACTTCTTGTAGAAGAGGTAGGTGGCTCGCCCAGGCTCATTGCCCGCTTGTCTGCCTGCCGCTCAGCCTCACTGAGCCCTGAAGGACCTGAAGTCTCGATTGACGTGTAGATGGCTGGAGAAGATGAATGGTCGATGCTGCTATATGCTGGAGGCAGTGGACTCGAGGCAAAGCTCGGAGGAGGTGGATTAGGGTTCGAGAGAGTGACCTCAACTCCTTGCCCTGGTATTTCGGAGCTGGCATCTATATTGTAAGACTGTACCGAATCCTGAGAGTCACGAGTTGGAGGAGGAACAACCACTTCGAGTTTGGGTTTGAGGACTGTTTCCTGAATGAAGGAGATTTCTTCATTATCTTCGACTTCCTCGTCATCATAATCTGGTACCTGGAAAGTGTTGGGCGGGAGCTCAACCTGGGAGATCCTTTGGGTGTCTTGGGACCGTCCAGAGCTGCCAGTCACAGCATCAGCATAGGAAGGAGGGTGAGCAAAACGGGCAGAATACCTATCATCAACCCATGAATATAGCACAAGGACGTGGAGAGGTGGGAACGATTCTGGTAATGTCGAAATATCAGACCGTGTTCCTCGCTTCAGTTCATTACGGAGAGGTAGCCACCGGATTGGCTGGTGACAGCAGAATGGTGCGGGTTCGTCGTTGACGAGACACGTACCTGGTCCTCGAGTTACCTCATTACCAAATTTGACAAGGTCGTCACTGTAGAGACGGTGACGCTCATGTGATGCAATTCTTCTGTCCTCCACATACGTTCCGTGCATGGAACCAACATCTTCGATGTAGACACACTGGTGAGAGTCAGTATGTGCAGATCGGGGTGAGGGTCTCATAACATACCCGGTCATCTGGATCCGCTTTGAGAACAGCATGTTCCCTTGACATGACACGAGAGTCGAACCAAGCATTGTAGCTGGCGGGGAAGAGCTCTCTATTCCCAGACTTCGAGCCTCGTCCGATACGAATGGCGTAAGTGGGACTTCTCAGGATGAATCGGCGGGTAGGATGAGGATCGTTGAAGTTGACGACGCGTAGCTCAACGGAGACTGTTTAACACCCAGACCATCAGTTGGACGCTCCATCTATGAGGAGGGGCAGGCTGCGACGCCGAGAGACCCGGCAGGTAATGGAACGGAAGGAGACATGGCGGCGTCAGGAACAGCAAGGCAACGATGACTTACGATTCCTTCTCAGCTGAGCCATGATCGTTCGAGATGCTGGGCTTTGTATACAAGTCGACTTCGATGCTGTGAATTTGTTCTCTGAGCTGGAGTGGAGGACTGGGAGCTGGTCTGTGGTCTGAGACACGGAAGGGTGCGGTGGAGGGTGGGGTAAGTAAGCGGTAAGGCTCCGCGGCCTTGCACCACGTCAGCCTGCCAGAAGATCCAATTCACAAGGTGACGATAGGATTTTGAAGACCGGCGATGAGGAGGCTCTCTACAAGGCCAGACACAGGAAGTTGTTGAGTCGACGGTCACGGGAGAGCAGATGACGGGGAGGCGGGAGCTGGGAGCTGGGAGGAGGCAGCAGGGCGTAGGGAGTAGGGAGTAGGGAGCAAGGTGGGGTTGAAGGAGTCGTGAGCTGGACAGCTTGAAGCTAAATCGAGTGGCTGCCCTGGCATTGGAGTGCGTGGGTGATTGGTGCCTGATCCATAGTAAATCAATCATCGCCTTGCCGGGCGGACGACCAGTACACGTTGCAGTACAAGTTGAGGTATCCTCTACTCAACACAAATCATCAGGCGTCAGGCGTCAGGCGTGAGGCATGAGGCATCCAGATGCTTCGCCTCTCCGATAGGATCTAGTGTAGGCTGGGATTCAAATGGAGCACAAGCACAAGCACAAGCATCCCATTTCGCCTGTTCAACCTCCCACTGTCAATCTGCCCCCTCTCTATCTTACACCGATCATCTTGTACACAGGATGGCCAAGATTCATTGCCCTTTGCTGACCCCAGACATGACCAGCAATCCCATGACATTAAATACAGCTAGAATCGGAAAGTCGCGAGCAGAGAAGAGATGAGTCGGAAGGGCGCTCGCCAATGCTATGACAACGACAACGACCCTCCGCCGTGTATGAGTGTTATTTTATCTTCATCGCATTCCCATCCCAGGTCCAGCGGCCCCCATCTGCTGTAATCTTTGCGACAATTGAGGATATTTCTCCGAGACTTCGAGCTGGGTTCGAGTGGCCTCGGCATAGGATAAGGCATTCACAATCTCCCCTTCTGTTCTTGACAACTCGGCTGCTCTCTCGAAGTATTGAAGCGCATCTGGCACTTTGCCCTGCTGGAGCAGAAGCTGAGCCATAGTAGCAACAGCAATGTCGCATTCCGGATCAACTGTCGAATAATTAGCTATGATCCTCGACGGTTCGATGGGAAATACTTACTGATTAACGCTTTCTGGCACAAGTTTTCTGCCTCTTGGAAATCCTGCTTCCATTGGAACAGGGCCAGAGCCTTGTTGATCAATGGCAGCACATTCATACTCATTGGCTTATTTTGCTTCTCCATATCCACGGCAGTCTCAAACTTTTCAATCGCCTCTTGGTACTTCTGCTGGTCAAGTAGGAGCTCTCCATAGTAATTGTACACATCAGGAGTCTTGTCAAACTTCTTGATCGTTCTCCGGAAAGTGGACATGGATGAAGCCACCGAACCCATCTTGTACTGTGTCACGCCGAGCTGGATGTGAGAGAAGATGAATGATGGATCTAGATCGATCGACTTCTGGTAATCCTTGGCTGCTTCCGGGAATTCGCCTAGGATGAAATGTAGCTGGGCTCGGTGGTAGAAGATGTCCGGGTCGTCCTTGTTCTGCGCTGTGGCCTGTTCGAAATCGTCTGCCGCCGCTTCACGGTTGCTCATTTCAAGATGCATGCTCGCTCTTTTGATGAAGCTTTGCGTCAGTGATGGTTTCAGATTGATGCTCTTGGTAAGGTCCTCCAGTGCTTGTGTCGTGTCGCCCTCAAGGTATCTGAAGGTAGCACGCATGTTGAGGCCGAAGGCTTCATGGTCACCGAGATCATCGAGCTCGATCGCCTTTTCGAATGACTTCGCAGCCTCCTCGTATCCCTCGCCCGTCTTCTTTTCCAACGCGATAATACCCTTCTGTAGCTGACCCTTTCCAATATTCTCGTCCAATTCGACAGAGCCCTCTAATCCAGCAGGCGGAGGTTGAGGACGAAAACTTTGTAGGTAGTTGGTAACAAATGTAGGACTGGGAAGTTTCCTGCCCTTTGCCTCCAATATAGATTTTCCTTTTTTCTCAGCGACCTTCTTTAGGAGCCGTTCGACACTCTGTGCACTTTGTTCATTCTTAAACCCATCAATGATGCAGCTGGCTGTGTAGTCAAGTAGTGCCTCACTGTACATACCAAGGTGCTCGTATGCATGTGCTCGTCTATTCAGTGCTTTCACGTATTCTGCGTCCATCGCAATCGCAGCGCTAGTATCCTCGACAACTTTATCCCAGTCACTGAGAACATTGTAACACGCCGCTCGATTCGAATAATAGACAGGGTCAGGTTTGCAAAGAATCGCTTTACCATACAGGTCGATTGCTTTGTTGTAATCTTTCGATCCGTAAGCCTTGTTGCCTGCAGCCTTCAATTTTGCGGCATAGTTTTTACGATCCTAGTCTGCGTTAGCGAAGGAGCATAGCAATAATGTTGGAGCGTGCGACCTCTTGCGAGAAGCTGTCCACAGTTGTCTCATCTATTTCAGGGAGTTCATCTTCCGTTTCTATTGCGGCAGTCTTTGGAGGTGGTGCTGCTGTTTCAGCAAGGTCAGCAGATATCGTTGGTATCTTTGTGGACAAACACACCTGCTTCTTCGTCTTTTACACTGGAGGATCCACTCTTTCCGTCGTCTGCTGCCTTTTTCTCTTTCCGCCTTTCCTTCTTGCTTTTCCGCTTCTCTCCCGAAACAGATGGACCTTTTTGGGTCTTTCTTGATTCCGAGAGGTAGTATACGACTCCAGCTCCAGTGATTACAACGGCCGTCCCAGCTATAGTATAAACAATAGCCTTGTTTTCAGATGCCCACGTGCTCAGACGGTCCCATAGAGATGATGATGAGGGCGCTCCTGAAGGCGATGAAGCATTGATTTGAATCGACTCGCCGGACATAGTGAGACAGGAGCGATGGCAGATCGAGGCAAACAGTCGAGAAAAGTAGGTGGTAAGACGAGGCGCGATGCGCAAAGATGGGAGATACTTCTTGTGTAGATATTGTGTCTAGAAGTTGATCTGCAAGATTTCTGTCCCAACTACTCTGCCCCAATCTGGCCAATCAGAACGTGCGGCAGGCTAGAGCTCCGCAACTTTCAACGAACTCCTCTTTCCAGCTGAGCATGTATCAATGGCTGCAAGGTCAATACAGAAGAGTGGCTCCACGCTTCCTGATGCGGCCTTTTTGATTTCCAATTATTCTGACTCGACCTGCACAGAAAGATGACATTGCTTCCCAATTCTCGCTCTGTCTATCTCATGTTTGCACGTTGTCATGCTTTAGATGCTGAACACCCCTCTACGCCCTGCGCTTCCGAACGAGTATGCAGAATATCGAAAGTCCTCCCCAAGAGAGAGCTGCTTCTGCAGATTTCTACATCTTCACTTCCTACCTTTGGGAGAGTCATGGAAATCTTCAGCAGGCGATGCAAAATGGCAACCATTACTACTTGCCGTACCACCGGGACCGTTTAATCTCATCAGCACAAGCTTTTAAGTGGGCTGATATCGTGACCTTTCTGCGAGGTGCGACAGGCTTAGAGCGACTTTCGAGCGTTGTGGAGGAGCATCTAGAGACTGTGTGTGATGCAGAGCTGGTTAAGGTGGTGATGAAGATCAAAGTGTGCATTTACAAAGATAACTATTTCCACGTCGAATCAGCCGCCATGACTCCTACAAATTACATGAAAACCTTTCCTCTACCTGCTGATCTCAGTGAAGCAACTTCTCTGATTCGAAGGTGCATTGTCAAGCTGGACGTGGAATCTACGAATGCTTCACTATTTACTTCCCATAAGACATCGGAACGCAGTCACTATGACAGAGCCCGGAGAACAGCAGAAATCGTCTATGAGCCGCCTACTACTGTAGAGGTCCTTCTGTTCAATCCTCAGACCGAGATTATGGAATGCAGCCTCTCAACACCATATTTCATGCGCAACGGTCAATGGGTAACGCCACCTCTATCCAGCGGAGGTAATGCTGGCGTGACAAGGCGGTTGGCATTAGAAAGAGGTCTTTGCGAGGAGCAAGTTGTTCTCGTAGACAGCCTTCAGCATGAAGAGGTCATCTGGATCAGCAATGGAGTTCGGGGCTTCCTTCCGGCGACCTTGCGTCTCGAGAGTTCGGTTTGACTGGTGCCAATGACCTCCTATCACGGCAGGGAATTGCCTCATACCAAGAACTCTTCTTCTGTAGGTGCTGCTTACTGCGTCATATATATGGGCCTGAAATGGCCCAACAGTGAGGTCAAAAGGTTCGGACTTGAAGCACGAATAGAAGAATCTTCTCATAGTATCTGAGTTATGGCAGTAGGTGTGCCCACTTTGCTCGCTCCTCATTCCAATCTACACATCTCAGCTCTTGTTGCTCATTTCGCCTGAGACACCCATTTTTACTGGACGATATCGACGCTGGGAGCTCAGAGTTCAATAATCAACTGAAAATGTCGACAACCTCGAGTTTCTCACGGGCATCTCAAATTACGACTAACATCCGCTATGAACCAGGCCTTCTGGCATCTCAAACACTTCATGATGCCATTGCAGACAGATTCAAGACGATGAGTGATTTCTACCTTCTCGCCTTCCATCAAGACAAGCTCATGAACGCTGCCAAACGTTGCAATTGGCCAACTCAGGTGGTAGAGCGCTACTCGGGCGCACGAGGTCTACAGGTTTTGTACGCAAAAATTCTGCTTCACATACATGAAGACAGAAGAGTTGACGGACCCCTCCAGGTCAGTTTGGCCTTGACTGAAGATGGGGTGATAAATTTCAGCTCCTCCCCAGCTTTCGAACCTGGATTGCTGTTCCCAGTTGATTTGTCTGACCAACACACCGAGCCGTCTCTTAGAGCGTTTGGGATTCTGTACCAGAGGAGTTCAATCCGCGTTGTGATTGATGACCGGATTCTGCCATTGCCCGGGACATTGCAATCTTCTACGTTGCAGACTTTAAACTTCGAAGATGCTTCAACAACTCAACAAAAGCTAACTGTCAGCCAATACGGCGAGGTACTGCACGGAGGATTCACAACGCCATACTTCCTTCGGGATGGAATCTGGATCACACCAGCCTTCTCGGGGATAGCAGCAGAAAGTGTGACCAGAAGGTATGCTCTCGAGCACGGGCTATGTAAGGAAGGCATCATCCTGAGATCCAGTCTGAAACATGGCGATCGGTGCTGGCTTAGCGACGGAATACGGGGTTTTTTCAGGGGCACGATCTTTCTCCCCCATCTCACCCCAAAACAAGACTGGTTGGATAGACTTTTCGAAGAAGATGGTGCTACCACGCAGCGCGACGTAAAAAAGCTATCAAGGGGAGAAAGGAAGAAGTAAGGTTTTTCTACCTAGTAGTATCCATGTTCACGACTTCTAACTATTACACAGCAGCATGTTCAACGAAGGAGAGGATGGTGTCGGTGACGACGACGATGTGCCTCAAACTATCCCCGGTTCATCCATCTCTGACACGAAATTCCAATCCCCCAAAAGGCCGAACCCCTTCGCCGCTTCAGCACCATCACCCAGACGATCCAAACGCGGCCGACTGGACTTCATTCCCACCTGCCTAGCCGACGAAGATGAGGTCTCGCGACCTAGAGATTACAAGGCTATTCCGACCCCAGAGCACCGAGGTGTCATTCATCGTCGCTACTTACCAGACCCCTAAGCAGGGATAGAACTTCCGAGTCCAAATCTAGAATATGACTGATATCTTGATTTGCCTCAGCGAGCGCGCCATATTCAAACAAACATCCATTTGATATACAAGCCTTCCGGAGGGGGCCGACTATGAGCTAAGCTTTGAAGCTGGTGCTGGGAAATATCACCGTAGGTGCTCCATTGACTGTTGGAACCTCCGGATATCTATTGCTTGTTTCCAAGCGAGGTTGAGAGCCGCGAGATGCACCTCCAAAAATGCTATTATCTACCTCTCTCAACTCAAATGCTCTCGATTTTAATTGACATCTCCCAACATTGTTGTCCAACAAAGCAGTCAGAAATAGCAGATCTAATCCTCTAAGCTGGTAGCTGTAATCTAGTCCTTGACCCGTGAGATGTTCCAGTGCTACGAGTTCTCCTTCTTTTGCTTCTGCACACAACACTCCGACTCTGTGTCAGGTCCCTTTTCGAGATCGTTTTTTCAATCACCCGGCCAGCACGACGCCTAATGACATCACCTATCTAACTCCAGCTTTAATGTCATGCCAATTCCACTTTCTTCCCCAGGATTGCGCCGGCGCACACCAAACAAAAACATTGCGAACTTTGCACAACATTTTCTTTTCTCAACTCGCCACTTCCCCGTTTAGCTTACCTTTCTTTTCTTTCCCTTT
>JAABUK010003246.1_pt1 | contig 27791 bp, 32 predicted proteins | sample 5559141 | NCBI WGS metagenome assembly JAABUK01 (sample SAMN10711869, study PRJNA513367) | rock metagenome | isolation source: Antarctica rocks | place: Antarctica: Victoria Land, Pudding Butte nord | collected 2016-01-03
AATAATAAATCTTCTTCTTTATAATTCTTTTTAAGCATAAAATTTATAATAATACTAAATTAATTAAAATATAAAGATTAATCTATTTTATTTAAAGAGTAAATATACTGTAAAAGAATTATCTTTTAAATCTTTAATAGCTTATCCCTTATGTCACTGAAATGACAAATTCCCTTATTGAGTATAGTGACTTGACAGAAATTTGGGTGCAGCCTTGGCATAAAGAACACCAAAAAAAAATTGGTGTTCCTTATGCCAAGACTGCACCCAAATTTCTGCCAAGCCACTATACTCAATAAGGGAATTTGCCATTTCAGTGACACAAGAGATAATTTATAAACTTTTAATTTATTTAAGATTTTATATTCTTAATTTATTGAATAAAATAATTTCTATCTATCTTATATTCACGCATGATTGTAATAATATTGATTCACTCCTCAATTTCTTAAGCGTGATAAATATTTTTAATAGCTCTCTAAGCTATTATATTTAAAATCTCATTAAATTTAAATATATTATAGTGAAGACATAAATATATAAATATAACATGTTTGAACGCGTAAAAAAATGCTCATTACACTGATATGTGCATTACAGTGATCATCACTCGCCTGCGATAAGTGGTCTTGTAGGGGGGACCCTCTCGTTGACCACAGATACATATTGAAGATAGACGTAATAGTGTGGTTGAGTGGGAAGTCCCACTATTTCTGGCACCTAGCTTCGGCCCTTCTCCTCCTCCATATCTTCGTTCTGGTCCTCAATATCTTCATTCTAGTCCTCAATATCTTCGTTCTAGTCCTTGAAGGTCGAGCTGTCGCTGAGATCGAGCCGTCGCCAGGGTCGACGCTACTGCTGCCGCCGGCCTCTCGCTCAGCATGTTGAGTGCCGCTATCCTCTAAATAGTTGGCATCCGATAGTATTGGCTTCTCTGCAGATCGTCAATATCGTATTCAGCGATATGTGGAGCTAATGTGCTCACCCTTACTTCCACCTCATCTAGACCGGGAAATGCCAACCTTATTGCAACAGCTGTTGGCAGCAGGCTCAAAGTTTTCTTCAGACTTTCCCTTCTTCGGTTCACTGCTTAAGCACCTCTAGATATAGAGCGATTGGATTTAAGAATTTAATTAGATTATAGTTTTAAAGGTTTTCATTCAATTTATCACTTAATTTGAAATCTTGCACTCTTGACTAATAGTAAAAACGTTATTATTCGACGCTACACATCATCAATAATCTAATGGATTCCAACCACAGGGGAAATGGAGCGCCCCAAACGCTCTAGAATTAGGGGAGCATCAGATAGCTCTCGCAGACAAATGAACGATGCTGCCCGTATAGGCAAGCCCAGTCTTCGCCCTCAAAAGTGGCGCTCCGCTGCGCCCGTACGTGCATCAGTAGGGTGCCCTGCGCTGCCCGATCCTCAGATCTCACCAAATAATACCACCTGGACGGTAGCAGTGCTTTAGCTCTCCATCTGTGGGGCGACAGTGAGGGTGGAGGGTGGCGGCTTGGCCACGTCCCGGTGGCATCGCCCCTCGGCTGCATCCGGGCGAGCTTATTTGATCCAGATAGATGCCATCTTGGCACGCACCCGAATAGATGCATTGATGCGCATCCCACAAACTATCAGAATGGATGCAAGTAGCCTCGTGTTGACTTGTTGCAATGCATGACTGACATATCCAGGTATTCTATGCCTACACCTATGGATCTGCTGGCTGGCTCTGTCTGCAGGCAGCGCCATTGCTCCTGGCGCCCAAAGTGATTGCAACATTGCTTGGAGCCGGGGGGCATCATGGAACAGGTGGGTTTCTTCCTGCCTTTCTTTTCAACCGCGATGCTGAATGTGCAGAACTCGAGGTCTACTTCGGTCGCTGCCTTGGTCTTGCTTTGGTGCTGATCGCCGCGTTCATGATGCTCCTTACCGGCTCGATCCCACTGACCGCCACGGCTGGCGAGCCTGTCTTGATGGAAGACTCGGACTCGAAAGCCCCCTACGCCGTACCTGTTCTCCGCCTCACGATTATCTTCCATGCCCTGGCCGCAATCTACTGCTACACCACCTACGTCTCGTTGAGGCAGAGCGGGTTCATGCTCGGAGTCGTGGGCTATGGTGCTCTGGCTGCAATGGGGTTGTGGTGTGTGATGTTCGCCACGAGTGGAGGCAAGATCAGTAGGAGGACGGGCGCGGACAAGAGGATGACTGGCTTCCCGTTCAAGAATGAGAAGGCGTACAACAAGAAGGTTGATAAGAAGAGGCTGTGAACGCGAAGAGTCGCACTACGGAAGAGAGTATAGAACGCGGCAGGGAGCCAAGTCATGCAGCAATTCATCCTCCGTAACTTGCTCGTAAAAATCAGACTCCATACAAGCTGGACACAAGGGAAATTGTGTAGTGCTCCATGGCGTGACTTCATGTTGTTACCTGCGGGTGGCTTTAACGTCTAATTTCTGTCCTCTGTAATTTAGGGCTGCCGTCGGCAAGCTGTCAACTCAACCCCCCACATCGCTGCTTTTTCATCTCAAGGCCAACTACATTTCAAGCGCCGCTTCGGCACCAAAGGCCATAAAAGCAGCCAGACGCTCCCTGGTCGGACGATCGTGTTTGGTATCGAACATAAGTTGATGGAGACGGCGACAGATCCATCTCTACAAGCCATTCCGGTCTCCTTACGCAATCTCCAGTCGGCTGCTTTCCAACAGCACCATGCTCTGACCTCACAGCTCGGTCCGGAATATGACCCCACAGCTTTCCACTCGTATGGACTAAATGATGTGCAGCATGTCAACGGTCAAATCCAAGCATTCCCGCAACCACGCCAGAATTTACAGGCACCTGTCAGGTATCCCAATGCATCATTCAGTGTCATTACCCCAGATCAGCAGCAGCAACAGGCGCAACAGCAAAAGCAGTCGCTGTCATATCAGGTCAATCAAGATGACTCGCCCGCGAAAGAGATTGGAGGTCACTTCGATCGGATGAAAGCAATTTCCAACCCACATGATCTGCAACATTGGCGAGAGAAGCTCTTCAACGTCAATGAAACGATCACGCTCACCGAGGACGAGTGAGTTTCCATCCTCTCGTTCAAGGTCTTATGCTGACCTGAAGGTTTCAAACCTATTTCCCCCATGTCGATAACATATATTCGCACCGATCCACTCAAAGATATAAACGCAAGCCATTCGTCTCTCATTACTGGGATTGTCGGCTGAAAGGTAGACCACCGGGTACGCCCAAAACAGACGATCCTGGCAAGAAGAAGCGGAGAAGGACGGCAAGACAGCGAGATTTATGCGATGTCAAGATCAAGATCACGGAATACTTTCCTGGAGCGGCAGCCATGATGGCACAACCTGACTTTGGTGCAGGGGTTGATGCCATGGACTTTATGGAAGACGGTCGTGATCCCCCACAGCCGTTTGGAGTGCTGGCACCAACTTCGACTCTACCGGCAGCTCATCCGGGAGCAGGTGGTGCGGGCTACTACACCATACAGCGAGTGAATGGTGGTGCAAGCGGGAAGGAAAATGAACGTGGTGGACACAAACATTCGCTGGAGGAAAGTGATGCTATCAAGAAGAACAGTGTGCGGAGGAAGATGCTGAAAGAGGAAAAAGAGAGAAAGAGGACGGATGTAAGTGTACCGCTCTTCAGGGCTACCTTGTTCTCTGCTGCCAAATTGATCATCACACCAAAGAGGGAGTATTTTATGGACGTGGAAAGGCGATCCGACGTCGTCTTTATCTCCTAACATCTCCCGGCGTTCTCTTGGCAACCCTTCAGATTGAGATTACTATGCTTGATGCGCCGAAGAAGCTGCTGCCCTCGATTTCGCTTGACATCCGTCTATCTACCTGTCTCGCATATCATTTCCATATACGCAAGGCCGAGCTGGACATGCAGCTAACGAGCATCAACAGGCAGCCAACAAATCCACCACATCCTCAGCACCAGCTACTACGACTAAGCCGCGCAACTCCTCGTCGGGTCTTGCCGCTTTGACCGCCCATCGTCACTCAAAGCCTGCTGACCTCATCTTCTTCGGCAACTCATTCTGCCCCTTCTCCCAGCGGATTTGGATCGCCCTCGAAGTCAAGGATATCCCATACCAATATGTCGAGACTCAGAGTGCTTTCCCGGTGCCGCCGGAGATCTTGGAGTTCAATCCCGAGAAGAGGTTTCCGTGGATCAAGCATGGAAACTGGGGGGCGTGGGAGAGCTCGATCGTGATGGAATATGTACGTGATATCGTTCCTCTGGACGGAATGTACTAATGGGTGCCAGTTCGAGGACCTCAGCATAGGTCATTCCCTCCTACCGCTCGGTGACCCACAATTGCGTGCTCACTGTCGAATGTGGGCTGACCATGTAAGTTTCTTCACACACCACATTTTCACCACCTTGCGGAAATTGACTTGTTAACCAAGATCAACCGCAAAATCATTCCCTCCTTCGACGCCCTCCTGATCGCCTCCTCCTCCGACAAACAATCCGCCCTAACAACCACCCTCCAATCCGCCATCACCGACCTCGTCAATGCCTCCCACATCACAGGTCCCTTTTTCCTCGGCGCCACCATCTCCTTCGTCGACGTCATGTTCGTGCCTTGGATCATCCGTCTCTCGAGGGTGCTGAAGTATTATCGGCAATGGCCGGATCCGGAGGTGGGGACTAGATGGAAGAGGTGGGTTCAGGCGGTTGAGGCGGATGAGAGGGTCAGGAGTACGGTCAGTGAAGAGAGCTCATATCAGGCGGTTTATGAGGGGGCGAGTAAGGGGGTGGTGGGGCAGGGGATGTTGGAGTGGGTGTTTGCGAATGGGGAGGTTGAGGATGGTGGTGGTGAGGTGATGGGAGCGTAACGAAGGAGATGACTGTTGCCGGAAGAGGGTTCATGTTAACACGTTCATTGACCTCAAATGTCTGATGCTGAATCTCGGCGTATTCACCGCTTGAGCAATGCCGCGCTGATGTCCTTTTCGTGGCGGACGGAGCTTACTCTTTCGGCTCTGTCTCTGCAGTTCGGGCCACAATGGCAGTTGCTCCGGAGTTTCAGTGCGGCCGGTAAAGAGAGTTGTAGGTTCGGATGCGCATCATGGCGCCGAATTGTCAATTGATTCTGCTTCAAGTCAAAAGTCTTTCCTGCGTCTGTTCCCGTCATATTTACTCGGTAGCTTTAGCGCCTAGGTGGAGTAGGGGGATCCGGCTTGTTCGTGCGCCTACCGAGTAGGCGTCATACTGTCAAATTTTCCCGAAGAAAACCAGATTGGGGTTCGCACATGAACGTGGTGTGACAGGTCCGCGAGACACCCGGGTCTTTCATTCCCTTATCCTCGTACCGGTTGACGAGTGTCTTCTTCGCCCGCTCTTCGTTCGAGACAGCTGTTCGTCACCACCGCGACCTAGTTCTCCTAGGTATATAGAAGGTTTCTATGTTAGCCTCTCGCTCGAGGGACTAGCCCCGGCGGTACCAGGTACTCCTTGCTCTGCGGCCTGGTTGAAACTTGGTGTTTAGAAGATTTTCCGTATTAGCCTTGTCTCTCGCTCGACTGACTTGCCCGCGGCGTACCGGGTACTCAATGGCTTCGCAATCAAGTATCTAAGCCTGGTGCCGAACCGTTCCTCCCACCCCTTGGAGCAAACCCAAAGCCACCCCGGCCACTACCATCAGGACCTCTCGGTGACCTGATCGGCTCAATCACATTCTCGCGTGACTCCGATCTTCTCTTGTAGCCTGCCTCCGGCTTCTGCGTGAAATTCGGATCAAACAACTCTTTCTTCGGTGCTGGAGAAGAAGTAGAAGGAGCAAGCCTGCTGGGTTTGAGGGACAGTGAAGAAGAGGATGAAGACATGGGCCGTGATGACTCGGCTTTTCTACCTCCTCTCCCACCACGAGTGCGGTTAGGCGTCGCGGAACGGGATCCTGGGGGTGTTTCTCCGGGAGATGAGGTTCCAGATCCTGCTTTCGTAGTGATGGTAGTGGAGGACCCGAAGAGTTCTAGTCGTCTCTCCTCGTACTTGCGCTGTTTCTCCTCGCGTTCCTTCGCCGCAAGGGCCCTTTGCTCTTCAACTGTAGGCTTTTTCTCGTCTGCTTCGTCAGAGGATACATCCCCGTTCACTTCATCAGATGCGGGGGTAGGGGCTTTTCTGGAGAGCAATCTCGGGGGAGGCTTGAAGTCCGCTTTTGGCACGACGCCTCGTGCTTCGAGAAAGTAGTTGGGTTCCCTAGGCCCTTCGGCTTCTTCCCATAGTTGGCGGTTGAATTCTGCTTGCTGGGCGCGGCGTTGGGCTTTTGTTATTTTGGAGGAGGGCTTTTTGGCGGGTTCGGACGGTCTCTGCTATCGTTAGAATTTTCTCCTCAGTAAAATTGGTGACTCACGTCTGCAGCAGTCTCCCAATCATCGTCCCATGCGTTTGGCGTCGCCATTGTTCGTGGGTATAGGGCAGGGAGGGGAGAGAAGGTGGGGGGATTTCTTTGAATCTTTAAACAAACAACCAAAGGGTCCGGAGGCCCTTTTCAGCCCCACAATAATCTAAACAAATATTTACCTTTTTGACAACAATAATGTCATCAGAAGCCAGGCCAATCTCGCCAACGCAGTTTGCGGCCGCTGTTGAGGACCTGCCGGTCGAGAACCTCTACACGAAGGTCTCCGAGATTCGGAATTCGATTGCTCACCTCGAGAGATCGAACAAAGACCTCGAAGAGTATTCGAATAGTGTCGGTGGGGATGCCGACTGCGAAGCAGCTGTGAGGGAGAACAAAGAAGTTGTTGGGAGGATGAAGGAGAGAATTGATCTGGTCAGGAAAGAGGCCGAGAGAAGAGGGCAGAAATGGCACGAAGGAGAGGTGAATGGGGAAACGGATCGCGAAGTGGTAGCTGAGGGAACGTTGAATGATGAAGAGCTACGAAGGCAGATGGAGGAGAGGATGGCAGAAGAGGATGACGCTGAGGAAGGAGTGCATCTATGATTACGAGAGACGTTCATGGGCTTCAATACCTAAGTGCTCCTGGTTGAACCTGTGCGAGGAGTCGTACATAACGACGGCCCTTCAGTGCACTTGACCATGCTCCTCAAGTTCTTTCATTTGAGGCCACCGAAGCGGTCATTTGGCGGCCAAAAGCTCAATACTGAACTCACTCTAGGCAGCCTATCTATTGAAACCATCTTGAGATTCGGACCTGTTGCGGAATGACATCCTACATCTGTCATAGCATTCAACGATTCTCCAACTCTTCACCAAAAGCACCGAAGGATCGGGATACACTTGCCTTAATTAGAGTGCTTCTATCTAGACGCCTGCTCAACTCTCTTCAGTTGAGGCATTCAGCCATCGATGCCAAAGATGGGTGAAAGCCGAATGCGGGTTACAAAGACACCAAAAAATTCTAGATCCGCAATCCAAGCGTTGCTGTCTTGCGGTAGTCTTGAATATTGGTCCCTTCCTGGGGAATGGATGCAGGAAAGAGAGGACACGCAGCTCCTACTTGCATCAAAAGCCAATGCGACATGCACATCAGTCCAACCATCGCCGCACTCGAGGATGTGGGTATGAGAGCTTTGGGACGAAGAAGCGTATGTGTAGTACTAAAGATGAGCGAAGGTAGTTTACAGAAAGCAACGCCATCTTCGGCTTGGTGCTACTTCCTCTTTTCTCCGGTGAACGTTATTATGATAAGCTATTCATCCAATGATAGGACCATGTCGCTATCGAATTTCGCCATGTCCCCCGTCTTCGCGTCTGCAGATTCCCAAATTCCTTCATCAAACACTGCTTGAGGCGGGCCTTGGACGAGGAGTGATGGGTCTGATTCATCATCAACGGTTGAAGTCCACTGATATCATAGTCTAGCAACCGATACGATTCTTTAGCCCAAGAAGATGAATATGAGCCGTATCGCGACCAGCATCAGTGTGGCATGACGATGAAGACCAGTCCGAGACGGGTTTGGTGAACAACACATCCATCCATGTATGGGTAGACTTCACCTAAAATGATCCAAGGCACGTCGTCAAATAAACGTGATGATGCCTTCCCTTGATACCGGATGGCTTTTTGCCGACTGCACTAATCATTCAGCTAGGCTTGTGGATCGTCTTGACGGGGTACAGATATCGGGAGTCGGCGTCAGCAGAGTAGGCGGGATCGATTGGGGCCAGTATCTGGTCTTGATGGCCACTAGACATAGGAGAACAAAATTTACTGCGGCAAGGATGGTTTTATCGCAATGGGAGAAGGACATTAGCACGCGTAGTTTTCGGCGTTCTCAAATGGTCCGTGGAAGGCGCTCGGGTGTTGAACATGGCATGGTACCTGTCCTGTCAGTAGGCTCCAATCTATCGAAAGTGTTTGGATGCTGAATTGCCTTGGAATCAACTCATTAAGACCGTTCGTGGCATTGCATGGAGATGGAACCACATCTCAGCTTGCAATCCCTTTCAGGGACTTACACTTGTGGAGGGCTTCCTTGGGCGACGCAGCCACCGATACTCCTCTTCGGCATTCGCGAGAGTTCTTCGCCAGAAAGTATCCTCAAGGTTGACAGCTCTAGGGTTTGTTCCCGACGCCAGTTTGAACTTCATATCGAGGTCTAACATCCAGTTCATATGGACGAGACGCACTGCCTGAAGGCAATTCTTGGACGCAGTATCCTCCAATTTAGTGCGGGTGTATCCCATTTGCTAACTGGGGCTGAGGCTGCCACATGTTATCGAACGCGTGTCTAGGGCGATAACCAATTGAGACCATTTTCTTGTGGGTATCGTAGAGCGAATATTCTCGCTTAGCCATACTAGATGCCGCGCGTCGCCACCGTGCGAGGATTTATGTGGAGATGAGTCCTATGACGACAAGAAGGAGGACGAGGACAGCGCCAAGGACTTCGCCTGCAATAGTACCTGCTGGAAGTGATGTTTTCGATGAAGCGGATGTTCCACCGCTGGAGTTTCTCGGAGGAGCTGAGGATGAAATTGCAGGCTCTCTGGCTCGGGCTCTGAACAGCGACAAGATCTTCATCGGTAGTCGGTTCTTTCTGCCACAGAGTAAATTGCTCCCGCTCGTTATCGACATGCATATGTACTGAGGTCAGGAAGACTTGACCAAGTAGTGGCATGTCGTTCAAGCTGCTACTCTCCCGGTTGTAGATTAGAAATTCTCTTAGGGTCTCATTTGAAATGTGCATTTGTCCTTGCTTATCAATTTGAACATCCGGCACGACAAGCTGGCTCTTCGGCACTGTCAACTCAAGTCCAGAGCTGAGGACAAATTGAAGGTCGCCATCAAAGACGCCTTGCGTTGCGTAGTCCATTCCCCATAACTTGTAGCTGTCGCTAGGGCCGATGTAGGTACCGCCAATCGCTGCTGAAGAAGCGTGCTAGATATCGCTAGGAAAAGTGATGAGTGGTATATCTGGCTTGATGCAAGTTCGCAGAGCTGTACCCTTTGCACTGCCAAAGAGCGAAGTTGCTGTAACCAAGATATCCGCAACGAAGACAATGAAGCTGCTGGGGCACTGAGTCATGTCCGCGAGTGAACTGATTGGTTGAGTCATATTTGGTCCAATAAACTTCGCCATGTCGTAGCCGCCAAGCGTCAGAGACCCGTCCATGGGATCAGAACTGCCACCGCCTTCAAGACCCTAGAACAGGGACCATGTTCGGGATGCTATCTTTCCAGCACTGAAAAGACTTGCTGGCAAAGTGTTGTTGCACCCAAGGCCAAGGCTTGATTGAGGAAGGTCACCAGAGCTTGGGGTGAAGAATGTGAAATTTGTCAAGTTGCCTGCTGTTACCCAAGAACATTGTGTGAGCACTGGAAGCTGCAACGCGTAAAGCACCTCTGTCGGCCGGGCGAAACTCTGCAGCAGACGGTACAGGAGGGCTTTCCCAGGTGGTGGAAAGGGGTTCGTTGAAAAGGCCGCCACGATTGAAGCTACATTGAGAATAGCAAAAATGCGAAAAAGATTAACAACGCCATAAGATCGTTTCTTCAGAGGCTACAAGACAGGAACACGAGAGAAGGAAGCTGAAGAATAGCAAAGGATATGTAAGGAATGACAGCAAATTCCCATCGCGATACAAGGGCTTATGCCGTGAACTAGTTGATCAGGCTGGCGTTTCCTGCACCATATCCATTAGCCACTCCAAAGTACCTCCTTTAGTGTCGTCCTTCGAGTGGCCATCTCGGAATTCATGACCCCCCTGTAATGCAGTGATGCTGCTCAGGCTCAGCCCATCGAGCCGAATCGTCCCGAGTATGTGGTTATTCTTTCGCCATGTAGATGAGATGCGATGGTTGCCAATCAGTGAGTGGACAACGTCATGGCTGCCTTCCTGTTCGGGCACGGCGTATTTTCACACCAAGATTGAACAGTTCGAATCTTTTCACGGTCATTCTTTGATTCTGATTTATTGTATTACTACATCATCCCTTCTTGATCTCAGGTCCAGTGCAACAGGCATGCGGAACCTCCACATCCTCCTAAGAATGTTGGCAGAGGAGGGTGTAAGGCTGATAATGTCATTTAGAATTACTAATCTCGAACAATGTCCACATTGGCCGTATGATGCAGAGGTACAACGTTAAAGAGCACTATTCGGTATTATCTTTGGCTTCTGTCGTTGTTTCGCAACCTTTTCGTCCCCTATGGGAATTGACCACGAACAGCGCCAGGCACAGCCAGGCTGGAATGCACATCGGCCATGAAAGCAGATGGGTTTTCTTCGATCTGCTTGACCTTAAACCCAGTGCCAGTATCCTAGCCGTTCATTACAAGACCTGTGGTGAAGGGCCCTAGAACTCCTCGTCAGTAGGAACTTGGTTATGCCGAAGCCTGTTTTACTTACCCGTCATGCATCCATACAAGTATCTCTACCGGCCAGTGCCAGTGGGATTCGGGAACGCCAGTCTCGGCGGGCCACTCCCGCCCTTCGCAGCTTGATGAACATGGGTTGCAGTTCGCGCTGGTGATTGGTATTCGCCGCGGAAGCCAACCAATTTGATGCTCCAGCAAATAAGGTCCACGTCAGAATTGATGCCAAAGTCAGAATACCCTGTACAGCCTGGTAAGCCACCAGTGAATATTGTATCGTTGACAACTTGATCTGGCGTGGCAATGATGTTGTGGGTTGAGGTGAATTTGAAAGGACCAATTTGGCAACCACTGCCGCTGGGAGGATATTTGACGTTCTCCCAACCCCCTGGGGGTGCTGGATACGCAGGGAGACCTTCGCCGGTGTCTGGGGGATATTTGACGCTTTTATATCCGCCAGGGGGTGCCGGGTAGTCGGTTGGTTAGCAGATACAGACGCTACCAGAAGAACGAGGGCACCTGAGAGGACACCAGCAGATTTCATGCTGGAAAGAAAATTTGTTGAGTAGAAGGTGGAGCCCTGAAATGAAGTAGAGTTTGCAAGAGCTGACGAGCTTGAATCTTGAAAAAGATGCGAATACAGACGTCAGAGGATATGAACATTGGCTTTAATACTTCTGGACGAGAAATGACCTAATTTTTAGTCCTCTTCATCGCCTGCTCGGCGGGACATACTGCCAGTTCACATTGAAGAGATGGTGGCTATCAGACCAAGCATCTGCCGAGTCAGTATGCCAAGTTGATGTGCGATTCGAATGCTGTATTTGACTCAAGCCAAGCTCCAGATACAGTGAAATTTTTCGTTTCGATCCCCAAGGACAGAGGCGTACCTTTCCCTGTAGTCAGCACTGATTTCTGGGGAGTAAAATCCGACAGCAATCTGATTCATAATAGGTATATGTTCATTTCCTGTTAGAATGGTCGTCCATGAGTCACTTTCCCTCCTTTCTCTTACCGCATAAAAATGGGGAAAGCCCGGCTTGAGCATACAACTGAGGTGCAGTAAGTGGGCGCAAGCGCACCGAATGGGTTAACGAAGTAGTTGTAGCGCCATGGCAGAGCTTGAAGGGGCATTGCCAAGGGAGATAAGAAGGCCATTTGGAGCCGCGTGACGTTGGGAGAGGGCAAGACAACGGAAAAAGAGAGAAATGAGGGAACCCCTCGTGCTCGTCGTGATGGCCTGTGGTATGGAAGAAGGGTATTTAATGATCTTCGAGGCTGATGGTCGGAACTCCATAAAGCCGTACCAAGACGTCTACCGTCGCTCGGTCGGGCCAGAGGCCTGCGTGCACAACGCAAGAAGGGCGCTTTGAATGCTCTTGGCCGACGCAAAGAGGAAGGAGCCAAGGTGACACTCGACTTGTAAGCTCCAGTGTTTGGGTGCCAAATAAAGTGTTTCCAGCTTCAGGTCCACACCTGTCGCTTCTGGGCGTTTTGAGAGCTGGCAGATTGCCTGCGTGGCTGTCGACGTGGCCTGATCATCGACAGTCATTATTTCTCGACAAGGAAGCTCAGAAGTCCTGGAATGGTCACCTGCGAAGCTGTCATAGAGACGAGAGCGAACAATGACAGTTGCCGGATTGGGTGAGACGAGAGCCAAGGCCGGGCTGCCCACAGATACCGGCGAAACCGGCGGGACCGGGTATTTTACTCACACAGCGTAACCAGTAATTAATTACTCGCATCGTTCACAGTCTTTGACTCTTCCGTGCTCCAGGCTTGATGTCCTTCTTCGGACGCCTCCGTGCCTGGTCTGATCACCAGCTGGCTGAACTCATCCTTGTTAGCCGCTGGCACTTGCTAAAGGGCGTGATCCTCTTACCTTGCTGCTTACGATGAACCTCTCACACTCCTGTTCGGGTCTTCGTTTGGTATTGCCGACCAACCATGCATCTTGTCCTTCCGTTATAGACGTGTTGCCAGTTCCGGAGTGAGAGTGATGGCGATGGTGATGATAGCAGTCTTCGCCCAACCTTCTGTATGGAGATGGAACGGAATTGCTGGGGACATAGTCAGAAGTGTCGGCAACGGATTGCCTGATCGGGCCGTATCAGACTTTCTATCCACCAATTGACCGATGACCGCAACAAGACGTCATTCCGAGTAGCATTTGTCGAGTCCCATTGGACTGAACAGAACGCCGCTTCAGCAATCCCACCGAGAAATTTACGGTCATGTCATTCTCTACGAGTGGCTTGAGGTCACTTAACCCGTACTACTCTCCCTGGATTACCCTCCCACAAAGTGTGTACTACCACTCTCCACAAGGAGATCCCAATCGATATTTTCGACCGACAAGAACTCGTTCTGAGCATCTAATTCAGCATGGGCTATCCTGATTCGTTTGAAGGTTTCATGGTCGAATCCCAGAAAGACTGGACCACCTTTAAGAAGAGAGACGTGTGTGCCACAGTCTCCTTGATGAAACGGGACCAACGTCTAACTATCACCAGTTCAAACCCAAGCCTTTCGAAGATAATGACATTGATATCCTAATTGAATGCTGCGGCGTCTGCGGCTCCGACGTCCACAGCATCAATGGCGGCTGGGGCGAGGTGCCACTCCCCATCTGCGTTGGTCATGAAGTCATCGGCAAGGCCGTCAAAGTCGGGTCAAAAGTCAGCACAGTCAAGGTTGGCGACCGCGTCGGCGTCGGAGCACAGATCCAATCCTGCATGAAGTGCAAGCAATGCAAGAGCGACAACGAGAATTACTGCCCCAAGAAAGTCGACACCTATGGCGCCCCATACGCCGATGGCACCATCGCACAGGGCGGCTACTCAAGCCACATCCGCGCGCACGAATATTTCACCTTCCCCATCCCAGACTCCATACCTAGCATCGAAGCCGCTCCCATGATGTGCGCAGGTCTGACAGTCTATTCCCCCCTCGTCCGTGCCGGCACCGGCCCCGGCAAGAAAGTCGCCATCGTCGGCATTGGTGGGCTCGGCCACTTCGCCATAATGTTCGCAAACGCCCTCGGCGCCGAAGTGACCGCCATCTCGCACTCCGCCAACAAGAAAGACGACGCCCTAAAGCTCGGCGCGAAGCACTTCGTCTGCTCCCAGGGCAAAGACTGGGCGAAGCCCCTGGCCTTCGAGTTCGACTTCGTCCTCAATTCCGCCGACATGGGCCACAAGATGCCCATGCAGGATTACATCAGCATCTTGAACGTCAACGCCGAGCTGCACCACGTCGGACTACCCGATGGACCGCTCCCGCAGCTGATGGCGCAGGATTTCGCCGCAAACGGCAGCTCGATGGGCACGTCGCATATTGGGTGCCGGACCGAGGCGTTGGCGATGCTGAAGCTGGTGGCGGATAAGAAGCTGAAGCCAATGATCGAGACGGTGGAGATCTCCGAGGATGGGTGTGCGAAGGTGGTGCAGGGCGTGCATGATAACACGGTTAGATATCGGTATACGTTGACTAATTATGATAAGGCTTTTGGGAAGAGGGAGTAGGTGGAGATTTAGTCGAACGGTCGTGCCGTCATATGGTCAATACCACTTATTAAAGTCATGATCTGATTGTGTAGCTAGCCAGATAGACAAAACACTATATGGACACCACCTTGAACGGAAACGCTGGGTGTTGCATGGCCGGGTCTCGAGGATTTGGTGTAGCATAAGTAGGCTTGATGAGGAATGGGAGTCAATGTGACGGAAATGGCAACGTTGAGGACTTTCCGCGCAGCAGCGCCTCGAGAAGGGGGCTACGAGATCATATGCCATATGAGTTCATGACCATGATTATGGTATCTTGTGACAAACGTGCATAACTCATGAATTCAACTCCTCGTATGCCTCGTTAACATCCTTGACCAGCCCGTCAAGATTTGACCCATCATTACAATCCTTCTTCTCATCCGTCACACACCACGTCTTCCCCTGCAATCTAATCGTACAACTCGTGCTGACATTCGCCTTTGTCGACCTTTCCACGCTATCCCACAGCAGCCCCTGCGCCTTCCCCTCCTCACTGATACAACCGTTGATCTTCTTGAAATCGAGACTGTGCTCCATCGCGCAGGACTCGACCAGATCCCGCTGCGGAATGTCGTGGTAGTCGTCGATCATGCAGTTTGCGAAGCCGAGGGAGAGTTTGGGGTCGGGGTAGAGCTGTGCGGCGCAGAGGAGGATCATGTTGCCTAGGCATTCGGACGGGCCGTGCATGCAGGTGACGGCGTCGGAGTCGGGGTCTAGGCTGGACGAAAGGTTAGCTGGGTTCAAGTTCTGAGTAGAGGGCCTGTCAGAGGCGGAGGTAAGTACCTTCCAATGAAGCTCAACCCGAAGTCGACCTTGTCGCTGACGTTCTCCATGGCGGGGACAACCAGCTCCTGCAAGCAAGCTCTTGCGTCGGGACATTTGGACATGATGTGTGCCTCCAGCGCGACTTTGCGCATATGGTTTTCGCCGACGAAAGGGGGGGAGCAGTTACCGCATATTGGTTGCGGCTTGAATTCGACGGGATGAATCAGAGGACGAAGGAGGGAGCGTGACAGTGTGCAAGCTGCAATTACGATGCAGATGCCGATGCAGATGCGTTGGATGGTGCGGTCTCGATACGACACCGAAGAAGGGCGCCGCCTCGGTAGTGACTCTTCATCCCGAGAGCTTCGAAAGGGGCCGGGGACTGACGGCATTTCTTCAAAGGGCTGTTTCTCGTCCATCGCGGATGTGGACTGGATGATGCGGCGTGCTGGTGCAACTGGGCAAGCAGCTGGCGGGTTGAAGATGCGAAGAGACCAAAGCAATAAGCCATCGGCTCCGTCATTCCAACCGTGGGATCACACACGGCTGCCGGCTAGTCCAGAAGAGGCAACCGTTGTAGCTATGGAACTTACAATGCGGTAACGAATGGCACAATGCGGACCTTGAACCGCCCTTTCTGGAATTTCATATCCAAGATCGATGGAAGACCAGGCCGAATTGTTGAGTCGTGGTTTGACTATGGGGGCGTGCGAACGACACGTCCGGAGAGGGAACACTGATGGATTCGCCAAGTGGGCTTTAGTCCCAGTGATGGGGAGACCCAACGTGAGAACTGATCTCGGAAGCTTCACGACTGATGGCTAGGACCCACAAAGGCACCGCGTGCGGAGTGCTCGTCTGCTAACTACATGGCCCAGAATGCATTCCTACGAAGCTCCCCATATACAACATGTGGAGCACGTTCTGCACAGAGGCCGCTCCGCACGAGGGTTAGTCAAACGCTGACGGGAAAGTTCCGTGGAGACTGGCAAGGGTCCGTCGTCCACCATCCAGAAGTGTGGAGCAAAGGGCGCAGAAGTGGCTTGAGCCCAACCCCGTTGCCAATGTCGCTGGCACAGGATGGGAGCGAATGCTGCCTGGCCCGTTCCTGGACAGCAGTCTATCTGTCGACCACCTGGAAACCTTGACTCCTTCTGGCCTTTTTCCTGTCTTCCCCAATCGATCGATCACTCATGCCGCTTGCACTTCGACCACAAGAGGTTGGAGTGGTGCAGAAACACGGACGTTGACATATCAGGACTTGATCAGTGCGCGGACACGATCCGTTCCACCAAATCCCCGCGCGGATTGGGGTCCTGGCGGAGTGACGCCTCAACTTGAGGCTGAGGAGCACTGTTGCACCTCCACAGGGTGACATCGGACGAGCCTTGAGGCCTTGACCTGTGCTGAGGTAGCATTCAATCCACCTCTCTGCAACTCCTGCTTCAACCTTGCACCGTTTCCTAGCCGGCAGATGCCTGTCGCTTTGGTAGACCTCTTGGCCATCTGGTCACTAAGCCATCGCTCTCGTCCTCAAGACCATCAGGGTCCTGCTACTGCCTTCGATCTGGGATCTTGATATAGGACCTGCGCGGTACCGGTTCGCAAGGTGTGAATACAAAATGTCGGAGCTGGCCTCAATAGAGTCTGTGAGCAATGGCTCAGCTCCACACGACGAGAATGAGCATGAGCTCGAAGTATTTCTCAAACCCCTTATCCAGGACGAGGCAAACCTTCACCTTCTGGCCTATCAGTTCTCTGCTGTCTACAAAGACCTGGCACGACAATCTGACGAGCAGTTTCTACCTACACCGGTCACCAACTTGCCGACTGGAGAAGAAACTGGACAGTTCCTCGCCATTGATGTCGGAGGAACCAATTTGCGTGTCGCTTTCATCGAACTGTTGGGCGAGGCTGCCGATGATCATGGTCACTCACCAAATAGAACAGAGAAGTCCCGTGAAACGATCAAAAAGGCCCAAAGACCAAGGGTTAGGAGGACTCTGGAGAAGGCGTGGCCCATTGGGGAGCACTTGAAGATGGACAAGGCTGAGGACTTGTTTTCATGGATCGGTGACTGCATTGCAGAGGTTGTCTCGGATCGATTGAGCTCTGACACCCACAAACTGAAAGTTCCTGAAGAATTGGCCATGGGCATTACTTTCAGCTTTCCAATGATGTGAGTATCTTCAGCCATTCTTGCAACTTCCACGCACCACATCGCTCAGAGTTATCGGAGCTCGTAAGACAACCCCACGAAACAGACTGACCTCCCTGCAGGCAAGACACTCTCTCCGCTGCCACTCTCATGCCGATGGGAAAGGGCTTTGCGATCACGTCAGATCTCAACCTGGCCCCCCTTCTCCTCGCTGGCTATGCTCGACACACTCGACGTCAATCACCGTCTCAGACCTCCCCACGTTCGAAGCGAAGGCGCCTCGAGCCTTTGCCTCGTCTCAAAATCGCAGCAATTACTAACGACACAGTAGCTACGTTAGCATCATTAGCCTATAGTGTCAAATCACTTCCCAACTCGCGCGTCGCCGCCGGCATTATTGTCGGGACTGGCTGCAATGCCACCATTCCGATGAAGCTGACTGATCTAGCGGAGAGCAAGGCAAAGGGCATTATTGCTCGCGATCCCAAAGCAACGGAGACGGTGGTCAACACTGAAATCACTATTTCCGGTGCATGTGGTCCACTGGAGCCGGTCACGACCAAATGGGATCGTCAGCTGGATGCCGCATGCGCTAGACCAGGTTTTCAGCCACTTGAGTACATGACTGGAGGCCGGTATGTCGGTGAATTGGTCAGGACAATCTTCTTCGACTATATGACTGCAACCCACAACCCACCGATACCTGCATCGTTATTGCCAGCAACCATTGTTCACAGTTACAGCTTCTCTACCACTTTTGTCAGTACGGTCGTTGCAAGAGCCAGATCTGATGGTGAACTAGCAGGTGAACTTAAGAGAAGGATACCTCCTCCCGAAAGCTCGAACTGGGCTTGGTCACCGCATAGTGCTGGGGCTCTCCGCAAGATCGCGAATCTGGTGCAGATAAGATCGGCTGGTCTCATTGCTGCTGCGACGATTGGTCTGCTTGCTACAGTCGGCGAGATTGCTCTTTCGGACCCTTCAGCTCCATCTTCCCTCGAACCAGAGGAGCAGGACAAGATCAATATCAACGGCGAGATGGGATCCCCAACGATCAAGGCTATTCCGCCCCAGCTTGTGCACCGTCGATCTCGTGACGGGCTGTCACCAGCACCGGGTGTGACGGCATGGCATTCCGGCCCGGAGGAATTGGTGATTGCATACACAGGTGGCATTATTCAGCACTATCCCAACTTCAAGGAACAGTGTCAGCGTTTCATTGATCGCCTGGTGATGCGCGCTGGCCCGCAGGATGGCGGAAAGAGCGTGTTCCTGAGAGAAGCACGAGACGGGGGCATCATTGGGGCTGGGGTTCTGGCCGGTATGGAAACTGCTCGCGTCGCTCCTGTGCGTGGTTGAAATGGCGTTTGGCTTTGGGACAAGATGTGACTCGGGTCAAAGAGTCTTTCGGGGTGGTGGTCGGACGATCATCAAGCAGCACATGTATTGATGCATGACAACGACCCGAGGCCAAGTCTCCAGCACCACACCACGTCTACGTATCATTTGCAGGGCTGGGGAGCGGAAAGCCCAAGAGCGAATAGATTGGAGAGTGGATGTGGCTTCTGAGTTCTTGTCTTGTCTTGTCTTCCGAGGACGGGATTGTTTATTGATAGCTTGCATAAGACTACGGCTGGATTGTGAACAAGACTGCTTGGGAATTGGGAGCATATAGGGAGGGAATCAGGACCTTGCCGCTTCCGGTGAGACGAATCTTAGATCGGGAAGTTTCACGGCAGCAGGAAGGGTATAACACAACCTGCGCATTCAGCAGAATTTGACTTTCAGCCGGCCTGAGACAAACTCGATAGTATGTTTTCATTGATTCAACGAGGTTCGGAACATATTGAGACGCACGAGCAGCATGTCGAACAGTGAGCCGAGCTCGAATTGCGATATCAATCCTTACCTGTCAACCGGCTCGCCATGTGGTGCAAATCCCTTGTACTTGAGCGACTCCAATCGCCACCCCAGTCGTTCACCCACTTGGCTCATGCGCTTTGCAACAGCCGACAGGCCACTCCGCACGAACAAATCACAATCATCGGAGGTCATACGAGTAGCCGCCGCTCTCTTTACTACGTACTTAGAGCTCGAGAGTAGCCCTCGGACCACCACTCGATGCAATATTGGTGGCGTCCGGGGATGGAAAGGTCATCACCTACTACGTCCACTCGCCTAAAGCTGGCCCGCTCGCCCTAAGCTTTGCTCTCGAGCATCGTGCGGGTCGGGGTAAGTCCAGTTGGGGATAAACGTCCCGCTGGGCCCAGAAAGGCCCTCGCCAGCTCGGCCCAAGGCAGCTCATCCTTCATGCCCGTTCTCCTCTCCTCCGCATTTTCCTCGTACACGCTTCCTGGTGTCGGATCGCCGAGACAGAGATGAGCGCTTCACGCGGCTGGCAATCAAGGCGACTTCAGTGAGCGGTGTCTAGTCAGACCTCCCCATCTTCTTCTCACCGATTGTCGAAATGAGTCCGACTTTATACTTTGTGGAGGAGGGTGCGGCTCTGGCCAGACGATATGTCCCGCCCCCGGTCACGAAACCGACAAATACAAATGGCCTCATTCTTGAAGCATGGGCTCAGGGTTTCATGGTCGGAGCTCTCGTCATCATGGCCTGTATCACGATTGCAAATATGCGGAGGGGCGTGCTGCTGCACAAGCTCATTCTGATCGAGGTGGGTTGCTGTGTCTCCACCAGGGCACGAGCGTTGACTGACCGCGAGCGCAGCTTATATTCGGCGTCTGGCACGGCTTTTTCATCTTCTTCGAAACTCCAATCTACAACTGGTGGCTATCCATCAGTGCCATCTTCCTCAACACTTCCTGGTCCCTGCATAATGTCATCGCATGGCTCAAGAACAAACCTTTTCTCTCCCGCCGAGTATCCCTTATCTATATTGGCACTGTGTTACTTGTGCAACCATATTGGGTTTTGGAAATATACGCAAACTTCACCTACTTTCATAATGTCAATGCCATATTCTTGAAGACGCGACCGCTGGAAGCATTATTTCGGTGAGTTGAGAAACTTCGGATCCAAGGAAATCATGCTCATCTATGAAGGGATCCATGGTGGATCTTCACAACGATATCACTGTTTTACAATATCAAAACCCGCTACGAGCTTTCCTTGCCACAAATTGTGCGCCTCTCACCACGTTTCGCTGTCATGCTTGCGGCCATGATCTTATCGATATGTTTCCTTGTTGTTGATATTTGGTACGTCACACAATCGATTCTTTATCCCCAATACTCACTGTATACAGCTCTGTCACGAAAGCTTTGTCTTCCAGTCTTCCAGTTGGCATCAATCCTTTTTGGAAACTCTCCTTTGTTTTCAAATGTCTGACGGACTCGGTTGTCCTCGACGACTTCAAGACTGCCCTGGACCGACTACGCGCATTCAAAATAACTCGCCTTGGCTCCTTCGCAGTAGAGAATGTAGAGACTGCCCGATCCCAGCCTCCCGACCCAGCTAATGGCTGGGCTGCCTCCCACAAACGCAACCAATCGGAAATGCCAATGCCATCTCCGGACGGTGATGAATTATCCCGCCCGAAATTCTGGCCAAATGGAAAGCCCGATCTCGATCGTGTCGAAGCGTCAAGACGAAGGGATCCTGAGAGCTCCAGTGACAGGGGTGTCGCCAGGAGCTCCAGTGACTCGCCTATCACACCGCCACAATCTAGCTGGCTTCGAGACGCAACTGACAATGATTACGCACAGGCTGTTCGAGAAGTCACACGATCGAGCCACAGTGATGGTCCCCGTGCAGGACGGGATGTAGAAGTAGTGATGAAGGAGTGGCATGAATAGCTAATCTACGGATAGCTACGAAAACTCTGCAGAGGCTAAATATGGGCGCCGGCTGAGTCAGCTGCCAAGGAAGACCTACAGCAAATGGGAAGGGCAAGGTGAAAGACTGGCACACGACGTGTTTATACCATACTTGACCCCTCAGCCATGGGGGTGTCATCTCGTCTCAAACGACCATTGAGAGACATATCCTGTGCCATTGTGGCGACCAAAAGCTGTTTTGCAGAACATGGCGTCTCAGGACCAGATTAAGTCACGGAAGGTCACGACACTGCCAAGCATTCAGAAGCAGCACGTCGACGCGGCGAAGTGGAAGATAAGAGGAAAGTCTATCAGCGTCTGCAGCCAAGGACGTCAGCACCCCTGAATTTGATAGGTCACTTTTCCACCCCTGCCTCAGGTGGACGTGGATCAGCCAGGGTGGAGAGCAAGCCGGTTGATGTTGAGAGTCCCTTCGGCCAAGTCGATTACCAACATTCGCTGTACGATTGTTGAGGTGGGGATACATGGATGTGTTGGGTGTACATGTCCATGGGAACCTTTGTAGAGTATAATGACTGGACGGCGGGAGGCGTACAGAACATACCCGTCAGAACGAGGAGTCGCCAGAATGGAGCGGTTGCACTTGTTTCCGCATTGTCAGGGACTGCGGCTTTGCGGTGGATCCTCGACAGACCATTGTACCACTGTGCTCGTACATGGTAGTCGTATACTTCCAACCTGTCTTGTCTCTCCCATAATAGATTTTGGTCTCGACCAATTGTGTGCCATGTGCGTCGCGCAAGCCAGGCGCCTGACGACTCGTGATGACTGGTCCGACTCATGCAGAACTTGGCAGGGTCACGGATAGCTTGATTAGACAGGCCTTACAGCCAAGCAGTCCCATCCTCATCGCTCTCACCGTCGAAAACCAAAGTAGAGTGATCTCGTCGACATGAATTCGCAAGAATGCTGCACAAAGAGATATAACCTATGAACCGACTTGCTCGACTTGTTGCTAAGAGAGCGTGACGAGCGGAACCAAAACAAGGAAAGGGGCAAGGCCGGATTTCAACTCCCACCGTTCGGAATTGGACCTCAGTCTCGACCGCCGGATCCGATATAATTCATTCCAGCCCCGGCTATCAATAGTCAATCTCGTGTTCTCTGTGGACCCACGCGAGGCGGAGGCGTTAATGGCGTTTTGTGCTGGGCCTGATTTGTCCATACCCAGGCGATATAGATGAGACATGGCAGCTCATACTTCCAGAAAGGGGGAAGAGAGGCTCAATTTCCATTCTGGGTTTCGTGCCCCAGTTGATGATCTCTTCAATCTCGTTCGCTCTGTTCTCATTCAATCGTACCTTCTTCGCCGTCAGCAATTCTTGATCTTCGCTTCCTCTGAGTAATTCTTCGCGGTACTTGTTTGTACCGAATCACACGCTGGTCTTTTTGACGCATCGCTCAATGGCGGCTTATAATCAACAAGAGAACAAGGGCTACGGTATGAGACTCCATTCACGAGCGCTCTATACTCCTTATCACAGCCCATGCAGCTGATGAAGTTCATGAACTTGAAGGCCAGACAACCACGACCCCGATGTCGCCAGCACCACAATAGTACGTATTGTCGCTTGTTTCTTCCTGGGCCCCTTGCAGAGCACGAGGGTCTCCTTCATACCCTGCGCCCGAAACTGACGCCGTCTTCTCTCCAGTCACAACACGCCTTCCCCACCACTGGTGCAAACCCCTCCAGCCATGACCCAGCAACAACCCATGATGTACCAACAACAACCAAACGGCACGAACTACCAACAACAGCCAGGCATGACGATGCAGCCGCAGCAGTCACCGCATGATCCAAACCAGCAACAGCAACCAATGCACCAACAGCAACAAATGTATGGCCAGCCTCCTCCGCAGCAATATCAGGGCGGCCCACAACAACAACAACAACAACAACAACAGCAGCCTCAACACATGGGTGGTGGTGGGATGGTTCAGCAGCAGCAGCAGCAGCAGCAGAACGATGGTAGTCAGTTCAGGACTGCGACGGCGATCCCGAATTTGGGGATGGGTCCCTCTCCAGTGGATTGTCCTAGTTGTGGGAAGAGGGGCATGACGAGGGTCAGTTATCATGCGGGGAATACTACTCAGTGAGTTCTTTGGAATCTATTTTGTTCTGTTTCTGTCATCGATCCCGAGAAGAGAAGAGAAGAGGAGAGGGGTCCTCAGCAACCGGCCAATCTGTCATGATAGTCCTTCCTCGTTGCCTGCGGGAAAGACGCACAACTTCATGCTAACGCTCTCCCTCCTTCTACCAAACAGCGTCTGGGCTGGCATAACCTTTTGCTTCACCCTCTGCCTCTGCTTCATCCCCTACATGATGAATTCGCTCAAGGATGTGCAGCACAACTGCGGCAATTGCCGTGTCCTGCTCGCGACGTGGCATAAGAGTGGAAGTGTGGATGTACATATGCATGGTTAGGCGAGGAGCCCGGGGGGTAGCATGAGCAGGTTTCTTTGACGGCTTTCTTTCGAGATGTCAACGAGTGCAATTTTGATACAATTTTCAAGAGTAACTTAATGATGATATCTAGTATTCACGCTCCGTTCGTTGGGTCTGTTTTTTCCACAAGGACTGCCGGCATAAGTATGTCCTTCTCTGCTCTTGCTTTCCAGAACGGAACTCCGATTACTAAATTACTGTATGGACATCTCTGTGTCCCGCAGAACCGTTTTCCGGCTTCAAAACAAGCTGTCCTAGCTGCTTTTTTTCTCCTACGCTCTCTCCTCGCTGATCGATTGATTGATTGACCCATCTTGCAATACCGCCTAAATATTTGTTGCAGACCAGTTCTTCGCGGAGAAACACCTTCGGAATAAATGTTCGCGCTGTAAAGACGCTGCACTTGCGACTCAAGAAGAGTCAGGCTTTTTATATTGGCCAAAATCTGCTCCCCTTGCTTACAGCTGCAAGGCAGCTTTTTCGAAGCACCTTCAGGGACCACTTCGTGAATGCTGTTTGATCTCGCATGCCTGTGCTCCTCATAGCACCTCCTTGAGCTCCTCAAGCGCAACTATTCGCAAGCCCCACGTTTTCAACCCAGCTTAATGACTCGCTACCCTAATGCTTCTGCTCCTACATATGCCTCCTTGGCCTCCTCTACCGCACCTACGCTCGAGTCCGCTTTTCAATCCACCCTGATGACCAACTTTCCGAAATGTTTTTGATCCCACATATAGTCATACGCCTCCCTGGCCTCTTCGAGCTTGAAGATCTTAGGATCCACCACCGGCTTGATCTTATTCGCGTCGATAGCTTGGTTCATCTCCTCGAGCTGCATCCTTGACCCGACTATAACTCCCCGAGCTATACACAGGTGCTTCACGCAGTCCAGGAAGCTTGGTTCGTCCTCACTCTTTCCGCCGCCCAGGAAACCAATAATGGATATGACACCGTCCATCTTGATGGCTTTGAGGCTCTGCTTCATGGTGGAGGACCCACCGACCTCGAGGATGTGATCTACGCCGAGTCCTTCTGGCGTGAATTTCCTTGCTGTCTCGCCCCAGTTGGGGTCAGACTTGTAGTTGATAACGTGGTGCGCGCCCAGGTCTTTGAGCTTCTTCGCTTTCTCCTCTGAGCTCGTCGTTGCGATGACGGTCGCGCCGGCTGCGACGGCGAATTCGACGGCGAACATGCTGACACCGCCGGTGCCTTGGGTCAAGACCACATCTCCTGGCTTCAAGGCTTTGCTCTTGAGCCCGTACAATGCATTCCAGGCGGTCAATCCGGCGCAGCCCAGTGTGCTGGCCTCCTCAGTGGAGAGAGTCTTTGGCATGGGGACGAGGCCACTCTCTTCGAAGACGCCGTGCTTACATAGAGTGCCATTAACAGCACCGCCGAGCCCGGTACCGAGTATCCTAGGGTTGAGCGACCCGGCGAGATGCTCTTGATGGAAGACGGTATTGATTTTGTCGCCTTTCTTGAAGCGGGAGACACGAGGGCCCGTGGCGAGGATTGTGCCAGACGCATCAGAGCAGGGGACGACGGGAATGGCGAGTGGGTAGGCGTATAGTCCCTGTAGGCATAAACAAAAGCGAAGTCAGTTGAGGTGTGGGTGGATGAAGGGTCTACATGAGTATGACTTGCCTTGGGGATGAGTACATCCCGATAATTGAGCGAGACGGCGTCGATTTTGACAAGGCAGTCATGGTCACCGAGCTGAGGGAGCTTTGCCTGCTTGTCCAGCCTAAGGCTGGCAAAACCCTTTTGGCCCTCGACTGTCCACTGGACCGTCGTTGTTGGAAGAGACATCTAATCGGAATGGAAGCGGAGGATCTGGATTGTGAGTTATGGTAAAGCTGACTACACAAAGGAGAAGTAGGATAGAAAAGTAGAGGAAGTGCGAGCAGGAATGATAAATAAGAGGACTCGAAGGGAGCAGCACCTCAAACACGTCGTCAATATGGCATAGTGTGGGGGGGCGGACAGTGAAGGGTGGGTAAGCAGATTACAAACCAAATAAGGAGAGCTACGTTCTGTCTGCACTGTGGGGTTTTTCCATGCAGGAATGCGCAAGACTTTGAATGATTAGGGTGCATGTAGCCATCATCAGCTCACGGTCGTCTGTCAGTGTGCCTACCAAAATCCCAATTGTGGACGTGCCCGGATATCAGGACAGGACGTCAAGATGGTGAAATATTTTTCAATGGAGTGAAGTGAAGAAATCGAATCGGAGCCGTCGGGAGCTGGGCGATCAGGGTCCGGCCGGCCAGGGTGTGAGATGACAATTTTCCTCGCATGGATCAACGGATGACTTTGAAGGAAACTGTGCCATTGTTTCTGTCGCATTTTCCTCATCACGATCCACCGCATCGACTCTAACCAGCCATCACTGATACCCGTCCAACCTTGAAGCTTCATGACTAGTTAGCTTGTTTGATTCTATACAAAAATCGGTTAGAATCTCTTGCTCATTGATCGAAAACAGCATCGAAACATAGCTTCCATAGGAGAATGTGAATACTCTTTCTGATCGACCCATGGTCCGCCAATGCCCGGTTTCCAGGGAATATGCACGCTGACTGCCATGTGAGACTGTAAGGAATAACCCCAGCTTCAACACTTCCTGACCTGACTTCCTGGTCGAGGCGCTCGGAACTTGCAAGCAGTGTCAGGATCGTCGATCGAAGAGAGCTTGTTGTCTGTGGGCAAAAACACTTGACCGGGTTACCAAATCCCGCCAGGCTCCGAAGATCCAATGTGCTGGTACTCCGTACAGGGCTCGAAATAGCTCGATGATGCTTGTACCATCCAGAAGGGTAATTCGAAGCCATGTTAATCTATGCATCCGACGCTCTTGGCTCGTATGTGTGAAAAATACAAGGGTTTGAAGCCATCCATGAGCTGTCCTAGCATTGGCCCATGTTTGTCGACCTAATCCTGGGAGTCAAGGAATAATTAAATGCATCAACCTGACATCAGAGAAGCAATTGGTGTGCTTGATCGAACTTGAACTCGTACATGACCTGCTTCTCTTCTTCTTGAACGAAAACACAATCGCGGGCACTCGCAGCTGGCGTTCGGATCTTGCGGATGCTGTTCCAACGGAATGATCATTTCTCCCCACCAACTTCTGGAGTCTAGTCTCCTGGCTGATATCAGCCATGTTTAGATGCCACACTCCTTACCTGGATCTCTAGCATGATGATCATGATTTCATTGCCACTTCATCGACCTCCTGTCGTCGAGATCCTTCGTATTTCTCGAGGTCTGCAGAAAGGACATAAAGGTGCTTATTCAAAAATGACGGTGCAACAGGGTTTGTGTCCACTTGATGACCCAGGGGATGATTTCCAAGTACAACATAACATTGACCGCATTTTCCGGTAACTTTGGCCATCTTCGTGGTGCCCAAGAGCCTCGAGTTTATAATAAACATTCATAAGGCTTCTGTTGCGACATAGCTATCGTAGTGGAATCGAAGGTGCCTGATTCTTGAGCATCGCTCCTTTGTCTCAGCAGGGTATGAGTCCTCGAACGAAGATTGACAACAGGCGCCACAATTCTCTTCCAGCGTATTTGTCTGCAATGAATACCAAGACTTTGTTTGCAAAACTTCGAGGGAGCAAAAGGTTTGGATAGTGACCTCTATTGAAAGCCAAGAATGGAGCCCTGCTTTTGTTTTAAGCATGTTTCCGGTCCCCCATGCCCGGGGTAGATTATGTTGAAGTAATGGTCTTGGGACAGTGTCTATCAAAGAGGGTAATCAACGTACCGGAAGCGGTCACTAGCACTATCACAATGAGCCTGGCGAATTCGTGGAGCTCGCCAGAGATGTGAAAGCAATGGGCAAAGCTTCGTGCTCTGTGAGTATGTTGAGTTAAGTTGATCGCCTTGATAGGGGTCAAGTTGTCGTTCCTGAGTGCCAAGATGTGAAAGCCGCGGCTAGACTTTTTCAATGTCGTGATTGACGAATGGACCAATCAAAACCATGCCGATACTATGCGAGAAATATCACGACGGGAGATGATGTTCTCGACTAGAAAGGTGTTGAGGTCTGTCCAGAAGACCCGGAAGAAGTATCAGACACTTGCTGGTCTTCCATTCCTCCATTTCCACACGCATGTGGTGACACCACCCATTTTCTTTCTTTCATTCCGTCCAAATGTCAATGGTATCGAGCCCCCCCGAGG
>JAABUK010003247.1_pt1 | contig 27788 bp, 23 predicted proteins | sample 5559141 | NCBI WGS metagenome assembly JAABUK01 (sample SAMN10711869, study PRJNA513367) | rock metagenome | isolation source: Antarctica rocks | place: Antarctica: Victoria Land, Pudding Butte nord | collected 2016-01-03
CTTCCGCTCGCTGGTCGACTTGCAGGCAGCCATCAAGCGCTATCTCGCACACCACAACAAAGCCCCAAAGCCGTTCGTCTGCACCGCATCGGCAGCCTCCATCCTGGCCAAACTCGACCGGCTACCTGCATCATGTGTTTGAGTCACTACACTAGTGCGATCATCTACCAACCAACATGGAGCTGCAATCGACCCCTCGATTGAAGGCGTATGTCTTTTGCCCGCTAGCGTCCCATCGGGGGTGCGACATATCTCGGGACAGCGACTCCGCCGAATTTCGCGTACAGGGGCGGCGCTGGTTTCTCTCACGGCGGGACGGCATCGATGTTGGCGACACAGCCCCACCCGGCCGCCTGTCCACCCCTGTCCAACTCCGGCTGCACGCGTCAAACTCCCCACCTATCTCCCCACTCAGGCCAGTCGGGGGCAGGCGGCCCAGCTAACTTATTGAAAGCACTGGTGCCCCGTACGGGATTCGAACCCGTGTTACAGCCTTGAAAGGGCCGTGTCCTAGGCCTCTAGACGAACGGGACAGCGGATAGCGGGGTAGCCTGCCCGGCCCCGGCCGGTCAAGCCGCGGCCGCGTCGGCGATGAAGAAGCTGGCGGAAAGCGTGCCGTTCCACGCCTCGGCGCGCAAGTGCCCGGCCACATGCAGCGGTGCGCCACGGCCCAGCAGCGCCTCGGCGAGCGGGCCCGGCTTGGCGCGGAACAGCAGCGCCTTCAGGCGGGGGCCGCCGCCTTCGCCCTGCAGCCAGGCCCGGATGGTCGTGCCCTCGCGGCCGATGCGCTCGGCGCGGACGACCTGGGCGCGGGGCAGCACGAACGCCGGTTCCTCGTTGCCGTGGCCAAAGGGCGAGAGCCGGTTCAAGTGCTGGGCGAGGTCCACCGTGGCGCCGGGCACCGACAGCGTGCCCTCGACCGCAAGGTCGGCCGCGCGGGGCAGCGCCGCCGCGTGGGCCAGGCGCTCGTTGAGAAAGGCGTGGAACTCCGCCAAGCGGTCCACCTCCAGGCTGAACCCGGCCGCCATGGCGTGGCCGCCGCCGGTGAGCAGCACGCCCGCCTGGCGCGCGGCCATAATCGCCCGGCCGAGATCGACGCCCGCGACCGAGCGGCCACTGCCCTTCACCACGCCGTCGGCCACGGCGCCGACGCAGACCGGGCGGTTGTGCCGCTCCTTGATGCGGCCGGCCACGATGCCCACAACGCCCGGGTGCCAGCCTTCGCCATGCACCAGCATCGCCGCATGCCCGGCGCCGCTCTGCGCCTCCGCCTGCGTCAGGGCATGGTCCATCATGGCCGCCTCCACCTCCTGGCGGTCGCGATTGGTGCTGTCGAGCTGGGCCGCGATGGCGCGCGCCTCGACCGGGTCGTCGGCCAGCAGCAGGCGCAGGCCGAGGCCGGAGTCGCTGATGCGGCCGGCGGCGTTGATGCGTGGCCCGAGGGCGAAGCCGCAGGTCATGGCGGTCGGCACGTCGTTCGCGGCGGCGGCTTCGAGCAAGGCGGCGATGCCGGGCCGGGCGCGCCGGGCCATTACGCGCAGGCCTTGGGTGACGAAGGCGCGGTTCAGCCCGCGCAACGGCATAACGTCGCACACGGTGGCCAGCGCCACCAGGTCGAGCAGGTCGCGCAAGTCGGGCTCGGCCCGTGCGGCGAAGAAGCCGCCGCGGCGCAGCGCCCGCACCGTGGCGATGGCCGCCAGGAAGGCGACGGAAGCGGCGCAGACATGCCCCAGGCCGGACCGGCAATCCATCCGGTTCGGGTTCACGGTGGCCAAGACCGGCGGCGGCGGGCCGTCGGTCGCGTGGTGGTCGAGTACCACCACGTCCGCCTGCCCGTGCACGGCGGCCAGCGCCGACGCGGCCGCGGTGCCGCAATCGACGCACACGATCAAGGTGGCCCCGCGCGCGGCCAGGCCGAGCAGCGCCGGGCCGTTGGGGCCGTAGCCTTCGAGCATGCGATCCGGCACGTGGGTCAGTACGGGGCAGCCGAGCCCGCGCAGCACCAGCGTGGTGATGGCGGCGCTGCAGGCGCCGTCCACGTCGTAGTCCCCGAACACCGCCACGGTCTCCCCGGTGCGGACGGCGTGGGCGAGGCGGTCGGCGGCGGCGTCCATGCCGGCCAGCACCGAAGGATCGGGCAGCAGGGCGCGCAGGGTAGGGTCGAGGAAGTGCCCGGCGCCCTCCATGTCGATGCCGCGCGCCGCGAGCAGACGGCCGACGATCTCGGGCAAGTCGAGGCGCTGGGCGATGCCGAGGCCCAGGCGGTCGTCGCCGTCCCGCAGCACCCAGCGCCGCCCGGTGAGGCTAGCGGCGAGGTTCATGGGGCGGGCAGACCTACTCCGGCTGCCACGTCTTGGTCGCGAAGTTATGGTGCGCCTCGATGTACCGCACCGTGCCCGACTTGCTGCGCATCACCATGGAATGGGTGAAGGCGCCATGGCCGAAGCGCCGCACGCCTTTCAGCATGGCGCCGGAGGTCACGCCGGTGGCGGCGAACATGACGTCGCCGCGCGCCATCTCGGCGACGCCGTATTTGCGCTTGGGGTCGGTGATCCCCATGCCGCGCGCGCGCTCGACCTGGGCCTCGTCCTCGTAGAGCAGGCGGCCCTGCATCTGGCCACCGATGCAGCGCAGCGCCGCGGCGGCCAGCACGCCCTCGGGGGCGCCGCCGGCGCCCATGTAGATGTCCACGCCGCCCTCCGGGATCGCGGCGGCGATCACCCCGGCCACGTCGCCGTCGCCCAGCAGCATGATGCGGGCGCCGGCCTCGCGGCAGTGCGCGAGCAACTGCGCGTGCCGCTCCCGCTCAAGCATGCACACGACCAGATCGCCCACTGGGCAGCGCTTGGCCTGGGCCAAATTGCGGAGGTTCTCGGCGACCGAGGCGTCCAGGTCCACCACCCCCTCCGGCAAGCCGGCGCCGACCGCGATCTTGTCCATGTAGATATCGGGCGCGTGCAGGAAGTTGCCGCGCTCGGCCAGCGCTACCACGGCCAAGGCATTCGGTCCGCCCTTGGCGGTGATGCTGGTGCCCTCGAGAGGGTCTACCGCAATGTCCATCTCCGGGCCGCCCGCGCCCACGGTCTCGCCGATATAGAGCATCGGCGCTTCGTCCATCTCGCCCTCGCCGATGACCACGGTGCCCGAGATGGCGACGCTGTCGAAGGCGCGGCGCATGCCCTCCACGGCGGCGCCGTCGGCCTCGTTCTTCTTGCCGCGGCCCATCCAGCGGGAGGCGGCGAGGGCTGCGGCCTCGGTGACGCGCACGAGATCGAGCGCCAGGTTCCGGTCGAAGCCAATCTCTTGGCCAATTCCTGGGCCAATTCCTGGGCCGATCTCGGGTCGAAGGCTCATAAACGGTTCCTCACGCGGGCTCGATGCGGATCAGGGCGGGCGGCTCCAGCACGGCGTCGCTGGCGGCGATCTGGTCGAGGGCGCGGCGCATGGCGGCCTCGTTGGTCTCGTGCGTCACCAGCACCACCGGCACCGCTTCGCCGGGCGCACGGCCGCGCTGCAGCATGCTTTCCAGGCTCACGCCCGCGTCCCGCAGCGCCGCGGTGACGTCGGCGATCACGCCGGGCCGGTCCACGACCATGAGCCGCAGGTAGTAGGCGCCCTGGTGCGCCGCGATCGGGACGGCCGGCAGGTGGGCCAGCGCATCGGCGGCAGCACCCCAGACCGGAGCAGCGCGGCCGCGGGCGAGGTCCACGAGGTCGGCCACCACCGCGCTGGCGGTCGGCCCGGCGCCGGCGCCCCTGCCCTGCAGCATCACCCGGCCCACGAAGTCGCCCTCGGCCACCACGGCGTTGTAGACGCCGTCCACCTGGGCGATCGGGTCGGCCTGCGGCACCATGCAGGGGTGCACGCGCATCTCGATGCCGTCCCCGATCCGCCGGGCGATGCCGAGCAGCTTGATGCGGTAGCCGAGCTCGTTGGCGAAGGCGATGTCCACGGCAGAGACGGCGCGGATGCCCTCAATATGGACCGCCGCGAAGTCCACAGGCCGGTTGAAGGCCAGCGCCGCCAGGATCGCCAGCTTGTGCGCGGCGTCGATACCGTCCACGTCGAAGCTGGGATCGCTCTCGGCGTAGCCCAGCCGCTGCGCATCGGCCAGGACATCGGCGAACTCACGCTTCTGGTCGCGCATGGCCGTCAGGATGTAGTTGCAGGTGCCGTTCAGGATGCCGGCCACGCGCTCGATGCGGTTGCCGGCCAGGCCTTCCCGCAGCGCCTTTATGACGGGGATGCCGCCGGCCACCGCGGCCTCGAACGCCAGCGCCACGCCGGCCTGTTCGGCCTGTGCGGCAAGTTCGGCGCCGTGCACCGCGAGCAGCGCCTTGTTGGCGGTCACCACCGGCTTGCCGGCGCGGAGCGCTGCCTGCACCAGCGCGTGCGCCGGGCCGTCGCTGCCGCCGATCAACTCGACGACCACATCGACCGCCGGGTCGGCGGCGAGGGCAACGGGGTCGTCGTACCAGCGCAGCCCGGCGGTCGAGATGCCACGGTCCCGGCCGCGGTCGCGCGCCGATACGGCGGTGACTGCCACCGGGCGCCCGGCCCGCGCCGCGACCACGTCGGCGTTGTCCCGCAGCAGCCGCAGCACGCCCGCGCCGACCGTGCCGAGGCCGGCGACGCCGACCGAAAGCGGGCGGCTCATCCGAGGGCAGCTTCAGCCGGGGCGCCGGCGGTGGGGGCGACGTTGCTGTCGGCCTGCAGGAACAGGCGGATGTTCCGCACCGCCTGGCGCAGGCGCTGCGTGTTCTCCACCAGCGCGATCCGCACATGGCTGTCGCCATGCTCGCCGAAGCCGATGCCCGGCGCCACCGCCACCTTGGCGCGGGAAAGCAGCAGCTTGCTGAACTCCACGCTGCCCAGATGGGCATAGCGCGGCGGGATCGGCGCCCAGGCGAACATCGAACCCTCGGGGCTCGGCACATCCCACCCCGCGCCCACCAGCCCGCGCACCAGCACGTCGCGCCGTTCGCGGTACAGCTCGCGCATCTCCGCCACGCAGTCCTGCGGGCCGTTCAGCGCCGCGGTGGCGGCCACCTGGATCGGGGTGAAGGCGCCGTAATCCAGGTAGGACTTCATCCGCGCCAGGGCCGAGATCAGCCGCGCATTGCCGGCGGCAAATCCCATGCGCCAGCCGGGCATGGAATAGGTCTTGGACAGGCTGGTGAACTCGACCGCGATCTCTCGCGCGCCGGGCACCTGCAGCAGCGAGGGCGGCGGCGTGTCGCCGAAGTAGATTTCGGCGTACGCCAGGTCGGACATGATGAAGATGTCGTGCCGGCGGCAGAAGGCGACGATCTCGGCGTAGAAGGCGTAGTCCGCCAGGTAAGCCGTGGGGTTGCTGGGGAAGTTGACGATCAGCGCCGTGGGCTTGGGCACGCTGTGCCGGACCGCGAGGTCGAGCGCGCGCAGCATGTCGGCGTCCGGCGTGGCCGGGATGCTGCGCACGCTGGCGCCGGCGATGATGAAGCCGAACTGGTGGATCGGGTAGGAGGGGTTCGGTACCAGGATGGTGTCGCCCGGGCTGGTGATGGCGGCGGCGAGATTGGCCAGGCCTTCCTTGGAGCCCAGTGTCGCAACCACCTCCGTCTCCGGGTCGAGCGTCACGCCGAACCGGCGGTCGTAGTACCCGGCGAGCGCCCGTCGCAGGCCGGGGATGCCCTTGCTGGTCGAATAGCGGTGGGTGCGCGGGTCCTGCACCGCCTCGACCAGCTTGGCCACGATGTGGGCGGGGGTGCCGCTATCGGGATTGCCCATGCCGAGGTCGATGATGTCTTCGCCCGCGGCCCGGGCGCGCGCCTTGGCGCTGTTCACTTCCGCGAACACGTAGGGCGGCATGCGGCGGATGCGGTGGAACTCTGGGGTCGTGCTGGGGGGGGGCATCGATACGGCCTTCGCGAGTCGTTCACTCTACCAGACGGGCGCTGCCGCCGCGACCCAGGGCGGCCGCATCGGTGCGCAGCGCCGCGGGCGGGACGCCGGCGGCGATCAGCACCGCCGTGATGGCGCCGGCGCGGCGCAGCGCCAAGGGGAGTGCTGCCGCCTGCGCCTCGGGCGCGGCCGAGGCCGCTTCGCCGCCTGCTGCGACCAGCACCGTGCCGCCGGCCCGGCGCGCCGCCAGGGCCCGCAGCGCGGCGTCGGCGGCCGGCGGCAGGGTGGCCGAGCCGTGGGCGAAGGCCACCGTGGCCGCGGGGCGAGGCCGGGGCGTCGCGGGCGCGGTCGTCGTGGCCGGCAGGCCGGACAGTTGCGGCACCGGGGGCGCCTCGCCGGGCAACGACGGAATGGGGCCGCTCGCGACCGGCGCGGCAGGCGGCGCCGCCGAGGCGGGCCGGCGCGGGGTGGCGGTGAAGGCGGCGGGCGGCGGGGCGGCCGGCGCCGCTGGCGGGGCGGCCGCGGGTGCGGCGGCAGGGGCCGTCGCGGCCTCGAGCACGGCGGTGGAGGCACCCGGATCGGGCGGCGGCGGCCGGGCAGCCGCCGGGTTCGGCCGGGCTGGCACGGTTCCGGGCGGAGCACCTGGCGGGGCTTGGGGCGCGGCTTGGGGCGCGGCTCGGGGCCCGGCTTGGGGTGCGGGCGGCGGCACGATGGGGTCCTGCACCACGTCCCGCTGCGTGCGGTCGCGCTCGGCCGCCAGGCGGGCCGAGAGCGCCCGCCTGGCGGCCGGGTCGCCGGGCGCGGGCCGGGCCGGCACCTGGCTCAGGTTCGGATAGGGGTCGGACACGCCCGGCGGCGGCGGCCGGTCCTCCGCGATGATGCCGCCTTGCAGCTGGTGCCACCAATCGATCGGCGTGTCGGGCGTCAGCTTCGTGGCGTAGAACTGCTCGACCCGCTCGCATCCGGACAGCAGCAGCACGAGGCAGCCCAGCGCAGCCATCACTTGTCCCCGCAGGGTGCGGGCATTAGGTTCAGCCCTAGCAAACGTCCCCATCAACAAGATCCACCCTGCGCTTCCCCGCCCTGCATAGCCCGGCGCGCGCGCTTCCGGAAAGGACACCCTGAGCATGGCCGAGCCTGCCAAGACCGACCCGACCACAACCGGCCAGTTCAAGCTCGCTGACCCGGCCGTGCTCGGGCGTTCCATGGCCGACATCGCCGAACGCTCGCAGCGCCTGGTCACCGACTGGCTCAACCGGCAGTCGCACGAGACGCCGGCGATCGACCCCATGAACGTCGGCCACGCCTTCATGGAGATGACGGCGCAACTGATGAAGGACCCGGCCAAGCTGGTCCAGGCGCAGGTCGGCTTCTGGCAGGATTACATGACGCTTTGGCAGAACACGACCCGCCGCATGTGGGGCATGGAGACCGGGCCGGGCGTGATCCAGGCGGACCCGAAGGACCGCCGGTTTAAGGACGACGCCTGGAAAGAGAACGAGGTGTTCGATTTCATCAAGCAGTCCTACCTGCTCTCGGCCCGCTACGTACAGGACGTGGTCAGCCACGTGGACGGGCTGGAGCCGAAGACGGCGCAGAAGGTGGACTTCTACTCCCGCCAGTTCGTGGATGCGATGAGCCCCAGCAACTTTCTGCTCACCAACCCTGAGGTGTTGCGCAAGACGGCCGAGACCGGCGGCGAGAACCTGCTCCGCGGCCTGACCAACCTGCTGTCCGACCTCGAGCGCGGGCGCGGCAAGCTCACCATCAAGATGACCGACCTCGACGCCTTCAAGCTGGGCGAGAACATCGGCCTTTCCGAAGGCCAGGTGGTGTTCCAGAACGAGCTGATGCAGCTCGTGCAGTATTCGCCGGCGACCGACGTCGTGCTGAAGCGGCCGCTGCTGATCGCGCCGCCCTGGATCAACAAATTCTACATCCTCGACCTGCGGCCCAAGAACAGCTTCGTCCGCTGGGCGGTGAGCCAGGGGCATACGGTATTCATGGTCAGCTGGGTGAACCCGGACGAACACTTGGCCGAGATGCGCTTCGACGACTACATGACCAAGGGTTTCCTGGCCGCGCTCGACGCCATCGAGGCAGCGACCGGCGAGCGCGAGGTCAATGCCATCGGCTACTGCCTGGGCGGCACCTTGCTCGCCAGTACGCTCGCCTGGATGGCCGCGACCGGCGACGACCGCATCAAGACCGCCACGTTCTTCGTCACCATGACCGACTTCCAGGAAGCGGGCGAGCTCAGCGTCTTCATCGACGAAGAGCAGTTGAAGGCGCTGGAAGAAAAGATGGAGAAGCGCGGCTACCTCGACGGCAGCGAGATGGCGACGACATTCAACATGCTGCGCGCCAACGACCTGATCTGGTCGTTCGTGGTCAACAACTACCTGCTAGGCAACGAGCCGTTCCCGTTCGACCTGCTGTATTGGAACAGCGACAGCACCCGCATGCCGGCGGCGATGCACAGCTTCTACTTGCGCAAGATGTATCAGGAGAACCTGCTGTGCAAGCCGGGCGCGGTCGAGCTGAACGGCCAGCCCATCGACCTCGGTCGCATCAAGGTGCCCGCCTACTTCCTGTCCACGCGGGAAGACCACATCGCGCCCTGGAAGAGCACCTACCGCGGCACCCAGCTGCTGGGCGGCGAGAACCGCTTCGTGCTGGCGGCGAGCGGCCATATCGCCGGCGTCGTGAACCCGCCCGAGGGCGGCAAGTACAGCCACTGGATCAACACCGCCCTGCCCGGCGACTGCGAGACCTGGCTCGCCGGCGCCACCGAGATGGCCGGCAGCTGGTGGCCCGATTGGCACCGCTGGATCTCGGCCCATGACAAGCAGGAGGTGCCCGCGCGCATCCCCGGGGCCGGCGGCCTGCCGGCGATCGAGCCGGCGCCGGGCAGCTACGTGAAGGTGAAAGCGAACTAAGGCCGCCATCGGGGAGCGGCGAGCAGCAGCAGGTGCAGCCGCGTCCGCAGGCGCAGGCCCGGCTGCTGCAGCCCGAGGCGCGCAGCCGCTTCGGCTGAGCGCCCCGCCGCGCGCGCATCCTTGGCGGCGCCGAGCGCGCGGGCGATCACGCCGGCGGCGATCTCCTGCTCCGACAGGCCCATGCGGCCGAGGCGGGCGCGGTCGATGGGCGCGGGGTCGTCGGCCCGGTCGGGCCGGCCCGCGGCGCGGCAGCACGCGGCGGCTTGGGCGCCCATCTCCGACAGGATGCGCTGCTCCAGGTCGCGCCAGGCGGATTGCCCGGGGTGCTCGCGATAATCCAGCAGCACGTCCGGCAGGCAGGCGGCCTGGCCGCGCTCCAGCAGCCGCAGCCAAAGGTCGTAGTCTTCGGCCAGCAGGAAGGCCGGCCGGTAGCCGCCCACGGCCAGCGCCGCATCCCGCCGCAGCATGATCGTCGGGTGCCCCAGGCAGTTGGCCCGGCGCAACGCCGCCCTGATCCCCCCATCCCCCGCCGGCGGCCGCACCACCCGGCGCTCCCGGCCATCCCGCCCCACCACGCGCCACGCGCTCCCCACCAGGGCCAGGCCGGGCGCCGCCGCCAGCGCCGCCGCTTGCCGCGCCAGCCGCTCGGGCGCGGCCAGGTCGTCCGCATCCATCCGCGCGACCAGGGGTGCCGCCGCCGCGTGCAATCCCCGGTTCAGCGCCGGCACCAGGCCGAGCGGCCCCTGCGTCAGCACGCGCACGCGGGCATCGGCGGCGGCGAGCCCGGCCAGGATCGCCGGCGTGCCGTCGGTGGAACCGTCGTCCACGACCAGCAGTTCCAGCGCCCGCAGGCTCTGCCGCAGGATGCTGTCCGCCGCCGCCGCCAGGAAAGCGGCGCCATTGCGGACCGGCAGCAACACCGTTACCTCGGGCGCCTCCTGCTTACGCGAGGGCAGCATCCGCCACGATCCCCGCCTGCCCGCCATCAGCTTCGTCACCGTCGCTGCCGACGGGTTGTTCTTCGTCCGCCTGCTGGTGGAACGCATCCGCATGCTGGTCGGCCCGCGCCCATACGAAATCCTGGTCGTGGACCGGCTTTCGCGCGACGGCACCCGGCGCTGGCTGCGAGCCCAGCCCGATGTGCGCCTGCTGACCCGGCCGCAATGGCCGTGGGCCGGCCACCGCCATGGCGAGGCGGCCGAGGCGGCGGTGCGCCGCGCCCGCCACGAGCGCATCGTGCTGCTGGACTCCGACGCGCACCCGGTCGGCGCGGCATGGCTGGCGGAGAGCGCCGACCGGCTGGACGCGCACCACCGCCTGGCTGGCGCCGTGTTCCGGGACAAGCACCGCGGCAACCCGCACGGCCGGTACATCCACCCCCATTTCATGGCTTTCTTCAGGGCCGACCTCGGCGGACTCGTTATCCTGCGCAAGCGCTTCGGCGAGGACACCGATACCGGCGAGGAGGCCACGATGCGCGTGCTGGCCGCCGGGCACGGCGTGATCCAGCATCCGATCGTCTTCTGCCCAAGCTTCGACGTGGGTCATCCGCGCGTGCCCACCGTGGCGGGTGGGGTCTTCCACGCCTGGTACGTTTCCCGCCTGATCCGGGAGGAGCCGGCGGTGGTGCGGGAGACGCAAGGCGCCGTCACGCGGGCCAGCTACCTCCACCCCCTCATGGCCCGGCTGCGGCAGGCATACGGGCTGCCCTACTGAACCGCAGCAGCACCGCCTCCACCGCGGCATGGTTGCGCGCGAGGTCATGGCCCGCCGACGCGGCCCGGGCGGCGGCGCCGAGCCGCGCGCGAAACGCGGGGTCCAGCAACCGGCCCATGCGGTCGGCCAGCGCCGGCACGTCCTCCGGGTCCGCCAGCACGAACCCGGTCGCGCCGTCCTCGATCAGCGCCGCGGCACCGTTCCGGGTGGTGGTGATCGCGGGCAGGCCGGCCGCCCCGGCCTCGATGGTGGAGAGGCTGCAAGCGTCCCACCGCGTGGGGTGCACGAAGGCGTCGGCGGCCGCGAACAGCGGCGTCGTGTCCGCCACCCAGCCGAGGAAGGCGACGCGCCCGCCCACGCCCAGCTGCCCGGCCAGGCCGGTCCAGAACGGATCGGGCGTGCCTCCGGCGATCGCCAGCCGAACGTCGGCGCCCGCCGCGTGCAGGCGGGCGAGCGCGCGGATGGCGGTGTCCATCCCCTTGAGGTGCATGTTGTGCGCGGAGCCGAGGAACAGCGTCGCCGTGCCCGCGCCGAGGGCCGCCCGCGCGCCCGGCCGCAGCGCCGCCAGGCGTGCCCCGGCGAAACGCGCGGTGTCGACGCCATTGGGGATGACGCTCACCCGCTCGGCGCCGATGCCGTGCTGGGCTGCCAGCAGGTCGCGGACGGCGCCCGAGACCGCGACCACATGGCGGGCGCGCCGAACCTGCCGCCGTTCCAGCCAGGCCATCTGCCAGGCCAGCAGCCGCGACCGCGGCGACAGCGCGGCCCGCCACCGGAGCAGCGGCGGATGCGTGGCCACCAGCCGCGCCTGGCTGGCCCGGCGCGAGCCCGTGCAGGGCATGAACACGTCGCCCGACCAGCCCGTGCCGGTGTCCAGCACCGCGTCGGCCGCCAATCCGGCCACGCAGCGCGCGACAAGGCGCGCCCGGCCCAGGATGCCGCCCGGGTCCGGCAGGACGTGCACGGCCACGGGCAGCGCATGCGCGCCCGCCCCGAACGCGACGGCATGCACCGCATGTCCCCGCGCGGCGAGGAACCCGGCGAAGCCCACGGTCCATTGCTCGAGCCCGCCAGCGGCTGCGTCGAACCGGTCCACCACCAGCGTGACCTTCATGCGCCCCGCCCCGCGCCGCGGCCGAGCCAGGCGATGCTTCCGAGCGCGGCGAGCCCGGCCAGGCCCGAGACCGCCACCGCCCGCAACGGGCCGAACGCCTCCGACAGCACGCCGATGATCAACTGCCCGATCGGCGCCACCCCGATGCAGACGGTGATCAGCCCCATCTGCCGCGAGCGGATGCTGGCTGGCACCCGGGTCAGCACCAGGCTGGTCTGCATGTTGCCGAACATCGCCAGCCCGAGCCCGCCCGTGACCAGCACGAGGCACGCCAGCGCATAATCCGGCATCTGCGGCATCACCGCCAGCGCCGACATGAACACGGCCGAGCCGCCGATCATCAAGGTTTTCGGATGGCTGGGCAGCCCGCGCCCGGCCAGCAGCAGGCCGCCCAGCAGCGCGCCGAGCGGCTCACCGGCCGCCAGCACGCCGACCATGGCGTCCGAGACGCCGAACCCCAGCCGGGCAATGGGCGCGATCACCGCCGAATAGGAGAAGGCGAACAGGTTCATCGTGGCCGTCACGCCCAGCACGACCAGAACGGTCGGCTGCCGCAAGGCGTAGCCGAAGCCCTCGGCTAGTTCCCGCGGCAGGCGGGACAGCACCAGCGGCCGGATTTGTTGCTGGTAGCGGATGCCCGGCACCGCCAGGGCTGCCGCCAGGTAGCACGCAGCGGTGATCCCGAATGCGCCCGAGAGCCCAAAGGCCGCGAAGGTGAAGCTGCCGAGCAGCGGCCCGACGATGCGGGCGAGCGAGTTGGTCAGGCTGTCCAGCGCCACCACGCGGGAGACGAGCTCGGGGCCGGCGCACTCGCCGATCATGCGCCGCCGGGCCGAAAGCTCGGTCGCCCAGACGCTGCCGCTGGCAAAGGCGGCGAGCGCGATGTGCCAGGGCCGCACGAGGCCCGCCACGTCCAGCAGGCAGACCGAAGCCGCGGCCGCAGAGCACAGCACCATGCCCCAGAACAAGATGCGCTTGCGGCTGACCGCGTCGCACAGCAGGCCGGCCAGCGCGCCGAAGCACAGCATCGGCAGGCTGCGCGCCGCCAGCACCAGCGCCACGGCGACGCCGGAGCCGGTCACCTTGAAGGTGAACAGCCCGGCCGCCAGCATTTCAACCCAGCGCATGGCGTTGACCACGCCGCCGAGCGCCCAGAGCCGCCGGAAGCTGGCCGAGGCGAAGATGCCGGCCACTGGGCCGTGCTGTTGCAGTGAATCCATCCCGCCGGCCAGTGTAGGCCTTTACCGGCCGCCGGAAACCGTCAGCGTGGTGCCGGTCACGTACGACGCCGCCGGCGACAGCAGCCAGGCCACGGCCTCGGCCACCTCGGCGGCGACGCCCGCGCGCTTGATCGGCACGTTCGGCACCAGCCGGGCGAGGCGCTCGGCCGGGTTCATCTCCGTCTCGATCAGGCCGGGGGCGACGGCGTTGACCCGGATGCCCTCATCGGCCACCTCCCGGCCGAGGCCGAGGGTGAAGCTGTCGATGGCGCCCTTGCTGGCCGCGTAATGCACCAGCTCGCCCGGGCCTCCGAGCCGGGCGGCGACGGAGGAGAGGTTGACGATCGCCCCGCCCTTGCCGCCATGCCGGGTGGACATGGCGCGCACCGCCGCGCGCGCGGCCAGGAACGTGCCGACCACGTTGACCGCCAGGGTGCGGTTCAGCGCCTCGAGGGTCAGTTCGTCCACCCGGCTGTTGCCGCCAATGATGCCGGCGTTGTTCACCAGGCCGACCAGCGGCCCCATGCTCGACTGCGCGGCGGCGAACAGGGTTTCGACGTCGCTTTCGCGGGCGACGTCGCCGCGGAACGCCTGCGCCTGGCCGCCGGCGGCGACGATCTCCCGCACCACGGCCTCGGCCGCCTCGGGCCGGGCGGCGTAGTTGACGGCGACCGCGTGGCCGTCCCCGGCCAGCTTGCGGCAGATCGCCGCGCCGATGCCGCGGCCGCCGCCGGTGACGATGACCAGTCCATGCATGTCGTTCGCTCCTCGCCTCGGTTTCGTTCGGCAAAGAGGTCGCACGTGCGGCCGGAACCCGCCAGCCCAACCATCTGTCGCGCGCTCTCGCCTAGGGCGCCGGAACCCGGCTAGACTGCGCGTAACGTTCAAAGAGCGACGGTCGAAAGAACGTCCACAGGACGACGGTCGAAAGAACGTCCACAGGACGACGGTCGAAAGAACGTCCACAGGACGACGGTCGAAAGAACGTCCACAGGACGATGCGGAGGGAACGACATGCCTGAGATGACGAAACGCCAGTTGCTTGCACTGGGAGCCGCCGCCGCGGTTGCCAGGCCGGCGGTCGCCCAGACCGCCCCGCATGAGACCGCCCCCCATGAGACCGCCCCGCATGAGCAGGAACTCTATGCCGCCGCCAAGCGGGAGGGCGAGCTGACCTGGTACACCGGCCAGCTGAGCGCCGAAACCTCCGAGGCCATGGGCGCTGCCTTCACCAAGCTCTACCCCGGCGTGAAGGTGAACGTCGTCCGCAGCACCTCGCAGGTCGCGTTTCAGCGGCTCTCGCAGGACATGCGCGCGGGCGTCGCCCAATGCGACATTTTCAGCTCGACCGACCTGGGCCACTCCACCTTCCTCAAGCGCGAGGGCCGCTATCTGCAATACCGCCCCAAGAACGCCGACGGCGTGCTGGCAACGGCGCGCGACATCGACCCGGACGGATTTTTCCACATCGCGTATCTCGGCCTCTATTTGATGGCCTTCAACAACGCGAAGCTGACCGCGGCCCAGGCGCCCACCTCGTGGAAGGCGGCGCTGGACCCCAAGTGGAAAGACCAGCTGGCAATCGGCCATCCCGGCTACAGCGGCGCCATCGGTTCGCTGGCGGTGCAGCTGCGCAAGCTGTACGGCTGGGAGTACTTCAAGGCGCTCGAGCGCAACCGCCCGCAGATCGGCCGCTCCAGCGAAGACCCGGTGACGACGCTGAACGCGGGCGAGCGCACCGTGGGCCTCGGCGTGCCGATCGGCACCACCCTGCTCAGCATATCGCGCGGCAACCCGTTGACCGTGATCTATCCGGACGACGGCTCCTTGCTGGTTCCCTCCCCCAGCGGCATCCCGAAGAACGCGCCGCACCCCAACGCCGCCAAGCTGTTCCAGGAGTTCACCGCCGGCCCGGAATATTCCCGGGTGCTGGCACAGTATTTCAACCCGCCGTTGCGCGCCGACGTGCCGCCGCCGGCTGGCGCCAAGCCGCTCGACCAGATCAAGCTCGTGCAGCCCACGACCGCGGAGATCGAGACCGGGGTGCCCGAGGTGAAGGAGCTGTGGCGCGACACGTTCGGCGTCTGACATGGTTAGGCTGCGCAACATCGAGCCGGCCGCGCTGCTTTGGGCGCTGCTGACCGTAGCGCTGCTGTTCCTGGTCGGCGGTCCCCTGCTCAAGCTGTTCGCTGTCAGCTTCGAGACGCAGGGCACGGGCGCCTTCACCCTGGGCAACTACGCGACGGCCTATGGGCGCGCGCGCTACCTCGATGCGCTGCTGAACTCGCTGGTCCTGGGTGCCGCCTCGTCGCTGATCGCGGTGGTGTTCGCCGTGCCGATGGCCTGGGCGGTGTCGCGCACCGACATGCCGGGCAAGCAGGCGGTCTGGTTCGTGGTGATGGGCGCTTTCGTGCTGCCGCCTTATCTGGGCGCGATTGGCTGGATCCTGCTGGCCGGACCCAACTCGGGGGCTTTGAACGTCCTCTGGCGGGCGCTGACCGGGTCGCGCGAGGCGCTGGTCAACGTCTATACCTTCCCGGGCCTGGCCTTCGTCATCGCACTGCACTCGTTTCCGCTGATCTTCATCTTCGTCAAGTCGGCGCTCGACCTGGTGTCGTCCGAGATGGAGGACGCCGCCAATATCCTGGGCGCCGGCACCGCGCTGGCAACCCGCAAGGTCACCTTGCCGCTGGTTTGGCCCTCGATCCTGGGCGGGATCATCATCGTGTTCCTGGAAACCGTGTCCCTGTTCGGCACCCCGGCCATCATCGGCATCCCCGCGCGCATCAACGTGGTGACGACGCAGCTCTGGCAGTTCTTCGAGTATCCGGTCCGCGTCGAGGTCGCCGCCGCCTACGCCATGCCGCTGCTGCTGATCACGGTCGCGATGCTGGGGGCGCAGAAGCTCATGCTGGCCCGGCGCGGCTACGTCTCGCAGACCGGCAAGGGCGGCGAGCGCCGGCCGATCGCGCTGGGTCCCTGGCGCTGGGTGCTGGCAGCCTGGTGCGCTTGCGTGGGCCTGCTGGCGGTGGGGATGCCGCTGCTCGTGCTGCTGCAAGCCTCGTTCGCCAAGGCCTGGGGGCGGGGGCTGAGCCCCGACAACCTCACCTTCCGCAACTACGGCTACCTGCTCTTCCAGCACGAGATGGCGCTCAGCTCGATCTGGAACACGCTGTGGTACTCGGCCGCAGCAGCGACGCTCGCGGTGGCGATCGGCATCCTGGTCGCCTACGTGGTCAACCGCCGGCTGGTGCGCTTTGCCGGCGGGCTGGCGTTCCTGGCGATGGCGCCCTTCGTGATCCCCGGCATCGTCATGGCGATCGGCTTCTATGCGGCCTATGCGGGTCCGCCAGTCTCGCTGTATGGGACGGCGCTGATCGTGATCCTGGGCTTCACCGCCCGCTTCCTGCCGATCGCGTTCGCCAACAGCACGGCCGCGCTGCGCGCCGTGCATCCGGAGATGGAGGAAGCCGCCCGCATCCTGGGCGCGGGCCGGCTGCGCACGGTGGGGCTGATCACGGCGCCCTTGGTCCGCAAGAGCCTCGTGGGCGGGTGGCTGATCGTGTTCATCGTGGCCTCGCGCGAGCTGTCGGCGGCGATATTCCTGGTGGGTCCGAAAACGCGGACGATGGCGGTCCTGCTCTACGACCTGAGCGAATCCGGCAATTTCGAGCAACTGGCAGCGTTCGGCGGTATCCTGCTGGCGATCACGATGGTGCTGGTGACCATCGGCGTGAAGTTGGCGGGGCGCGACTTCATGCTGCGGCGGGCCTAAACCTCGCCGGTCATGGCCGCCGCCCTTAGCGGATAGGCTCGGCGACCCGCACCCAGCGCAGCGGGAAGGTGTTGTCCGCCGGCTGCACGAGCTCTACCCCGGTCCGCGCCGCCCAGCCCAGCTGCTGCTGGTGCAGCGGGATGAAGCCGACATCCTCCTGGATCAGCCGGGCCGCCTCGCCGATCAGCGCCAGCCGCCGTGCCGGGTCCAGCTCGACGGCGATCTGCTCGCCGAGCCCGTCCACCCGCGCGTTGGAGTAGCCGCCGATGTTGGTGGCGCCGCGCACGCCGTTGCGGGTGCCGGCCAGGTTGAACAGCACGTTGTGGGCGTCGTAGGTCGTGGGCGTCCAGCCCAGCAGGTAGAAGCTCGCCCGGTACTCCGGCGGCGCCGTCTCGGCCGAGAACTTGGCAAAAGCCTGCGCCGACAGGCTGACGCGGACCCCGACCCGGGCCAGCATCGCGGTGACCGCCTGGCAGATGCCCTCGTCGTTCACGTAGCGGTTGTTCGGGCAGTCGAGCGTTACCGCGAACCCCTCGGGGTAGCCGGCCTCGGCCAGCAGCTTGCGGGATTGGACCAGGTCCACCACCGGGCGCTGGTCGAGCTTGGCGTCGTAGCCGTTCACGCCGGGGCCCCACATCAGCCAGGTCGGGTGCGCCTGGCCGCGCATGATGCGTTTGCCGATGGCGTCCTCGTCGATCGCCAGCGCCATGGCCCGGCGCACGCGCACGTCCCGGAACGGGTTGCGCCCCTTCACGTCGGATTTCAGCAGCTCGGGCCGCCACTGGTCCATGCCCAGGTAGATCGTCCGCAACTCCGGCCCTGTCAGCATCCGCAAGCCCGGCGTGGTCTCGAGCCGGGCGGCGTCCTGCGGCGGGACCGTGTAGATCATGTCCACCTCGCCCGACAGCAATGCCGCCACGCGCGTCGCGGCATTGCCGATCACCTCGAAGCGCACCTCGGTCAGGTTGTGCTCCGGCGTGTCCCACCAGCCGGGATTGGGCCGCATCACCGTGCGCCGGTCCTGCTCGCGCGACAGGATCATGAAGGGGCCGGTGCCGTTGGCGTTGCGGGAGGCGAAGTTCTCCTCGCCGGAGACGGTGCGCGCCACGTCCTCCGCCCGGTGCGCCTCGCACCACGCGCGGCTCATGATACCCCAGCCGGTGATGCTCTCCAGCAGGATGGGGTCGGGCTGCGCCGTCTCGAAGTCCACCGTCAACTCGTCAATCTGCCGCACCGCGGAGACCGTGTTGAGGTAGGTCGCCAGGCGCGAGTTCTGCGTGCGCACGCGCTGCACGCTGAACACGACGTCGGCCGCGGTGAACGCCTCGCCGCCGGCGAAGCGGACGCCGGGGCGGAGATGGAACCGCCATACCGTGGGCGAAGTGCGCTCCCAGCGCGTCGCCAGCGCCGGCTCGAGGCCAAGCGTGCGGCTGCGCCGGACCAGCGGCTCGTAGATGTTCGCCTTCAGGCTGATCGGGAAGGTTGTGTTCGACTGGTAGGGGTCGAGCGATTCCGAATCCAGGTCGTTGGCCCAGCGGAACACCGCCGCCCCGGCCGGGGCGGCGAGCGACAATGCCAGCAGCACGACGAGCATTCGGATCATGGCAGGACCTCCGAAATCGGGGCATCGTAGGCGCGGATCGGCGGCGCGTCGCCCCGGAACCGCTCCGCCTGCACCGTGGTGAGCTGGCCCGAGCAGCCTTGGGTCAGGCGCGAGGTGCCCATGTCGCGGGTCAGCGCATTGGGGTTGCCGTGGACGCAGAGACGGTCCAGCGGATCGAACCAGGCGCCGGTCGGCAGTTGCAGCACGCCGGGGCGGATGCCGTCCGTCACCCGCGCCGCCGCCAGGCAGGCGCCGCGGGCGTTGAACAGGCGCACCAAGTCGCCGTCCCCGATGCCGCGCGGGCCCGCGTCGTCCGGGTGGATGCGCACGACCTCGCGGCCGCCCACCTTCTGGGACGCGCTGTAGGCGGCGAAGTCGAGCTGGCTGTGCAGCCGCGTCGCGGGCTGGTTCGAGACGAGATGCAGCGGGTGCGCCGCGTCGGGCTGGTCGGTCAGCGGCAGCCAGGCGGGGTGGCCGGGGCAATCGGGGTACTGGAAGCCCGCGATGGTGGCCGAGCCGACCTCGATGCGTCCGCTGGGAGTGCGCAGGGGGTGGGCCGCGGGGTCGTCGCGAAAGGCGCGCAGCAGGCCGCCATCGTCGGGCGCGGAGGGCAGCGCCAATTCGCCCGCGTGCCAGAACGCCTCGAAGTCTGGCGCCGGCCAGCCCTGGGCCGCGAGCGCCGCGCGGGTCGGCTCGTAGAGGTGGCGCAGCCATTCGGCAGGCGTGCGGCCCTCGGTGAAGGCCGCCTCGGCGCCCAGCCGCCGGGCCAGGGCGGCGAAGATGGCGTAGTCGTCGCGGGCCTCGGCAAAGGGCTCGGCCAGGCGGTGCATGGCGATCAGCAGCGGGTCGGTCGCGGCCGCGCCGATGTCGTCGCGCTCGAGCGTGAGCGTACAGGGCAGCACGACGTCGGCGTGGCGTGCGGTGGCGGTCCAGACGCTTTCATGCACTACCACCGTGTCCGGCCGGGTGAAGGCCTCGCGCAGGCGGAACAGGTCCTGGTGATGGTGGAACGGGTTGCCGCCGGCCCAGTATACCAGGCGGGCATCCGGGTAGGTGAGGCGCTGGCCGTTGAAGTCGAAGGGCTCGCCGGGATGCAGCAGCATGTCGGCGATGCGGGCGCAGGGGATGAAGGCGGCCTGGCCGTTGGCTCCCTGGGCAAGGGTCGGGATCGGCACGGCGTTGTTGCGGCGCCCGTAATGGGCGAGCGTGCCGAGCGCGTAGTTGTAGCCGCCGCCGGGCAGGCCGATCTGGCCGAGCGCCGCCGCCAGCACCGCCGCCATCCAGACGGGCTGCTCGCCGTGTTCCGCGCGTTGCAGGGCGTGCGCCACGACCACGAGGCTGCGCCCCTGGGCCAGTCGGCGGGCCAGCGCCTCGATGGCAGGCGCGGCGATGCCGGTGAGCCCGGCCGCCCAGGCCGCGCTCTTCGGCTCGCCGTCCGCGCCCATTAGCCCGCCCATGAGATAGTCCTCGAACCCCGCCCAGCCCGCGCAATACCGGTCCAGGAAGGCGCGGTCGTGCAGGCCCTCGATCACCAGCGTGTGCAGCAGGCCCAGCATCAGCGCGGTGTCGGTGCCGGGGATAACCGGCAGCCACTCGGCGCCGGCCTCCTCCGGCAGGTCGGAGCGGAGCGGGCTGACCAGGACGAAGCGGGCGCCGCGCTGCCGGGCCGCCGCCATAGCCTGGCGCTCGATGTGCCGGCTGACGCCGCCGCTGGCGACGTTGCTGTTCTTGAGCGCCATGCCGCCGAAGGCGATCAGCGTGTCGGTATGGGCGGCAACCTGGTCCCAGGTGACGCACCGGCGGGTCACGGCCTCGAAGGGGCCGAGGATGTGCGGTAGCAGGAACACCGCCGCCCCGGCGCTGTAGCTGCCGACCGAGCGGACGTAGCCGCCCAGCGCCGTATTGAGGAAGCGGTGGATCTGGCTTTGCGCGTGATGGAAGCGCCCGGCGCTCGACCAGCCGTACGAGCCGCCGAACACGCCTGCGGTGCCGTAGCGGTCCCGCACCCGCGCCAGCTCGGCGGCCAGACGGTCGAGCACCTCGTCCCAGTCCATGGCCACGAAGGCCTCATGGCCGCGCCGCGCATCCGGCCCGGGGCCGCGCTCGAGCCAGCCGCGCCGCACCATCGGCTGCGGCACCCGCGCCCGGTGCCGCAGCGCGTCGGCGAAGTTGCCAAGCAAGGGGCTGGGGTCGGCGTCGCCGGGGTGCGGCCGCACCAATAGCCGGTCGCCGTCGCGCACTGCGGAGAACGCGCCCCAATGCGAGCTGTGTGGCCGGGCGATCGAGGTCATGCGGGGGAGGCTAGCGCGTTCCGCAGGCGGAGATAAGCGAGAACCGGTCGCCGAGCGGGCCGGGCAGCGCACCGGCGCTCCTGGCATCCCCGTCGCGGGCGCCAAGGTGCACGACCAGGACGTTCACCACGCGCCCGCGCCGGCATTCGTCGCGGGCCATCGCGGCCGCTTCGTCCCGCTTGGCCGGGGTGCTCATATCCATGTAGTGGCGAAGCCCCCGCCATGGCGGACGCAAGGCGAGCGGCTGCTGCACCGGGCTTGCGAACACCGAAGGCACGAAGATGCCGTGCGGCACCGCCAGGCTGATGATGTTGCCCGAAGGCGGCGTCCACTCGTCGGCCCAGGTGAACCGCTCCGGCGGCGAGCCCAGCCCGGCGAGCAAGGTCGAGCCCGGGGCCAAGCGTGCCAGCTCCGCATCCAGCAGGGCATAGGTCTGGCCGGCCTCGCGCCACTCCACCGCCAGCAGGGCGGTGCGCGCCACCAGCAAGGCACCGGCCAGGAGCGCCAGCCGCGGCATAATGCTCCGCAGCGGCAGGGTCGCGGCGGCCAGGAGGACCGGGATGGGCGCCAGCCGCGCGTCGAAGAACGCGCCCTCGCCCACCGTGTCGGGGGCGGCGAGGGTCAGGGCGGCGACGGCGCCGGTCGCCAGCGCCCAGGGCAAGGCGAGGCGGGGCCGCAGCCGGACCACGGCAACCAGCAGGACCGCGCCGGCGGCCAGCAGCAGCAGGTCCGGCCCGGGCCGCCCGCTCATCATGCCGTGCGCCGTGATCAGGGCCTTGCGCGAGAGGAAGCCCATGAGGCTGCCGTCCACGTTGTACCCGGCCTGCCCCAAGCGGTCGCCCGCCACCGGCGACAGGGCGAGCAGGCCAATCGCCGCCGCCAGCCCGGCGCAGGCTGGCAGCAGGCTGGCGAGCCGGCGCGCGGGGGCACGGAACCAGGCGCCGGCATCGAGGCAGAAGCCGATGCCGACGAACACAAAGGCCGCGATGATGTGGCAAGGCGCGATCAGGATCACGGCGCCGACCGCCAGCGCCGCCCGCCGCCCCGGCCGGGCCGCCAGCCGCACCCAGAACGCCAGCGCCCACAGCATGACCGCGAGCCCGGCCACGAAGTTCACCAGCCCATAGAACAACGAGGCACTATAGAAGCACGCCGCCGCCAGCGCCGGCGTCAGGCGGGACGCGGCGTCGGCCTGCCTGGCGAGCGCGCAGAAGCCGCCCGTGAACGCCGCATAGACCAGCAGCAGGAACGCCATGCCGGCCTGGTCATGCCCGAACCCCAGCCAGGACAGGCCGAGCACGCCGATGTCGAGGATGGCGTTGGGGATGAGGAAGCCCTGCAATTCGTAATGCGCGCCCCAGAAGGGGTCGCCGCCCTGCACCTGCCGGGTGATCCAGACCCGCGCGAGGTGGCTCGGCCAGTCCTGCAACGGCGCGGGGGTGGCGACGAGGAGCGGGGCGGCGCCCGCGAGCAGGACCAGCCCGGCCAGCAGCCGCCAGGCGAGTTGCTTGCGGTCGACCGCCGGCATCGTGCCGAGGGGCCAGTTCTGGGCCGGCGCGAAGCCGGTCGACGGGATTTGGGTCACCGAACCACTGGTTAGCCGGTCCGGCCGGGCAAGGACAAGGCCGGCGGCGCCGGTAGGGCCGCCCCGGGCTAAAGCTGGTGGTGCGCCGCCGGCCCCAGCACCGCCTCGCGCATGCGCGCCTGCAGGTAAGCCCCCTCGCGCGGCGGCAGCACCAGCGGCAGGGGCTTGGCGTCGATCTTCGCCAGGGCGAACAGCGGCCCGCCGCCGGCATGGATCGCCGCCCGCAGCGCTGGGACCTGCTTCATGCCGGTCACCCGGAGGGTGCGCCCAAAACCGGCCCCCTCGGCGATCGCCACCAGGTCCACGCCATATTTGGTGTGGGTCTCCTGCATGCCGGTCTCGCCGTAATGCTCGTTGTCCTGCACCAGGATGGCGAGGTTCGGCGGGCGCTGCACCGCGATGGTGGCCAGGCTGCCGAGGCCCATCAGCATCTCGCCGTCGCCGGTGATGACCAGCACCGTCCGCCTGGGCTGCGCCAGCGCCAGGCCCAGCCCGATCATCGCCGCCCCGCCCATGCCGCCCCAGAGCGGCAGGTTCTCCGCGCAGTCCCCGGCGGCGGTGATGTCCCATGCCGGCGCGCCCAGCCCGGCGATGACCAGCATGTCGCCGCGCTCCGCCAGCACGGCCCGGCACAGCGCGCGGCGATCCAGCGTGTCCATCACTCGCCCTTCCCGAACGTCTTGGCGCCCAGCACGCGCTGGCCGATCAGCGTCGCCGCAGGCCGCAGCGTGTTGAAGGCGAGCCGGATGGTGGCGTCGACGGTCGGCGCCACGTCCTCCGGCCGGTCGGCCCGGTGCACCAGGGCGCCCATGGCCTCGAGCACCGGCTGGGTCGCGCGGCCCATCGGCACCTGCGCCGGGTTGAACTCGCCGAAGTCGCCCCGCATGGTCACGATCATGGCCAGCGGCGTGCGGTGCAGGATGCTGAGCGACAGCATGTTGACGCAGTTGCCGACGCCCGAGCTCTGCATCAGCAGCACGCCCTTGTCCCCGCCCAGCCAGGCGCCGCACAGCATGGCGACGCCCTCCTCCTCCGTGGTGAGCGTCACCACGCGCATGTCGGTGTCGGCGAGGCAGCGCCGGATCAGCCGGGCGTGCCCGGCGTCGGGCACCAGCGCCACCTGGCGGATGGCATGGGCCTTCAGCAGGTCGTAGATGTCGTCCGGCCAAGTCGTGGCCGCGTCCTGTCGCATCGGTCCTCCGTGGCCCAGCCGTTGGCCCATCTCTACATCCCGAGATACGCCGCCTTCAAGCCGGGGTCCTCGATCAGCGCAGCCGCATCGCCCGACAGCGCGACGCGGCCGTGCTCCATTACATAGGCCCGGCGCGCCACCCCCAGGGACTGCAGCACGTTCTGCTCCACGAGCAGGATCGCTAGCCCATCGGCGTGTAGCCGTCGGATGAGCGCGAACAGCTCGTCGGTCAGCAGCGGCGAGAGGCCGAGCGAAGGCTCGTCGAGGATCAGCAGCTTCGGCCGGCTCATTAGGCCGCGGCCGATCGCCACCATCTGCTGCTCGCCCCCGCTCATGGAGCCGACCCGCTGCGACAGCCGCTCGCCCAGGCGCGGGAACGTTTCCAGCACATAGGCGAGCGACCGCGCCCGCTCCGCCCGGCCGCGCACATAGGCGCCGAGCTGCAGGTTCTCGCGCACGGTCAGGGTGGGGAAGATCTTGCGCCCCTCCGGCACATGGATCAGCCCGGCCCGCACGATCTCCGCCGCGTCCCAGCCCGTGATGTCCTGCCCGGCAAACGCGATCCGGCCGGCGCGCGCGCGCGACAGGCCGGACAGCGTGCGGTTCAGCGTGGTCTTCCCGGCGCCGTTAGCGCCCAGCAGCGCCACGATCTCGCCGGAGCCCACGGCCAGGCCCATCCCGTGCAGCACCTGGAACGCGCCATAGCCGGCGACCACGTCGGCCACCTCCAGCAGCGGCTCAGCCACCGGCCATCCTCGCCGCCGCGCCATGGCCGAGATACGCCTCGATCACCCGGGCGTCGCCCGCGATGGCGCGTGGCGTGCCGGAGGCGATCAGCGCGCCTTGCGCCAGCACATGCACCGTGTCGGCCAGCGCGCTCACCGCCTGCATGATGTGCTCGATCAGCAGGATGGTGACGCCGCCGTCCCGCACGGCGCGGATCAGGGCCACGATGTCGTTGATCTCCGCCGGGTTCAGCCCGGCCATGACCTCGTCGAGCAACAGCAGGCGCGGCTCGGTGGCGAGCGCACGCGCCACTTCGAGGCGCTTGCGGCCGGAGACGGTCAGCGCGCTGGCCGGGCGGTCGAGCATGGGGCCGAGGCCGAGGCGGGTGCCGACCTCGCGCGCCTTCGCCTCGGCGTCGCGCGGCCTGGGGTGGCGCAGGAAGGCGCCGACCCGGATGTTGTGCGCCACCGATAGCCCGGCGAACGGCTGCGTCACCTGGAAGGTGCGGACCATGCCCTGCGCCGCGATCCGCTCGGGCCGCCAGCCCGTGACATCGGCGCCCTCGAAGCGGACGCTGCCCGCGGTCGGGCGCACGAAGCCCGCCAGCATGGCGAAGGTGGTGGTCTTGCCGGCGCCGTTGGGGCCGAGCAGCGCGGTGATGGCGCCCTGCGCGGCGTCGAAGCTCACCCGGTCGACCGCCTGCAAGCCGCCGAAGCGGACGGAGAGGCCGCGGACCTCAAGCACGGCGCAGCCGGGCGATGCCGCCGGGCATGAAGCCGATGATGAGCAGCAGCACCACGCCGTACAGCATGGGCGCGAAGCCCGGCAGGTCGATCAGGGTGCGGCTGGTGTCGGCGACCAGGTGCAGCGCGAGGGCGCCGAGCACGGGGCCCAGCACCGTCCCTGCGCCCCCGATCATCGCCACCAGCAGCATCTCCACGCTGCGTTCCGCGCCGAAGGCGATGCCGGGGTCGATGTAGAGGTAGGTCTGGGTGTAGAGCACGCCGCCGAGCGCGGTCAGGGCGCCGGAGAGGGCGAGCGCCAGCACCTTGGTCCGCAGCACCGCCACGCCGAGCGCGCGGGCCGCGTCCTCGTTCTCCCGCACCGCCACGAGCTGCGCGCCGAACCGGCTGCGGGTCATCCACTGGGCGACGGCCACCGACAGCAGCAGCAAGCCGAGCGCCAGCGCATAGGGCGCGCGCCGGTCGGCGAACTGGAAGTTCGCGGGATCGACCCGCAGCGGCACCAGGATGCCGAGCCCTGCGCGGGTGAAGTCGATGCTGTTGGCCAGGATGCGGAGCGCCTCGGCGATGGCGAGGGTCGCCAGGGCGAAGTAGCTGCCGCGCAGCCCGGCGCGGAACGAGGCCCAGCCCACCACAGCGCCCACGGCGGCCCCGAGCAGCGCGCCCAGCGGCAGGCCGAACCAGGGGTTCACCCCGTAGCGCGTCTGCAGGATCGCCGCCCCGTAGGCGCCGAAGCCGAAGAATGCAGCGTGGCCGAAGCTGGTCAGGCCGCCGAAGCCGCCGGCGATGTTCCAGGCCTGGCCGAGTGCGGCCGAAACCGCGGTCAGCATGGCCAGGTTGACCAGGAACTGCGACGACACCGCGAACGGCACCAGGGCAAGCACGGCCAGCCCGGCCGCCAGCGCGTGCTGCCTCAAGCGCGCGCCCCGAACAGGCCGGTGGGCCGCAGCAGCAGCACCAGCACGAACACCAGCGGCACGCAGATCGGGCCCAGGCTCTCGCCCAGGTACAAGCCGCCCAGCGACTCCGTGACGCCGACCAGCAGCCCGCCCACCACGGCGCCGGCGAAGCTGCCCATCCCGCCCAGCACCACGATGGTGAAGGCCAGCAGCACGAACACCCCGCCCACCCCGGGGCTGACGTAGAAGCTCGGCAGCAGCAGGCACGCGGCCGCGCCGAGGCAGGCCACGCCGATCCCGTACGCCAGCGCGAACATCCGCTCCGGACGGATGCCGACCAGCCGCGCCCCGTCCGGCTCGCGCGCCACGGCGCGGATGGCCCGGCCGGTGTCGGTCAGGGTCATGAAGGCCCACAGCACCGCCGCCAAGGCCAGCGCGAAGCCGAAGGAGATCAGCTTGGCGGTGGGCACCGACACCACCCCGAGATCGACCATGCTGAACGAGTAGGGCGTCTCGATGGTGCGGGTATCGCCGGTGAACAGCACCAGGGCGAGGTTGTCGAGCACGACCGCGATGCCGAGCGTGGCGAGCAGGATGCTCCGGTCCTCGCCGCGCGAGACCCGCTGGATCACCCCGGCATACAGCAGCCAGCCGAACGCGAACATCGCTGCCGTCATCAGCGGCAGCGCCGCGTAGGGGTCGAGCCCCGCCCGGGCGGAGAGCAGCCAGGCGCCGAACATGGCGATCATCAGCAGCGAGCCATGCGCGAAGTTCACGATATGCAGCACGCCGTAGATCAGCGTCAGCCCCAGCGCCAGCAAGGCATAGACGCCGCCGGTGAGGACCCCGTTCAGCAGCGACGGGAGGACGAGGCCCAGCACGGCCCTAGGTCTTGGGGCGGGGGAACACCACGGTCGCGTCGGCGAACTGCTCGGGGAACACGACGCGGATGTCGCCGCCCTGCACCTGCAGCGCGGTGGCGTGCGCGTTTTGGTTCTGGCCATCGATGATCTTGGTGGGCCCGTACGGCAGTAGCGCGTCGCTGTAGGTACTGCTGGCCAGCGCCTCGACCACGCGCTCCTTGCCGACGCTGCCGGCGCGCTCCATCGCGTCGGCGAGGAAACGCACCGCGAAATAGCCGAACAGCACCTCGAAGCCGAACGTCGCGCCCTTGTCGTCGAACTGCTTGCGGAACGCCGCCGCGCGGGGCGCGCGCGGGTTGAGCCAATGGTTGAAGTCGATGATGTTCTCGGCCACCTGCGGCTGCTCCTTGGCGAAGCGCAGGTTGAAGCCGCCGCCCGCCACCGAGAAGATGCCGGCCAGCTCGACCTTTTGCTGCACCAAAGTACGGGCGAGCAGCACGTATTCGTTATTGTAGTTGGTCGGGATCACCAGGTCGGGCTTGGCCGCCTTGATGCGGAGCGCGATGTTGCTGAAATCCCGCGTGGGCGTCGCGTGCGGGATCATTTCCAGCGGCTTGATGCCGATGCTCTCGAGCTTGCCGGCCAGCAGCTTGGCGGTGTTGGTGCCGAACTCGCCGTCCTCGTGGACGATGATGGCGGTCTTGGCCGGGCTGCCCGCCTTCTTGTTGATGGAATCGAGCGCCACGAGCGCGTCCGTGGTGGTGGCGGACGCGGTCGGGAACAGGCGGAACACGTTCTTCAGCCCGCGCGCGGTGATGCTGTCGGCGATGCCGCTGTCGATGCAGAACGGCAGGCTGTACTTGGCGGCCGCCTGGGTCGCGGCCAGCGCGATCGGGCTGGCGAAGCAGCCGGTGAACCCGGCCGCGCCCTGCTCGGCCATCTGGTCCACCAGGCTCGCGCCGATGTCCGGCCGCCCCTGCGCGTCGCCCAGCAGGGCCTCGAGCTTGGCGCCGCCCATCGACTTCAAGCCGCCGGCCGCGTTGATGTCCTCGATCGCCGTCTGCCCGCCCACCCGGCAGAGCTGCCCGCCATAGGCGAGCGCGCCGGTCACTGGATGGATCAGGCCGATCTTCACCGCGGCCGGCTGCGCCCGCAGGATCGCCGGCAGCGCGAGCGTTGCGGCGCCGGCGGCGACCATTGTGCGGCGGGTGATGTCCATGGTCATTCCAGTGCGTCTCC
>JAABUK010003248.1_pt1 | contig 27787 bp, 21 predicted proteins | sample 5559141 | NCBI WGS metagenome assembly JAABUK01 (sample SAMN10711869, study PRJNA513367) | rock metagenome | isolation source: Antarctica rocks | place: Antarctica: Victoria Land, Pudding Butte nord | collected 2016-01-03
TGGCTTTTGTTGTTATCAAACCGAGATGATAGAACTCATTTCGGACATGTGTGACCACCGTAGCCCTCCGGGAGAGGGCCGGGGTGAGGGAAGCGACAAGAGCGGCATGCGCCTTGGGCAGCGCCGCCGTGCTGCTTGCTGGCCAGGGATCGTGCTTGTTGCCTCCCTCACCCCGGCCCTCTCCCGGAGAGAGGGAGAAGAGCAGCGCCGCCCTACGCCGCCTTGAGCGCGAACAGCAGCAGCGACCGGCTGGTCACGTCGTAGGTGTCGCCGATGGCAAAGCGCTGGGCGTCGTTCCGCTCGGGCACGTTGGTGTCGAACACCAGTTCCCAATGCTGGCCGTTGGGGCAGTCCGGCAGGGTGAACGTCACCAGGTCATGGTGGGCGTTCATGGCGATCAGCATGGTGGTGTCGCTGCCGGGCTTGCGTATGCCGGTGGCCTGGGCGCGTCCGTCAATCAACATGCCGAAGCACTTCATGCCGGCCTCGTCCCAGTCCGAACCCTCCATCTCATGGCCGGATGCATTGATCCAGGTCACGTCCTTCACGTCCAGCTCGTTGATCGGCGTGCCGGTGAAGAAGCGTCCGCGGCGCAGGATCGGGTAGTCGCGCCGCAGCTTGGTGAGCTGCTGCACCAGCTTCACCTGCGTCATGCCCCAATCGGGGATGTCCCAGTCCAGCCAGGAGATGCCGTTGTCCTGGCAATAGGCGTTGTTGTTGCCGCCCTGGGTGCGGCCGAACTCGTCGCCGGCCAGCAGCATCGGTGTGCCCTGGGACAGGAACAGCGTGGCCAGCAGGTTCCGCATGTGGCGGCGGCGGCGCTCGTTCACGTCGGCATCGTCCGTCTCGCCCTCCTCGCCGTGGTTCCAGCTATGGTTGGTGCTGTTGCCGTCGCGGCCGTCCTCGCCGTTGGCGTCGTTGTGCTTGTCGTTGTAGCTGACGGCGTCGCGCAGGGTGAAGCCGTCATGGGCGGTGACGAAGTTCACCGTCGCCCACGGCTTCCGCCCCCGCTTGTTGAACATATCCGCGCTGGCCGACATGCGGGCGGCCAGCGCCGGTGCCATCCCCTCGTCGCCTTTCCAGAACCGCCGCACCTCGTCGCGGAACTTGTCGTTCCACTCCGCCCAGCCCGGCGGGAACTGGCCGACTTGGTAGCCGCCGGGACCGCAATCCCAGGGTTCGGACACCAGCTTCACGCTGTTCAGGATCGGGTCCTGCCGGCAACTGTCCAGGAAGCCGCTGCCCTCGCTGAAGCCGCCGGGTTCCCGCGCCAGGATGGTGCCGAGGTCGAAGCGGAAGCCGTCAACGTGCATCTCCTGCACCCAGTAGCGCAGGCTGTCCGTCACCATCTGCAAGACGCGGGCGTTGCTGAGGTTGAGCGTGTTCCCGGTGCCGGTGTCGTTGATGTAATAGCGCGGATCGTCCGGCAGCAGGCGGTAGTAGCTGGCGTTGTCTATGCCCTTGAACGACAGGCTCGGCCCCTTTTCGTTGCCCTCCGCGGTATGGTTGTAAACGACGTCCAGGATCACCTCCAACCCGGCGTCGTGCATGTGCGCGACCATCTCCTTGAACTCGGCGTGGGCGAAGGCCGGCTTGCTGCTGTATCGCGGGTCCGGCGCGAAGAAGCCGATGCTGTTGTAGCCCCAGTAGTTGGTCAGGCCCTTGTCCAGCAGGTTGTCGTCGTTGATGAAGGTGTGGACCGGCAGCAGCTCCACGCTGGTGACGCCCAGGCCCTTGATCCAGTCCAGGGCCTCCTTCGACGCCATGCCGGAGAAGGTGCCGCGCAGGTCTTCCGGCACGTCCGGGTGCTGCTTGGTGAAGCCGCGGACGTGGACCTCGTAGAAGATGGTCTGCTCCCACGGCACCTCCGGGCGGCGGTCGCGCATCCAGGTGAAGGCCGGGTCGATGACGACGCACTTCGGCATGTTCGGCGCGCTGTCGCGGTCGTCGAACGTCAGGTCGTTGCCGGTCTCCATGATGTAGGCGAACACCTCCGGCCCCCAGCGCAGCTCGCCGACATGGCCCTTGGCGTAGGGGTCCAGCAGCAGCTTGTGGTTGTTGAAGCGGTGGCCGTGCTCGGGCGCCCAGGGGCCATGGACGCGGTAGCCATAGACAGTGCCGGGCCGGGCGTCCGGCAGGTAGCCGTGCCAGACCTCGTCGGTGTACTCCGGCAGCTCGATGCGCTCCAGCTCGGTCTTGCCCTCCTGGTCGAACAGGCACAGCTCGACCTTGGTGGCGTTGCCGGAGAACAGGGCGAAGTTGACGCCCACCCCGTCCCATGTGGCGCCGAGCGGATGCGGCAAGCCTTCGGTGATCCTGGAGGCACGGGTGGTCTGGATCAAAACATCATTCCTTGAAGGGCGGGCCTTGGAAGGGCGGGGGTGCAGCGGAACAGCGCCCACGGGTGGGGCAGGTTCCGCCGGACCGGACGTTTACGGCAAGGAATGCAGCGCCGCCACCACACCGGCAAGGGACGCCCGCAATGCGGCCGCATCCTTGACGCCGCAGCGCGATTCGTATTCGGCCTGGGCCGCGCGCCAGGCCGGCGCGGCGCGGGCAATCAGGTCGGCGCCGGCAGGCGTCACGGCCAGCAGGCGCCCGCGCCGGTCGGCCGGGTCGGGGATGGCGGTCAGCAGGCCGTCGCGCTCCAGCGGGCGGATGTTGCGGCCCAGGGTCGTGCGGTCCATCACCAGTTCCGCCGCCAGCGCCTGGATGCCGCGCGGCCCGCCGGCCTGCAAGCGCACCAGGATGCCGTACTGCGACACCCGCAGGCCCAGCGGCGCCATTGCGGCGTCATACAGGGCCGACACGCGCCGGGCTGCCTGGCGCAGCGCCTGGCAGTGGCAGGCCGTGGGCGGGGCGGTGCCGAGGGAGGCGGGGTTCAAGCTGGACATTCCTGCTGCATCGGCACAAGATGGGCGCATACGCACTCAATGTCCACCACAGCGCCCCTCGCGGCACCGCCGGCCCACGCCCCGCGCACCCTGGCCCTGCTGCAAGCGCCGGTGCTGGCGACGCTGCTGCGGCTGGCTGGGCCGAACGTGCTGGTGATGCTGGCGCAGTCCATGACCGGGCTGATCGAGGCGGCGTTCGTCGGGCGCCTGGGCACCCCGGCGCTGGCGGGCATGGCGCTGGTGTTCCCGGGCGTCATGCTGATGCAGATGATGTCGTCCGGCGCGATGGGCGGCGGCATCTCGTCGGCCATCGCCCGCGCGCTCGGCGGAGGGCGGCAGGCCGATGCGGACGCGCTGGTGCCCCATGCCCTGGCGATCAGCGGCGCGCTGGGGCTGCTGTTCTGCGCCGCCGGGCTGCTGGCCGGACCGGCGCTGTATCGCGCCATGGGCGGCGAGGGCGCGGCGCTGGCGGCGGCGCTGCTCTACTCGAACGTCGTGTTCGGCGGGGCCGTCCTGATCTGGGCGTTCAACGGCCTGGCAAGCTGCATACGCGGCACCGGCAACATGCTGGTGCCCGCGATGGTGATCGTCGGCGGCGTGGCGCTGCTGGTGCCGCTGTCGCCCTGCCTGATCTTCGGCTGGGGACCGTTCCCGGCGCTGGGCGTCGCGGGCGGCGGGGTGGCGCTGCTGCTCTACTACGCAGCCGGCGGCGCGGTGTTCGTCATGTATCTCGCGGGCGCCCGGGCCGGCATCCGCCTGCGTTGGCAGCGGCTGCGCTGGGCGCCCGCCTGGGCCATCTTACGGGTCGGGCTGCTGGCGTCGCTGGTGAGCCTGCAGACCAACCTGGTCGTCACGCTGGCGACGGCCTATGCCGGCAGCTTCGGCGCCGCCGCCATCGCCGGCTATGGCGCCGGGTCACGGTTGGAGTTCCTGCTGGTGCCGCTGGTGTTCGGCCTGGGGGCGCCGCTCGTGGCGCTGGTGGGGGTCAACCTGGGGGCGGGACAGCGCGCCAGGGCGCTGCACGCGGCCTGGATCGGCGCGGCGGTGGCCTTTGTCACAACCGAAGCCATCGGCCTTGCGGGCGCGGCCTGGCCCGGCGCGTGGCTCGGCCTGTTCGGGCACGACCCGGCCATGCTGGCGGCGGGCAGCGCCTACCTTCGGGCGGTCGGGCCGTTCTTCGGCTTCTTCGGCGGCGGCATGGCGCTGTATTTCGCCTCGCAGGGCGCGGGGCGGCTGGCGTGGCCGCTGGCCGCCGCCGTGCTGCGCATGGTGATCGCGGTCGGCGGCGGCTGGGTGGCGCTGCGGTTGACGGGGTCGCTGACCCCGGTGTTCCTGGCACTGGGCGCCGGGCTGCTCGTGATGGGTGCGGTGAACGCGGCGGCCGTCGCGGGCGGCGCGTGGTTCAAGGAGAAGGCGGCATGATGGACGCGCTGTACTGGGAAGACATGGAGGTCGGCCAGATCGTCACCTCCCGCCCGCAGGTGATGACGCGGGAGCGCATCGTCGCCTTCGCCGCGGAGTTCGACCCGCAGCCGCAGCACCTGGACGAGGAGGCCGCCCGCGGCAGCGTGTTCGGCGAGCTGGTCGCCAGCGGCTGGCACACCGCCAGCGTGACGATGCGCCTGCAACTGGAGTCCACGATGGGCCGCTTCCCCGGCGGCTCCCTGGGCGCCCAGGTGGACACCCTGGCCTGGCGCCGGCCCGTCCGCCCGGGCGACGAGCTGCGCGCCCGCGTCGAGGTGCTGGCCAAGCGCCCGTCCGCCTCCCGCCCCGACCGCGGGCTGCTGACCCTGAAAACGACGACGCTGAACCAGCGGGACGAGACGGTGCAGGAGATGACGGCCTCCATCCTGGCGCCGCGCCGCCCGGCGTAGGTTACATCAACCGCCTTCTAGTCTGACCTTTTTGAAGGCGCACCGTCATCGCGGGCCGCCTCTGCGGCGTGGCGATCCAAGGGTCGGCAGCACGGTCCTTGCCGCTCCTGGACTCTGCGCCGCAAGTGCGGCTCGCAATAACAGGGGCGGTCTGATGCCAGCCGGTGAAGGTCTTGACCTGCGCCTGGCTGCGGACGGAGCAGGGCGGATCAGCCGGGCGCTATCCGCCACAGGCCGATGCCGGCCGTTGGCGGGAGGCGCTGACGCTTTCCCGCCCTACACTCACGGCACGTCGCAACAGGTCAGGACCTTTGGCGGTTGGCATAAGCAGGGGACGGTTGATGCTATTCCGCCGCCGCCGGCACAGCCTCCGCTTCGGCGACGGGCGCCCGCTCCCGCGCGCCGCCCGACAGCCAGGCGTTCACCCGGTCCAGGTACAGATAGACCACCGGCGTCGTGAACAGCGTCAGCAACTGGGACACGATCAGCCCGCCGACCATCGCGAAGCCCAGCGGGCGACGCAGCTCGGACCCGGTGCCGGTGCCGATCATCAGCGGCACGCCGCCCAGCAGGGCGCACATCGTCGTCATCAGGATCGGCCGGAAGCGCAGCTTGCACGCCTCGAAGATCGCCTCCGCCGGCGGCTTGCCCTCGTTGCGCTCCAGGTGCAGCGCAACGTCCACCATCATGATGCCGTTCTTCTTCACGATGCCGATCAGCAGCAGGATGCCGATCAGCGCGATCACGCTGAGGTCGTAGCCGAACAGCATCAGGATCAGCAGCGCCCCCACCCCGGCGGACGGCAGGGTGGAGAGGATCGTCAGCGGATGGATGAAGCTCTCATAAAGCACCCCCAGCACGATATAGACCGCCACCAGCGCCGCGGCGATCAGGTAGGGCTGGCTCGACAGGCTGCTCTGGAACGCCTGCGCCGTTCCCTGGAAGCCGCCGCTGAGCGTCGGCGGCACGCCCATCTGCGCCTCCGCGTCCTCGATGGCCTTCGTCGCCTCCCCCAGCGACGCGCCCGGCGCCAGGTTGAAGGACAGCGTCACGGCCGGGAACTGGCTCTGGTGGCTGATGTTCAGCGAGTTGGTGTGGGACGTGTCCTGCCGGGTCAGCAGGGACAGCGGGACCTGCCCGCCGGTGATGGGGGACGGCAGGCGAAGCTGCTCCAGCAGCGCCGGGTCGCCCTGCAAAGCCGGCAGCGCCTCCAGGATCACATGGTAGCTGTTAAGCTGGGTGAAGTACTGCGCCACCTGGCGCTGGCCGATGGCGTCGTAGATCGTGGCGTCAATCAGCGCGGGCTGGATGCCGAAGCGGGCGGCCTGGTCCCGGTCAATGGCGAGCGTCGCAGCGGGTGCGCTGGTCTGCTGGTCGGACGTGACGTCCGTGAGCTGCTTGAGGCCGCGCATCTCGTCCAGGATGCGCGGCGCCCAGGTCTGCAGGTCCGCAAGTTCCGGGCTGGTCAGGGTATATTGATACTGCGTGCGGGACAGGCGCCCGCCGACGCGGATGTCCTGCAGGGATTGCAGGAACAGCGTCACCCCCGGCACCTGCGCCGTCTTCGGCCGCAGCCGGGCGATGATGCTGTCCGCCGTCACCGTCCGTCCCTCGTCTTGCGGGCGCAGGTTGATGTAGAAGTTGCCCTGGTTGAGCGTCGTCGCGCCGACGTTGAACGCCAGGCTGCTCACGTCCGGGTCGTCCTTGATGATCTCGCCCAGCGCCGCCATGCGCCCGGCCATCACCGCGGACGAGGAGTCCTGCGGCCCGATGGCCTGGCCGAACAGGAAGCCGGTGTCCTGCTGCGGGAAGAAGCCCTTGGGGATGATAACGAACAGGAACACGGTGAGCGCCAGCGTGGCGAAGAACGACAGCAGCGTGAGCAGGCGGTGCCGCAGCACCAGTTGCAGCCCCGCGGCGTAGCGCTCCAGCAGCCAGTCGAACCCGCGCTCCGATAGCTGATACAGCTTGCCGTGCCGGTCATGCGTCGTGTCGCCCAGGAAGCGGGAGCACAGCATGGGCGTCAGCGTCAGCGACACCACGACCGAGAGCGCGATGGTGATGCTGACCGTCATCGCGAACTCGCGCAGCAGCCGCCCGACGATGCCGCCCATCAGCAGCAGCGGGATGAACACCGCGACCAGCGACACCGAGATGGCGATGACGGTGAAGCCGATCTCCCCGGCGCCCTTCAGCGCGGCCTCGCGGACCGGCATCCCCTCCTCGACGTAGCGGTAGATGTTCTCCAGCACGACGATGGCGTCGTCCACCACGAAGCCGACCGCGACCGTCAGCGCCATCAGGCTCAGGTTGTCCAGGCTGAACCCGGCCGCGTACATCACCGCTGCCGTGCCGGCCAGCGCGAGCGGCACCGTCAAGCTGGGAATCACGGTCGCGGCCAGGTTGCGGAGGAACGCGAAGATGACCATCACCACCAGTGCGATGGTCAGCATCAGGGTGAACTGCACGTCGTTGACCGAGGCGCGTATGGTCTGGGTGCGGTCGGTGAGGACGGTGATCTCCACCGACGGCGGGATGGCCGCCTGCAGCCGCGGCAGCGCCGCCTTCACGCGCTCGACCGTCTCGATCACGTTGGCGCCGGGCAGCTTGCTGACGGCCAGCACGATGGCGCGTGGCGCGGGGCCTTTGGCCGTGCGGGCGTCGGCGTAGGCCCAGGCGGCGAGCTTGGTGTTCTCCGGCCCGTCTACCGCCTGGCCGATGTCGCGGATGCGGATCGGGGCGCCGCCGCGATAGGCGACGATCACGTCGTTCCAGGGCGCGGCGGCCAGTATCTGGTCGTTGTCATAGACGGTGAAGCTCTGGCTCTGGCCGTCGAAGGTGCCCTTGGGCGCGTTGGCGGTGGCGGCGGCGATGACGGCGCGCACGTCCTCCAGCCCAAGGCCCAGGCTGGACAGGCGGGCCGGGTCTATCTGCACCCGGACGGCGGGCTTCTGCGTGCCGGACAACTGCACCAGGCCGACGCCGGAGATTTGCGATAGCTGCTGCGCCAGGATGTTGTCGGCGTAGTCGTTCACCTGCGTCAGCGGCAGGGTAGCGGAGGTGAGCGACAGCACCAGGATCGGCGCGTCGGCCGGGTTGACCTTGCGGTAGCTCGGCGGACTCGGGAGGTTGGTCGGCAACTGGCCGCTGGCGGCGTTGATGGCGGCCTGCACGTCGGTCGCGGCAGCGTCTATGTTGCGGGACAGGCCGAATTGCAGGGTGATCTGCGCGCTGCCCAGCGCGCTGGTGCTGGTCATCTGGTCCAGCCCGGGGATCAGGGAGAACTGCCGCTCCAGCGGGGTGGCGACGTTGCTGGCCATCGTCTCCGGGCTGGCGCCGGGCAGGGTCGCCGAAACCTGGATGGTCGGGAAGTCCACCTGCGGCAGGGGCGCCACCGGCAGCAAAGGATAGGCGACGATGCCGAGCAGCAGCATTGCGATGGCCAGCAGCGCCGTCGCCACGGGGCGGCAGATGAACCCGGCGGAGGGGTTCACTTTGCGGTCCCGTTGTTCACGTCGCCGCCCGCCGTGTCACCGCCCTTCACCTGCCCGCTCTTGATCTCATCGGCCTTCGCTTCCTTCACCGCGCTGCCCGGCTTCACCTTGAACTGCCCGGCGGTGATGACGGTGTCGCCGGGCTTCACCCCGCGGTCGAACAGCGCCATGCCGTCCCGCGTCAGCGCGACATCCACCGGCTGCACCGCCGCCTTGCCGTCCGGACCCACGGTGAACACGAAGGTGCCGTCCTGCCCGCGCTGCACCGCCGCGGCCGGCGCCGTTATGCCATCCTGGCGCACCGACACGATCAGCCGGGCGGTGATGAACTGGCCCGGCCACAGCGCATGGTCCGCGTTCGGGAACGACGCCTTCAGGTCCACGGTGCCGGTCTGCGGGTTCACCTGGTTGTTCACCAAGTCGAGCTGCCCGGTCGCCAGCGGCTTGCCGGGGTCCCGCCCGAACGCCTGCACCTGCAACGGCTTGCCGGACGCCGCCATCGCCTCCTGCACCTTGCCTAGCGCGTCCTGCGGCAGGGTGAACAGCGCCGAGATCGGCTGTAATTGCGTGATCACCACCAGCCCGCCAGGGTCGGCGGCATGGACGATGTTGCCCTGGTCCACCAGCCTGATGCCGGTCCGCCCGCTGATGGGCGCGGTGATCCGGGTATAGTTCAATTGCACCCCAGCATAAGCGATGGCGGCCTGGTCGGCCTGCACCAGCGCCGCGCCGCCCTGCACCGTCGCCTCCTGAGTTTCGAGCTGCTGGCGCGAGGCGTCGCCCTTGCCGGCGAGCTGGGCGTAGCGGGCCTGGTTGGCCTGCGCGTCCCGCAGCGTGGCGCTGTCCTGGGCGAACTTGGCCTGCGCCTGGGCAAGCTGCGCCTCGAACGGATGCGGGTCGATCTCGGCCAGCAGGTCGCCCTGCCGCACGTCTTGGCCTTCCCGATAAGCGACCCGGACCAGTTGCCCGTCCACGCGGGCGCGTATCGTGACGGTGTTGTAGGCTTGAACGGCGCCCAGCCCGGTCAGCCAGATCGGCACCGGCTGGGACGCGACCTTGGCCAGGGTGACGGGCACCGGCGGCGGCGGGCCTGCGGCCTGGACCGGCGCGTGGAACGGCCACCAGTGCCGCCAGCGCGCCACCCCGCCGGCTGCGGCGCCCAGCAGCAGCACCGACAGGACGATCCGCCCGGCACGGCGCCGCCGCGGCGCCTTCGCGGCAGAGTGCGGGGCGGGCGCCAACGCCAGCCGTTCATGCGCGGGCATCACGTCCATTGCAGGTCGTCCACGTTGCAGCCTCGCAAGTTACATTCCCTTCAGATGGTCCGGGCAATGCATTAGATACGGGGCAAGCTCTGCTTGGCACCGGGCAAATCGGCGTGAATGGCTGGAATACCCCCCTATGGCGAAGCCTGCCCGGCGTGGCGGTCCCGGCATGACCGGCACTTGGGCACGCGACAAACCCGCGCGGCCATTGTAGATGCCCCTTCAATGAGCGCGAACGGCCCGGGACGACGAAGCTACCACCACGGCAACCTGCGGGAGGCGCTGGTGCAGGCTGCGCTCGACATGATCGGGCAGCGCGGCCTGGCCGGGCTGGCCATCGCCGAGATCGCTCGCGTGCTGGGCGTCAGCCCCGCGGCGCCCTACCGCCACTTCCGCGACCGCAACGCCTTGATTGCCGAGGTGGCGCGGCGCGGGTTCGAGCGGCTGACGGTGGACCTGGAGGCAGCATGGGCCGGCGGCCGTCCCGATCCCGTCACCGCCATCGAGCGCTGCGGCCGGGCGCACCTCGCCTTCGCAAAGGGCGACCCGGCCGCCTACACCGCCATGTTCGACCCGGGCACGGACCCCGGCACGGGCGGCATGGACCCGGCGGTGCAGGAGGCGTCCGACGCCGCGTTCGCCGTGCTGCGCCGTGCGGCCGACGCGGCGTGCGCCAAGGCCCGCCAGGCTCCAACGCAACGGGGCCGTGCCGTGCCGGCGCAGATGGTGGCGCTGCACGTATGGTCGCTGACCCACGGCATCGCCTCCCTGTTCGTAACGCCGGGCACCGCGGCGGGCCGATTGCCGATGCCGCCGGAGGACTTGCTGGAAGCAGGGCTGCTGATCTACCTCAACTCGCTGGGGCTTGCAGCCACCCCGTAGCCGCGGCCTGGGCCGGCGCGAATCTATTTGCATGCCCATGCATCAAGGGGACTGGAAATCCTGCGAGCGAAGTGTAAGTATCCCTCACATACACAGGAGGCGCCTTATGTTGTCGCGTATGGACGAGTTTGGACGGCCGGCCTGGGCGCTGGCGACCTTGGCCGCGTTTTGGCTGTTCTGGCCGCTGGGCATGGCGACGCTCGCCTATCTGGCGTGGACCGGACGCTTGAAGACCTTGGCGATGCCCCGCTCCGGCGGCTTCGGGCAGTGGTTCAACCTTCGCGCCGACGCGCAGCCCATGGGCGGCGCCAGCGGCAACAAGGCGTTCGACGACTACCGCGCCGAGACCTTGCGCCGGCTGGAGGAGGAGCAGCGGGAGTTCAAGGACTACCTGGAGCGGCTGCGCCGCGCCCGTGACAAGGCGGAGTTCGACGGCTTTATGGCCGACCGCCGCCGCCCGGACGCCCCGCGCGACACGGACCGCACCGAGCAGACCTGACAGCTATGGGGAGGGCCATGCCCTCCCCGTCTTTTTATTCCCGGGGGAGGGCCACGCCCTCCCTGTCTTGTCTTTTGAAGAGGGACGCCCTCACCGTCCTGTTGCCGCTCAGGCCGCGCGCTGGGATTTTTTGAACGCGGGCTTCATCGGCTGACGGAACCAGGGCGCACGGTTGGGATCGCCGTCGCCCTGCGCCGCCGCCCTCTTTTCCCGAATCGCCCTGAGCCGGGGCCGCCCGTCCGTGTTCGCCTCGATCATCCGCCCCAGCCACAGCAGGGCGGCCGGCATCACGACCAGCAGGAACACGGCGCACGTCAGGACCAGCAGCATCGTCTTCTCCAATCTCGTTAGGTGGTCGCAGGCTGCTCACGTATGAAGCATGGCCTGTTTGCAAAGATGGCGCACCGACCGATCCGGTGCCGCCCAACCCGCCAGCCTATTCCGCGGCCTCCACCAGCTCGGCCTCCGCCAGGCCCGGCAGCAACGGCAGCAGGCGCGGCAGGTCGTGTTCGGCGATGCAGCAGAGGTATTGCCCACCCGGCGGCGCGCTGTCCCGCGGCGGCATCGGCAACCCATCGGGGCCGAGCGGCAGCGCCGTCATGCCAAGGTCGGCATACACCCGCAGCAGCCCCGTCCCTGCCCGCCACACGGCCGGCCTCAGCCCTTCCTGCACCGCCAGGTCGCGTAGGTTCCATACGGCGGAGGAGCGGTCATAGACGGACCCCGCCGGGTCCCCAAGGCCGAGCAGCACCCCGCCGACCCGGCGGAACGGGATGCCGGCACGCCCGGCCTCCCCCATCACCACCCCGTCCGCAAAGGCTGGCGGCAGCGCGCCCAGGGCGGCGTAGCGCGCGCGCCCCTCCCCCGCCCAGGCCAGCCAGCGGACGTGGCTGGGCCGTATCAGCCGCCACAGCGCCAATAGGGCCAGGCCGACCGCCAGGGCGATGGACAGGCGCAGGCTGTTGGGCAGGTCGCGGGACAGGATGACTTCCAGCCAACTGTTCTCGGACAGGCCGCGCAGCTTCGGCTCGAACGCCGCGAGCGCCACGATGCACAGCACCAGCGCCAGCAGCGGCACGACGGTGCCGACGCGCAACGGTCCGGACAGCAGCCGGGCGTGGCGGTAGTAGGCGTCCCGGAACGGCGCCACCAGCACGGTCGCCAGCACCAGAACGCCCGGTATCCACAGGTTGGTCCGCTGCGCCGCGGTGAAGCCCGCACCCAGCAGCAGCATGACGATGGTAGTGCCCCAGGCCAGCGTGACACGCTGCGACAGCCCGGCCGACAGCACGATCAGCGCCGCCCCGATCAAGGACGGCACGAACTGCCCGGTGTCCGCGGCGAGGTTGGCGAAGTCCGGGTCTATCCAGGAAAAGTCCGGCCGGTTGTCCAGCAGCCCCACCCCCAGCAGCAGCGCCCCGCACAGCGCGACCGCGCCGGTCGAGGCGCCGATGGCCAGGCCCGGGTCGCTCCAGCGCGGCATCGCCTGGGCGGTGCCGGGCCTCTGCGCGCCCGGCCGCGGTGCGGCCCTTTTCACCAGGGCGCCGCCACGCAGAAAGATTTCGTTGCCGGCGAACAGGCTGCCGGCGAGGAACAGCGGGATGATGTAGTAGTACAGGCGGAACACGACGATGGCGCCGAGGATCGTGGGCGGCTGCAAGTAAGGCTCCAGCCCCAGCAGCATGGCGGTGTCGAATACGCCGAGGCCGCCGGGCAGGTTGGCGGCCAGCCCCGCGGTGTAGGAGGCGACATACACGCCCAGGAAGCGGATGTAGGTCAGCCCCGGCACCTCCGGCAGCAACTGGTAGAAGATCGCGGCCGTCACCGCCACGTCCACCGTCGCCAGCGCCACCTGCACGATGGCCATGCGCCAGTCCGGCAGCGTCACCTGGGTGCCGAACAGCTTGATCGTGCCGACGAAGCGGGACAGGCTGACATAGGCCGCCACCACCAGCCACAGGGCGGCGCCGACGGCGTACATGCCCCAGCGCGGCACGATGGCGCCGAAGAACGGGACGGCGTCCGGCTCCGAGAACAGGATGATGCCGCCCAGCACCATGCCGCCCAGCCCGAAGGTCAGGCTGCAGAACGCCACGACCTTGGCGATCTCCAGCGGCGTCAGGCCCCAATGGGAATACAGGCGGTAGCGCACGGCGGCGCCCGACACAGCGGCGAACCCCAGGTTGTGCGACAGCGCATAGGCGCAGAACGACGCGAACGACACCCGGCCATAGCTGACCTTGTGCCCGGCGTAGATGGTGCCCAGCCGGTCGTAGAACGTCAGCACGCTATAGGACAGGACGGTCCAGACGAAGGAGATCAGCAGCGCCTTCGGCGGTATGGCGTCCAGCGCCGTCTTGATATCGGCGACCTTGAGGTGCCGGAACTCCTTCCAGATGACATAGACGGCACCGGCCAGCAGAACCAGGCCGAGCACCGCCGGAAGCTGCCGGGCGGCCTTCTTGAGCAGGTCCATGCTTCAGGCCGCGTCCGGAACGGCGCCCGGGGTCGCAGCCGTCGCCGCCAGCCGCGCCCGGATCAGCGCCACCGTCTCCGCCACGCCATACAGCGCGACGAAGCCGCCGAACCGCGGCCCCTCCGCCTGGCCCAGCAGCACCTGGTACAGGCAGCCGAACCACGCCTTCAGGTCCGGCAGCGGATGCCGCTTGCCGACTTCATAAACCACGTCCTGGATCGCCTCCGGCGCCGTGCCCGGCGGCAGCGCCTCCAATTCGCGGGCCAGATCATCCAGCGCGGCGCGTTCGGCCTCGGTGGGCGCGCGATACTGCTTCGCCGGGCGCACGAAGTCCCGGTAATAAGCAATGGCGTGCTCCACCAGGCCGTCGAAGAACGGGCTGGCGCCGGGCGCCGCGTCCGGGCTGTAGCGGCGCAAGAAGCCCCACAGCATGTCCGGCGTGCCGGCGTTCACAACGCTGGCGAGGTTCAGCAGCATCCCAAACGTCACCGGGCTGGCGGCGCCCGCGTTGCCGCCGGCCTGAATGTGCCAGGCGGGGTTGGCCCGGCGCGTGGCCTCGTCCTGTGACGGCAGCTTGGCGGCGTTGGCCAGGTAGTCGTCCACGGCGCGGGGGATCACGTCGAAGAACAGGCGCTTGGCGCGGCCGGGCTGGTGATACATGAAGCCTGCCAGGCTCTCGGGCGGGGCGTATTTCAGCCACTCCTCGACGGACAGGCCGTTGCCCTTGCTCTTGCTGATCTTCTGCGCGTGCTCGTCCAGGAACAGCTCGTAGGTCAGGCTGACAGGCGGCGGGCTGCCCAGGATGGTGCAGACGCGGGCGGACAGCTTGACGCTGTCAATCAGGTCCTTGCCGGACATCTCGTAGTCCACGCCCAGGGCGAACCAGCGCATCGCCCAGTCCGCCTTCCATTGCAGCTTGCAGGCGCCGCCGGTGACGGGGGTGATGAAGCGCTCGCCGCCTTCCGGGTCCTGCCAGGACACGGTGCCGGCCCGGGCATCCACCTCGTCTATGCGTACCTGCATGACCCGGCCGGTGCGGGGATGCAGGGGCAGGAACGGCGAGTAGGTCGCCTGGCGCTCCCGGCCCAGGGTGGGCAGGATGGTGGCGACGATCTCCGCATGGCGCTCCGCCACACGCAGCAGGGCGGCGTCGAAGCGTCCCGACGCATAGTATTCGGTGCTGGACGCGAACTCGTAATCGAAGCCGAAGCCGTCCAGGAAGGCGCGCAGCCGGGCGTTGTTGTGGGCGCCGAAGCTCGGATGGGTGCCGAATGGGTCGGGCACCCGGGTCAGTGGCTGCCCGATATAGGCGGCCAGCATGTCCCGGTTCGGCACGTTGTCCGGCACCTTGCGGAGGCCGTCCGTGTCGTCGCTGAAGGCCAGCAGGCGGGATGGCTGGCCGGTCAGCGCGGTGTAGGCGTTGCGGACCCAGGTGGTGCGCGCGACCTCCCCGAAGGTGCCGATGTGCGGCAGGCCGCTCGGGCCGTATCCCGTCTCGAACAGCGCCACCTCTTTGCCGCTGGCCTGCACGCGGGCGGCGACCTTGGCCGCCTCCTCGAACGGCCATGCCTTCGGGATCGGGTCGGAGGGGTCGCGCGGGGTGTCGTACATGGGTGCAAGCTAGAAATGGGGGGAGGCCGGGTCAATCGCGGGCATACGTATCATAAAGGAAATCGACACGGGCCTTCTGCTTTCTCCGCGTCAGGGAGGGGGAGGCGGCTGTTGCCCGGCCTTGCGGACCACCAAGGTCGTCCATGGCCCCTCGTGCAGCGCCCGCTCCAGCCGCAGGCCCTGCCGCCGGTGCGCGGCCAGCACCATGCGCGCCTGCGTCGCCAGCAGGCCCGCGAGGATCGCCGTCCCGCCCGGCGCCAGGGCCGCCGCGAGGTCCCGCGCCATGCGGCACAGCGGACGCGCGAGGATGTTGGCGAACACCAGGTCATAGGGCCGCCCGGCCTGCACGGCGCGGGCCTGCCAGCCGTCCGCCAGCGCCGGGCGCACCAGGCGGCCCACGCCGTTCATCGCCGCGTTCTGCCCGGCGACGCGGACCGACCACGGCTCGATGTCCGTCGCCAGCACCGGCCGGCGCAGCAGCATCGCCGCCGCCATCGCCAGGATGCCGGAGCCGGTGCCGAGGTCCAGGATACGTTGCGGGCGCCGCCGGGCCACGATCTCCAGGGCGCGCAGGCAGCCGCGGGTGGAGCCATGCTCGCCCGATCCGAACGCCAGCCCGGCGTCCAGCGTCAGCACCAGCCGGCCCGGCGTGCGCCCGCCCTCCTGATGGGTGCCGCGCACGGCGAAGCGGCGGCCGACCGGCTGTTCCGGGAAGGCGTCGTAGGTGCGGGCCAGCCAGCCATCGGCCTCGGTCGGGGCGCGGCCCAGCGGCGCCGCGATGCCGGTCAGCAACGCGGCAAGGGCCAGCGCGCCCTGCAAGGCGTCGTCGCCAGCCCCCACATCGCGCACGCCCTCCACGCGCCAGATGCGGGCGTCCTCGTCGGCCAGGAAGAAGCCCACAGTCTCGCAGACCGTGCCGAGCGCGGCCTCATACGCCTCGACCGCCGAATCCGGCACCTCGACCGATACGGTCTCCAGCGGCCCGGCCCGGCGCCTCATGCGGGAGGCCGTCCGCGCCGGGCGGTCCGCGCTGTTCCAGCACGGTCATTGCGAGCCGCTTCCGGCGCGGCAATCGAGGGTGTCCAGCACCGCCCCTGCGGCCCTGAACTGCCGCGGCGCTGCGCGCCTCGCAATGACGGGGGCGGGGGCAGGGGCGGGGGACGGACCCTCACTCCGCCGGAGCCTTCTCCACGTAGCTGTCCATCAGGTGCTTCTGCCCGGCGTGCTCGAACTCGATGGTCAGCTTGTGGTCGTCCACAGCCAGCACCACGCCGGAGCCGAACTTCTGGTGGAACACCCGCGTGCCCACGGCGAACAGCTCCTCCCGCGCCGGCCGGGCCGGCTGCTCCCACGCCGCGATGGCCTGGGGCCGCCGTGCCGCCAGCGGGCCGTTGGTGAACACGCTGGGGGCCGACATCATCCGCGTCTCCCGCTGCATGGCGGCGCTGCCGGCGCGGACCACCTGCGCCTCCGGCAGCTCGTCCACGAAGCGGCTGGGGATGCTGCTCTGCCAGTTGGCATACAGGCGGCGGTTGGCGGCGTGGCTCACGACGGCCAGCTTGCGGGCACGGGTCAGGCCGACATAGGCCAAGCGCCGCTCCTCCTCCAGGCCCTTCTGCCCGCCCTCGTCCAGGGTGCGCTGGCTGGGGAACAGCCCCTCCTCCCAGCCCGGCAGGAACACGGTGTCGAACTCCAGCCCCTTCGCGGCATGGAGCGTCATCATGCTGGCGCGGTCGCCCTCGGCGTTCTGCTCGTTCTCCATCACCAGCGAAACGTGATCCAGGAAGCCGGCCAAGGTTTCGAAGTCGGCCAGCGCCCGCACCAGCTCCTTCAGGTTCTCCAGCCGGCCTGGCGCGTCCGGCGACTTGTCGGCCTTCCACATGTCGGTGTAGCCGCTCTCGTCCAGCATGGTCGCCAGGGTCAGCACGTGCCCGTCCCGCGGCAGCGCCTCGCGCCAGCGGGCGAAGGACTGGAACATCTCCCGCAGCCCACTGCCGACGCGGCCCTTGAGCGCGCCGGACACCGCCAGCCGCTCCGCCGCCAGGGTCAGCGGTATCTGCTGCTCGCGCGCCGCGACGTGCATGGAGCGCAGCGCGACCTCGCCGACGCCGCGCCGGGGCACGTTGACCACGCGCTCGAACGCCAGGTCGTCGGCGGGCTGGTGCAGGATGCGCATGTAGGCGATGGCGTCGCGTATCTCGGCGCGCTCGTAGAAGCGCAGGCCGCCGATCACGCGGTAGGGGATGCCGAGCGTGATCATCCGCTCCTCGAAGGCGCGGGTCTGGGCGCTGGTGCGTACCAGGATGGCGCATTCCGCCAGCTTGTGCCCGTCCCGGCGCAGCGCCTCGATCCGGTCGCCGACCATGCGGGCCTCCTCGTCCGAGTCCCAAAGGCTCACGACGTTGACCTGCTCGCCATGCGCGTCGTTGCGGCCGGAGCGCAGGGTCTTGCCGATCCGCCCCTCGTTGTTGGCGATCAGCCCGGCGGCGGCGGCGAGGATGGGGTCGGTGGAGCGGTAGTTGCGCTCCAGCTTGACGATCCTGGCGCCGGGGAAGTCCTTTTCGAAGCGTAGGATGTTCTCTACTTCGGCGCCGCGCCATGAGTAGATCGAGTTGTGGGTGACGATGCCGTTGGCGACGAAGTTGTGGACGCCCGCCACATTGAGGTCATGGACGGTAGTCTCCTCGTTCACCGTTTCCATGGCTACTACGGCGTGGTGCTGCCCGTCGGCGCCAGCCATCACCATGCCAGGCCGGATCTGGGATGCAGGCCGCAACGTCAGTGCTCGGCCTCGGCCCAGCAGGTTCGCCGCTTGATGAACCTCAAGCGGCATGCGCTGCTCCAACTTCTTGCGGACCGCATAGGCATCCGCCAAGTCGCTGATGCTTGCGTCGTATCGCCAGCCAGGGAAGCGCATGTGTACGTCTGCGTCCAAGCTGAAACAGCCTATGCTCACGTCTAAGCCGGCGGCGCGTAAGCACTCCAATGTTTCGGCATCCTCCCCACTCATATACAGCCTGTGACTCGGCACTTTGCCGTTTCGGTTTGCAAACAGAGCTATGTCGAGGCGCGACTTTCCCAGCGCCCCTGGACTCACATAATGGGGTTGACTCAAGTCCAGGCTACATTCAGCCATCAGCCGAGCCACGCCGCTGCCCTCGCATGTGCCGCCACGATTGGCCGTATCACGGCCATCCGGAGCGATAGGAGGATACGGGCTGTATCCTGTCTTTTTCGCATTTACATAAGCGGCCGGCGGCAACGGTGTCACGCCATAGCGTTGACTGATCAGGAGTTCGTGCTTCAGCGCATCCGCTTCAGCTTTGAAGCCGCCGATGAGCCAAACAGCGTCGGCCCACCCGTTATAGAACCACAAGTTGAACCCAGCCCGCACCCTTCCCGTATTGACTAGGGTGGGTTCTTCTTCCGAATAGATTTGCGACGTACCGATGCGATACTCATCACCACTGCGCTGCAAGAACGTGTAATAATATGCTGGCTTCTCGCCCAGCAGCGCATCCGCGAAGTGAACGTGTTCGGGAGTGCTGACCAACTCGCGCCCGTCCGCCAGACGCAACCGGACCAACGGACGGTTGCTGCGCCGGGCAAAGGTGTCCGTCACGCGCGCCGGGCGGAACTCGCCGCTGCCATAGCAGGCCAGCACGTCATCGCCCCGCTGGACCGCCTCGATAGGGCGCCGGCTGCCGTCCGCCATCGTGACCGGCGTGCCGGCGGCCAGGCACTGGTCGTCGTCACCGACGCAGCAGATGTTCTTGTGCCCCTGCGCCAGCAAACGCAGCCACAAGTATTGCACAAGGTTCGTGTCCTGGTACTCGTCCACCAGGATGTAGCGGAACCGCCGGTGGTAGTCGGCCAGGATGTCCGGCTGCGTCCGCAGGATTTCCGTCATGTGCAGCAGCAGGTCGCCGAAGTCGGCGGTGTTGAGCTGCTTCAGCCGGGTCTGGTAGGCGGCATACAGGTTGCGCGACTGGCCCCCGGCAAAGTCGCCCTCCTCCGCCGCCGTCACCCGGTCCGGCGTCAGGCCGCGGTCCTTCCAGCGCTGGATCATGCCCATCAGCGCCTGCGGCGCCCAGCGCTTGGGGTCTATGTGCGCGGCCTCCATCACCTGCTTGAGCAGGCGGAGCTGGTCGTCGCTGTCCAGGATGGTGAAGCCGGACGTGAGGCCCACCAGCTCCGCATGACGGCGCAGCATCCGGGCGCACAGGGCATGGAAGGTGCCGAGCCACAGGCCCTCCGCCGGGCGGTTCAGCAGGTGGCCGACGCGCTCGCGCATCTCCTTGGCGGCCTTGTTGGTGAACGTCACCGCCAGTACCTGGCCCGGCGCCGCCTTGCCCTGCAGCAGGATATGGGCAAAGCGCGTCGTCAGCACCCGGGTCTTGCCGGTGCCGGCGCCGGCCAGCACCAGCACGGGGCCGTCCACGGCCTCCACGGCTTCGCGCTGCTCGGGGTTCAAGCGGGCGAGGTAATCCGTCATGATGCGGGGATGCAGTGCATAACGGCGATATAGAACAGGTGCCGAACGCGGCCAACCCGGCTGGACGATCCTCGTCCAGCCCAAACGGGCAGGCTGCGTCCGTTTCTGCCGAACCGTCCCTGCCCAGCCCAGATGGGCGGCTTCCGCCCGTCCCGGATGGACGGCCTTCGTCCAGTCCGAGTGAACAGCCTGCATCCGTTCTGGACGGCCAGCCCGATGCCAACGGTTCGTCAGTCCGGCCGTCAAGCGTCCGTCATCGCGAGGAGCGCGGCGACGCAGCGAGCCAGGGGCCGCCAGCACCGCCCTCAAGGCTCCCGGATCGCCACCCCGCATGCGCGGCTTGCGATGACGGACAGGCTGATGACGGACAGGCTGCGGCTGGAACAGGAGGGCACGCATCCAACCTCGCTTCCCTCCCCGTGCGCCTGCTGGCGCTATCGGCGCGGCGGGGATCGGTGCTGCTGGCGGTGGGCATCTTCGGCGGCGTGCTGTCGCCGGGGCTGGCGGCGGCGTTCAAGGGCTTCATCACGCCCAACGTGCTGCTGATGATGACCCTGGTGCTGCTGCGGGTGGACCCGGCCGGCACGCTGGCGCACCTGCGGCGGCCCGCTCGCGTGGGCGCCATCGTCGCCTTCCTGCTGCTGGCCTGCCCGGTGCTGACATGGGCCGTGGTGGCGCCGCTGCATCCCGATCCCGGCATCACCGCGGGGCTGGTCATCTTCGCGACGGGCTGCGCCGCCACGTCGTCCCCGGCGTTCGCCCGCATGGTCGGGCTGGACCCGGAGCTGAGCCTGGCCGTGACGCTCGCCACCACGTTCCTGGTGCCGCTCACGGCGCCGCCGATGGCGCTGCTGCTGCTAGGGGTGGACCTGTCCATCGGCACCGGCGCGTTCATGGGGCGGCTGGGGATGGTGGTCGGGCTGCCGATGCTGCTGTCCCTGGCGCTGCGCCGGCTGCTCGGCCCGGCGCGGCTGCTGCGCTGGGCGGACGCGGTGGACGGGCTGCTGGTGTGGCTGGTGGTGTTCTACGGGTTCGCCGTCATGGACGGGCTGGGCGCGCGGATGGCTGCGGACCCGGCCTGGGTCTTGCAGGCCGTCATCGCGGCGTTCGCGGTGGATTACGGGCTGAACCTGGTGACGGCGGGCGCATTCGCCGGGTTCGGCAGGCGGACGGCGGCGACGGCGGGGCTGATGAGCGGCAACCGCAACATGGCGCTGTATCTCGCGGTGCTGCCGGCGGCGGCCGACCCGCGGATCGCGCTGTTCTTCGGCATCTGCCAGTTTCCGCTGTTCCTCAGCCCGTTCCTGCTGCGGCCGTTCTACCGGCGGCTGGTGCCGGCGGGGCGATAAGGCCGGGACAGGCACGACCTTTGGAAGCAGAGCCTGAGCGGCGCATCGCCGCGAAGAGCGTGGGGCGGAAAAGCAGAACGCCTTCCGCCGCGGCGCCGGCCCATGGCGGAAGGCGCTGCGCTTTTCCGCCCTACAATGGACTGATGCCAATGGCCCTCTGCTCTGACCGTTTTCACCAGCTTGGCCAAGGGTGCGCCATGACGATAGGAACGGTCAGAGCAAGGGGCGGTTGGCATGATGCCGCCCAGGCAGGCTGGCCTGGGCGGCCAGGCCGCGTCAGGCCGCGGCGGCAACTGGATTCTTCGCCCGCACGCCCAGCAGGTGGGCGATGGCAAACGTCAGGTCCGGGCGGTTCAGGGTGTAGAAGTGGAACTCGTCCACCCCGTTGGCCTGCAACAGCCGCACCTGCTCCGCTGCCAGGATAGCGGCGATCATGCGGCGCGTCTCGGCATCGTTCTCGGTGCCCTCGAACATCGTGCCCAGCCACTCCGGCATGCTGGCGCCGCACATGGCGCTGAACTTGGCGGCCTGGGCGTAATTGGACACCGGCATGATGCCCGGCACGATCGGCGCCGTGATCCCCGCCGCCAGCGCCCGGTCCAGGAAGCGCAGGAACACCGTGCCGTCGAAGAAGTATTGCGTGATCGCCCGGGTCGCGCCCGCGTCCAGCTTGCGCTTGAGGTTGTCGAGATCGTGGTCCGCGCTGACCGCCGTGGGATGCACCTCCGGATAGGCCGCGACCGACACCTCGAAGTCCGCAACCCGCTTCAGCCCGGCCACGAGGTCGTTGGCATAGGCATAGCCATCCGGGTGAGGCTGATACTCCTGACCTGGCGGCGCGTCGCCGCGCAACGCCACAATATGCCGCACGCCGGCGTCCCAGTATTGCCGCGCCACGTCGTCCACCTCCCCGCGCGACGCGCCGACGCAGGTCAGGTGCGCCGCGGGGTGCAGGCTGGTCTCACGCACCAGGCGCGTGACGGTCGAGTGCGTGCGGGCCTGCGTCGTGCCGCCAGCGCCGTAGGTGACGGACACGAAGCGCGGCTCCAGCGACTCCAGCCGGCGCACGCAGGTCCAAAGCTGCGCCTCCAGCGCATCGTTCTTGGGCGGGAAGAACTCGAACGACAGCGCCGGGGCCGGCAGCGCCGGGGGACGCGCCGGCAGCGCCGCGAAGCGCGGGCCGGTCAGCCAACGCTCCAGCGTCGGGGCGTCGTCGGCCTGGGGGCGGCTCATCTCGTTCATTGGCGTGCTATCCGGGTTGTGATCGTGCAACTGGCGCGGCGTGTCGGTTAATATACGGTAAGATACGGGCAACGCCACCTGCAAGGTTGCGTTGTCAGCAAAATCCCGCTCGGCCCCGGCCGTGCTATGCTGCCGCTGCCGGGCCGCCTGCCGGCCCTTGGGGACCAGAGATGCGATCACCTGTCAAAAAGCCAATGGTTGCAGCGCTCCTGCTGGCCGCCCTGTCACTGTCCGCCTGCGCCAGCCGCCCTGCCGCCGGCGGGCCGGACGCCGTGGCGCAGATGGACCAGGTGAACGACCCGTTGGAGGGCACCAACCGCTTTCTCTACAAGGTCAACGATGGCCTCGACACCTACGTGCTGCGGCCCATCGCCGTCGGCTACCGGAACGTGGTGCCGGGCGCGGTGCGGCGGCCGATCCACAACGTGCTGACCAACATCAGCAGCCCCGTCGTGTTCGTGAACGACGTGCTGCAGACCAAGCCGCGCCGGGCCGGCGACACCATGATGCGGTTCCTCATCAACAGCACGGCCGGCGTCGCCGGCATCTTCGACGTGGCGACGGACTGGGGCTACCCGGCGCACGGCACCGACCTCGGCGTGACGCTGGCGCTGTGGGGCGTCGGCGACGGGCCGTTCCTGTTCCTGCCGGTGCTGGGGCCGAGCAACGTGCGCGACGCCTCGGGCTTCGCCGGCGATGTCGCGTTCGACCCGCTGACGCTTGCAACCTTCGGCGGCAGCACCGCAGTCAATGCGGCGCGCTTCGGCGTCGGCGCCGTGGACGCGCGGGAGCGGCTGATTGACCCGATTGACGACGTGAAGCGCACGGCGCTGGACCCCTACGCCACGTTCCGCAGCGTCTATCGCCAGAACCGGCAATCCACTATCGAAGCCGCCCGGAACGACCGCCGGGCCACCGTTCCGGCCTGGTTCAACCGTTAAAGAAAGCGCACGCCCACCATGCTGACACGACGCAACACCCTCCTGCTTGGCGCCGCCGCCATCTCCGCCTTCGCCGCGGGTCCGCGGGCTTGGGCGCAAGATGCCACTGGCTTCGTCATCAACCTGGGCAACCAGCTTGCCGCCATCGTCAACGGCAGCGGAGGATACGACGACAAGAAGCGCCGCCTGGCCCCGCTGATCGAGCAGGCGGTGGACGTGGACGGCATCGCCCAATTCTGCCTGGGCATCTACCGGCGCCGGGCCACGCCGCAGCAGCAGGCGGAGTTCGACCGGCTGTTCCATACGGTGCTGCTGAACAACATCGGCGGCAAGATCGGCCAGTTCCAGGGTGTGACGTTCCGGCCTACCACGACGTCCCAGCGCGAGGGGGATAGCGTCGTCGGCACCGTGATCCAGCGGCCGAACCAGCAGCCGAACAACGTGCAGTGGATTGTCAGCACCGCGTCGGGCCGGCCGAAGATCGTGGACGTGCAGGCGGAGGGCGTCAGTCTGCGCCTGACGCAGCGCAACGACTACAGCGCGTTCCTGTCGCGCAACGGCGGCAACGTGGACGCGCTGCTGGCCGCGATGCGGCAGCAGGTGGGGGCCTGACCGGGACGGGCCTAACGCCCGCTGCCCCAATTCCAGCGTTCGGACCAGGGCGGCAGGACTGACGGTGCTTGCCGCCTGCCCGGCCAGTCCGGTGCCGGCCTGACCACGCTTTCATAGACCGTCACCGGCTCGTCCCCGCGCAGGAAGGCGTCGCAGGTCTTCATGCCGATGGCGCCCAGCACGGTGCGGGAGGCGATGTTGCTGTCCTTGGCGACCGCGAACACCTGCGGCAGCCCGGTGCCATGCGCGAAGCGCAGGGCGGCGCCCGCGGCCTCCCGTGCATAGCCGTGGCCGCGGCAGGCCGGCGTAAAGGCGAAGCGCAGCGCCGGGCTACGGCCATCGGGGCGGTCGTGGATGCCGGTCAGGCCAAGCGCCGGGCCGCCGGCGATGGGGCGCGCGATCCACATGCCGACGCCGCGGGCCGCCCAGTACGAGGCATCCGCCGCTAGATCGTCCGCGACCTGGCCGGGGCTGCGTATGCCGCCCAGCATCTGCGCGTGGGTCGCGGGGTCGCCTTTCAGGCGCTGCAAGTCGGGCAGGTCGGCCCAGCCGACCGGCGACAGGTGCAGCCGGCCGGTGCGTATGTGCCAGGACGGGTTCATGGTGCTGTGCTGCCCTTCTCCCTCTCCCTCCGGGAGAGGGCCGGGGTGAGGGAGGCGGCCAGGGCTGTGCTTGACCGCCAGCAGAGCTGTCCCCGTGCTGGATGGGGCGGCGCTTGCCCCGTCCCTCACCCCGGCCCTCTCCCGAAGGGAGAGGGAGCAGGAAGCTATCGGGCCAGGGGGCGGTACTTGATGCGGTGCGGCTCGGTCGCGTCGTTGCCCAGGCGGCGGCGCTTATCCTCCTCATAAGCCTGGAAGTTGCCCTCGAACCATTCGACGTGGCTGTCGCCTTCGAACGCCAGGATATGCGTCGCCAGCCGGTCCAGGAACCAGCGGTCGTGGCTGATGACGACGACGCAGCCGGCGAACTCCGCCAATGCCTCCTCCAGCGCCCGCAGCGTATCTACGTCCAGGTCGTTAGTCGGCTCATCCAACAGGATGACGTTGCTCTCCGACTTCAGCATCTTGGCCAGGTGGACCCGGTTGCGCTCGCCGCCCGACAGGATGCCGACCTTCTTCTGCTGGTCCGATCCCTTGAAGTTGAACGCGCCGACATAGGCGCGCGACGGCACCGCCCGCTTGCCGAGGTAGATCACGTCGGTGCCGCCGCTGATCTCCTCCCAAACTGACTTGCCGGCATCCAGGCTGTCGCGGGACTGGTCCACGTAGCCGAGCTTCACCGTGTCCCCCACCCGCAGGTCGCCGGTGTCGGGATGCTCCTGGCCGGTTATCATGCGAAACAGCGTCGTCTTCCCCGCGCCGTTCGGGCCGATCACGCCGACGATGCCGCCGGGCGGCAGCTTGAAGTCCAGGTCGTCAATCAGTAGCCGGTTGCCATACGCCTTCCGCACCTTGTCCGCCTCGATCACCAGGCCGCCCAGGCGCGGACCCGGCGGGATGACGATCTCGGCCGTGCCGGTCGCCATCTCCTGCGACTTCGCCTGCATCTCCTCATATTTGGCGATGCGGGCGCGGCTCTTGGTCTGCCGGGCGCGGGGGCTGCTCTGTATCCACTCCTCCTCCGCGGCCAGCGCCCGCTGGCGGCTGCTCTCCTCCTTCTCCTCCTGCTGCAAGCGCTTGCGCTTCTGGGCCAGCCAGGACGAGTAGTTGCCCTCGAACGGGTAGCCGCGCCCGCGCTCGATCTCCAGGATCCAGTTGGTCACGTTGTCCAGGAAGTAGCGGTCATGGGTGATGATCATCACCGTCCCCGCGAAGTCGCGCAGCGTATGTTCCAGCCAGGCCACGCTTTCAGCATCAAGATGGTTGGTCGGCTCGTCCAGCAGCAGCAGGTCCGGCTTCTCCAGCAACAGCCGGCACAGCGCGACCCGGCGCCGCTCGCCGCCCGACAGCCGCGCCACGTTGGCCTCTGCGGGCGGGCAGCGCAGGGCGTCCAGCGCAATGTCTATGCGGCGGTCGAGGTCCCAGCCGTCCTCGGCGTCTATCTTCTCCTGCAGGTCCGACTGCTCGGCCAGCAGCGCCGTCATCTCGTCGTCGTCCATCGGCTCGGCGAAGCGCTCGCTGATGGCGTTGAACCGGGCCAGGGCGGCGTTCAGCGGGCCGAAGGCGAGCTGCACGTTCTCCGACACGCTCTTGCTGTCGTCGAGCTTCGGCTCCTGCTCCAGGTAGCCGATGCGCACGCCGTCGGCGGCCCAGGCTTCGCCGCCGTATTCCTTCTCAATGCCGGCCATGATTTTGAGCAGCGTGGACTTGCCAGCGCCGTTGACGCCCAGGATGCCGATCTTCACGCCGGGCAGGAAGGAGAGGGTGATGCCCTTGAACACCTCGCGCCCGCCGGGGAAGGCCTTGGTGACATCCTTCATCACATAGACGTACTGGTAGCTGGCCATGACGCAGGCTCCTGGTGGGCGACGGGTGGTTTAGGGGGGTGCGGGGCATGGGGCAATACGGTGCGCCCGGCAGGACTCGAACCCGCGACCAAGCCGTTATGAGCGGCCCGCTCTAACCAACTGAGCTACAGGCGCCCCGAGGGCATAGATGCCCCGCAGGCCCTGCGTTGGCAAGGCTTGCCTGCATGGCTATGGTCCGGCCGCGCTCGAACCCCGCCGCGGTTGAACCATCCGCTTGAACCCCGCCCGCTTGAACTACAAGGACCCAGCATGGACGTTTCCAAGATACCGACCGGCAAGGACGCCCCGCACGACATCAACGTGGTGATCGAGATACCGCAGGGGTCGCAGGTCAAGTACGAGGTGGACAAGGACAGCGGCGCGGTGTTCGTGGACCGCTTCCTGTTCACGCCGATGGCCTATCCCGCCGCCTATGGCTTCATCCCCGGCACGCTGGCCGACGACGGCGACCCGGCGGACGCCCTGGTTCTGGCCCCCGCCCCGATGGTGCCCGGCGCCGTCATACGCTGCCGCCCCATCGGCATGTTGCAGATGGAGGACGAGAGCGGCCAGGACGAGAAGATCATCTGCGTGCCGCACGACAAGATACACACGCAGTACACCGACGTTCATAAGATCGAGGACCTGCCGGCGATCACGCGGCAGGCCATCGAGCACTTCTTCACCCGCTACAAGGACCTGGAGCCGGGGAAGTGGGTGAAGGTGACGGGATGGGCGGACAAGGCGGCGGCGGAAGAGGTGATCCGGAAGGCGATTGCGGCGGTGAAGTAGGACGGGTCTGCCCTGCTCCCTTTTCTCACGGAAAAGAGAGCAGGGTTCCGAGTATGGCACAGAGCAGTTATTAATTACCAATCAGAAGTCTGGCAGGCATTCGTGGAGACACTTCTGAATTAGAGAAGAATTTTTGGATGCTGCCGCAGGGTGAACCAGCCCGATGACCGCCTATTTTCAAGGAGTCCACCCTTGAGCTTAAGGATGCCACTCATCCCAAGCTTCTTTTATGAAATCGACGCCCCTGTCAGTAAGGATCTTAGGCAATATAGTATTCTTCAACTTGCCATGGATTTTTTCCGCAAGGTATTTTCCGGCGGCGCTGTCTGTGGGATAGTGGACGCCAAGTACCTCGCGGTTGCGTGCGATCCGCTCGGCCATGCGAAAGACCGGACCGTTCGGGGTAGGGTCGTTGCTTTCATAGCTTGCCCAGGCTTGCTCCGGAAGCACTTGACTGAGCAGGAGCGCGATGAGGTGGGCTTGAGTGGCATGCGCGCTCGGGAATGACGCATGGCCTGGTGGATCTATCGGCGGCATGATCTTTGGAGAGATGCGGGACGGTCGCGGCCGGTCGAACTCGGCTTTCCAATACAGCGCAACGAAAAGCCCGACCGTCTCGCCGATCGCGCACAGCTTCCACGTCCACGGATGTGACGCAGGCTTGAAGCTAAGCACTCCGGCAAAGTAGCCGATGAGGTTGTTGCGCTGCGCCACAGCTTCGTCCAGCACGCCTGGGCGATACTCAATCAAATCGGCAACTTGCTCGACCTCATCTATAGGAACCGCCGCGGAGCTAAGCAGGCTTCCCCGGTCTGTCTTACGGATGGTAGCGTCGGGTTATCGTTGGCGTTTGCTGGGTGATGGTCATGGCGGGTCGGTCTTCTTTGGTTGCGACGGCTGAGCAAGAGGCTGAGT
>JAABUK010003250.1_pt1 | contig 27780 bp, 27 predicted proteins | sample 5559141 | NCBI WGS metagenome assembly JAABUK01 (sample SAMN10711869, study PRJNA513367) | rock metagenome | isolation source: Antarctica rocks | place: Antarctica: Victoria Land, Pudding Butte nord | collected 2016-01-03
ATCGCCGCCCATTGTGTGTCGGTGAGGTCATGTCGTTCGTCCATGCGGACAATTCTACCTGCTTTGCAAACACGCCCTAGGCGTAAAAGTGGATCAGACGCCTTTTTACGGCAAAGAGCAGTCGCCCGCCATCCCACCGGGCGGCTCGTTTGTTGATGGAGTTTAGGCGTACGTGCGCACTGTCCGCGTTTTTATGGGAACCGGCGCAACGTGAGAGATCAGAAGGGAATCTCATCCGGCGAAACGTACTCATCCTTGCCGGCCGGAGGCGTCGGAGCGCTTGATGCTCCGTCATGATCTGGGGCGTTGGTCAGCTCGGACGTGGTCTCCTCTTTACGCCGCCCAAGGAACTGCACATCTGAGGCGACGATCTCGGCCACGCCGCGCTCCTTGCCCTCCTCGTCCTGGTAGGACCGGTATTGGAGCCGCCCCTCGACGTAGAGCGGATCCCCCGTCTTGACGAACTTCGCCACCGTCTCGGCCAAGCCCTCCCAGCAGACGACGCTGTGAAACTGCGTCTCCTCCTGACCCCGAATGACGCGGTTGGTGGCGAGGCGAATGCTGGCGACGGCTTTGCCCGAGCCGGTGGAGCGCAACTCCGCGTCGCGGGTCGCGTTGCCGATCAGGATGACTTTGTTGATGCCGCGCATATCCGTTGATGATAGCACGCATCGATCATTATGTCAATGTGAAACACCGGATTCGTCCGTCCTTGCCATCGAGCCGAGCTCGTCGCTCGCAGGATCGGACACGCCCTCGATCGCGGTGATGAGCCGATTGGCGATGCGCTGGACCTCGCCGAGATTGGCGCGGACCCGGCTCATATCGCCGGCCCAATTGGCCACGTAGCCGAAGGTGTAGTTCGGCGTGCTCAGGCCAACGTGATCGAGGGCGACGAAGGCGGCGGACTCGGCCACCACCTCGGCGTCCCGGCGGTCATCACCGTTCTTGTGATCGGCGAGGTAATGCGCCAGTTCGTGCGCCAGCGTCTTGGTCTTGCTGATGGTGAGGGGATCGCCGAGGCAGTGCTCCTCCCCGGTCTCCGCATCGACATCGGTGACGCCCTTGCGGATCACGATCTGGCGGTTGTGCGGGTTCCAGAAGCCGTGGGCGTGCCCGTGCAGCTCCTTGCTCTCCATGATGATCCCTTCATCGATGCCCCAGCGGGAGAGCCGTTTGTTGACTTCACGTGAAACATCGGTGGTCTCGGTCGATTCGATCAGGGGCGCTCGCTCCGGCAACGGTTCGCCGTCGGTCGAGGAGACGTCAAAGACGTTGCCCAGACCGAAGCCGGTGACGCGGTAGGAGTCTTCCCCGGTGTCGGGATCCTCGCGCTTTTTGCGGAAGGGCACGAAGATCTTGATCGCCGTTTCGCCCGTGCGGACCTGACGGCCGAGGGACTGCCAGGTGCGGTAGCCGGCGACGCGGGTGGCGTCGGGATGCTGGGCGTGAATCAGCAGAGAGTTGGCGAAGGAGTAGCGATGGAAGCGGCTCATGGTCGTGAGATAGGCCTGGTAGCCCTCGGAGGTGAGGACAGCCTCCGTCCCCTGCTCGAGGAGTTGGAGAACCTGACGTTGACGATCGTTGCGGAGATCAACGACGGGAGTTTCGGTCGAGGTGGCGACCATGGGGGTGGGTTCGATATGACGGAGGATGCGTTCTTTCATAGAAAGAATAAAACTATTCTAGCAAGTGATATATATTATGTCAATACAAGATCCCGGCGACGGGCAACGAAACGTTGGCGCGATTCAGCGGAGCCCGTTGATGAGCACCTCGTCAGCAATCGCTCCCTCGCGGTGGCGAGCACAGTCAGTTCAGCGGTCGCGACCGCTGAACTCCCCTCCCTTGGCGCGACCAGGGATTGGCGTTCTCCTCGCCGCATCGGCGGGGTTGTCCGGACGCGCCGACCTCCGTTGCGCGGCTTTTTGCTCATTGACAACGATCCCCTCCAATCGCTACAAAAGAACTATCCCCACATCGGAGGGAGGTGATCACCATGCGCATTTTGAATTCGAAGAACCAGGAACGCGGCGCCCATCGGCTCCGCGCCCACACGAGCGTGACCTTCTCAGCGAAGGATTTGACCGTGCTCGCCGAGCTGCTTGCCGCCGGCCACGTGCTGCTGCGCCAGACGGGTCCGGCCAGTCCGGTCGTCGGCCGGCTCAAAGCGGCGATGACCCGCCTGCACGTGCCGATTCCTCACGGACTGTAGCCCGTGCGCCCTGATCAGCCTGGCGGCGTCCGGGCTGATCGCTCAGAGGACGTTCCGCCAATGAGCGCGACCGCACCAGTTGATTCGATCAGCTCCCGCCATGGTTTGGCGCATCGCGTTGAGGCCATTGGGGTTGCAAGACCCGGGGATCGCGGACGGCGCTCGCGCCGTCAGCGTGAAGATCGCTGACGCCATTTTATGGCTGACACGCGGACATCGTTGATCGAACGCGAAAGCAACAAGGACGTAAAGCGGTCGTCTCATGGCATGTCATCTTCTGTCAAGCGGGCGGCAATCCCGTCCACATCGCACGTCGCGGTCTGGACGAGCCCGGCATGGTCGCCCGAGGCGTGCCGCCATGCTTCCCCATCCTGCTCTTGGATGCGTTGCCACAGTTTGCGACAACGCGGCGACTCATCCTGCCGGCGGCAGCGACCGTTCGTTCCCATCCGTGGCCCATCGATCCGCGGTAGGGCAAGCGGTAGGGCGAGGGGCCCTGTTCCACGCTCGCCAAAAACACCAGAATCATCAGTGTTTCGTATCGATATGAACCGGTCACTCCTCCGTCCTTATCCTCCGCTCGCGACCGCTTCCGCGGTCCCTCGCGTCGTCTTCGGACGTCGTCCTTTTTCCCCTTCCCCGGCCATCAACCCTCGCCCTGAACTCAACCGGAGACACGGTCCATATCACCCTCCGCAATTGCGATGAGGGGCCTGGGTTCTGGATCGAAGGGCTGCATCCAGCACGCTCCCAGGTAGAGCGCCGCTGGATCGGTCTGGGCGGGATCGGCGTGCGCGAACCAGAAGAGTTCACCCCAGTGGGTCTTGCCCAGCCGCTCCAACTCCTGTTCGGTCCACCGCCGGAGCACGGCGACCCGGCGCGCGCCGGTCGTGACGATCACCGCGACCGTGATCGAATCGGCAGCGAACGTGTCGCGGTAGGGACCGGCCGCGAGGGCGAGGAGACCGGCGAGTTTGCGGGCCCACTGGCGCTCGCCCTCGCCTCCGCCCTCGCCTCCGCGGTCGAGTTCGAGGGCGATGCCCATCGGCGCGCCCGCAACGGTCAGGTCGATCCAGGCATCGGGGATCACGGTCGTGACCCGTCCATCCGGGAGCGTCACGCGCGGAGCATTCCGGCGGAGATCACGGTCGTGCCGGAGTCGCTCGAGGACCAGCGCTCGATCGGTCCGGCACAGCAGCTCGAGCGCGATCAGGGCGTCGTTGAGCGCGACGAGATGCCAGAGGTGGTAGGGCGACGTCATCGGCCCCGGCGCGGGATGGGGGACCTCGATCCCGGCCGTCAAGAGATAGCGCCGGCCAGCTTCCCGGAGCATCCAGTAGCCGGGGGTCCCGCCGACCGGGATCGCGAGGGGCACGCGCTCCATCCGCAGGTAGCCCTGCCGGGTCAGACGGGTGAGGTGCTCCCCGACGAAGGTGGTCGAGGCCGGCCGGTAGAGCAGCCGCGTCAGCTGCCCCCGGGTCAGGAGGTGGTAGCGGCCGAGCGCGCGCAAAATCTTGTCGCCCGGGAGACCGGGCACGTCCGATCGCGTCATCGTGGAGGATCCCTTTCAGCGCGATGGAACGTCAGGGAGCGAGATCGCGGTGACGTCCTGTCCGGGGCGGCGGCCGGTCGGCTTCGAGCGTGGGGTCGATCACGGGGGCGGGAACGCCGTTCACGCGCGGTCCACGCCCGGCGATCTCGCGCAAGATGGAGGCAACGGGTTCGCCGTCCCGGCGCGAGAGGGTTGCCCGGATCGCGGTGAGGCGATCGGCGGGTGGGAAACGGCGCATCGCGTACGGTGCGATGGAGAACTCCTGGAGGGGGTGGGGCGGCTCCCCCTCGGCCGTCGTGACCGAGGCGAGATAACGAAAGGTCGGCAGGTGCGCGAGCCGGTCCTGGGTCAGACTCCGCTGCTCGATCCGGGAGTAGGTTTCCACCCGCTCCCCGATCGCGTACGCCCGGCCTTCCCAGGTGCGTAGGATCGGCTCGCGCGACTTCTCAAGACCGGGGTCGAAGTCGGTGTAGCGCTTGGCCACGAACTCCATCGTCTCCCAGTCGGTCATCCGGCCGAAGAACTGCGTGCCGAGGGAGAGCAGCGTTTGACGGAGTCCGGACGGCAGCTGAAAGAGTTCTTGATAACTCATCGTCAAATAAATATTATAGTTTCTTGACAGCCGATTGATGAGGCCGTCGAGATCCGCGACGAGCAGCCGGCTGGAGGCGCCGCCTTCGGCGAAGAGCGCGGTCACCTCATCGACGATGAGGGAGAGGGGCTGGCCGCGCTCGCCGCCATGGGCCGCGCCCCAGCGCTTGACGTAGTCGATGAGCAGCTGCAGCACCCAGAGCAGCTTGAACTGGCGCAGCTCGCCGGGCGGCTCAAAGCGGAGGTCGAAGAGCCAGAGCTGGCGCCCGGTTCGGAGCGCTTCCCAGTTAAGACCCACTGTGCCGGCGCAAAACTGGGCCTTCGTCGGGGGATCGGCGAAGAGGGTCAGTTTGGTCAGCAGCGACTTGGTTTTTGTGCGCCGCTGCTCGGGTTTGAGCGGGAGGTAGTCGCGCTCGAAGAAGGCGACGGAGTCGGCCACCTCGGGCCGCCGCCGGCGGGCCTCCGCCAAGGCGCCGCGCCACATCTCCGGCTCGCGCAGCAGGGAGGGCAGCTCGCTCACCTGCCAGCCCAGGGCGACGAGGATGGCGCAGCCGTGCGAGGCGGCTTCCCAGAGGACGTTGAAGCCCTCCTGGCTGGCCTCCTTGAGCTTCGGGTCGAGGCGGGCAAGCACGGCCGGAAAGCGCTGGGCGAGGTCGAAGGGCGTCTCGCGCCCAATCCCGAGCGGGGCGAGGAGCGGCAGGGCGACGGCGTGGGTCGTCGGGGTGAGGTCGACGTAGCGGATCCTCGCCCACAACGCGGCCTGATCTTCTCGGCGATAGTAGGGAATCAGCGACAGGATTCCGTCGACGGCGGAGCCGACCGGATCGACCAGAATCGTCGGAATCCCGGCGAGAAAATCGCGCCAGGCGATCAGGCGCAGGCACTGCGTTTTCGAGGTTCCGCGGGTGCCGCTGACGCCGATGCCCAGATTGCGGGCGCAATTGAGCAGCGGCGCAAGCCGTGCGGCGTCCGCCGGCGGTAGGGTCGGGGGAAGACGCAGACGCGGCTCACTGCCCGGAGTCATCATCCGCCACCTCCAGGGGATGCCAGTGGATCTGGCGCTCTTCGCCCTGCCGGGCCCGGTCGCGCTTCATCGTTTTGTAGTGCCGTCGCACCTCTTCGAATCCCGGAGGCGGAGGTGGAGGCAGCGGGTCGATCACGGGTGGCGCAAGTTCCCAGTGGAGACGCTCGAGCACGCGGTAGGACGCGTCCCAGATTCCGAAGAGCGCGACTTGTTCCCCAGGCGCCTGGCGCAAGGCCTCGCGATAGCCTTCGGTCAGCCGCAGTTTGCGCAGATCAAGCGACCGTGGGGTCGGGAATCGATCCGCGCCCGTCATCACCTGGGCGCTCCAGGCTCGGTACGCCGCCACCGCAAGCTCCTCTTCGGGATTGGGGCGCAACGCGGAGAGCCGGACGGGCGCGCCCGGCTCTCCCTCCCCGTTCCACAAGGCCTCGAAGCGGTCCGCCACCGCTAGCTCCCCGCCAGCTTTTCGGCAATCGTTCCTACGAGCCCGGGCGTGCGCTCGCGGTAGATCGGCTTGTGGACGAGATCGGCGATGTTGCGCACCGCCGCTTCCGCCAGCGCCAGTTGCTGTCGCGTCCCCATCGCCTTCCACTGCCGCGCGTTCTCAGCAACCTCGGCGCGGTCGTCGGGATCTTGGACCTGCCGGACGCGCGCGTTGATCGAGCGCAGCAGCGTCTGGTTGACGGCCTGACCATGATCGACGACCCGCCCAGCGGCGAGGGCGGCTTCCTCATGCAAGGCGCGGTGCGCTTCGGCGACGGTGCCCCGGTAGGCCGCCTCTTTGCCGGCTTCCTTTTCACGCCGCGTGATGGTCTTGGGAAGCGCGCGCTCGAGACGCTGCGCCGTCACGAGCGCGTTGCGGCGCTCCCGGTTGGCTTCGACGAGATCGGCTTTACGGTCATCAGTGACGAGGGCCAGGTGATGCGCCCGGTTAGCGGTAGTCGGCATCGATCACCTCGCCGTCGTTGGAATCGGGCTCAAGCCCGGCGGCGCGGCGCCGGACGCTGCGGCGAGTTTCTTCATCAGCGCGGAGCTGGCGGCGGCGCTTGTCGGCGATGTGCCCAAGCGTGAGGTAATTGGCGAAAACCTCAGGGACAGTCAGCTCATATTTGGTGTTGTCAAGCTCCGACGCTCCGAACGACAGGCCGCTCGCGAGACCCTCCAGAACCGCCTCGGCCGCTTCGCCCAGGGTGGGCTCTTCCCAGAGATCGACGTCGTCGGTGAGCGCATCGAGCTCTCGCAACAACCGGCGCGTGCGCTCGCCGGTGTCCTGAATAAGCTGGACAGAGGTGGCGACCACGTCGCTTTTGGCGACCGCCCAAAGCTCGGGATCGAAGCTGGGATCGTCGGCGAGTTGCTGCTCCACCCACTGCATGTCCTTCACGCCCGCAACGAGATTTCCGCCGACCTGTCGCTGGACCTCCCGCAAGTTTTCACTGGCTTGGATCGCAACCGCGCTGGTGACGTCGATCCGCTTTGCGGTGGCGAGGATTTCGCGCCGAGCGACGCCCCGGACCTTCAGCGCTTCGACCCGCTGCTTGGTCTGCTCATAGGCGCGGCTCGGCTTGGCGGGCGCGAGACTGCGTCGATCGAGACCCGTCGATCGGTTCGCACTCGAGATCATCGCGTGCGTGGGATCGGAATCTTGTTCATGGAGCGGGATTGGCGCGGCGGCCGATGTGGTTTTGTTCATGGCGATGGCTGCTCCTGCATGAATGTGGTTGTCGGACCGTCTTCGCTGAGTTCAACCTGCGACGGCATGCGCGCCGATGATCGGGGCGACGCCTGCTCGCCATGCGCCGCGCCGATGTAGGTCACCGCGCCGAAGGCGATGCCAGCAACGACACCGACGAAGACACCCAGCCGAATCACGTTTTTCGCGACGCGTCCTCCTTGTCGAACACGTTTCCCACCGAAAGCGTTCGTCTCTTTTCGTTTTCACCTCCCTCAATCGAAGCGTTGCCAGCGAGCGCCGAGCCCATGCGCCAGGGGATGGGGAACGCCCCATCCAGCCGCGGAGATGGTTGAACCAGGCTCCGATTCCGACCATCGACGACGTCGGCGCAGTGCTGCGCCTCCCTCTGTGGCGACTACAGCTCTTGCCGAGCGGTCGCTCGCTCAGAGCCAAATATATTGCGGAAAAGAGGGGAAATTAATGGTTTTATGAAGGATAAACGCTGTTCTGGACACTCTGCTAAGTACCCTTAAAGAACTTTTATGATACCTTTGGGGAACAGAGCTGATGGATCGATCTCGATCGGAGACGAGGCCGTGCCGAACACGCACGATGAAGCACCGACGAGGGGATTCAAGCCGGGGAAGCGATTCGGGGAGTTGATCCGCGAGTACCGGGACGACCGCGCGCGGTGGGATCAGCAGACGCTCGCCCGCTTCGCTGGCATCGCGAACCGAGCGACGATCAGCAAAATCGAACGGGGCGGCGGATGCGACCCCGAAACGGCCCGAGGAATCATCGCGGCATTGGACCGACAACTCGACCTACGGTGGCGCGAACTACGCGAGCTTGCGGTCGAATACCTTTTGACGGACGCTCTCCAGACGGCAAAGACGGACCGTAAAATCATAGGGCTGATCGTTCCAGGCATCGTGCGCAGTCTCTATTGGGGACCGGTCGTCGGTGCGATCGAGGCGGCGGCAACTCCTCACAAGTACCTGGTCGTCCTCTGCCAGCACCACAACGACATCGATCGCATGCTTGATGGACTCTCCTTTTTCGAAAACTTCGATTCGTTGCGCGGCGTCATCGTCTCGCCCGCCTTCGGCATTGAGGAGCACTCACGCGCGGATCTCGAAGCGCTCAACCGCGTGGTCGATCGTTTGGCGCGGCGGGCCATCCCGACGGTCTTTCTGGATCGTCGGGTGAACATCAAGACGCCGGTCCCCTACATCGGTTTGAACAACCGCTATGCCGCTTGCCTTGCGGTCCGACGCCTCATCAAAGAGGGCCACGTCCGTATCGGCGCGCTCTTTGATTTGCAATACGCGAGCCCCCAGCAGGAGCGAATGCGCGGCTATCAAGACGCGCTTGCAGAGGCGGGCATCCCCTTCGTTCCTGCGCTTGTCAAACATGGGGATGAGGTGCATGCGCAGGCGCGTCAAGGCTATTACGAGCGCTACGGCCGCCGGCGCGGACTTGAAAACGCGCGCGAGTTGCTTGCGCTGCGCCCCAGACCGACGGCGATCTTCTGCGCCACGGGCGACCTTGCGCTGCGCGCGCGACGCGGCCGGAGAAGCAACCGCGACGCGGCCGTGCCTCAAGATCCCGGCCGATCTCTCGATCATCGGCTTTGACAACTTGCACGAGTTTGACCTCACTGACCCGAAAATGACTCGCGTGCAATACAACACGGAAGACTACGGCCGTCGCGCTTTCCAAAAACTTGACCGGTTGATTCAACACCCGCTTGATCCGACGGCTGTAGCCGATGAACTCTTGGGGGAAAACGATATTCGAATCGAGGAGCGGGAATCGATCGGTCCCCCAAGCAACGCAACGAATCTTGCGTAAAGTCGTTCTTGAACACGCTCGCGCCCGGAGCCAGGCGTCGAGGCGCGAGATGACCGGCGTGCTGGCGTTGACGATCGTTCCGAAGACCAACGACGGGGTGTTCGGTGGGGGTGGCGACAAGGGAGATGGGTTCAAGAGGCGCACGGCGACGTTCGACGGACAGAGCAACGCGATCGGGCGTCCGGGAACCGGACGCCCCATCGCCTCGATCCTCGCAAAAGCAAGAATAGTATGTCAACTATTAAACGTCGGGGGCGGCTCGTCCGGCGGCTCCCCTCCCCCATCGACCAGCGCGATCGCCTGAGCCCGCGGCGTCAGGAGCCGCCGCGCGAAGCGCTCCTTGATCGCTTCAAGCTCGTCCTCGCTCGTCCGGGCGGGCGGAACCCCGCGCGTTTCGACCGTTGCGACGCGATCACCGACGGCGACCACGGCGTGTCGCTGCGGCAGCCCCTTCAAGGTCGTGCTGAGCCGCTCATAGCTCTCCTGGACGCTGTAGAAGAGGGGGTGGCTCCGCCCCTGCGCCGTCTCATCGGGCACCTGGTGCTTGATCGCCAAGGGGTCGTAGGCGCCGATCTGTTGCGCCATCCAGGCCGCGTCGTCGGGCTGCAAGCGAAAGGCGATCCGCATCGCGTTGCCCGGCGCCCCCCGAATCCGCGCCGAGGTTTGCGAGAAGGTCTGATGGGCCATCCCGAGGCTGAGGTTGTACTTGCGCGTCAGGGAGAGAATCCGCGCGAGCCCGTCTTCGCTGGTGGCCGAGAACTGACTGAACTCGTCCAGGTAAAGATGATAGGGTCGCCGCGCCCAGGGCGGCTGGTCGGCGCGCGAGAGCGCCGCCACCTCGTGCCCGACGGTGAGCAGGCAGCCGAGGAAGCGCTGGGTCTCCTCGTCAAGCCCGCCCAGGTCGTAGACGACCGAGATCCCCTCGTCCATGATGCGGCGGAAGTCGAGCGCGTTCTCCGGCTGCCCTAAGCTGTAGCGCAGCGTCTCGGAAAACGTCAGCAGGAAGATGCGGCGCAGCGAGCTCTGGGCCTGGTCAAGCTGATCCTTGACGCTGAGGCGGTCGAACGTGTCCCGCCAGAACCGCACGGCCTGCGCGTCTTTCACCCTCTTCAGCGACATATCCCTGAAAACTTTATCGGTCAGCAAGCGCGGCACATTCGTAATCGGGAGATCGTTCTCAATCAGGGTGAGCGCCGCGGCCAGCATCACGTTCTCAAACATGGGCGCCGCCCCGTCGGCGAGGGCCGGCCAGACCCGTTTGCAGACCTCGACCACGTGCCGGGCGGTCTCATGCGGGCGGTAGCGGGTCTTGAGGATGTTGAAGGGCAGATAGCGGTCGGCGCGGCCGAAATCAACGTAGAGGAACGTGTTGGCGGTTAGCGGGTTGGTGAAGAAGCCTCGATCATTGAGCATGCCGAGCACGTCGTCCGCTAGGTCCGAGTGCGGGTCGATGAGGGCGGCCGGGATGCCCTGCGACAAAAGCTGCACGTAGGTGGAAGCGAGGAGTTTGCTTTTTCCCTGGCCGGTGAGCCCGATGATGTGCTTGTGTTGGGATATGTCCTGACCGGTGAGGGCGACGGTTGTGCGCCGCCACCAGGGGCCGGTCGCGCCGAGCACGAGGCGCGGGTCGTCGTTTTTGAAGAGCCCCATACGCTCACGCAAGCCCTCCGATCAACGGCTGGGCGGCCGCGTCCGTAAGACGCAGCCAGCGGGGCGTGAGAAAGAGCTCCTCGGGCGACAAGGCCGGATTGTCGTCGTCAATGCGGGTGTAGGCGGCGGGGTCAGCCGTCCGGAAGTAGAAAATCCGCCCCCAGTTTTGTTTTCCGAGCGCGCTCAGCTCGAGGCGCATCCACTGCATCAACAGCTCAAGCCGACGAGCCGGGGCGGAGGTTCTCGGGGGACCTGGCGCGACGATCACGGCGACGCCCATGGGCGAATCCCCATAGGTCTGCTTGTAGGGTCCCCCGGTCCAGGCCAGGATCTCCGCGGTCTTCCTGCGGAATTTCGCCGGGTCTTCTGTGCCGCGATCAATCTCGAAGGCGGCGACCCGTCGCGCTCCGTCGACGGTGAAGTGCGCCAACGCGTCGGGCGTATAGGTGGCCTGCTTTGTCTGTAAGTGCTCGCGGCCGGCGGAATAGGTGATCTCCATGCGCGGAGCGAAGCGCTTCAGGTAACGCTCCGTTCTCAGCTCAAGCACGTCCAGGCGCGGATGCGACGCGGCGAGGCGCTCAAAGGTCATTCCGGTTGACGCGACGGCCAGCGCGTGCGGCAAAAAACTTGGGCCGTATGGCCCTTGGCTTGGCAGCGTGACCGCGTCGACGCCCAACGACTCGACGAAGTCGCACCCCTTTTTCGTAAGCGTCCAGACGCCCTTCGTGAACCCAAACGGCTGCGAGGGATCGTTGAGCTTGAGCATCGTGGTGTAGCCGGCGTTGGTCAACTCCGTGAGAAAAGCGATGGCCATGGTCCGAGACGTCGGGGCGCAGAGAAACGTCGTCACCTGATCCGCCGTCAGAAACTCATAACGGCCGAGCGTCATGAGAATGTTGAGGGCGGGTTTCTTTTCGAGAAGGGCGAGTTTGCGGGCTGGCATCGTCCCCCCATCCTAGCAGTGGTTCCATTGTTATGTCAAGATATATTCGGCGGCGGTTCGTCCTCCTTAGGCGGGTCGTCGTAAAACGCGGTCTCCTCGTCGACGACCTTCTCAACTAGCGGTACGAAGCGGTCTCCCGTTTTCTCTGGAGGCGGGGGCAACTCGACCTTCGCTTCATAGAAGAGTTTCCCCAGCCATATCTTGACCCAGGCTTCCCCAAACCGAGACCCGGCAGCTCGTTGGCAAGATCACCGACCCGATCGGCCACGCTGCGCTGGCGCTCATACATTGGCTCGAACTGATTGGTTTCAACCATGACTGGGTCGGCTGCGAGCAGTCGGCCCAACTCGGGGATCCACGCGATATCCGCATCCAGTTCCCGCTTCGCCTGCGCTAGTCCGTCGGCTGGAGCTTGACGCTCCCGCTAGATCAGCGCTTGCTCATTCTCCCAGCACGTCGAGCAGCTCTGGAAGCGTTCCCTGCATCACGATCAAGGGAATGACGCCGTTGTGCAGTAGGCGTAGAGCTAAGTTGTCACATCGAGCTCGAGCTCGAATACGCGGCTGAAGACCTCCATCACCGCCTCGGAGACGTCTTCGACGGCATACGGGTCGGCTGGGTTCTCGCAGAAGAGTGGGTTGATCCCGAAGTTGGCGCTCGCCAGATCGAGCACGTCGAAAGAGTCCGAGGCTAGATGACCGGCCACCCGATCGACCAGACTGCCTTCGGCGGCCGCGCCCGTGGGATCGATCAGAACCAGACCCTTGCCCGCCTCGGCGTCTTCCAAGACTCGGTTGGCCAGAAACGAGCTCTTACCCGTCCGAGTCGAGCCGATCACCTAGGTTCCCGCGCGGATAAGGAAAGGCGAGGAAGTGATCCATCATGTTTAAATATTGACATAACCTTAGGACGGGTGCTAGGATCAAGACACTATGTCATGGAAAGAACTATCGCCCGATCCCACCTTTGATCCCGAGGAGCTTGGCTTCCAGCTCGCGGCCCATCCCGTGCCCCGCCTCCACCGGATTTACGGCGAGGGTTTCCGCTATCCCCTCGGCGTCGATAAAGACGATCCCCAGGCCGATCTCGAGATTTACCCCGCGGCTAAGCTGATTCGCTATACCTCCGAAGGCCTCACCATCGCCATGACGGACGAAGCCATCTCCGGCTCCTATGAGGGAGAGACCGTCGTCTTCTCTTCAGTCACCGAGCGCGAAGCTCGCCTGCTGACCATCAACCCGTTCGGCGAGGTCCTCTTCACCGGATCGATGAACCCGCCGTTGGCGGGGGAGACCGTGCCCCCGAAGCTGAGCCGGCCCCCCGAGCCAGGCGCCGTTGCCGTCGAAGCACATGACCTTTCGCTTAAAGAGCAACAAGAAAAGTAGCAACGCGTCGCTCTGGTCGGTCGCGCCGGTCGGGACGCCAGTCTTCGCCAAACCGCCAAGGGCGTCGCTGTCGCCAAGTTCCCGTTGGCGGTGCACGAGACCGACGCCGCCGGCGAGGCGAAAACCACCTGGCATCAGATCATCGCCTTCAACGAACTCGCCAAGGAAGTGGCTGAGACCGTGAAGAAGGGCGAGGAGTGCAAAGTCATCGGCTACAAGCACGAACGCCAGGATCAGGACAAAACCATCGCGGAGATCTACGCCGCAACCGTGAAACCGCCAACGAAGCGGCCGGGGGGAGGAGTGGAAGAGACGAGCCCGCAGCGTGAGCGGAAGGGGTCGGATCTGGAAGGACGGAAGGAGGCCGCGTCACGAACACCTCACCGACGTCCCGATGCGGGTTGAGGTGATGGGTTAGCGGTTCTCGTACGTGCGTCAGGACGGAGCAAAAAAGGGGAACGCCCGGAGAGTCCGCCTCCCCGGAGTTCCTCACGCCAGGCTAGCCGACGAGTTGTTTGAAGATGTTTTGAAGCCACCCCTTGGGCTTCTCCTCGACCGCGAACTCGACATCGGGATCAGGCTTGACGTGCGTGACATAATTCGAAGGCGCGGAGGACACTATTCCATCATGGTCCTGCTAGGAAGCATCCGACATTCCCCGTCCATGGCCTCGCCTTTGAAGACCGCCGTATCGAGCTCGCCGTTTGGTTTGGCTGGATGACTCGGCTTTCGATTGACCGAAAGATTGGGGTTGCTCATCGCCCGGATCCTTTGCCGCAGGCCCGTGACAACAAAAGCGACCGAAGGAGAGTTCGAGGAGGAATGCGGTCGCTTTTCGATCGAGGTTCTTGGAGACCGCCCAAGGCGAAACGACGCTGGGTTATTTTTATACTCCGTTCGTTTCCAGGGTTGGAGTGTGACATGCCTAGGGAGTGCTTCGCTGGGAATCGTTCCGGGCTCGTCTCTTCCACGGCGATGCCCAGTCCAAAACGAGCCATTCCTCCCAGTCATTTTGCGTCCTTGCTGGCACGGCCATCCTAGTTCTTGTCCTAGGGCGTGTTTGCAAAGAACATTCGGTCATTGATTCGTGGCGATTTTGATCCTGAATTCGTGCGCTTGCCGCCACGAAAGGCTATTTTGAAAGCCTCAACGGCGAGATTCGGCCATCGGAAATCCTTTGCAAACACGACCTAGTCGTTGTCCTGGTCCTTCACCCTTCGATTGAACACGTTTTGCCGGTCTCAATGAACAAGTTCTCGCCCCAGACAATGGCGCTAATAGTTTTTCGAGAGCAACACCCGCGCCCGCAAGCGATCCTCTCTCATCTCTTGCGCCATCGCCAGCCAGTCCAGATAGGCGGATCCCTCGGCAACGTTTCCTCGCCGAGCATGGTTGATCGCGCGGAAGACCATCACGCCGGCCTTGAAGCAAATGAGTTCCTCGTCGAAGCACCCCGCCGCGTCTCTTGGCGCCGACCCCGTCGCCAGCCCATGCATGCATGCATGATTTCATGCGCGAGCACCCCGGCCAAGACATCGAGACCTTCCTTGAAGACGACCCCGTCGTTTAAATAAATGGTGTTGGTCTCTCGGTCATATGCCCCATAAAAAGGAGCGTTGTCGCCGTCGACAAATTGGTGCTTGACCTGTTTCTGGATGGATGCCTCGACCAGCTCTCGGAACTCGAAGACAAGATGATTGAACAGCGCCAACGCCGCGTGGACGGGTCGAGGAAGATTCTTCCACTCAAGAAAGTCCACGATCGGGATCGACCCCTCGCCAGGAAGGTAGATGGCTAAGTCCCCGGCCACCAGCGTCATTCCTGCCGGCCGCCCTTCCTCTTCTTGATCTGATCCATGAACCACTCGTGCTCTTTCTGCTTCGTGATCAGCTCATCGATTGTCAACTGCTTTTTTGTTCCATCCGGCTCATCCAGCCGCTGAAATGTCTCTGGAATAGTCTATTGAATCATCAGCCGAAGGGCCGCTCATCGTCGTTTTCTGGTCGCCGCCTAATCACGTTAGGCAGACGCTATCGTCGGTGATGGCGCCCATTCCTCGGAACGCGGTCGATCAGCCCGTCTGCGGCGATCCTGCACCCTCACGCGGCCCGTCCGGCGCGTCGTCCGCATCGATCCTCAGCCCCAACAGATCTTCCAGCACCGCGAACCAGTAGCCCGCGCGCCGCTTGACCGGAACCCCCCACGCATCTTTGCCATCCGCGCTGCGGATGCTGCCCGCCCGCTCCTTCACGATCGCCCGTGCCGCATAGAGCTCTGCGACGAAGGCGTTTTGGCCGAGGCCAGAACGTTGGTAGAGGCGGTAGGCCCGGGTGGTCGAGGCCTTCAATGGGGCGCGGTCGTTTAGCTCGCGGGCAAAATCAGCGATATAGCTCTGGATCACCTGATAGGCTTCGTCCTGCTGGATGCGGCGCGCCTGACTGGAAGCCGATCGACGACTCGCGAGCGAATGATTCGTTTGCTTCGCATTCCCTACCCTGCCTCCGTGGGTCATCGAGTTGGTTCGCTCGCTTGTTTGGGTAGGCTGCCCTTGGCGTCGCTGGTTGATGATTGCCCCGAGAGGCGTCAAGCCCGAATGGTTTACGTTCCCATCCGCAGGCGCTTGCTCCTGAATAACGTCTTCTTTATGTAAATCTATTCGATTATTCGAAAGATTGCTTTCTGTTTCTTGTTTGTCTGTATATTGTGGTGCCGATTTTCGGTATAGCCCTGTGCCGATTTTCGGTATAGCCCTGTGCCGATTTTCGGTATAGGGCGAGCCGCCCGCATTCAGCTGATACGTCGTCGCTTCGTTGCCTCGTTCCACGCTCGCTCGTTTCGTCGCCAAGACGATACGTTTCTCGATCAAGCCCTTGAGCGCGACCTGCACCGTGCTCTTGCTGAGGCCGGTCCCGCGATCGAGCACCGTTCCTTCACGGGTGACGATGCCGGTGGCGATCTGATTGAGCGAGATGTTGTCCGCCTCCTTTTTGAACCCGAACGTGCGGCGCATGATGTAGAGCAACACCTTGAGTTCGGCACCGGAAAGATCCGGAAGCTGCTCGTCAAAGAGAATGTCCGGAACCTGCGTGTAGTTGGGGCTGGTGTAGCCCCTGAATGATTGATCTGGTGTGTCAGCCATCATAGAAAACCCTTCTTCGGCGCTTGCGTCGCCGCGAAGGGTCTGCTAGGCTTCCGCTTGGTCAGAAGGCGGCGTCGGTGCAGCAACCCTTCGGGGAGGCGGGCAAGACGCCTCTTCTTTGTCGTTCCACTGTGCATGCATGCATGCACTCCGGCATGCGCTTATGCGCGCTTGCTCGAGAGCACGCGGTTCAAAATGCTTTGCTCGCCGTTCGCTTCGTGATCCGCCAGCAAGTAGTTGAGCGCGATCCGGCCGATGTCGTTGACCGACGTGCGGATTCCGGACTGCTTGAGGGCGAATACGGTCTCGTCAACCTTTCGCTTCTCCTCCGGAGCGACGCGCGCGTAAAAGATCTCTTTCCCCACGCTCTTCAGCGCCCGCTGCATCGCTTCAATCGTCGCCTGATCGCGTGAGGGTGGCCCCTCCGCCGCTGTCGGCTCCACCGGAGCGACGTCCGCCGCCGTCGGCTTTTTGCGCGGAGCACGGGTCGGCTTCGCTGCTTCGGCGATCGGGGCCGGCTCGATCGGGGGCTCCGGCGCGAGTGTCGCCCGCGGGCGCAGCAGCGCCTTGTCCAGGCCGGCGAACGGACTGCGCGCCGATTGGTCTTCCGTCATCCCGACCTCCTCGTCGAGCTGGTCGCGCCCCCGCCCTTCTTGATCGCACGGACGGGCGTCGGATCGGTGTCGGGCAGGCCCCGGTCCGCGACGACCCGGCGAATCATCTCGGGGCCGATCGTCTTCTCGTTGTTCAAATAGGCCGCGAGCAAGGCATTGTCCGCCAGAATGACCTGGGTTCGCGGAATGCCCTGCGAATGCGCGTAGAGCAGCTCAAGCGCGCCGTCCTCGAACGGGAAGGCTTGGCCCCCGGCCACCAGCCATCGGTGGCGCAGCATGGCGGCCGACTCGCTTGGCGAAAGCGCCTCAAGGGTCGAGGACATCGCCGTCCGGTTCACGAGGTTGCGGTAGCGCGGATGGTGCAGCCGATTGCGGAACTCCTCTTGCGCGAACAGGACGACCTGCAGAAACTTCTGCTCGTTCGTTTCGTAATTCATCAGCTGGCGGACCAGCTCCAGAAGCGGACCGGTCAGCGTCTGCGCTTCGTCGATGATCAGGACGAGCGTCTTGTTCTCCTGCATGGACTGTGTCATCAGGTGCGACTTGAAGATGTTGAGCAGATCGAGATAACGCTTCGAAGTCTGGGAGACCTCAAACTCCTGCACGATGGCGCGCAACAGCTGGTTCGGCGTTGGAAAATTTGGGTTGGTGATGAAGACGTAGAAGACGCTTGGGTCGTCCTCCAAGCGCTGGGCGAGCTCACGGGCCAGCGTGGTTTTGCCGGCCCCGACCGGACCGAAGCAGAGCGCGAGTCCCCGCTTCGCAGCGATAGTCCACTTCGTCTTCTCGAGCGCTAGATTGTGGGTCGGCGAGATGTACAGGTACCGCGGATTGGGCGAGGTGGAAAACGGCTCCTCGACGAGGCCAAAGTGATCAAGATACGGAATGCGCATAAGGCTAAAAGAGCTCAAGTTGATGAAACTCCCGGCATCAGCATCTCGACTTGGCCCAAGTCAGCCTAGTATGTACGGGTTGTCCGCAAATGTCAATAAGGAAAATTGCTCTTGGTCAGTAACGTGCAGCCTCGGGCCGACCATCCCGGGTTTGACCACGACAATTTACACTCGCATGCATGCATGCGAGTATGCTGGCATGCGAGCATGCATATCTGAAAAATAACATGCGTGCGAGCTTTAGTACATCAATGCGTGCACGCATGCTTTTGAATGAGAGCGGCGTGCCATTGTCGCGAACTGGGTATGGACGATGAGAAAGTGACTGATCTGAGTTGCGATCGATGGAGCAGAGGAATGGTCGATGTCTCGGGCGCTCACTCAGGCGACGCTTCGCCCGTTTGATGGTCGCCACGCTGAGATGTAAGTTGACATAAATTAATGGCAACGAGCGAAGTTGAGCTCGGCGTTGTTTCGCCGATCGGTGAGTTATTTTCGGCGAGCTCGTTTCACGGCATTTCACGGGGTCCGGACGCGACGCAAATGTCGCTGCTTACCGGAAATGCCATTCAGGGAACACTTGCCCTCACAGGGCATTGAGCGGCTCACGCCCGAGACGGCGCACCCCTCGGTGGCGTTCATGTTTCGGCAGGTCGGACGGCGGGCGGAGCTGTATCGGCGCTTGCTCGGCAACGGCGGCTCGGCCTATTTCGTCACCCGCTTTCTCGCCCGCAACGAGGAGCTCTTTCTCCAGGTCTGGCGCCTGCTCGATCAGCCCCAGGATGGTCGTCAGCCGCCGGCCGAGATGCGCGCGCGCTTCGCCGCCTCGGCATGTCTCGGCCTGTTCAGCATTTGGCTGGAGCGGGGTCGGCTGGAAAGCGCGGACGTCATGGCGGCCTGGTTTTGGCGGCTGGCGCGCCCCGCCTGGTTTGAGACGGCCTTCCCGGACGGCGACCGCGACGGAGCCCCGCCGCAGCGCTGAGCTCGGTCGCCGACTGCAGCAGAACCATTCCTCACGGGCGCGGCCCAGCAGCGACGTCCGTCCGGCGCGCGGGTCGCACAAACCTCGGAGCCTGGTCTAAAAATGCCCCCACCGGTCATCGAGAGCCCCCCATTTTCATCTGGCGATGGCGATCCGCAGGACCATGCGCAACTGTTGAAAAAGTCGAGAGCGGCCGCGATGGATGGCGTTAACAGACATCAACACGTCTATTTTGAACGGGGCACGCTAGCGCAGCCGATGGTAGGTTCGCAGCACCGCCTGCAACCGATCGTGGGGCAGGGCATAGACGGTGTTACCGTTGATGCCGGTCATCGTCTCGGCCGTCACCAGCGCATTAATGATCGCCTCCTCGGTCGCCGAGGCGGTCTGGTGGAAGAACGGGGTCAGCACCCAGTTGGGCAGCATCCCGACCGCCACCGCGCTCGGCCCGTCCTGAGCGCCGACCGGGGCGGTCGAGAAGGCGAGGAAGAGGTCCCCCGAGCCGTCCTCGCCGCGCCCGCCGACCACGGCCAGCCCCAGGCCCGCCCGCTGCGCCAGGCGCTTGAGCTGATGGGGCAGGAGCGGGGCGTCGGTGGCCACGACGACGATGATCGAGCTCTGGCGATGGCCGGGCACGCGCGCCTGCTGGTTGATGACCGGCTGCAGGTCTGCAATCTCTTGGCCGACCGGGGCCCCGGCCACTTTCAGGGATTCCCGGAACCCGTAGTTTGCCTGGACCAGGACGCCGAGGGTGTGCTGGCCGCCGGGATAGTCGACGATGCGCGACGCGGTGCCGATCCCGCCCTTGAAGCCATGGCAGACCATGCCGGTTCCGCCGCCGACGTTCCCTTCCGGAACGGGACCACCCGCGGCGGCCTCGAGCGCCTGCGCCACGTGCTCGGGGCGGACGTGCTGGCCGTGGACGTCGTTGAGCAGGTCGTCGAGCGTCTCGCCGACGATCGGCAGGCCGAGGTCCACCTGGAAATTGGCGTAGGCGAAGGCGGCGAGGGCGTCGCGCACCGTGCCAACGCTGTAGGTCGTCGTGAGCATCACCGGCCCGCTTAGCAAGCCGGACTCTTCGATCCAGTGGGCGCCGGTCAGTTCGCCGTTCCCATTGAGGCGGTGGAAGCCGGCGAAGACGGGCGTCAGCGGGTCCGCGCTCCGCGGCAAGACGGCGGTGAGTTCGGTCCGCACGGGACCCTTGCCGACCGCGAGCGCGCCGTCGCCGGCGATGAGGGTGACGTGGCCAACCGCGACGCCCGGGACATCGGTGATCGCATTGAGGGGGCCAGGATCGCCATTGAAGGGAATGCCGAGGTCGCGGGCGCGGACGCGCGGCGCGCTCGTCGGTGACGTGGTGGGGATAGGTGTGGCTGCGCCTGAGGCGGCGCTCGCCGCAAGCGGGCCCGGGCCGACCAGAGCCGCGCCGGCGGTGGCGCCGGTCGAGCGGATCAAGGCGCGTCGGCTGATCGTCGCGCCCCGTGCGTCTGGCTGCGTCATCAAGAATCTCCTTTGGTGAATCGCACCCTAGGATGCGGCCGCCACGCCAGGTCGGATGCGCGCGTTTTTCGCCGCCGTCAACACATCCATGCTACGACGCTCCGTTGGACGATCGGAGATGACGAGCGAGCCAATCATGGGTCGCCTCGTCGTCGATCAGGTCCGCGTGGGCGCGGCTCGTCGGCGCGATCGCATGACTCGCCTCGGCGATGCGCAAGAACTCAACCTCCTTGCCCAAGACCTTGAGCGACGTGTAGAACTGCTCGCTTTGCGCGATTGGGCAACGGAGATCCTCCTCATGATGGATCAGCAGGAGCGGTGTCGTCACGCGCTCAACATACGTCAACGGCGACATGCGCACGTACCGATCGCGGTTCTCCCACGGCAAGGCGCCCTTCATTTCAAACGGCAGCCAGGAATGGCCGATGTCGCTGGTGCCGAAGAATGAAATCAAGTCGGTGATGGGAAGCGCGCTGACGATCGCGGCGAAGCGCTCGGTGTGCCCGGCGATCCAACACGTCATGTAGCCGCCGTACGACATGCCGACCGCGGCCAGGCGCGCCGCGTCGACGTCGGCGCGCGTCGCGAGCAGATGATCGACGCCGGCCATCACGTCATCGAAGTCGACGCCGCCCCAGTCGCCCATCACGCGAAACGCAAACGCTTGCCCATAGCCCTGGCTTCCGTGCGGATTGACATAGGCCACCACGTATCCGGCGCTCGCGAGGCACTGAAGCGAGTGATGATAGCTTTCGCCGAACGCGGTGTGGGGCCCGCCGTGAATGATGAGCACAAGCGGACGCTTCGACGGACCATCGGCTTCGAACGTCGGCGGAGCAAGCGTCCATCCCTCGATCTCGTCTCCCGCCGGGCTGGCGAACCGGAACGGTTCAGGCTTGACGACCGCGAGCTCGCTCATCAGCGCCATGTTATGGCTTGTCAGCCGGCGCGGCTCCAGCCCGTCGGCCGGCATCCACCAGAGCTCGGGCGGTTCAACCCCGGTCATCGCGCAGTAGGCGATTCCGCGCGACGACGGCTCAAATCCGCAGATCACCTGCGCGCCCGCCGTCAATGGTTCAACCGGGCCACCATTCGCCGGAACGGCGTGAAGATGGCAGGTTCCGCCGATAGTGGCGACGAAGACCAGCCGCCGTCCATCCGCCGTCCATCGCGCCGTCGGCCAGGGCACGCCGCGGAAGGGCTCGCGGAAAACCGCCTGAAAGCACGTGCGGTCGAACTCCCGGGTCAGTTCACGTGGTTCGCCGCCGTCCGCGTCCATCATCCAGATGCCGAAGTTTCGCGCCCACCAAATATCGTTGGGATCCTCATGTCCTGCCCAGGCGAGCGATCTGCCATCGGGAGACCAAACCGGCCGGAAGCACGGTCCATGTCCTGCGGTCAGATTCCGTTCTGCGCCGCTCTTTGCGTCGACAACCCAAACGTCGTCAAAAGGCGCGCCGACCCCGGCCGCTGGCCGCGTGCGAGTGAACGCGACTGACCGTCCATCTGGGCTCCAACTCGGCGCCGAATCGGCGGCGCCCCCGTAGGTCAGCTGATGCGGAGCGGCGGAGCCGTCGCTCTGTACGAGCCAGAGGTGATTGACCGAGCCGGTCTGAAGCCCAAGCGTGTCGCCTTTGTAATGCAGCGCGGTGATGCGCAGTTGCTCAGGCGGGCGAGCTGGGGTCTCGACGCCTGAGCCGACCACGACAAGTGTGCGGCCGTCGGGAGACCAGGCGAAATCGCTCACGCCTCCCGGGATCGTCGCGATCTCTCGCGACGATCCGTCGTCCGGGTCAATCAACCTCAGCCCACCGGCCGACACGCCGCTGAGGACGGCGATCATTCGACCATCAGGACTCCAGCGCGGCCTGGACTCGCCGTTAGCGCTCCAGGTTATGCGCCGCGGTTCGCCTCCCGTCGTCGGCGCGATCCAGACAGCGCTGTGGTAGAGCAGCTCCGGACCTTCGATCGTGACGACGGTGTAGGCGACCCGATCTCCCGCTGGATCTGGCTGAGGGTCGTCGACAATCTGGTATCGAAGCATGTCTGCGATTTCAACGCGTCGCTTCGAGATGGTTGGTTCAGCGGTCGTCATTGCGTCTCCCTGTTCATGGATCGTCGCCTGGCGCGGACTAAGTCTTCATTCTGGGATCAAGCGCGTCTCGGAGCCCGTCGCCTAAAAGATTCATCGCGAGCACTGTGATCATGATGGCGATTCCGGGAAACGTCGTCACCCACGGTGCGAGCCGAAGCACTCCGCGGCCATCATTCAGCGTCGCTCCCCATTCGGGCATGGGCGGCTGGGCGCCGAGACCCAGGAACGAGAGCGACGCGCCGACCAGAATGGCTCCGGCGACGCCGATGGTGCAGAGCACGATCACCGGAGCGAGCACATTGGGAAGGATGTGTCGTCCGATAATGCGCGCGCTTCGCGCGCCGATCACGCGGGCGGCGTCGACATAGACGTTCTGCTTTGCCGAGAGCACCGAGGCGCGCACGACCCGGATGAATCCCGGCACCCAGGAGACGCCGACGGCGATCATCGTGTTTGTGAGGCCCGGTCCAAGCGCGGCGACGATGCTCAGCGCCAGCAAAATGCTCGGAAACGCGAGTAACGCGTCGGCGAGCATCAGCACTCCGACGCTGGCCGGTCCGGAGTAGTACCCGGCGATGAGCCCAAGCGCCGTGCCGACGGTCGCGCCGATCGCGATCAATCCCATCTTGAGCGAATTCGGCGCGCCGGTGACGACCCGGCTGAAGACGTCGCGGCCGATTTTGTCCGTGCCCATCAGGTGATGGCGGCTCGGACCCTGCAAGCGATCCGCGGGGATGGCTTGGATCGGGTTGTAGGGCGTGATCCACGGCGCCAGCAGGGCGACGGCCGCCAGCGCCAGCGCGATCGCCCCGCCCGCGATCGCGCTCCGGTTGCGTTTCAGCTGCGTCCAGACAAGCGCCCATTGCCCGCGCGGCCGCTCCGCCTGGGCGAGGGAAGGCGTGGGGACGCGCACGCTGCGGGAATCCATTCTGCTCATCGATTGTCGACTGCTCCGGGCAAGGCGCGAACAGCGGTCATTCGTAGCGGATCCTCGGATCGAACCAAACGTAGGAGATGTCGACGAGCAGATTGACGAGAACGTAGATGACGGCGGTGAACAACACCGCGCCCTGCACGAGCGGAAAATCCTTGGCGAGGATGGCGTCGACCGTCAGCCGACCAAGCCCTGGCCGCGAGAAAACCGTTTCGAGCACGACGGCGCCGCCCAGCAGATGGCCATATTGGAGGCCGAGCACGGTGACGACCGGGATTAGCGCGTTTCTCAAGGCGTGACGGTAGACCACGACCCGGTTCGAGAGGCCCTTCGCCCGCGCCACCGTCACATATTCCTGCCGAAGCGTCTCGACCATGCTGGCGCGCACGAGCCGGGCGATGATCGCGGCTTCGCCGACCCCAAGCACCAGCGCCGGCAGCGCCAAATGGCTCCATCCACCCGCGCCGGTTGCGGGAAACCAGCGATGCCGGTAGGAAAAGAAGTAAAGCAACAGCAGCGCGAGCCAAAAGCTCGGCATCGAAACCCCAAGCAAGGCGAAGACCATGCTGCTGAGATCGAGCCATCCGCCTTGATGCGTTGCGGCCATCACGCCGAGCGCAACGCCAAGGGCGGTCGCGATCACCATTCCCGCCAGTGTCAGCTCCAGCGTTCTCGGAAACTGGTCCATGATCTCCCGGGTGACGGGACGTTTCGTCGAAAGGGAGCGGCCGAGATCGCCTTGCAGCGCGTGGCCGACAAATCTCGCGTATTGGACGGAGAGCGGATCATTCAGGCCGAGCTCTTGCCTCAACTGCGCGATCTCGTCCCCCGAGACGGGAGACCCGGCCAGCATGGCTTGAACCGGGTCTCCGGGCAACACGTGCATGATGAAAAAGACGATCGTGGAGATCAACGCCAGGATGGGAACCGAGAGCGCGAGACGGCGGAGGAGATAGTGGAGCATTTGAATCCTCGTCCCGGTCGCGGTTCCCGTCGCTAGGCGGCTTTACCCCGAAATCCACGCGTCGTAGAGCCAGAGATACCAGCCGCGGGCGTCCACCCTGACGTCGTGAACGTTTTTGCCCAGACCGGTCAGGCTGCTCTTGTCCTGAAGCGGCACGACCAGCGCCTGCTGCATGATGAGCATCTGAACCTCGTCGTAGATCTTCTTGCGCGCGTCGTGATCGATCGTCGTGCCGCCCTTGTCGAGCATGTCGTCGAGATGGGGGTCCTTGTAGTAGGTCCACGCAAAGCCCGTGCCGATGTTTTTCGAAGAAAAGAGCGGCGCAAGGCTGGAAGGATCTGAGGCGATCCAGGAGAGGAAGGCGACGTTGGTCTGGCCTTTCGTGGCGCTCTCGATCCAGCCCGCCTGCGTGCTTTGCTTCAGTTGCACGTTGATCCCGATGTCGTGCATTTGCGATTGCCATAGCTCGGCCCACAGATCGAGCGGCGAGGTGACGTAATCGACCGTAAGCTTTGTGCCGGCCTTTTCACGATGGTCGCCGTTCATCGTCCACCCGGCGTCGTCAAGCGTCTTCCTGGCGGCGCTCGCGTCGAACTTGTAGAGCGTTTCGACGGCCGGGTTGTAGTCCCAGGTCGCTTTCGACTGCGGACCGTGCGCGGGATTGGCGAGCCCGAAGAAGATGGCGTTGACGATCGTCTGCTGATCCGTGCCGAGGATCATCGCCTTGCGGACCGCGATGTCGTCGGTCGGCGCTTTCGCCGTGTTGAGCATCAGCAGCGTGGGAACGCCCGGCACCTGCGCTTGGACGATCGGAAATCCCTCGTTCTGCAGGGTTTTGACGTCGCTCTCGGGCACGACTTCGATCAGATTCGTTTCGCCGCTTTCGAGGGTGCCGGTTCGCGCCGAGCTGTCGAAGATGAATTTGAAGGTGATCTCGTCAACATAAGCGGGGCCCTGATGCTGGAACACCGTGCTCGCCCAGTTGTAGTTGGGATTCTTCGTGATGGTGAGGTGGTCCTTGGCGATCCATTCCTTGAAGATGTAGGCGCCGCTTCCGACCGGGTTGTGCCCGAATTGATCAACGCCATATTTGGCGGCCGCGGTCGGCGAGACGATTGAAAGAAACGCCTGGCTCATCGAGTCCAGAAGCGGCGCATACGGCGTCTTCAGATTGACTTTGATCGTGGCGGGATCGATCACGTCGCTGCCCGCGTACGGGCCCAGCAAGCTGGCGGCGGAGCCGGATTTTGTGGCTGGATTGACGACGCGGTCAAGCGAATACTTGACGGCGTCGGCGTTGAAGGGCGTGCCGTCGTGGAACTTCACATCCGTGCGGAGATGGAAGACAACGGAAAGTCCGTCCGCCGCGATCTCCCAGGAGGCGGCGAGCGCCGGCTTGAACGACGCATCCTTGGGATCCTGCATCACGAGCGTGTCGAAGATGTTCATCATGATCTGATGGGAATGGGCGAAGGGCGTCACGTGCGGATCGATGTTGTCCGGTTCGGCGTCCAATCCGATCACGAGCTTTCCACCTGACCGCGGCGTCGCTTGCGGGGTCGCTTGATGAAGCGCGGCTGGGTGTTGCGCGTTGCGCCCCCCGGCTGCCCCGGCGCGAGACGCGACGGCGCTTGACGCCGCCAGCGCCTGCGCTCAATTGAAGCAGCCTCCGGCGGTTCATCAAGCCGCCGCTCGGCTCTGCTCCGTCGGTTTGCGCGGCGTGGTTCTGGGCTCCTGATTCATCGTTCATGCTCGCCTCCATGTTTCTGCGTGCGACCAAAGGTTCGCGAACTGGCGCCTCCCAACGCGGAGCGGAGGATCGCGTGCGGTTCGAACGGCCATCCGGACCGTATTCACTTCCGCGAAGCCCCTGCTCCGCCGACCGCCCAAAAGTGGTGCTCGCGCTCCGAGATCGTCGCGGCGGTCTAGGAGCGCGAGATACCTGATGCCGGCTTGCGTTCGATCTGCGGCATGCCGGCGTAATGATTCGCGTACATCTCGATGCACGCGCGCTGCAGATCGTTGTCGTCGGCGACCTCCGATCCGAAGCGGTTCATTCGCAATCCTGCCAGCAACGGTTCGGGCCGGCCGGAAAGAATTTCCCGCGCCAGAAGCTCCCCGATTGCGGGCGAGACGGTCAATCCGCCCACACAGCAACCCGAGGCGACAAACAGCCCGGCGGCGGCGGGAATGGGGCCCACGATCGGGAGTCCGTCGGCCGTCATGGTTGGGAGGCCGCCGCGCAGCGCACGCCGGCCGACTTGAGCGAAAACCGGAAATTGACCGCGCACGGATGCAGCCAGCCGGTCAAGCACCGCGCCGTCGAGCGGCAGGTCATGGATCTGGAATGAAGCGGGCAGCGCGTCCATCCGATACGGCATTGGATCGCGCTCATACCCGCCGAGCATGAGTCCGCCTTGCTCGGGGCGAACATAGACGTTGGCGTCGATGACGCGACAGATCGCATGGTGAGGAAGAACGCCGGCGATTGGCTCGGTGATCATCAGTTGATGCCGCATGGACACCACTGGGATGCGCAGGCCAAGCTGCTCGCCCACCAAACGCGTCCAAGCACCTGCGGCGTCGACCACGATCGGCGCTTCGATCACGCCATCGGAGGTGACGACGCCACTCACCGATCCACTCGCAAGGTTGATGGCGACAACGGGCGTGTTGAGCATGACTTCGGTGCCGAGACGTCGCGCCGCCCGCGCATAGCCAAGCGGGATCTGCGCGGGCTCGGTGTGCAGGTCCGATGGCGTGCACCACATTGCGAGGACGCCGTGGGCGCGTGCGAACGGAGCCAAATCGTCGAGCTCCTCGCTCGTGATTGCGTGGATCTTCAGCCCAAAGTTCGGTCCCGCCTCGATTTCGGATCGAATTTGCCATGCGTCGGCCTCGGTGCGGGCCATCTTGACGCTGCCGGATTGAACATAGGCCAGCGGCTCGCCGGTCTCGTCGGAAAAGCGCTGGATTTTCTCCACGCTGCGCATCGCCAGCCGCGTCATCTCCGGCTCCGGGCGAATCTGCTGGGTGAGCCCCGCCGCGCGAGGCGACGTTTGCGAAGCAAGCTCCGCGCGGTCAAGGAGCACGACCCGTCCGGCGCCTTCGGCGGCGAGGTGATAAGCGACGCTCGCGCCGAACGCACCCGTACCAATCACGACGACATCAGCGATGCGGTTCAAAATCAGCTGCTCCTCAAGAACGTTGGGTCGCGGAAACCAGACGCACGCCGCGGCAAGCACGCCGAACTCGTGGCCGCCAACGGCGACGCCGAGCGAAACTTGCATAAGCCGGGCGCGGCGAAAGCGCCAACCCAGAGAGCCTCGACGTGAACATCGCTAAATGGTCTGACCTTTTTGCAGACTATCAGAGCGAACTGCGCCTGTCAACGGCTTCAGGCTTGAACGGGCGCGGACCATGCCTTGAGCTTCGTTCGCCGGTGTTGGGCCTGATGGCAAATGGCGCGAAGCAGGAGGGCGTGACGGCCTGGGCTTACGCGAGCCGAAGGCGGCCAAGTTCGCGTTGAGCGAAGTGATGCTCGGCGAGCATGCGCTCGAGATCTTCGAAGTGACGAATCATCGCCCACCGCGCCGCTTCGCCGTCCTGGAGCGCGATCGCGTCAATGATGGGACGATGAAGCGCGTCGGCCGTGCCGCGCGATTCCGCCAATGTGGACAGAAGCTCGACGGATTCGGCGATGGCTTGTTCAAGCGAATGCATCATTTGCACGAGCAGCGGATTGCCGCTCGTCTCCGCGATGCCCAGGT
>JAABUK010003251.1_pt1 | contig 27777 bp, 32 predicted proteins | sample 5559141 | NCBI WGS metagenome assembly JAABUK01 (sample SAMN10711869, study PRJNA513367) | rock metagenome | isolation source: Antarctica rocks | place: Antarctica: Victoria Land, Pudding Butte nord | collected 2016-01-03
GTCTGTGCGTTTCGGCATCGCTGTCTCCGTAGCGTCGCGCTGATCTTGCAAGGCCATCACTACGCGGCACGTTCATGTCCGCCGCGCAGCCGCCTCCATTCATTCAGGTCAACTGCCGAATTACGATTCGGCTGAGCCAGCAAGCGCGCCATTGCCTCACGCTGCGGAGCGCGCGCATCGCGCGTGCGCATGTACCATCCGCCCATTTCTTTGGCTGCCTGCTCAAGAATTCTCATGGCAAGCAGATCGTTGCCGGCCAACGTTGCCTTGTCGAGAATGTTCTGAAGACATTCAAGGCGATAGCGGAGATGGGCTACTCCCAGATCGTCGGCGCTCGCGAGGAATCGCTGGCGTGTCGTGGTGAAGAGATCACGCAGGGGTTGACTGAGCCGCCGTGAACCGGAGCACTTCGTCGGGTCGTAAAATTGCACTTGCTGGCGTGTCAGTTCCACGTCGAAGTGTACTTTCACAAGGTCAGCCACATGCGTTGGCGACATAAAGCAGGCCAAAGATTGAACGATGAACTGCTTGCACTCTCCGCTTAGTCGTTTCATGGCTTGTGATTCGTCAAACTAGGTCAAACTAAATGTCACTTAAAACGTTTTAAGTGGGCGACATCTTCCGCGACATGGCGAGTCATTCCTCGTCGGTTGCCACTTCGACGATCTCTTGTGCGCGAAGCTTTTCTTCGACCCTCGGCGTGCGCGATTCAATCCCGGTCGCCGTGCGCGGCATGTAACGCTTGCAGAACGCTGTACGAACAATTGAATCATGCGCGGTTTGCTCGAGTTCCCGCGCCGACTCTTCATCCAGCATGCCGTTTTCGAGCATCGCGGCAATCCGCTCCGTGAATGCCTTTTCGTCCAGCACTACCGGCTCACTCTCAGCGATGTACTGAAGTTCGTGTGTGTGAGAGGATGGGAAGTCAACGACTTTTCGCTCAAAGGTCACGTTTTCGTGACATGGGGTAGTGGTCGAACCCGCGTTTTTATTGATTTCCTGATGTTTCACGGCGTCATTTTCGTTTCGTGAAACATCCTCAAATTCGTGACCTCTTATTGATGTAAGGTCACGCTCGGGTGACCCAAGATCGTTTGCTTCTTCTGTCTCGTCAACGACAGGAAGAAGCTCGGACAGCCCTTCAGCGAACAATTCGACCGCCTGTCTAATGACATCGGCTTTTTCTTCCGCCGATAGATCAAGGGTTCTCAGTTCCGCTGCTAGATTATCCCGGTACTGTTCCACCTTGCCGAGTACTTCCCTGACCGCCCGCGCTTTTCGCAACGCCGGAGTTTCAGGCTGCTTCAGGGATTGCTTGACCGCGCGTTTTTCAGCACGCTCTGCACGCTCGCATGCGTCAAGCTCTTCACGCCGCTTTCGGCCTTCCTCTGTCTCCGGCTTGCAGTTCATTCTTCCGACTACTTGGCGCCCAGCGAGAGCGGTGCGCTCCACGCGATAGAAGTTGCCTTTCATCTCCGGACACTTGGAAAGCTCTAGCTCGCGCTCGCTTATCTCAACAAGCTTTTGGACGAAGATAGGATCGAACTGCGAAGCCTTCACCTTTTTCGTGTCGGAGTCTCGGCCTCCGGGCTTGTAGATCAGTGACCAATATCCGGTGCGCCGAAATTCTCCGAGCGCAAAGTTCCACGCTCGCGTCCATCTTTCGGCAAGTGCGCGGCGCATCTTCTCACCCTCTTCCTCTTTCGATCTGGTAAGCGCTTCAATATTCGTGGCGTCACCACATGACAGATAAAACCCGAGTTTCCAATTCGAGCAGGACTCCAAACCTCCTTCGGCTGTAACGGCTGCCATGACACAGAACAGAATCTCGCGCATCCCTTCGGCATAGCCGCAGGCGCTCACGTAAGCAGCGAGTTGTGCTGCCGTGTCGCACTTGTCGCGCCGCTGCTGCGCAAACTTTGCTAGTCGCCGTCGCTCGAATTCGCTTTCGCGCCGTACATCATCTCCCGTGCGGGCACGCACGCTTGCCGCCGCCTGAGCCGCCTGAGCCGCAAGATTCAGCCTCCGTTGTTGTTGGGCGTTATAGCTCATAGAGTTTTACCTCCAAGTCAGCGCGCCGGAGCGCTCGGACTAATTGAGCATCGAACGGCAAATCCAACACGACGGAGCGCAGGTGCACTATCTCGGCGAGAAGCTGTGAGACGAATAGTGAAGGCGCAAGGCCGTTGCGGGCGATGAAGGTGACAGCGCTACCCATCGCCAGCCCTTCGGCTTCGAGAGCGTGCGAGACGATGACGCACGCGCCGGTGTGGGACGCTTGCTCCGCATTACAGACGTGGATTGAAGGCTTGGCTTTTGCTCCGCCCATAAAACTTGCGCTGACCCAACGTGGTGCGTCATCTGTCGCGTGCTCATAGCCCAAGAGAGCGCGTACCATTCCACCGCGACGAACAGGAAAGATAATATTGCGCGAAGTCAGGAAGAGCGCCGGTGCGCCATCGTGATCCCGATAAAATGGCGCAGGCCATTCGCCGGACTCTCCGAAAGTGGAAGAGACCGCGAGCGACGCACGCATCAGCGTCGAAGCGTCAGCGCCGAACCGGAGCATCAAGGTTTCAAGCTGGAAGTCAGGCTTCAGATTGTGCGCTTCTTCAATCTCAAAAATAGTCTTGAGTATGTCTCCTATATGGTCGGGCGAGAACACCGGGATGTGATGAAGCGCAAGCGTCAACATCGCGCCTTCCACCCATGCGTGAAATTCGGGTGAGTGTAGCTCCGGCGCTCGAGGCAGTTTGTCGAGGTAGGGTGCAGGGAGTTTCCGCACGCGCAATGGCGTCGGTGCTAGCGGCTCCACAGTCAGTGCACTGACGGGCGGCGCACAACTAACAAATTTGTGCTGGATTTCAGAAGGCGGAGTGTGATAGGTTTGCATTATTAATAGTCCGTTTCACCTGTGTGCTAACAGGATTAAGAGAAGAGTCGAGTTCGCTGCTCGGCTCTTTTCGCTTTTTGGGATGGGCGGCGCGCGCCGCCCGCAGATAGCCGATCACGCGGCCTCCGGCATTTGCGCAGTGCCACCTCTCGCAATCCAATCGTTTAGGGCTTCCTCATCGAAACGTACCTGACGTCCTAAACGCACCACTACACCAGCTGGAAGGATCTCGCGCGCAAGTTCATAGACTCGATGTTTGTCGACGTTTAGTATCTGCGCGACTTTGTCCGCTTTAGCTAAGCGTCGTTCGGATATTGAAAGCATCTACATTTACCTCCGGGCAACTAAAATACACAGACGCCGCCGAAAGTGTTAGAGTCTTACCGTCCAATTAGCGTCCAAAATAAAAACTTTATGAAACTGAAGAAACAAGAAACCCGACAAGTGATTACGGTTGATGAAACAGCAAAAGGGCCTTTTGCTTATTTCGCTCCGGTAGCAGCAAAGGGATATGAATGGAATGCAGAGGCGGTAGAAGCTACCAGTAGAACTTGGGCGAATGGAGATCCAATCAATCAGGGGCCATGGTTACTAGACCCCGAAGGTGGAGGTAGATGGTATGCCCCGCTAGAAAAACCCGGTTTGCATCGGATATTCGCAAGGCTTCAAACTAAAAAGAATGTTCGCGGAGCTATCAAGAAATTTGCCGATAGGTATGGCTTACTGGGTCACCCAAAAAGATTAGTGAATCCTCAGCAGAAGCCTACATCCACTCGACCTAGGTCAACATGGCGAGGTCTACCTACTTTTTACGGAATATCCTTAGACGATTGGCAGCAGGCAATTGATGATATGGCGTTGCTTATAAAGCTTTGGGACTGGGTGCGTGAGGAAAGGAGCGATAGGTTAAGCCAACACGTCAAATGGAACCGCACACGGACCGGTGTGTATTTCGAATGGGTCTCCGCAGATGGTCACAGGTCTAGACGTGCAGTTATTGCGAGTAAGTTTCTAGGAAGCGAATCTCAGGAGAGAATGTTGGAGGAATGGCAGCCTGGTGATGTGATAGAACCTGCGCGCTACTTTCTCCACACAGAAATCAACATGCATTTGAGTGGTCATGTCAGCCCATCATTAACATTGAACAGCGACAAAGGGATATATATGTATCCAGATTGCCTGTTAAGTGCGCTTTACGTGCTGTTCTCACTAGAGGTTGCTGGGCGAGTGCGCCCACCTATTATGTGCAATAGTTGTGGGTCCTACTTTGTTCCTGAAATGAGCGGGCGATCTACTAGAAAGTACTGTGGGACTTCCTGTCGTAAGCGCGTTCATTACCGCAAAAGGGTTGCCTCTTCAAAATAAAACAAAAGATTTAGATAATGCTGTAATTGATTAAGAGCAGTAGAATTCTACTGCCATTCATTAAATTCGCGTTCGCTCAGGTATTGGTTCCCTTTGCAAATTCTCGTGTTTGCATTTAACCACAATGTTTTAGATATGCGATCTGTCCTCACGCTGATCAGGCATGAGTAAGGCGAGCCGAAATTGTTGATACTATTTATTTGATCTCATTCTTTATTTATTAGTTTTACCCTTTCCAATTCGCAAGTTGCACGATTTACAGGTCTCGGCTTACGGAAGCTATGCGCAAGATGTTAGCGCAACATGAGCAACGAATGATTGAACTACTTTAGACGTTCAAGAATGACTAATGATTCCCTCAATGGCAATTTAGTACCATGTTCTAAATGTGCCCAGTGCTGTCCAGCGGCCCGTAGTTGCCTTAAAACATTTACACCGCGCAATATCCATCCGTTTCGGGTTGCAACATCAGCAAGAATAAGATCAACCGGCACCTCGATTCCGCCATAAGCGGAAGTGCTGACAACGATCCATGCCTGACCGTGTGCACGAACAAGACGCGCAGATTCACGTAGTATGTCAGCCATATCAGTGAAATATGATTGAACCATTGCGGGTAATTTTTTGTTCCACAAGTTACCTTTTGCCATGCGCGCTACTAACTGTGGAATCATCGGAGAACTCACAACTTCCGATGGCTTCCAATCAACTTGTACATGGGACCTAATTGTTTGCAGACGGAGTTGACTTAACTCAGCATTGTTCTGCACATAGCCACCTGCAAAAAGCTCTGGACGGTAAATATCAGAGTAGTCAAATGAATTCAGATAAGGAGGCGAAGTGACCATTAAATCGAAGCTATTCGATCTAAGGTTTCGAAGTTGTTCACGTGCATCTCCAAGCGCAACACTGATCCCGCTCCCGTCAAATTTGTGTTGAGTTATATCGTTAAAAACTGTTAATGCACGCCTCTGGAATATACGGCGCAAGTCATTCGAGTTAAGTCCCTGGGACTCCCATTCCTTGCGATAGCGTAAGCATTTCCCATCCCGGCGAGCGTTACAACATTCCATTAAGCTGGAAAAAAGCGCGAGGCGTAAAGGATCACGATACTGTTCGGCGGCGGCGAGGGCTTGCTCAATTGCTGTAAATCCACGTAAAACGCTTCTATTAAACAACCACTTTTTAATTTTTGGGTGCTCTGTAAAAGTGGACTTACCTTCTAATGAAGAAACCACCTCGTGTTGTGAATCTGACAAAATACGCTTCATCTCGGCTTCGTAATCTTTACGTTCCCAGCTACCCGAGGCGCACTTAGCTCGTGCGGCAAAAGCGAGAAATGGATTGACCTCAACGCCAGTGGCCTCAAGGTTCATGCGTCCAGCAGTAACGAGCGTTGTTCCACTACCGGCGAACGGGTCTAGGATGTGTAGTTTCTTTCGTCTTCGTGAACGACTTGAGACATCGCTTACCGCTGACCTAACCAGCCTTTCAGAAAAGCCTTCTTTGAATTCATACCAGCGATGACGTGGTAGCGAGAGATTGTGATCGAACACTGACAAATCTAGACCAACATATGGGTTAGCTTCTATCAAGTTGATCATCGCTTACGTCCTTTCACGATTCGTGTCGCCGCGACGCTTGGAGTCTCACTATCAAGGAACAAGAAGTCAGGAGGCTCGCATAAAGAATGCCGCAAGGAATCATCGTAAGCTGAATCGGTCTGATGTGTTTTAAGAGAACGCCCGTCGTAAATAACAAGGTGACCACAAACAAGTTCATTGTCATTTTCGATATAAATATTAATTTGCGCAAGGCCTTCATCAATGCGTTCGCGTTCATATTTGCTCTTACCGTTCGTGCCAAGCCATTTAACTTCTACGACATGTGAACCACTAGGAGTAACAACAGTGATATCAGTTTTGTTTTGTCCCATCCCTCTTGTTTCGCCAAAAACTTTCAGTTTATCTGTGATGTAATTATCAAGCCACCAAAAGAGTTTAGAGTGGAAAATGTATTCCGTGCCACGCGGTTCACTTAACAAAATACGCTTTTGGGGATCCTTCCAATATTCGACAAGCTGCTCCCTAGCGATGGCATAAGCCTTGTGGTCTTGCAGGATTTGCTTGAACTCGGAAATTGGATGGCTGAACTTTGAATAAACAGGTTCGGCAGCATTAGGGCGTAGTACATCACCCTCGTGTGTGTACAAACCGTGAACGAAATCCCATGTATACGAATTAACAACGCGTATACCCAGCTTCCTTTTTTGTTTTGTGAAATGCGCGCATCCCAAATGTCGCACGTCGCCTGCCTCTGCACGAACGAAGCGTAGACCTTCGTCCACATAAAGCACCGGCTTTTCTTTTTGCAAACAATCGAGCAGCGTTTTCAGGTTCAGCTTTCTGCTCCGTGGATTCGATTCTTCAAAGACCAGCAGATAAGGATTGTTCCCTGAACGTGCGTAATTGTTCCGAACAAATTCAGTCGCATATTGTAAGAATTGCTCTACGTTATTGAGCGGAGCACGAAGTGCCGCGCTCGCTTGAGCGGCGGTGTTGAAGAGCGGTTGGAGGGATTTGATCTGGTCTGCGAGGAGGGCCATCACTACTCATCATCTCCCTGATCTTGGTTTGAAGGTGACTGTGAGTGCTGAACTCGGGCATAATTATCAAGATAGCGAAAGAACAACTCCACAACCAATTCACGATCCGGTGATGTTTGCTCAAAGCCTTGTGCCAGACCATTCTCGATAGTTTTGATTAGGAACGCGGCACTGTTCTCTAATCCATTACTCGTGATCAGCCTTTGTCCGTAACCCCGCGGACGGCTGCCAACATAAGTAGGCTCCGCATAAACGAGTTCAACCAAACGCTGCCATCCGCGTGCGTTAACCTTATTACCTACTTCGAGAGCGGCTTGCCAGCGAACGGCAAAAGCATCTGCACGCGTTAACTTATGCAACCAATTTTTACCCGCATCAGTTAATTGATACTGACTTCTGATAGTTCCATTCGAGTTGCGCTTGATTTTGATTGCCTCGACCAAACCACGAAAGGCTAGTGCGTCAACCGCATTTTGAATAGCTAAGTCGTATGGGCCGTGAAGGTATGTTTTGTGTCCATCGCGCGGCGGGAATATCTCGTAGAGCAGCCCTACTATGTCTAACAAATAGATAAACTTTTGCAGTCTGATTTTATTTAGGGATTGGTCGTGCGTATGTGCTGCTCCGAGGGCGAGCGCGACATCGCACATCCGAAGCAAAACTTTTGTTTGATCAGACATAAGTTCTACTTCAATATTTTGCGCACGATGGCACGGAGTTTTAATAGTGCCGCTTGATGCACGCTACTAAGTCGACCGATGTTCAAGAGGTTAAGAACGCGTGCCTGACGTTCCTTAGATGGCTCAAGGGCGAGTAGATCAGATGCAATACTGTCAGACTGTATGTTGGCAGTTAAAAGCAGTGAATGTCCTTTGTCGGCAAACTGCTTGAACATCTTGACAACATTTTCGATATAACTCGCGTCAAGTGCTGTTTCAGGCGTTTCGCAAATAAAGGATGCGGTGCTCTTATTTGCCACAGAAGATAAATCTATGAGCGCCATTCTAAAAGCGATATCAAGAAAGAAGCGCTGAGCTTCCGAACAAGACTCGGGTGAATCCCTCTCCTTGCCATCAAACTTGGGAATAAAACGCGTGAAGTTAATGTGGTCAGACACAGGGTTTTCCATTAGTTCACATGGTATTCCGAGAAACTCGGAGGCATAAATCGCATAGGTTGTGCGAAGGCGAGCGATTCGTGCATCAGCAGCTTCACGGAAATTTTGATAATCCTTCTCCAACTCATTTTGACGTTCGCGCACTTGAGCCTTGAGATCAGCTTCTTGCTGTTCAAGAGATAGTCTAGTTTGAAGCAAGTCGCTCTTTGATGCCGGCGGTAAATCCCGCTCAATTAGTGTCAAAACAGGCTGCGCAGCCATCCGTGCCACATTGAGTTGGTACTGCAATCGAGATTCGTCTCGCTGGACGCTTTCGAGTCTATTGTTGGCAACACGAAAATCATCCTCTAAAGACTGTTGTGATCTAATCTTTTCTGCTATTTGTGAGCGAAGAGTTGTAAGTTCTGGCTGTGTGGGTTGCGGTTCATCTGATCCACACAACATACAGCGATGCTCTAGTGAATGTTGATGAGCAAGTGCCTGCAACGCGCGCTGCCATGTACCACAAACCGGGCAGATGCCGTTTTCGGAGAGTTTGTGAATTGCTAATGAATTAATTTTCTCTTGTTCACTAACGAGCGCGGTAATTATAGCAGCTTCTGATTGCTCTACCTGCTCTCTCAACTTCTCGGTTTCGGAGCTGATGGTGCTTAACTTTTCAGCCGCAATTCTTCGCTCACGTTCAAGCTGAAGTCGGTGCCGGGTTACTGCTTGTAATTCCTCGATCAGCTTTCCCATATCAACTTCATTGGTCTTTGATACTCTCGAAGATGAGTTGTTTCTCTTCTGTTGCTTTTGCGCTTTTAACTTGTCAATTCGCGCGGCGACTTTATTTAAGGCTACCGTCAAGTGCCGTCGTGTACTGTCGAGATTTTTCAACTTCTCGCGACGCTGACGAAAGTCATCTTCAAGCTGAACATCTTGATTTAGTAACATTAGTAGCCGAACTTGTGCATTACTGTCCCATGCAATTAGCCTTCGCGTTTCCGGCAAATACAGTAGTCTATGAACAATAAATGCGAAGTCTTCTGGTTTATCGTAACCACCATATTGAGCAAGCGTGCTATCAAAAGCGATTTTGGCTGCATCCGCATCTTCAAGCCATTCAACTTCATGCCGGTGGCGGAAAGCTACTATTCCCGATTGACTGAAACCACGCCTCACAGAGACTTTATGCTTGCCAAAAGCAAAATCAACCTCTATCAAGGCAGACGCTAATTGCTCATCGTCAATACGTCGTCGGAAATATTTGTGGCTCCAGCGTAAAGCCTTCTCATCCTCTCCTTCGACACCAATCCCATCGCTTCCTCCAGTAAGACCATACACAACGGCTTGCATGATTGTGGTTTTGCCTAACCCATTGCCGCCTAAAATGATATTAGGGCCTATACGAATATCCATTGCCACATTGTTGTTGAACATTGGCTGAAAACCACTTAATCGAAATCCAAGCAAATGCGGCAAAGTTACCTTGCCTCCCATGTAATAATCACCCCTTCTTTGTTGTCAGTAATGTTACTAGCGAGCAACTTAGCAGCAGTGGCGTTGATATACAGCCATTTATAACAGCTTATAATTGCATGAGACGAATTTAGGAATTAATTTTCTCTTCCTTTAGCGGAATATCTTTTAAGCTTGAATGCTTACATTTTGCTACTCCGCGATCCATTCCATTCGGGTACCACCAGCCAGAGCCGCCGCAATCTAGGCAATCTTTCGCTTGCTCAATAGATGTTGTTGACGCAGCGCTTGTATCTGGTAGTTCCCTTCCTTCCGCCCGCGCCTGTTTCTTATCAATCTTCCAGAGTCGGCGGCGTAGATGCTCTGCGAGGAATGACGGCACGGATGAAACTGTCGTGCGCGCGGCAGCAATCTTGAGTTCTGCAACCAGCACATCAGCCACTTCGCCCCAGCGATCAGCTTCAGCTCGCGACAAATCTTTTCCGGTTAATTCCTTGTGCGCTGTTTTCAAGGCTGCGGTCAATTTAGCCAGCGCAGCGTCATCATCATTAGTTTTTTCTTCTTCTTTAGTCTTAAAAGTCTTAGGGTTATTGGAAGTTGTTTGAGAATCAATGGCTTGAGTCTGTCCCCCTGACCCCAAAATCTGGTCTGTCCCCCTGTCCGTTTTCTGGTCTGACTCGTACAGGGGTCTGACCACCGCAGGGGGTCTGTCCCCCTGACCTATTTCTTCGGGCAGCAATACCTCGAATTGATAGCCTTCGTTTTGCCCAGGAACCCACTCACGGCGAACAAGTCCTATCATCTGGAAGTAGCGCATATGAGCGTCGATTGTCTTGCGGTTCTTAATGCCAGACCATGTCGCTAAATCCTTCTTCGTGGCATACAGTATGCGTACCGGTTTAATAGCGCCGCGTGTTCGTAGATAAAGAGCATCATAAAGATTCTTGCTTGTGCCCGGAAACATACCCGAAGGCATAGCATCACGTTCAAGGCTATTCGCACGTCGATTAAAATCCCGCTCCGGCGCAACTGATATAGCTTTAGGTATAGGGGTCTGTCCCCCTCTGATGGTCAGACCCCCTAACCCATGTGCTGAGGAAGATGGTTGCTCTGTTAATTCCTCAATGGAAAGAGAATCAATCTCTCCGGGCTTACGCAGATTGCGAAACATATCGCCTTTAGGTCGTGCCATGCGAGTGGGAATTTGAAGTTTATTTTTAGGTTCGCGCTTCGTCACTTACGCTTCTCCTTGAGCAGTCGGACTTTTGACGACATTTCCAAGCGGGCAAGAAATTCATGCGTGAGATTTAAGTAATCCTCACTGCCGCGCGAGCTTTGCGCATATTCAAAAATGGATTGACGATAGGCTGGCGCGGCGATTAAATGCGTATTGGTTCGTACGAGAGTGTCGAATAGCTTGTCGCCGAACATTGTCTTCGCTTGAGTATAAGCATCGGCGGAAGCTGTGGTGCGCGCGTCGAACCGTGTCACTACATAACCCAAAACGCTCAGCGATGGATTAGAGCGGCGCATACTCTTAATTGTTTCTTCCAAGTCCTGTGTGCCCTCGAAGGCGTAATACTCGGCAGCAACCGGAACCACAACATGATCGGATGCCAGCAGCGCTTGAGTAACGACTACGCCGAGGCTGGGCGGGCAGTCAACCAGCACGAAGTCGTATTCATCGGAGAGGGAATTCAGGGCGTCCTTTAATCGAAACAGGTCATCAAACTGGCCGCTCTTCTCAAGACGCGCTACTCGAATATGAGACGCGGCAAGGTCAAGGTTTTCGATGTGTGTTTCGTAGATGGCCGCGCTGAAGGGAAGCCCGTCGCCTTTATTGTCGATCAAGACATTGGCAAGTGTGTTCTGGATCATCTCCGGCGTCAGAAAAGTGCGCGTCAGGTTACATTGCGAATCCAGATCAATCATCAGAACACGGAAGCCTTCAATGGCTAGTCCAGCTCCGAGATTTACGACTGTTGTCGTTTTACCGACGCCGCCCTTTTGATTAGCAATAGCGATTGTTTTCATGCTGCTACCTTTACTGTCTCCACTTCCGTATTTCATCTGCCAAGTGACCAAAACCGATGGGGAAACGCTCCTCAAGCGCAGGCAAGCTGTGGATCAATCTTGATGCAGCAGTAACCGCAATCTCTCGGCTTCTTTCCTTTGCTATTGGATCTGCGCCATATACATCTGCTTTCAATGACAGTCTTGTATAATCAGCTTTCGCACCTTTCAGATGTCGGTTCCATGCCGCCTCATTTACATGCGGATTAGAGAATGCTTGATACCAGGCTTCGATAGCTGGCACAGCCAAACCGAGTGCGACTTTAATGATGCCTTGGTTTGCTCGAAGTCGTGGCTTGTCACGAAGTAGTGCTTGTCTGGCTTCTACGATTTGCAGCAACTCACAAAGCCGACACCCGAGTACCTCTCCACCGGCGCTTTCATGCGAACGCTCATGAATTATGGAATCATCTGAATCAACAACGACGACAAGCCCCTCGGCCTCCGTGTTGTAGTGCAAATAAGAGAGGTTACCCGGAAGGAGCTGTCTGACATGAGGCCACCCTCCGGGCCGCGAGCGTAAGTAGGAAGCGACCTCATCCGTTTGATCTTGAAGTATCGCTCCTACGAGCGCTCTAATTGCAGCCTCATCTGCTTCTGACTCGCTGATTACGGCTACTTTCATGGGGCGATGGGGACACCTCCCAAAACCCCGCTGTACCAGACATCTCCAAGCGGCGCGTCTTGCAGGAACTCATCCAGATGAGGCATTTCCGACAATCGCTCAAACTTGGTTCCACGCTCATCCTTGCTTGCAATAACGATTTGCTCCGGATGATCTTTGTAGAGGTCGAGCAAATAAGGAGAATGAGTCGTTGCAATAACTTGAACTGGCGCGCGTTTATCGCCGTAGCCTTCGGGATAAGCTAACCGATACATACCCTCTTTAATTTCCTGAAGTAAACGTGGATGAATGCCATGCTCCGGTTCCTCGAAGCATACGATTGAGGGCGGCTTCGGCATATAGGCTAGAGTGAGAAAGGCAAGCGCGAACAGTGTCCCGTCAGAGAGATCTTCGGCTTGAATCCGTTCTCCCGACCGCGTTCGCATCAATATTTCTTTTTGTCCGTTATTTGGGACATCAAATAGTACGCGATCAAAATCAGGCAGCCACTTCTGCAAATCCTCGTTCAAAGCTTCAAATCTGCCATTGTCTTTGTTCTGAAGATCATCTAAAACTCCGGCAAGATTGGCACCGCTCGATTGCAGTTCCATCTGCGGCGAAATCTGGACAGGTCGCGCTAATTCTTTAGAGTTGAATGAAAACGTCCTGAAGCTATTCAACGTCTTCCGTGCAATTTGTGCCGCATGAGTAACTATCTCCTGTCCTGAACTATCTACAAAATAAGGGCCTGAAGATGAAACTTGATCTCCTTTGAGTAGCCATTTTGTTTCGCTCGTGAAAGGAGCTGCGCCGACCATCCAATCTATCGAGACTTCCACGGTGGCTCCTTGCCCGGCAGTGGGATGTGATGGGAGGTCTAAAGTGTCGCGTAAAACGGCAGTGAGAATTTTATCGTAGCTTTTGTTTTTAGGATTAGCAGCGGCGGAGATAGCCTCCATAGCAGTGCTCTTGCCACTACCATTCGGGCCTACGATCAAAGTAAAACGACTCAGCGGGAGCGTAGCCTTTCGCAATACTTTGAAATTCTTAAAATGTATGGATTTTATTTGCGCTGGGTTCATTCTCGCTGCCTTTCTTCTCGGCATACCGATCTACCAAATAATTCCGAATCTTTTGCCTGATCGTCTGTTCATCCAGCGGGTAGCCGGATTCGTGAAAGTCATCGCATAACTGACCGTAATCATCTGTGAAGTTCACGCACCACAGCAGGGAATCAGCTTTAGGAGGAGCAATAAAGTAAATTTCACATCCGAGTTTCAATTCTTCAATCGCTTTATTGGCGATCTTCTCTAATGTCGCGCGGCTGAGTCTCAATGTTGCTGCCTTTCTTATGCCGCAGCGGGTGATTCCGAATCAGTCACGAACTGCTGCCGCTTGTTCTCGCCCATCTTGTGCAGCATCTCTTTGATTTCCTGAGACATTTCCGACGTAGAAGGAAGGCGCGGCGTCGTTGATTGTACGAGCGTCAACGATGGCCTCGGCTTCGGATGAACAGGTTGACCGGCTTGCCTCAATTTAGGTGGACGTTCTGTGCTCATCTGCGTCTCCTTCTTCTTCGCGCCGGAGCAGAATTCATAGCCCCGAGTATCGCGACAAGCGCCATCAGAAAGCCGAGCAGCGCGAGCGTCGCCACGCCGATGATCTTCGCCGTTGTGACGAGCGTTCGGAGTGCGACCTGCAAGGCATGGTGGAGTTTGTCGGCGCGCTGCTGCCGGGCAACGGAGCGTTCGGTCTCGATCTTCTGCGCGGCAACTTCTTCCTGCCGGTGCATCTCGCGCCACTGCTCGGGGATGTAAGTTTGATATTCCGGTTCGGCGATCATTTCTTGCTGCCTTTCATAATGCACTCGTGCGGTATATAGCCCCTGCAAATTCTTCACCCCCTGCAAATCTTGCAGCCCATGAAGAATTTGCAGGGGCTATTTCTTGCCTCGCTTCTTCGCTTTCGCTGCTGCCGTGAGACCTGCGTTGCTGCCGCTGGCGGGCGCTGTGGCTGCTGCGGAGATAGGCCTGCCACCTATCTCCGGCGTGTAGTTTTCCACGTCGCTTCGCCTCACAAACTTCTGACCGCCTATCTCAATTACTTGCAGCTTTCTGCGCGCGACAAGCCCGTAAATAGCCTCGCGCGATACGCCTCTTAAACGCGCCGCTTCAGCCTGAGTAATCAAGTCTTCAAGATTATGTGCTGCCATCGGTAGTCCTCAAAATATATTTTCTAAAAGTAAAAGAAACCTGTTGACAACGCGAATAGGTTTGGTTAATATGTTCGTGTCGTGAACGGGATAGTAAACTAAATCGAAAGGGAAGTCAAAACAAAATGTTCAGCCTAGAGACAGCCAACATCGAGAAAGCAATCAACAACGCGAAAGCGCTTCACCCGAAAGTGAAGATGATCGAGTTCGGCACATACGAAGTAACGGGCAGCAAGGGAAACACATACACCGTCAAGTGCTACCGCAAAGGCGGCGAGAAGATTGTGGAATGTAACTGCGCGACATGCGACGGTATCGCCTGCAAACATTCGATGGGCGCCGTAAGTTTGCATATCGCAATGGCGGCACAGCGCGGCCATTAAATGAGAAAGGCTAGGGAAGCGTTCGCAGCGCCTCTCTAGCCTCCAACCTTCAACCTTCAACCTTCAACCATTCTCGAAAGGACGGTATCAAGTCATGCAGAGAGAATCTACCATCACACGCACGGGGCAGGGAAGCAGTCTACCCATCACCACGCCAGCGCAGAAGCTGGAAACGGCACGCCAGAGAGTCCGCGCTGCGCTCAGGCTCGCGGCGGACGAAACTCCGAGCTACGCCGTGCTCGACGACATTGCGCGCGGACTGAGCCTCGCCACGCGCGATCTCGAAGAAGCGGCAATGGCCGTCGCCGTGCTTCAGAGAAGGGAGGCGCAGAGCTAATGCCAAGGAAACGCAAAGCAGAAGCCGAAGGCGCTCCCCTCACAGAACAGGAATTCCAACAACAGCTTGAACGCATCGCCGCGCACATCGGAAGGCGGCGCACGCGCCAGATTGCCGACACTGCAATAAAGCTTACCAAGCTGAAAGTTCCACAGGAAGCAATCAGCATTTGCTTGAAGCACATCGTTGCATTAGCGCACATGGACTCAATCGAAGTGCCTGTGTCCGGCACAGAGGACGAGCAAAGGCTTGCAGAGCTTCAAGGCGAACTCTCTAGGCTTGAGCGTGTACCGGAGAACGAAGGCGTGCGTTTTGAGATCATGCAAGAGATTCAGGATTTAGAAAATGCGGCAGCAAGCACTGACGAATGGCCGAACATTATCGGCGCAGGAAGCGAGGGTGAGTAATGGCGAAACGTAAGAAAACGGAAACTCCTATCACCGGCACGATCCGCTTCGCGCGCCAGATGCCGCTCGCCATGCGCACGCTCTGCATTGCCACGCCGACTCACGGGGCACTTGCCGGTGACTCCGGCACGCAGGCACAACTCGATCTGGTGTGCTGCCAACCCGCCGGAATGTTCGACGTCGAGCGCGGCGGTTATGTGTGCGACGAGTGCGGCGGCGCGCTTCCTTTGGATGAGAAAGGCTGGCCGTTGCCGCGCGACTGGCAAAAGGCTGAGGCGCAGAACCCTTTCAAAGATTGCGGTGCTCTGCGCGGCACGAAGCGCGCCATGCGCGCGCTTGCATGGATCGAGGAAGAGCTGCGCGCCTACTACTTCCGCGAATTCCCGAACGCTTCAGCGGAAGACTTCAAAGCAGCGAAGCCTTTGATGTGGGAAGAGTTGGGCCGGACGCTTACATATCAAGTGCGGCTTTCAACGGCGCATGTAATGGGAGACTCGAATAATTGAGCAGGCGCGCGGCCACTTAATTTCGATTTAAGTCAAAAGAGGCGAAGCCCACGCGTGGGCTTCGCCTCTTTTTTTAGGTGTCCACTTTGTCCGGTTTGCCGTGCCGGGTTCGTAAGCTTCCCGAGTCGCTTTCTCCCGAATCGGACTGGTTCTGACAGCGCGGCACGCCGACAATTAGCGTGTTAGTGTCGATTTACCGACGCCGCCCTTTTGATTCAGAATCCCAATAGTTTTCATGCGGCCTTTTCCCTCACTTGGAGCGCCAGCACGTCCTGACGGCTGACGAGCTTCGCGCGCTCATCCAGTGGATCATCAAAGATAGCGAGCTTGCCTGCAGCGACGAGGCGCGACATCGTCGGCCTACTCACTCCTATTAGTTTTGCCGCATCAGAAAGATTGATTAAATCGCTGGGTATATTTTGGTCTAAAGTCATATTTCTCATCCCACAATTTTCATCGTGAGGCGCATCGAACGTCCTCACCACATCCGACGCTGAACGAATGCGTTAGCGTCCGTCCGAGTATCGCGCATTCTACGGGGTGCTGTGTGGCAGGTCAAACGCCGAGTTTGTAAAAAGGCGCAACCGATCTCTTTCTTTGTTCGTCTGTCATTATAAGCGTTAAACGTTCTTCTTCCTGCTTTGGCGGGCTTCCGCGCGGAAGCCCGCCCTTTTTATTACCTGAGACTAATTGAAAGTAAAGGAAAAGCGGCTGAAGATTCCCACATCTCCAACCGCTTCCTTCTCACAATTTTCATCGTGAGGCGCGCCGGTCGTCCTCACTTCCGCCCGACGCTGGACGAACACATTCAGCGTTCGTCTTGTGTGCCGTGCATCTTATACAGGCGAGATTCATGCGGCAAGTAAAAGTTACGACCGGAGGATTAATTTCCGGGTCAGGCAAGCTCTCCATCCGGTTATAATTTCAGGTTGTCATCCGCAGAAATTCAGAATGCGCTGCCTCTTTGCTCGATCCCCACTTAAAAGCGTTTTGAGTCATGTCAGGCGCATCGTTTCATAGGTGACTCAAAACGTTTTAAGTCGACCATCTAATTGTGTCCGACGGAAGCCTCACCCAGTGACGACTCTGACTTTCTCTTTGTTCGTTCTACTCCCGTCAAAGTCGAAGTTGACTCGAAATATCTTGAGCCATCCTAACCATGGCACCGCCGTTGCTCCATCGCTCTGAACTGCAGCTCACTCATTTCCCATTACCACTTTCCGGGTGTCGCCGGCCACCCGGAAAGTGGTAACAAACATAGAAACGGCCACCCACTTTCCGGGTGGCCGTTTTTCATCTGTTTTAAAAATCCCAGCAAAACGAATGTTCTTGCCTCGGCACATCGTTTGTAGTGGCTTCTCACTTTACTTTCATCAAAGGAGACTCCTGCTGATGCCCACTGAATGCGCCGAACCATCTTTATCCCTCAGCCTTGATCCGGCGAAGGTCACAAACTTCGACACACAGCTCAGTGACCTTCTGCCCAAACTTCCAGACCTCGCTGACAATCAGCTTCTGCAACTTGCAGCGCACGCACAGCGCCTTGCATCCTGCGCCTTCCGGCTGCGAGGAGCCTGTGTGGCGGAGCTGCGCCGCCGCCACTGCACACGTCTTCCGGGCGGGCGCGGCAAGCGCGACACTGAAGCCGCCGGCGTCACCGCGCAACTCGCTCACATGGCCTCGCAAATCGGCATCAGCTCCTCGACGCTCAAAACAGACGCTCGCATTCATGAAGTTTTCTTCGCCGGCGAAACTGGTCTCGCGCGCGCGCCTAGTTTATCTCGCGAATATTACGTCGTCGCTCTCGGCGCGCCCGATCCCCTTGCTGCCATCAGCATTGCCGAAGCTCGGACGACGAACAACTTCTACACTCGCGAACAATTCCGCCGCGACGTCCGCGCCCTGAAACTCGCGCCGCAACCCCTCGACGACGTCGCCTCTGTCGATAGCGCACCGAAGCTAACATTCGCCTTGCGCGTCAAGATCATGCCCGACGCTCGCGCGGCATTGACGGCATTGATGGCGCGCACCGGCCAGTCACCCGCCGAAGCCGTGGCCGAAGCCATCCTTGCGCAACATAAATTGCTGACTGTCCAGCCGATTGATCCGCCAACCACCGCGCCAAAATCTTCCGGCAATAAACGACAAACAATTGATTCTCAGTCATCCAATGCGCAGCCATCACTGCCGCTGTTTTACTGATAATCCGTACCCTAAAACTATCCATTAATCCGACTTTAAAACAAAGGTGTACTTACTACACTTTGAAAAGGAGATTTTTCCACATGGCTTATGCAATCGCCCGTATCGCAAAACTGAAAGGCGCGAGCGTCGCCAGCGCCGGTCGTCACGTCGACCGCACGCGCGACACTCCGAACGCTGACCCTGCCAAACTCCATGAGAACAAAATCCTGATCGGTGAAGATCGTCCCGTGCGCGAACTCGTCAACGAGACAATCGACCGGCACGGCGGCAAGCCGCGCAAAGATTCTGTCGAATGTGTAGAACTGATGCTTGGTGCATCGCCCGAGTATTTTAACGAAGGAAGGGATACAGATAACCCGGAGCGTATACTGCTCTTTCAGGAAAAGACCGTCGAGTTCCTGAAAGAGCAGTACGGTGATCGCTGCGTCAAGGCAACGCTCCATGTGGACGAGAAGACGCCGCATATCCAGGCATTCATGGTGCCGTTTGATGATCGCGGGAAATTGAACTGCAAAGCGATGTTCGGCACGCGGGCGCAGATGCGCGCTTTCCAGAATAGCTTTGCCGCAAAGATGCAGCCGCTTGGCCTTGAGCGCGGCGTAAAAGGCAGCCGCGCGACGCACATCGATATTCAGCAGTTCTACGGCAGCATCAACCGGGAAGTGCGAGTGCGCGTGCGGCCCGAAAGAGTACCCGATCCGCCGCGGTTGATGATGACGGAAGCGAGCCGCGAAGAATACAAGCAGCAGGTCATCCATGCGGTAGCCGAGCAGTTCCATGAGCCAATCAACATTTTGAACAAACAGGCGAAGCTGGCGCGCGAAGAAAAAGGCAAGCGCGAAGCGGCGGAAAAGCGCGCCGCCACAGCCGAGCAGCGCGAGAACGAGTGGGCTGAAAAGTTCATCGTCGAGCAAAAAGAGAACATTACTTTCCGCGAGCAGGTAAGAGCACTGGCGGTCGCCGTCTACCGAACTGAGCAGAACGCCGTATCGTATCTTCGAGAGCATGAGCGCAGCCGTGAAGCCGAGCGCACGCAGCAACATGAACGGCAGCAGCCTGAGCGGACGCGCACGTGCGAGCATGATCCTGATCGTGGCGGCGGCGGACGCTCGCGATAAGCCGACAAGTGGCTACTAAGGCGTGCTCGTGATGTGATTGGTAGTTCGTCCCAATACTTTCCACAGCGCGCATTCAACGCCGATATCGGCAAGTCTTGCGGATGAAGGCCACGCTATTCGCGGTCGGCTGCATGGCGTTGTTAGATGGCGCTATGGCGTCGCCGCACAAGTTCTCGCAGAGCAGAAGTACGACGGCGTTCTTATCCAACACCGCCTCGGGCTGATCGCTCCCGAACGGATGGGGAGCGTGAGCCGTAAAGTTTATCAACCTCTGTAGAACAAGGGCCGAACTTCGCCTGCCGATCAGTCCGTGAAGGAGGCTCACCCCAAGGCATCTCTCCCACGAACAGCTTCGGGATGTTAATAAAGGCGTCCGTGCCAGCACGCTTCACCACGGCGTCCAGTGGGATGTAAGTATCTGTCTTGAAGATCATCCCGCGAGGTACTAAAAGGTATCCTTCAGTCTCTTCTGTCGCTTCAACGATTTTATCCACTGTGCCAATCTCCCCATGATCCGAGCCGCGAACCGTGTCACCCACCTGCACGGCAATGCGTTCCGTGCCCGAAGAGTTCACGGCAGCTAAAAATTCGTCGACCGTGATGACGGCGTTGGCGATGAGCGGGTAGTTCAAGCGAATAGCCGCTTCGTAGGCCGGAACGGCCGACGCCCCGATGGCGTCCGAGAGAAATGTCACATCGAAGCCTTTCTCCATAGCGTGCCGCCCAGTTGACTCGCAGCACAGGTTGGCGGTCATTCCGGCAATGACCAGATGAGTGATTCCCCTCTGCCGGAGGTGGTCAGGAAGGTCGGTCTCGAACACGTCACAGCTCTTGTGCGGAAGGAGCACCGTGTCGCCTTCGCGCGGTTGTAGGTCAGGGTGGAAATCGGCTCCCCAGCTGCCCGCCAGAAACATCTTCTTCTCGAACATATAACGGTTGATCCCGCTACGACGTTGTAGTTGCTCGTCGGCGTAATCCTCTTCGGTGAAGGCCATGGGGCCGAACAGGACGGGGATGCCTCGCCCGCGTGCGCCCTCGATGGCGGCCTTCAGGTGGCCGATCACGTCGTTCATCTCGACGGTGTTCTTAGTCATTTCCCAATCAGCCCCTCCTTCTGAGAGGAAGTCGTTGACGGGATCAATCACCAGCAGGGCCGTGCGCTCCAGCGGGAATGAAATCCCGACTTCCTCTTTCGGCAAGTAAGTGGCGACGCCCTCTCCCTCACGACCCAGCTTATCTGTGTTTCTCGTGCTCATAATATCCTCTCTTCAGCGTAATGACAGGCAAATCTAAATCTCGCTTCAAGACTTAAGGCTGGGGGTTTAAATCCAAAAGTCCTCTTCCGAGAACTTCAGTGTATGGGGGATGACTATCTTAGCATGAAACAGCTGTTGTATTAGCTTGCACGATAGGAAGCCATCTAACTTTGTATTAGATGGAATATATTCCACCTAGTTCTGTATATATTCGACTTCTCTTCCGGGCGCGACTGATAACCATCATTATGTTCGTCCATTTTGAAAACACCTGATCATTATCAGACCGAAGCGCAAGATGTAGTGCATGCGCTTTGCAGCGTAAAGCGTGATTCGTAACCGAAGGTATCACTTTTTCAATATGAGGTATGACCTCAAGATATAGTAGTTTATTGTGGAACTGAAACGAGGAGGAAATTGATGAAGCGTTCACTAAGTTTAACCTTCACGGCCATACTTATCCTCTGCGCTATGATCGTAAATGGTTGTGGCGGCAGTTCCGATCCGGGGCAATCACCAGTTTCACAGATAACGCCAACGGAGATTAGCGCAGATGATCTCCATGCAGCCTACAATGAGAATGAAATAGCGGCAGACAAAAGATATAAGACGCATGTTTTGGCCGTGTCAGGAATCATTCAAACTATCGGAAAAGATGTGTTCAATCGCCCTTTTGTAATTCTCCGATCAAAAAATTCTCCCACCGCTGTGCAGTGCTTCTTCAATGGCGCAGACCAGACGGATGCTTTAGCTGCTCTCAAGTCCGGCCAGCAAGTAAGAATCAGAGGGAGATGCAGCGGGAAGATGCTTGGAACCGTTGTTGTCAATGAATGCCTGACTCCGTAAAACGAGAGAGCGCCGATGTGCGCGCACCGATTACTACATAACCAGTTCCGGCTCGTCGAGCGCAACCTCCCCTTCAATCGCAAGTTCGTCCTTCGGCTTTATTCCTCTTTCAAGCAGTGCCGCATCGATCTGTGGGCAGATGTCGAAGAGCATCGCACCGGCGACGTGGCTCACCCAGCCATCCGATTCCGGGTAGCGCTCCTTTAATCGCTCAAGGCACTTCTCTTTCGCCTCATCCTCTGAGACGGCAAAGGCAACATCAACGGCGAGAGTAAATTGGTGTTCAAGTTCAACATTCCCATACCCGCGCGATGGATACGGATAAAACTTAACAGTCCCGGTCTCTTCATCCAGATAGCCGATCCAATCGGGGCCGAGCCAGAGCGCGAGCATTGAAACTGCGTAAAGTTTTTGCTTCGGCATAGGAAAGAACCCTAACCGGTCAGGCAACTGATTGTTTGTTGCAGCCTCGACGCCTGTGCGTCCAGTTCACCGAGATATTCGACGTATCGCCCGGCGAGAACTTTTTGTGCAGCCGTGCGCGAAGCGGGAGCAATGCCATTGATCTCATTCAACGCGCCCTGCAACTCCGATTTCTTGCCGTTGACGGATTCCATCGTGGCATTGATCTCCCCGGCGGCGCTCGACACGCTTGTATTAAAGGCAGCAGTAAGGTCGGCGACGTACTGTGTGAGCCGCGCGACGCGGGCCGTCCACAGCGGTGTGCGCGCCGCCGTCGGCAAGTAACCTTCGACCAGTGCTTCGATCTGTTCGTTGAGCAGCTTCTTCATCTGCTTAATGTGCTGGAGCATCTGCATGTCAGGGAGATTCCCGAACTGCTCGCCGATGTAAGAGTGTCCGTCAGACGCGACATAACCCACGCCGGGGATTCTCGGTATCGATCTGATCGAAGGCAATTGTAAACTCGGCAGCTTCGCTTCCGGCAATTGAATGGTCATCGCTTATGCCACCTTCTTTCCATTAACGAAGAATCCAGCGGGAGCCGTGATTCTCACCGACGAGTCGCTCTCGATGATGACTCGTCCGCCGCGAAGAAATAGATCGCCTTCAGTCGAGAGAATGTAATCACCATCGTTGCGCACGCCGCGCGTCCCGGTGTTTTGAAAGTCGGGCGGGATCACAAAATCTTCATTGAAGACCGATGCATAAAAGAGCGAATACTTCTGCCCTTTGGCTCCGAAGAGCGCGACTTCGCTGCCAAGCTCCGGCACATGGAAATCACCGTAGCCCGGCGCGCCGGTGAAGAGCACGAGACGCCTCACCCACTCGTCATGCATGTAGTCTTCGTCGATGGACGGAATAACGACTTTGATGCGATGCTGGCGCTCGGGATCGTCATTGTCGGCAACAATGGCAGGCTCGGCGATCATCCAGCGGTCGTTGCCGTCGCGCGCCCGCTCTTCCATTAATTTGAGTAACCTGCGTGTCATTTTGCTTTGACCCCTTTCGCCTTGATCTCTTCGGGCACTTTGATGTCTTTGTAGACTTCGATCTCAGTATGAAACTGCCCCGGCCCGAACGAGTGCTGAACTTTATCGCAGAGCCATTCCCGGCTGAAAAGTTTACCGAAATCCATCAGCCGTATCGTGTCGCGCACATCCGGCCTCTTTCCTTCAAAGTCGCTTAACAGATGGATCGTGCCGGTGAAAGCGTGCTCGCGCTGCAAATCCTTTTTCGCCTGCGCGCGACGATCAGCATGGCGCTGCGATTTGATCGGCAAGTCTCTTCTTACTTCAATCAGATGAGCGCCGCGTGCCGTCCTATTTGAATGGCCGTGCAGGGAGCGTCCGCCGCGACCTCGCGCGCGCACCTTAACTTGGCTAGGCCGCCCGTGCCGGTGGTTCTCCGGTAATTTGACGTACAGCGACCAATCTGCGAGTTGGCGTGGGCTGCTATCGGCGCTCTCATTGATCACCGTTAATACGGGCACACCGGTCTTTGCCGCTTCTTTGGCAAACAATGTATCGCCGCGCACGTAAAGCACAACGCCGATGTCATGTGCTCTTTCCTGCGCATGATCCCAATCCGTCTGCCCGTCCTGGATGACCGACTTATGTTTGTCGAGGCTGATCTCCGGTTTAGGCCCCTCGAAATTTAGGCCATTCCGCTCTGCCAGTTTTTTGATGATCTGAAGATCGTCGAGTCCCATGTGGTACTCCGTGCGCTGTACGCGGCGCATCAGAAAGCCTCTGTCGTAAAACTTAAAGGTCGTCTCGAACCTTTCACACTCGGCGCTCGCGAGCAGTCCCTTAAAAACAGGCTCACCCAGATCATCGCCGAAGCCGAGCCATACCCGCATAGCTAAGAGTTCAATACCGTCGTCCTTCGTCCACGCATCAATAAGTTGGAATTGTGAATCTGCAACCTTCCAGACCATCTGCGAGGCTTGGTCGGTTGTTAATTCGACCTCAACCGACTTGAACAGCCCTTTGTGCTTCCAACTATCGAACTTCTCGGTGCGTTCGACGATCTCCTTGCCAGACTTATCACGCGCCGGATTGCCATCCGGATCACTGCGTAAGTGTGAAATTTCGATAATCGCGTGCGGGTTCAAGTTCATAGCGTTTTCTCAATTGGTCTTCAGCTTCTCTCCGAGTCGTCTTCGGCGCTGCGCACCATGCGGCGCGGAAGCGTGCGATTGTTGGCATGAACCTGTCTCGCGACTTCCGCGCCAATATCTTGTGCCAGCTTCTCCGGGTCGTGCGAGGAACCGGGCGGCAAGGCTACATGGACGTGCAGATCACGCATACTGCCGGATTCGCGCGGTGAAGCAGACACGCGAGGCAAAGCGAAAGCAATCCGCTCTAGCCGGATCGCTGGGCGGTTCTGATTAACATCCAGCGCCGCTGCTCTTATGTACGCAGGGCGACGAACAGCGTCGGCGTCGAGCGCTTTTGATTGCGGCACAGAATCAACAGCCGTGTTCTTGCGCGGCGGTTTGAAGTAAGCGATAGTTTCGCTCTTGATAAGATTGTTGGTTATTTCGCGCGTGACATGACTGTGCTTTTCCACGGCCTTTGTAAACACAGGACGACGAACGGCGTCGGCGTCTAAGGCGCTTGATCTCTGCAAAGTAGTGGCAGGAGTTTTCTCGCGCAGACGCGGCGCCTCTACTTCTTTCAATGAAGCGATAGCAGGCAAAAGCGCGCTGCCAACATCGACTTTGGGCGTATAAATCGTTTCGTTTCGCTCAAACGTTCGCATTCCTTGCGGCACAAGCTTCAAGTGAGCAACGGTGTCAGCTTGTGGGCGACGAGTTGCGTCCGCATCCAGCGCCGATGTTTTATGAAAGAAATTATTCAGGATTGACGGCGGCTTCGCGCCCGGCAAGATAAACTGCGGGCGCGCGGTGCTCGGTTCCACCTTTTGCTGTATGTTACCGAAAATGCTTGTCATGTTCGGCATCTCTAAGTGAAAGCCGGAAGCTTGGGCGCTGGCCGTTTGCAAAGCAGAGCCGAAATTTAACAGTTTGGTCGGCAGCGGGCTTGCCGATTCGGAGAGGTCAACGAGCTTCTTCGCGGTGTCCTGACTCTTCTGGTCTAGCTGATTCAAATACTCCGTTGCATCCTTAGACGCCACCCTATATTTACCGGGATCAATCTTTTCAATCGACTTCTCAACTTGGCTTTCTTTATTTTTATCGATGCCCAATGCGCCTTGGCGCATCTGCACTAAAGCAGAAGTTAGAACTTTGATGTCGCCAAATTCGGGCGCGAGCTTCTCGATCAGCTTGGCAGCCGCGTCCGGGTTATAACCACTCTTATCGTTGGGATGGTCAGAGAAGGCAGTGCCGAAGAGACTGGCAACGCTGCCATGCGTGTACTCAGACGGATGAATAAGCGTTGTCCACCAATTCTCTTTAGACCACGGGCTGAATGCTTGCTGAAGTTCCCCGTTTCTTTGCAGGTCAGTGATCTTTTGCCGTGCGACTGAATCCGCATCGCCCTGTTCCATTTTGCCTGTAAAGAGCTTGCCGCCGGGATGGATTAGCGAATCGTAATTTCCCTTAATCTTCTGTTGCAGTTCATCGTTTTTCTTGTCAATCTCGTTTAGTTCGGTCTTCATCTCGATGACGAGTCCGATGGCGGCGCTCAGACCGAGACCAACAGCGAGAGGCGTGAGGCCGCCGACGATGCCGCTTAGCCCGGCGAGCCTACTGCCTAGCCCGCCGGTGCGCGCTCCTGCGCCGGTAATCGCTTGCTCCAATTTCGCCGCTTCGGAAATAGGTTGAGTTAAAATTCCCGCTTGCCTGAGAGTTATCATCGTTTCGAGCAACCCGACTCCGGCCTTGCCCGCGACCAGCAAACCCGCCGCGTACAGCGTCACGTTTTCATGTCCGGCAAAGAAGTTAGCAATAGGAGTAAGCCAGCCCGCGAGTTTCGCCGCCGTCTCGATCATCGGCACGCCAGCGTTGGCCTTGAAATCGGTCATCGCCGCTTCGTACTTTTTAATCTTGCCCGTTAAGGAATCTTCCGCCTGAGTGTTGAGACCTTCAATACCTTTTGCATTCGTAACATTGGCGGACTCCTTCACTGTCCGGTCGCGCTGGTTAATCAGAAGCGAGACGAGTTCGGCTGGCTTGCTCGGCATCTTCAGCGCGCCCAGTTCTTCAATAACTTTTTGTGGGTTGCTGGTATCGATGCCCTTCTTCTTCATTGCAGCAGATAACGCGTCGGTAAATTTGAGCGGATCATCCTGCATCAAGGTTCCGATTGGAATAGCGCCGGGACGCATACTCTGAATAATGCCGCTTTTGTTGACTTCAACCTTCGACATGTCCATTAAGCCAAGCCGCTGCCACTCGGACATCCCACTCTGCTGCATGTGTCCGCCAACCACATTTTGAAACAGCGTAGAAAGCGCAGTCCCGGTTCTTGATCCGCCAAGTTCGGTAATGCTGCTGACGAGATTCGTCAAGCCGCCTATTGATAATCCCTGAACTGCTGTACCGCCCGTCTTTGCCATCTGAAGCATTTCAGCGGGTGTGACGCGTCCGCCCGTCATGGATGTTATCTGCGCTTCACGATTGAAGTATGACTCCATGCGCGTGCGGTCGGATTCGGTGAATTGATGCTTGCCTTCTGCATTGATTGCGCCGGTGGCGCGGGTCGCACCCAACATCTCCAGCGCTTTGAAGCCGCTCTGAATCTGCCCTTCGATCTCTTGCGGTGAAAATTTGTCACCAAATAAAGACTCAAACGAATATCTGTATTTTCCGGCGATATCGAGTGAGGCGAGAGCTTCATCAAGGTGGCCGAAGACGGTGTGCAAATCAGTGACCATTTCAACGCCAGCCGTGCGCGTCAGTCCGCGCTGCTTTTGCACAAGGGCATCGACGGCGGAGAACGCCCGGCTGTTCTCACTCTCAGATAAATTGATGGCCTTAAATTTATTCTTCGCTCGATCAAGCTCAAGCGCAGCGTCAGCGAAGCCATGCAGGGATTCTGCTTGCCTGCGCCATATATCGCCTATTTCGCGCGGCGCATTTAGGATCTCTCGCCCGCGCTCAAGGCGCTCCAGCGTGCTATGCCTCTCGCTATGACGCCCGCGATAATTATCACCGTAGCCGCCGCGCGCGCCGCCGAGTCGATCAACTTTATTCAATAAGTTGTCGAGTCCGGGCGAAGCTTTAACATCGCCGATTGCGTTCAGTTTTTTATTGAAGTTATCAATGCGGCGGGACGCGCCGGTGAGTTTGTCGAAGCCCTTGATCTTGTTTAAGTAACTATCAATGCCGCCAGTGTTCACGGATTGGCTCATCAGCCGTTGCAGATTAGAAATTGCTTTATAAGTCTCTGCGACTTTCGTATCCAACGTGCGGAGCTTTGCGATAGGACGATCCAGCCCGCTGCTAATCTTGTCTGTCAACGCGAGAATTAATTGAAGCTGCATGTCGCCGGAAGTACTCATCTATTCACCTCACTTTTACTTTGAAAGCCATCTTCATTACTTCGCCGATCATTCACTTGACGATCCCGGCAATGCGTAGCGCATCGTCGATAGTCCTTACGACGTCGAGTTGCCCTCGCCAAATCTGATGGAACTCCTCTTGAGACGGCGTCAAAAGACCCGCCGCCGTCTTTAGTTCAACGAGCATATTTTGCGGAAACTTCGCTGCGCAGTGCGGGCAAGCAATGCGGCCTCCGACGACCAGATCGGGGAAGCCATCACCGACGTTCGAGGTGACGGCGACGGTCAGCCCGACGCGCCGGAGGTCGCTCACAATCTCGATCTGATTTCCGTCTGTGCGTTTCGGCATCGCTGTCTCCGTAGCGTCGCGCTGATCTTGCAAGGCCATCACTACGCGGCACGTTCATGTCCGCCGCGCAGCCGCCTCCATTCATTCAGGTCAACTGCCGAATTACGAT
>JAABUK010003252.1_pt1 | contig 27765 bp, 33 predicted proteins | sample 5559141 | NCBI WGS metagenome assembly JAABUK01 (sample SAMN10711869, study PRJNA513367) | rock metagenome | isolation source: Antarctica rocks | place: Antarctica: Victoria Land, Pudding Butte nord | collected 2016-01-03
ATGTCGTACCAGCTCAGCAACCTTCTCAGGTTCTGCGTCTGGCTGATCCTTCTTCATTGGGTACAGTCAGCCCCGAAGTTTGTGAAGGGCCTAGCACAAGAGGCTGTTGATGTCTGGGACTTTGTGCCTGCATACAAGAATATCCTTGAGAGGACAGAGTGGTCACCACGGCATGCGATAGGGTGACCGGTGACCGGCGACCGAAGATATCTCAAACTGCCGAAAGGCGCAACTCACCCACTATCTCTGGAAGACTTGCAGTGCTATAGCCTGTGAAGAAGGTACTCTGCTGCTGCACAAAACCCTGCGGCCAAAGACACAAATAAACACTTGGGTGACCTGCAGAGGTGTAAATGAGTCCCACAAATATGCAAGGAAATTTGCTGGGCGCAGCTTGGCGGGTTCCCTAACATAGCATACCTCGCAAAGATGGTGGATGGTCTCAATGGCCGCTAGAGGCGAGCCCTATGTGGTCGCTAAGCAACTACAGTACTCTGCGCCGTACTTGATGAACAGTGAGAGGTGCAGCCACAGGTGCTTGCAATAGCGCTGCGCTCTGCCGTGACTCTTGACAAAGGTCCGTTGAAGGAATCTGCTGCAGGAAACAAATTACGCCGAAGCTCCGTAGCTGCGTACACGGACTCCGCCTCTAACGCAGTTCTGAAACGCAGGAGCAGGAACAAAGCAGCAGGAACAACAGCGCGAAAGACCACGTTTGCCGCATTGTATACACAATAGTTGTGAAGTGTTTGACAGCTCGGTCATTGTGATTCCCTTGCCAACGGTCATGGCACTTCTTGAAGGGTTGCGGGTTGTCTGCCAAAACATGTCAGTCCTGCCAGGCTGCATGGCGCAGCATCATGCCGCCCGCTTGCTAAGTTCATCAGCTGTCCTTTCAAGGTATCGCGCACCCATGGAGCCGCCAAAAGGATTCGAAGAAGGTAAGATGCAGACGAAAACGCCGGGGTTTGAGAGGCTTGCTTCATATCTACACTAGCTGAATATATTGTAAACTTGCAGGTGTGGCTGGCGAAGCTCGCGAGCCACGATCTGATCTTGTTGAGAAGGCAAGTTGCTGAAAGTGTGTGCCTTTTCGTCGTATACAGTACTCACTGATGCTTTTGCTGCAGTTCTGGAGCCCCGACTGCATGTCATCTGCTGAGCTTCGAAAGCTGAGCCTCCAGCAGACTAGAGAAGCTTTTCAGCGACAGGAAGGAGACTGCGGCAGCTCTGAAGTTCAGGGTGCGTGCACAGACCTGCACTTATTTGCGACAGCTTGCCATGACACCTGCGGAGCAGTTGCAACTGTGCATTTAAATACCTCATGTGCTTTTGTCAGTTGCAGTCAAGAAACGCGCTTTCATGCATCACAAGCTTGTTGCTGCACCATACCTTTCACGTTCATGCTTAGGCTCGGCCAGCAGTTTCAACATGATTGCTGGTCGCCTGCAGTGGCGGCTTTAACGACCAAGATCAAGGCAATGGCTGCTCACATGCGTGTGCACAGAAAAGACTACCACTCTCGGCGGGGACTACAAGCTATGCTGAATCAAAGAAGAACACTGCTACAGTATCTGCGCCGGAAGGACTTTGATTCTTATGCCATCGTGTTGAGCAGACTTGGCTTGAAGGACAACTACCTGAAGCTGGTAGGTGTCAGCACATGACCACCATGAATGCGCACAGGGTGCAAACCCAATACAAGCCCTCATGATTGCATGCATGCAAGAAAAGACTCACCCTTGTAGGAACTTACAGTTGCGTATCAAGTTTTGCTGCTTGGCAAATGATACTGTGCAAAGCTTATGGTACCTGTGGTTTATGGCTTAGGTGCATTGATTGATGCACCTTGGGCTGTACGTCTACCTATGCATTTTGTTCAGCACGGACATCAGAATGTAGAATGCATTGCAGCTTTTACTCACTGCACTAATGCTGTTGTAGGAGCGTGCCTATGGTCAGAGTCGAGCTACAAAATAGTTCTTGAGGTCTTGACAGGTCAAGCGACAGATGCCAATTCTCAAATTACATGCAGTCTCACACAAGCATTCAATTGCAAATTGAAATATAAATGTGGCGCTCGTACAGAACACCTGCATTGGACACACTATTATGCTTTTGGTTTGTGCTTGACGCAGATTCTGAGCTAGGTGCTTGCAATATGCCAAACCTTGCAGAAATGCCAGACTTGAGTATTCCCACATATGGCTGGTTCCATGAGGGGTTTCAGTTGAAGCATGCTGTATGATACTCTCGAATGATTCCTTCAACAAATGTGCAAGGCCTGGCTGTTGTAAACTTGCAGCCTGCCTGGCGGCCATATCAATGCCGCAGCTTCACCCTTGTTGCCTCTGTCTCCTCATATATGCTGATTGAGCTTTGGAGTACGCTTCAGCCAAAGCTTGCAACGCACCTTTCATTTTTGGAGCTGAACACACGAGCTATGAAGAACAGCTGGTGTAGGGTGGTCACCACAACCGGGTTATGCTAAATCAGCTGTTTAGGCCAGCTTCTTGAATCAGAGTAGGTCAATGCAAATAACTTGTTACATCAGCCCTGGTCAAGATGAGGCACGGACACAAAGTGAAGGTACAGCCCCAGCTGTTCGAGGCGTTGGTCATCCTTAGAGGGCATGCGCATGAGCTCGCTTTCAACTTGCTGTCCTCATGAGATCAACTCAGCTCAGCTGGCACTTGGCAGATATGCAAAGCTCAGCAAAGCAGTAGGTCCTGGTGTCTGCATGCGCATGCTCAATCCATCACAAACCTTGCGATTCTCCATGCCCGCTTCATTGCTGTAAACATTTCAGCTACACCTGCATTAGTCACAGGAGTTACATATGAGATTAGTTATGGACATTAGTCACAAGGTCATAATTTTGCAAACTGACCTGCCATGATGCGCATTGCAGCGAGTTTGCCGAGTTCTATGGATTTTCCATCGCGATTTTCAAGAGCCTGTAGTCTTTTCTATCCAAGGGCAATATCAATTATGTATCTATGACGCAAGCCGCTCGTATTGAAGTGCCATGGCTCCGGTGCAGCATATGATCTGTTAGGGCTCTGTCCACCAGGTTCTCTAGGACTGCCAACAGTAATGGCTGGGATCAGGCCTTTCAAATATGCATGGCTACCACTCTGCCTTAGTATACTCGGTGCAGCGTTGTGGCTGCCACAGGTACGCCTCGTGATCATACAGCCTTAGACCTACTCATCCAACGTTATTGTCCAATACACTCGTGGCAAAGCCATTGCTCTGACACTCACACGTTAGCTCTATTGCCTGCAGGACACTGATCGAGTCACTGCCGCCTGGCAGCAGGTGCTGCATCTTGCTATTGGTGCAGGGCCCAGCGTCGCAAGTGTATACTTCAACGCAACAATTTGGACAGGCAATGCAGAGGTGAGATGACATGCACAACATACTCATTCTTGGCCTGCTGCATTTGGCTGGACTTTGCAGAGGCCAATGTTTTTGAATCGCTGTTGAAATGTTGAAAACACAGTTCTAGTTGAATGCATGCAAATCCCATGTATCGATGCTTCTGAACATTCATACATTGTCTCCGTTGGGAACTGTTTCTGACATGCTGATCAAGCATCCACTGTTTGTGCTGCTCCGCACCGCACAAAAGCTGCTCATTGCAACATTTTCATTCACAATTGCATCGTACTGCAGGCACCAACAGCAGAGGGATTTGCATGCAGTCCTGACGGCCATATCTTGGCTGTCAGTAGCTCAGCAGACATCCTAGCAATGGGAGATCACCTGACCAAGCGCGTGGACCTTCAGGGATCCTTTGTCACCCCAGTATGCCTCACCTCTTTCACTTAAAATGCATTGCTTCACCAGGATTATGCATCCCCAAAGCTACAAGCGTGTCTGATTTCAAACTAGTCATGTGCCTGCATCACCAAGAGCAGGTTGTACCTGTCATTTGAAACAGCAGATGCAGTCATCACAAAGCAGGTCTGACAAATGATGACTCGTGCTCACCCGTATGCTCACACTCATCAGCACTCATTTGTCAGACGGTTTTTGTTAACACACATCCATGCGACAAAACAGCAGACTCCACTACATCAGATCACATTTACCCTATCCCCAGCTCTTGCTCTTATCCTTGTAATCCCCAAAATGAGACCGAGCAGGGCGCAACGCGCCCCTGAGGGGCAAAGCACCCCCCAGTGCTGTTGTACTTGTGAAGTTTTGTTGAAGGCAGCATGTGATGCATGTGGTGCAGGGCCTCATAGATGCGCATGTTCACATGCTCATTGGTGGCTCCACCTTGCACCAAATTGACCTGAGAGGCATCGCCAGCAAAGCAGACTTTGTGGCAGCCATCCAAGACGCTGCAGGTGGGCTCGATGTATGAATGTTCCTTCGCAGTGTCTTATGGGGAGAAAACAACATCAGGGCTTTGATTTCTTTTCACAGTGCCTCACTGGGAGTACACAACACCAAGGCTTTGTTTTGTTTTCACAGTGTTTTATTGGTAGACAACACCAAGGCTTGATTTGCTGTTCACATTGTCTTACTGGGAGAGAAGAACACCAAGGCTTTGTTCTCTTTGGGAGGAAAAATATGCTTTTTGCAATCTACAGTCTACATTGCACAGCTGCAGCACGATGCACCTGACAGATGCAGCCATCAAGCCAACAGACAAGTCAAAGTGTGCTCACACGAGTGGGCATTGTCTTTAGTCTCCTGCATCCCTTTCTTCTGCTTCTTCTTCTTCTTCTTCTTTCCCCTCCTGTCTGCTTTGTTTACCACAGTGTGTGATCATGCGTGCGACTGAAGCCGCACTGTTTTAGATGCACTATGCAGAGTCGTTCCCTGAGTTTACCAGACCATGCAAACCCTGCCAAATTTGCCTAAATGTCAATGTACACACAGCAAAAAATCATTGTTGGTACGCTGGCTCCCAAAACAGGGCCTTATGCAAGACTGTACTCAGGACTTCACATACTTCATCCCAAGGCAAGACACGTCCTCAACAAACGAAGGAAGGCAGCGCTTGTTGTCTGCACTTGATCCATTTGTTCAGTGTGTCGCCAAACATGTTTATTAGAACCAGCTGCAACTCGGGGACATCCAGCTGCAGTCTGGGGAGAGTGAAACATGTTTGGTCAGGATCTGATTTGCTTCAGGGTTGCTGCAGTGAAAGCCAGCCCTGGTGAGTGGCTCTTAGGTCATGGCTGGGCAGAAGCAAATTGGGGCGGGGACTTGCCATCGATCACATGGGTGGACCATGTGACTCCCAAAAACCCTATGATGCTGTCGCGCATGGACATGCACATGGCAGTTGTCAACTCAGAAGCTCTGAGAGTGGCCGGCCTGAGTGACTCAGCTGAGTCACCTCCAGGCGGCAGAGTGGATAAGGATACCGAGGGCAAGCTGACTGGGATCTTGGCGTGAGTCATGCTTGGGGATTGCATGAGGACCCAGAAGTGTCAAAAAACTGGCATGTGTACACACAACAATATGTAATGCGCACGCCATGATGTCCAGCTCTTGTTTTTGAAATGTTTGTGGGAATATGTTCAGCGGATGTTGCAAAATCGTACCGAGCTCATCATCACCTGCAAAGCGTTTCTATGACTATTGTCATTACTATTACGATCATGTTGCATGAAACAAGAGGCGTGACGCAGAGGGACACATCTGAGGCTAGACCAATCACTTGCCTGCCAGCATATTCACAACTGTCCCAAGCTTTGCTTATCAGGATGGCAGCATTCATACAACTCCTCACAGGTTGTGTGTTGAAAGCCTTCATTGCATTGATGCTCGACTCTCGACAAGCATGCATGAGAAGTCTTTCCACAACTGTGTTTGCAGAGTGCTATGCAGATGAACAGGCTTATTAAACAACCACAACATGTCTGTCTGTTTGTATATTTGGGTATCTGTCTGTCTGTCTGTGTGTCTGTCTGCCTGTTGTGAATGTCTGTTTGATTGCAGGGATCATGCTATGACGCTGGTGAGTCAACACATTCCAAAGCAGACACACCTTGACAAGCACAGAGCACTGCAGACTGCAGCAAGGCACCTACTGAGCAAAGGTACCTTCATCAATCACCCTCGCCCCCCTGCCCCCTTTCACCCCTCCCCCCCTTCTCCATGCTGCTGACTGCCTTGTGTATCATGGAAAACCAATGAAGACACCAACACGGCAAAGGAACTCTAATGGGCACTTGCGGAACAAAGGCACTCTCATCATGCTGCTGACTGCATATGCTTTGGTTCCCAAACACAAAGCGTAAGACTATGTCAAGAGAAATTTGCACACAGCGAAATGGCAAATTAACTCTCAATGCCCTTGCAGAGCAAGTATACCTTCATCTTGCTGCCGGCTGCCATCGAAAAACCATAGCCATGTATAAACTCGAATCCTTGTCATGCTGGCAACAAAAGTCCTCGACCAAATGCTGGAACACAAACCCCAAGCTGCAACAACAGCCTGTTTGGGGGTTGCTGATCAAAGGTCCTCTACTTAGCTGGCGTTGGCAAAACCCTTTTTTCACAATAGCTAATGCTTCTGTTGGTCCAAGTAGTTACGTTTGTAGGAACTCTATAAAACACAAAGAAAATCCTGGAAAAGGTTGTGTAAGCCATGGAGATATGTTTTGCAGGTGTGACAACTGCTTGCGACATGGGTGCAGTCCAGGACTCCGCAGATGCTTGGGATACGCTGGACAATGTGTATGTGCCTGCCGCTGATGAAGGCACTTTGCCAATGCGCCTGATGGCCATGGTGCCCTTACCAACATGGTCAGCCTCAAAATGCCTAGTGGTAACAACAGTGCAGTGCTAATGGTAACAACAGCCATTACAAAAGCTACAGCATTCAGCGCATGTCGCTACAACATCACTGTGCCTAGTGGTAACAACAGCAACAACAGTACTCATAGTAACAATGATGACAAGAATGACAGTGATGGTCGTTATGAGCTGGGTACGTCTTGTCTCTTCAAAGGAGTCTGTCGTCAAATGCATAGAGCATTGTGCTGCCATGTTCTGACATGCTGCCAGAAACATGCAATGGCTTGCCATTCAACTGGCTGAAACTGCAGGTCGGTGGGCTGCCGAGTTGTAGCATGATGTAAGTTGCTGCAGCTTGCTGAGAGTGTAGATGAGTGAGGTGCTAACCATAGTGTGTGTAAGACAAGCTGTCTCAGAGGTGCAAGCTACATTCAACAGCACTGCCTTTACAGATAGGTTCACAACACATACCTCAAGCCTCACCGCTGGACATCCTCCATAATGTGCTCAACAGGACCAACAAACTGGGTTGCCTAGGATTCCAAACTGCCCTTATGCACCAGCCCTGATGCAACAGCCCTTATGCACCAGACTGCATGCACCAGGTTTATATAGCTTTAGGTTTTATGCATCATCACAAACTTTTGTGTACGGCAACTTGCAGGCGGAAGTTACATGACTGGGTCCTATCTAGGGGTAAAAGCCACCCTGGGGGCCGTTTACACTGGGGCGGGTTAAAGGACTTTGCAGATGGCAGCCTAGGGTCCAGAACTGCCCTCATGCACCAGCCCTACACTGATGACCCCTCTAGCAGGGGGGTGCGGCTGACCCCCAAAGAGACCCTGCAAGAGATGGTGACTGCTGCTGACATGACTGGGCTTCAGGTAATCCCCAAGAGCCCCCATATAATGCCTGTCTGGAATTTGGGGTTAGTTTTTGGCCCTTTATTTCAGCAACAGACTAGGAAACGTGATCAGCCAGTCTGTTGACTCTTGTTGAAAGTCATCACCTTGCTACAGATTGCTGTTCATGCCAGTGGTGAGGGTTCCTATCAAACCTAATCAATATGGCCCATGTTCTTTTTGCAGATTGCTCTTCATGCCATTGGGGACAGAGCAAATGACGAAGTTGCAGCCCTTTACCGGTCGTTACCGCCTGTTACCGGGGGTAACAGCATGAACAGTACCAGCAGTATACCTGTTAGGCGACACAGAGTGGAGCATGCACAGCATTTGTCAGGACCACAGGCCCTCGAAGCTCTCAGAGAAGCTGGTGTGGTGGCAGTGACTAACCCCCTGCACCTGATGTCGGATGTGGATATCATGGAAGCCAGATTAGGCAAGGGCAGGGCCAAGCCCGGCCTGGCCTTCCCCTCAAGGGCCCTTCTGCAGGTATGGCCTCAGTGCAATTGTCAGATCACCTCCTTCAAATTCAACATCCTGTGATCTGTGTGTTTATATTTCTTGCTGATGATGCCTGTTGTCTAAAACAGCTCCACAATATAGAAAGGCGTTTCTACTGTGCCCATGCGTTTTCACTGTCCCCATGCGTCTTTACTGTCCCCATGCGTTTCTGAGTTGAGAGTTCCAGTGTACGTACGAAGCCGTTCTGATATAAAGTTAACGTTTCGGGATTGAAAAGAGCTGTAGATCAAGACATACCTGTGTTGCCTATCAGCCTCTGCCTGTTATCCAGACCCTGAAAGGCACTGCTTGTAGGCAGGAGTGGCGGTTGCCTTTGGCTCCGATTGGCCAGTCATGCCAGCAGAGCTTTGAACTACACTGCAGGGAGTTTCTGCAGACAGTGTTGCAACAACAGTGACACCTTGCTTAAAAGGCAATGGCCTTGCCTATTGTTTGGACATTTAAGGGCACTGCTTGTAGGCAGGAGTGGCGGTTGCCTTTGGCTCCGATTGGCCAGTCATGCCAGCAGAGCCTTTGGCCACAATGCACACAGCTGTCAACAGTGACAATCTGACCCTGCCCAGTGGGGCACTTTGGGGCCCAGGGGCTTCTGTGAGCCCTGAAGAAGCCCTGCGAGCCCACACTGTGGGAGGGGCTGTTGCATGCAACCTGGAATCTGAAGTCGGCGTACTGAGGTATGCACAGCTTCTTCTTCCTCTTCTTCCTCCTCCTTTTCCTCTTCTTCCTCCTCCCTACTCTTCCTCCTCCTCCTCCAACAACATTTCCCCACAGCTGTGGTCACTATGCAGACAAAGCCTGTGACTTGTGTTGTTGTGGCTTGATTGAGGTGCCATCCAAGACAAGCTGGTTGAGCAATCTTGTTGGCAAAGCTGCCCACACAACACACTGCATTACACTACCTGACTAATAGTGCATTCTGCTGTCAAAGGTAAAACACAGCCAGTATATATTGCAAACACCCTGATGTCACAAATGCTGCTTCTGCAATGCGTTTAAGTGCGTTTAGGGACGATTTTACAGCTGGGGACCCTTCAACAATGGATTTCAAGAAAATTGAGTTCAAAAAATTGGAGTTCGAAAACATGGAGTTCAAAAGGATGCAGTTCAAACACTGTTGCTTGTGCAGGCCCGGCATGAGAGCAGACTTTAGTGTCTTCCAGCACAACCTATTGGGGAGCCTCACTGGGGATTTGTCTGCAATCCCAGAGGTCGTGGCCACCTTTGTGGATGGACAGTGCTCCTTTGGATGCTCAGCTTTCCCTTTGGCACCTTCCAATGCACCTTCTGCCACACCTTCTAAGGCACCTTCTACACCACTTTCTACAGCAGCTTCCTCTCAGTCATCACAGCCAAGATAGGCATGATGGCTCTTGTGCATAGATGTGTACCATCTATCTTCAGCAGTAGGGCCGGCTGCTGTGACATACAATGTACATGACATCAATAGCATTCATGATAGGCAACTGCAGAGAACGCCAGTGTACATCAGGCTGAACCTGTGCAACATAATGGCGCGTAAGGTAGGTGCAAATGGTTGTTTGTGACAAAGATCGACAGGTACTATAGCAGCTGAAGAATGGCTAGCAAGGTGTATGTAGGTGCCCCATTTGTCGGCAGATGTCTCATACATGTTATGACAATGTGTCAATAAGGTCAGTCTCTACAAGCCCCAACAATCACCATAGCTCTTGAGCATTAACTACAGTCAGCAGCCATGAAGGCATATATGCAGATGCAAAATAAGGCATTATGCAGGCCCCTCTTGTAATTTCTGCAATAAATGATTTTGCTGGAAGGGTGGCATGTCTGTCTTGCGCTTCTTGGTGAGTTTCAACTGTGTACATGTATTGTCCTTGCTGCATTTTGCGTGAAAACAGCTTGCCAGGCATGCCTTGCCTGCAAAACCCTTCTGACACATGCATGCCTGCTAGACTATCTGTCTGTTCAATGATAGTGTCTTGGCTAGCGCTTTATATGCGTTCGATTGATAGGTGACAAAAGCTTGAGGTTGCTAGAGCAGCCTATAGGTTAATAGCATGTAGTATAGGTTGTTCGCCTTGAGGTTGTCTCGAGCTCATCCATGTGCAGTGGCGAAAAGCCCAACTCCTCCAGAAACATAGCACTAGGCGTAGCATACTTGACCCCACAGATGTGTCTAAGGTATCTGTCATAGATGGACTGTAAAGCAACCCGTGCTTTCTGTGCCTCGCCACGGGGGGTTTGCATGCCCCACAACTCATAGCCATAATGCAGAGAGGGCGTCAGGCTGCCTTGCAGTAGGAATTGTTTGAGGTTGACTGTGTTGCCACACTGCAATTGTGAATGCCTTTGCTGTACCACAGCCCAAGAGCTCGCTGCCTTTGCCTTCAAAGGTGTGATAAGGTGGGATATACCCCCTGATGAATGAAAGTGTAGACCCAAGTAATTGACAGTGTCAACCTGCTCCACCAGAAGACCATTGCATGTGAAAACAGCTGCCCCCAGACCAGGCGATCTAGCCAGAGATCTGGACACCACCATCACCTTTGTCTTTGCCACACTGATCTCGCGGCAGCTAGCCATGTCAGTTCCACAAATGCTTTGTTCGTCTTGTTGTGGGTATAAATTCTCGGATGAATTCTCGGTTTTCAGGTTTTCAAGTTCGTTCTGGACTGTCTTGATGTTTTCCACATTTGACCTTTGTCTTCTTCTACATGTGATCAGACTTGCTGGCTGGCTAAAGCGTTGTAAACTCTCGGTCTGGGGGCCGTCTGGAGCGGTCTGGCGACCGTAATCCTACGGTCTGATTGACCGTATATACGACCGTAACCTTATCCCAAATGCCAAATGTGGAAAATTTGGGTGACGGTGGCCTACGTCGTAACTGTACGTGGTAATGTAAGTTTGGTTGCTTGCAACACGGTGTGAGTTGCTGCTCACGGTAAGACACGCGTGTGCAGACTTAGATGACGCTTTTGCATCTGTTCCTGTTTGTTTTGAAGCTGCGCACTAGCTGGACCCTGACAGTGTTCTACAGGAGAAGTCAACGTTCTTTTCGATCTCGGAAGAGATTTGCACATCCTCTTTTGCTGGTCCTACCAGCAATCAGTGCAGTGCGAGACAACATATTCTGTATAGCTGGTGAACGGGCAGCACAAGTGGCCTGTCACAATCTGAACGTCAAGGTGAGATTTCCTGTCTATGCAAGCTGACCTCTGCTGCTATTGCCCAAAAGACCCACTGGTTGCGCTGCATGGCTGACAAGACAGCAAGGGGTTGCAAAGATAAATCAGAGTCTGCACGTGCATCAAACTACCACAGATGTTTGTTGGGCAATGCAGTGTTTATAAATGACAAAAAGAGGGAATATCTGCAAAAGCGACATCAAGCTATTCATGCTGATGTGGAGGTTTTAGCGGCACGTGTTCAACAGCTCTTGTTTTCTTTTAGTGTCCCTGCTGAGAAAGCAGTTGAGGTCTATGGAGAAGTCATTGCTGCTGGGGACATCCTTCTAGCAGCTTATACTGCTGCTTTCAATGTGGCTGAAGAGGCTTTGAGAAAGTCAAACAAAGCAGAAGATGAGGTGGAGAAGCTGACGAACGCATTGCAGCGAAACGAGAGCCTTGCCATTCTGCGTGACCACATCAGGGACTTTCGCATTGACATTGCATACAAGATGCAGTTCTGCAGCTGGGAAGCCTTAGCAGACAAGCTTCACTTTCAGCGCAAGAAAGCAAGTAGGCCCCCTCGTTTGTTGCTAGAGACTACACTCAACAACCATCTGAGTATGAAGGTTTGGAACGAGATCAAGGAGGTAATTCTAGGCACTGGTATACAGACCACCAGTGTTACATACACTGTGAAGAAGTATCTCAGGCAGCACCCGTCAGCATCAGTCTCAGTCAGGCATGTGGGCAAAGAGGCTAGGATTACTGGTATGGTGGTCACTGTCATACAGGTCACCAGTGTTAAGTGCTGCTCTTGGCACTGCAGTGAAGTAGCTGTGCTACTTTGTTGCAGCACCCTTTCAATTGACATGAACACTCTCTTTGATGGAGTACGCTATGCCCTCTGCTGTTTCTGTGTTGCAATGTAGACGTTTGTGAATGCCTATGATATGATCCTTGAAGTCCTTATAAATTTTCAGAGCTATAGACCTCTACCCCCAAACTCTGCTGCCTTTCCTTCTCCTCAAGTGCTTTTGCGCCACCACCGCCATATGCAGCCAGGGACATGAAGGTTTTGCCATCATCTGTGCTGGCATTGAAGCGACACCTCTTTGCTGGCTGATTTTTTATATCTCTACTCTGTCTGTTTTCATGTGCCCCCACTCATTGCCATTGCAGTTGTTTGGACACAACTTGTTCTTGCTATTGTCAAGTGCTTGAGCATTTGACAAGTTGTTGCAAGACAGGTGCTCAATAGGGTGGCAAAAATGTCACAACAGTTTATGTTCCAGATTAGGAAAGCCAGGCAGGTAGCCAAGCCAAGTGGATCTTGTCCATTGTTCGTTGGGCTCAAACTAGAGTGGGCAATGGATTGTGGCGTGCTAGACAACATAACCTCCCTGTAGATAGCTAGTTTCAGCAAGTTCTTGACTATGTCATGATCATTTGATCAAAGCTGACATGGATTCTTAGCAACCTGCATTAAATTGCCCGTATTGAGCTGCGCATTGTCCTTGGCTTTGCCACTACTAGTGCTTTCACCTCCTGCTCATGCTGGCACTTCATGCCTCTTCTGCGCAATTGAAAGCAGGTGCACCACATGTTCTGTGTCAAGCACAGCCTAGCTAGCTGTGTACGGGCTTCGACCATGGAAATGGTTTTGTTGCATTGGATACAACAGTGCTGTTGCAACAACTTGTTTGTGCTCCTGGCATTAGTGATAAGTCACACACACTTTATACTACCAGACCCATGGAACTCAAATGAGTTGAACATAAGGTTGTCAACAACATAGACGACAGCAAGTCTTGACGTGCCAATTCCAAAGGCGTGCCATTTACTTCCATCTATTACTACCCATACCATGCTGCTACTGCATCTGGCATCGGTAAGGGAGATGCAAAAATAGCCACACCGTCTAATACATGAAATGCCCGAGCTACCTTTTTCGCAGGAGACAGATCCTCCAAGAGCTCAGGAGACAATTGTGCCAATGCCATTGCCTCTGGCCTATGTATGCGCATCTTCTTCAAAGGAAGCGCATCATCTTCTGGGATGGAGTCAAGGGTGTTCTGGCGCTGAGTTGCATTGGGTTTGGCCAGCCATTGTGCTTGCTTGAAGTACGCTTGCTGGGGTGTTAAGTCGGTCCAAGAAACCAAGCGGGTGCCAGTAAGCTGTAATAAATGGTGTGTGAGACCATCAGTGAGATCAAGCAGCACAGGGTAGCTGTTTATTGCACAAGCAGTCAACAATGCAACTATGGACTGCCCTTTGCGCCTGCCAGCAAAGGTTGTATGTTCACCACCAGATTTTGAAACCTTTCCCTGCAATGGGAAATGAACTGGGGAAGCAAGTTGCACTTGTAGAGACAGAGATTGTATGCATATAATGTAGGAGCCCAAACAATGACACTGCAATTGACAAGCTCTTGACATCAATGAGCAAGCAAGCCGCTACATAGTACAATGGAGCACCTTTCAAGCTGTCAGAAAACATGATACAGAATTTTTCCAGACCTGCTTTGTTTATGTAGCAGATTTACCTCGTAATATTGTGGATTTGCTTCCTGGTACGCTTGCTTTTGGGCACTTGACTGCTTATGTCCATAGGCAATACGTATTTCTGACACAGCACCAGCTATTGCTAATCCCCAAGGTGCTGCAACTCCATCCAGACCTCCGATGTATGACACACCTGATGGTAGTATCGGTTTCAGTTCCTTTCTGTGATGGATATCATACATCTGAAACTGGCTTCTGCCAAACTGCACCTCAAAGCCGGACAATTGCTGCTGATGATGTTGTAATAGCGCAGGAGTGTTGTCATCCTCTGATGGGAATTGTGAGTAGTCAAATGAGTGGCACATTGATAGACCAGCTGGTACAACAATAGGATCCACCTCATTACCATCATCTTGGAGAAATCCCAGCTCTAGAAGCACAGAATCTGCTTCTGCAGACCCAACCTCTGAGATGGGTCTTGCTTTTGGGTTAGTCTTGGCTTTCAGAAGGCTGAGAATCTGATCAAGCTTGGAATCACCAGTATCAAGACCTGCAACACGGTGTCCAAATCCAAAATAGCTTGGAGTATGTGCCGGGACAAGTGCAAAGTGAGAAACCACCTGAGAGCCTCTATTATGCTGAATGTCTACTTTGGCGATGCAAGCTTCTGCGTATGCAATTGTGGTCTACACAGCAAGTGTTTGGATGAGACTTGTGATATGTTAGCTGCTAGGGCCCCGCTCATGATGCACACGAGTGCTGCAGTGGACTACACAGAAATTGTGTGAGCAACCGCTCAACCTGACCTGAAACAAGCTGAATGGGCGGCATCAACCTGCTGAGAATACTTTGCAAAGTGACTGTGCACATGCGTAAAGCAGATAGCGAGTGTTTCGTTAGGGCACATGCCACGTTCTTGCATAAACGTGCACACTGACAAACAGGCTGTGATGCAGAGCCCAATTGTAACCCTAAACCTTGCCGTCTACTGTGAGACGTTCAGGCGCTTTGCTGGCAGAGTGGTGTCACTGCAAGCTTGACTTCACAAAAGAGACTGGCATGCAACATCAGACAGAACGTGCCCTGGCCAAGCAGAGCTGGCCTTGCGCTTTGTCATATGCTGACAACCCCTCAACTATGAACCCAAAAGCATTACCTGCAATTGGTGCGCCAGAGATGTGCAATGGGTTTGCCATACTACCAGCTGTAGTATCATGCAGAACTTTCTGCTGAATATCTGCAAATATTCTCTTAGTTTTGCTGGTTTGCACATCAACCAAGCCCTTCTTGCTGCATAATTCACCGTGCTGTATGTCAGTACCAGTTGACCAGTTTCTGTCTGCAACTTGGAGTGCATGTTGAGATTGACCTGTTGATGACTATACTACCAGGCTGTAGCTGCAATGCAGCAAGATCAAGGGTGCCATCAACCTCTAGTACATATGGATCTGCTTCCTGATTTATGAAGACTTCATCCATAAGGATTGTGCCTGCATGACAGATGTTGTGCCTCACAGCACAGAAAACAGCGCACAATCAGAGCCATAACTGATGCTGCTATAGAAAGTTCACTGCCTACGCAAAAGAGCACAGCAAAGTTTGGCGAGGTCTTGTAGGTTGCTATCAGCAAACAAATGGCATTCCATCAGTGGCCAACATGCTGAAATGGACAATATTGTCGTAAGCACTGGTGAAGTTGAGATGCAATTGCTTGTGAATCTTTTACTATTTGAGCTGCAAAAACTGCAATGTACCATCACTAGATTGCATTGCAACGTTCAGGCTACTGAAATATAGCAGCAGCATAACACTTCTGCACAACCTGCAATGTGTTGCCCGCTGCTGAGACAGCTTTGACTTGCAATCTGTTGCACAAACCACTTGCAATCTGTTGCACAAACCCTGACCACAAGAAAGAGCCCTTGCTTGAGCGTGCTTGGACTTTCAGCCTCCCATGCCACTCCTGCTTGAGGGTCAGTGGACACTTGACTGTTAGTATCTGTTGTCACAAACACATTAGGCTGTGTTTATGCTACACACATAGAGCTTACCAATACTTCAGGACAGTCCTGTAGCTACGTACCTCCGCAAAGTGAGTCGCTTGCTGTTCTCCACAAAAGCCCTTAACAGCACAGAGTCCCTACAAGAGCATGGACGATCAGGTCCGCTTCCAGCAAGTTGCAAGTGCAGGACGAAAACACCCAGCCTTATACTATGCGGTTCAATTCTCGCAGTTTGCTGAAGGTCAGAGGTCATACCACGTCGCAGGCGTGACAAACTTAGGACAGCAGGCGGCGTTTGTCAGCCAATTCAGCGTGTCATTGAACGGTGCGCTCCTGTGTGACGAGGAGACCTCACGAAAGAGAGCATCGTTGCTGAACAAGCGAGTCCTTCTGGAGCTACCACGTGCCCAGTCTTCTTGTTCGACGGAAGCATGCAACCTGCCTGTCTCGATGCTCTCTCGGGAGTTCTCGGTGATGGTTTGGTGTACCGTAACAATACCGTAATATATCGACTACCGTAACAAATCCGATGGTGAGCGTAAAATCACAAGTCAGATACATTTCTTTTGGCTTTGCTCTTGACCCTCCTCAACAGCTACAATTGATATGCGCATATCATGTGACAGCAAATGCCAGTTTAGGGACTTACACATATTGAGCCGAGGTCGACCATGGCAGGCACTTAAGCAAGAGCTACATACTTGCAAGTGCTCAGCGTCTGTCAATAAGACAACGCGCCCTGACAACCTTTCTTGCTCTATCACTTGTGTACAAGGTCCTGAGTATATGCTGTCATTTCACATTGGTCTCCTGGGTAATCGTATTGTGTCAACCCTAAAACATGATGTGCTGAAAAGCTAAAAAGTATGTACCAGGTTTATGAAGTGTTTGCAAAGCATTCCCAAGGACTCCAAGATATCTGATGCTTGTGTCACAAGTGAGTTTTTTTACATGACCTGGACTCACGATTGAAGCCAGACATGGTGCAGTGCACCTTGCAATGACAATGACTTGGCCATCAGCGCCTCAGCAAAAAGACTACCAAGTTCATCAAGCGGTGGCAGCCCAGGTTCTGTCAGCAGTTGCCCCACCAATGCCAGGTCTGACTCTGCTGTGTACCTGCCTCTGGTCAAGGTGGTCTCTGTCCAAGCGTTACGGCAGGGGCCATGCTTTCTAATATTCCATTTGCAACCCAACTTCACTGCCGTCTCCAGGTCAATCAAGCAAAACATGGTGTTGCTGCATTTTATGACATTTGGCCACCGAATGTCGGTGTGGGCAAACGTTGCAGCATGCAGATCTTTGAGGGCAAGCAGTATACATCTGATGGCTGCTTGGAGCTGTGCCAGCGATGTTATTCTGACAGCGACAGACCCAGACCCAAGCTGATCACCAAAGGGAAATAGGGCGACTGTGTATTTGGTACGAATGTGTGGACCATCTTCAGACCGTATGAGGTGCTTACTGGCTTTTGTTGCTCTGTACAACTGCTGAAGCGCTCCTAGCTGGGCAATGAGATGCGGTTGCTTCTCCAAGTCCACGCGCTTAATGACCGAGTCTTCCATGACAGTGATTGTTGTGCCGGAAGTGAACGCCAGCTCACTACCCAGTGGCACAGCATCACTTGGCAGTTGAGTTTGCTGTATGGCAAGGATGCGATACAACAAGACAGCAATGCGTAAAAGCTGAAGTCTGCCTCTCATTGGATAGATGTTGTGATCACCACTGAGAACAATGCAGCTGTCTGGGTCATCACGGCGCAGCATGCAAAACCTGACGTGGCCGCCTGCCATCGCATAGCATAGCAGAAATTCCACCTGTAGCGCAGAATAAGCCTCATGGCATATTTTTGCTTTCATGGCAGACTATCTACCAGGCAAGGGTCTTGCATGGTCTGCGCCAGTAACACTATCTTGCATGGCACGACATTTGCATCCAATATGCACAGTAACAGATTAACCTGTCCATGGTAGCTTCGACTCCAGCGACGCATCTTCTGCTTGAGCTCAGCCACAGCCTGATCAAGCTTGCCTTCCTCAGACTTATCTTCCCGCTTGAAGAGAAGAGCATTCCTCACAAGCACACACAGATCTGGACGCTTCGCAACCAATGTCAGTGACGCTTCACCCGCATTCCGCTTGCGCTTCAAGCTGAGTTTTCCGGTGTATTGGTCCAGGAGTTCCATGATTTCACAAACAAGCTGGTCAAAGTGACCTGCATGCTACCATTAGCTGTTCAATGAAAGATGTGGTAAGAAAGTGCTGACATGCTACAGCAGTCAACATAACCAACAGTAAAGCGCACAGGTGCGAATCGGCCTTGCACATCACAGCTCATGCTGTGCACAAGCAACAGACAACCGTGCAAGTCAGAAATAGACCTGCTTGCATCATCTCTGTCCCAGCAGGAAACTGCTTGCAAAGAACACTATGTATAGCAGAGCTGAACGTGAAAGCGCCTGATTTTGAGACTGGTGCCAAATAGAACTCCATGTCCCTGTCCTGCAGCCTCTGAGACTCATAGAAAGCATCTGGAACTGGAAACGGAAGGGTGCCTGAGATGTGCAGTGCAGACTGAAACAGGGCTGGAATGTCAACAGCTGCTGGCACAGCAGTAAAAGCAGGCTCCAGTAGTTGGCGCACATACTGGCCGGTATTATCTGCAGCACAAAGGCATACTCACTTGAAATAAGTATGTACGACAGCAGGTACCCCTCAACAGTAGCCAAGACGCATACAGCAGACACGTAGTTCAACAGAGAGCTAGCTTTGAAGAGCTGACAGCCACAGCAAGACTTGGGTGCACTTGGAGGCAGATGAGATGGAGGTAGGGCCTGATTATACACCAGCTTCTTGAATGCATACCTGCATCAACTGTCTGCTGCTGCCCATGTTGCTCCTGGCGCACTGCATGCATACACCACCATCAGCATCTGATGCCAATTTGAAGGCAACGCAGAAAGCTTGCAATTGGAAAATACAAACCTAAACTGAGTGTGTACCAGGGGCCTGTTCAACTGCTGTGCGGTCATGGCAAGAGCCCGAGAACATTATCACCTTGGTTTACATCTTGACTGCCAGCAAAAGGCGTGAAGATGTAAGTCACACCCCCTGGTACCGCATCCTCTTCTTCCAGTAGAAGGTTGGGGTTGTCCTTTGGTGACAAGGTACCCACTCCTGTTTGGAATCGTTTGGCACAGGCGTTTTGCACCTTGGCAGCTGTTCTTCCTGGATTGGCCAGTAACTGTACAGCGGGAAGTGTCCCATCATAAAATTCAACTACAATGTTAGCCATTGAGCCCTGCAGAAACAGAACAACGAGTATAATTCATGACTGAACTTGCTCAGAGATATACAGTTTGATTGAACACCCATTTTCAGAAGTTCTAATATGTCAACTGAAGCCACAACTGACCATTGCAGAGGTACAGCTTCCCCTGGCTGAGCCCATAATGTCAGTGAATCACTGGATGTGTCAAGAGTGCAAAAAATGTCATTACAGACGCTCCACGAGGCACATCAGCATTATTGAGAAGTGCAAGAAGTAACTGCATGCCTGACTTAGCCATGACAGCCCCTAGGGTGACAGCAGGAATCATTCTTTGTATGTCACAAGAACAGGGTTGAAATGAACTAGCCAATTGACTGTCATTGGCAGGCAAATGTGCTTCAGATTGGACTGACAAGCAATTGTGGCAATTTGTGCTAATGCTAAGCCATGGTTCAGGTGATGCCATCTAGCGACTTGCAAAGGCATTGCATGTTAGAAATGTCATGGTATGCTTATTCCAGGCCACCAATTTCTGTCAAGATGTGCCCAGGGCTGAGAAGTACAGCACAACAAACATACATAAATGTCGTCAGTGGGCTGGATGCTTTCAAGCATCCAAGAGTATATGGAGCCCGGCAGGGCTTGTAAGATATGCCCAAAAACGTGCAGCATATACATTTGAGTGTATGGCACAGCAACAAATAGCTGTATGAACTTTGATGCTTGACAATGCACATTCTACACAATCAGTCCTCCAAGAGCTGCATTGCCAAGCAGAACAGGATTGGAAATGTATTCAACAGATTGTATGTAGGCTTCTGCGAGATGCTTTCTTGCAATATGCTCATCTGCTGTTGGCTGCCAGAGTTGCTGGCTCTCATGATGCACAAGGGTGCTGCAACAGGCTACATGCGACATCATGTTTAGGAAACGCTGAGCCTGACCTGATGGTGCCTCCAGTAAAAGTGTGCGCAATGTTTTCTGTGCTTCCAGGGGCTGACCAACAAAGAAGACTGGCCTGTCCGTAGCAGGTAACAGCAGTAGTTCGCCCCTGCGCACTGGTTTATCTGAAGCTCTGAGACCTGCCACAGCTCTGTCTGGGAGCTCAAGCTAGTCCAGGGTTGTGTGTCATTCACCCATTTTGCATGCAAAGCCTACGCAGCAAGACAATAGGTGTAGATTAGCCACATGTACAGGATGCTGCACTTCATGCATCTTCATGGAAGGATATGGTCTGGCCCTGGTAGCTGAAGCTTGCAGCAAGTAGTCAATTGCAAACAAGTTCAGCCAGCTGCAGCAGAGAGGGAGCAAAAGCAAAGTTGCCTCGAGGACGCAAGCAGAGCAGCAGCAAAGCAGGCTACAATGGATTTTCTACTGACTTGCCACCAGGCTGGTGTACAGTTTGTGAGTTGTACCAAGCTGCTAGATGTGCTTCTTGAATTCCGAGTACTACTGTAGCATTGCAGAAAGTGCTACAGCAAGTAGTGTCAAGCTTGAACAAGAGTTACGTTGATAGATCGTCAGCCAGGCCTCTCAGCCTGCAGCGTCAACGACATTAACTTGTAATCACGGGAAGACAGGTTGCAAACTTGGCATAACACAGCCATCTCACTATAGGCTCGTCGCCCCAACAGTCTCTCTTGTGCACAAGACTGTCTGGGTGACAAACGAGATTGACAGTTCGCCGCTTCGCAAAACAAACACCGTACGCTTGTGGTTCGGCTGTCTTCAAGCTGGAATCTGCTGAGTCAGCTGTTGCAAGTCTGGAGGGCCCGTTCTTGTCGTACGCAATTGGGCGCAAACACAGGAATGGCCAGATGGCTGTACAAAAGTGACGGTGCCGTGTGACGACAACTGGATAGCTAAAGGGTGTACTGTAATGTAATCTCTCTCTCTCTCTCGGAAACCGCGGTCCGCGAGTGACAATTTGGATTCTGTCGATCGGTGCGCGTGTGTTTGCATCTCAGGGGTTTCTAAGGCGCACACTTGCGGTCAGTTGCAGCTGCTAGGCCAGGTGCATTGCGCCGCGTGCAGGGCGCAGCATGACTTGCTTTGGTGATCTGTTGACCGAAGCCGAGCGTGCTTTGACAAGGCTCAGCATCGGCCTGGCGCCCTGCTTGTATGCTCAACGCCAGGCAAAGGTACTACAAACCTACAGTGAAGTTACCCGGGCGGCCACAACAGCACTGCAGCGATTCGAAGCACAGACGTCTTTGTGCTTCGCTTACCTGACCCTTGCTGAGAAGGACGCCGGCACCAGGAACAATTTGAAATGCGTGCAGCAAGCTTTCAGTCATCTGGTATCTGCAGCCGACCACGCTTCTACTTCCGCAATTGAGTCGGCGTATGTGGCGTGTGAATGCTCAGCTCGACACGTACTAAGCAACCCAGATTTGGATCTTAACGATGCTCTGTCGTTCTGGACTAGAGTGGCCAGCAGTATCGCCAATCAGGGGACGCTGAAATACAAGTTAAGCATGGACCAAGCGGAATGGATCCTTGCCTATGGCCAGCACTGTATGGCAGCAGATCCTGACTACAAGACAGGCTTGAAATGTGGTCATGAGGCTGCTGGCCCAGTGGAGGTTGCAATACAGTGTGCACAGCGCCTCAAGGACTCTGGCTTAGTCCAAAAAGCTGAGAAGCTCAAGGAAGCAATCTACACCTTCATTAGGTGCACCTGCGAGTCAACTCAAGTAAGAGCATACATGCCTCTAGTCAGCGTATCTTTGGTGTTTGCTTTTTACCCTAATGCTGCAGCCGTTGTTTTGTCCATCGCTATGTGCTAGCATAGGTACCTTACATGTTTCTTGCAGCACTTTGTAATGTTGTGACATTCAGGCTAACACAGTGGGCCATGCTTGTGCAGGCTAGAGTACAGGCCGACAGACAGCTGGCAAGTTTTGGCCCACATCCTCACGAAGAAGAAGTGTGGCAGGTAGTAGACAAGTACACACATGCGCTCAGACAGACAGAGGAGCAGGATTTGCTAAACGAGTGCCGTGCTCATGCACGACTGGGGGGAGTGTTTGACAAGCACCTGAAGATGCGCAACAAACGTGCAGTGCAGCTGGCTCATCACATCAAGCCTCACCCCACTGGGCATGACTGGTACATGGTGAGCCACCATGCATGTCTGTGCCTGCATGCCTGCCTGCGCCCTGCCCCTGTCTTCCAACTATCTGTGCAACTGTGTGTGTTGACATGTGCCGGTGAGGCGACTGTCCGTCCGTCTGTCCGTCTGTCCGTCTGTCTGGCTGTCTGGCTGTCTGTCCGTCCGTCCGTCCGTCCGTCCGTCCGTCCGTCCGTCCGTCTGTCTGTCTGTCTGTCTGTCTGTCTGTCTGTCTGTTTGGCTGCGCCTGCCTGCCTGCCTGCCTGCCTGCCTGCCTGCCTGTCTGCTGGCTGTCTGCCTGCGCCTTCTGGATGGACGTATGCACTCATCAGTTTAATGCTTGCATTGGCCTCGTCATCTGGTATTCTCAGTCAAACCAGGGTAAAGCATTGATAATAATAATAATAATTTACAGGCGTTCCAGCTAATCGTTTTTGCCAGGTACCTACTAGGTCAAACCAGGGTAAAGCATTGATGGCTGCAGCAACTTCAGACACAAAGTTAAAGATCCTATGATTGGTGCTTTACAGGTTTGTCAGAGGATTCTGACCAGGATACAAAGAGAGCAAGCAGCAGAGGAGCAAGCGAAGCAAGATGAAGATCAAGCTGAAATTTTCAAGGTATGGAAACAGCATATGCCTTGATCAGCTGTCATCCCATGAACATGCAGCTTGCTGTTCCCGCTTGTTGCTTGCCCAGTTTGTACTTCCTTCCTAGATTTCAAGCCTCAAGTTACACCCAACAAGCAGCTTTTTTCATGAGTGTCTGACGTGATCATTCAGCAACCTATTCATTGTAAACAACAACAGATTCCAAGGTGCAACTTGAAGCAGCATGGTCTGTGCCTGTGTCCAATCCCATGCCAACACTCCCACACCATGCAGGCTATATGAATAATTTGCCCAAGTTCCACTCCTAGAGGCTGTATGCATACGTGACCTGTATGTACACCAACCCTCCCATATTGTACAGTCCGTATTTCTACCCTTGCACCAGTTTACATCTCCGGAGAAGCTGTGCACAAGACACATGCATGACCCTTAGCTGGTCCCTGCTGGTTCATTGAGCTGAAGCTTGCATCACTACTGCAGGAGCTTGAGCCTCAGCTGAAGAAGATTAAGGCAGCCAAGGCAAAAGGCGCACGTGATCTCCTTGTGCACATCAAGCAAAGCCATCCACCCAAGTTCAAGAGTAACCTAGCTGAGCCAGCATATGATAACATCAGGCAGGCTCTGAGAAAGGCGTCGGCCGAGTACCACCCAGATAAGCAGTCACGGTATGACCAGAAGTGGCAAGTTCTGTCAGGAGAGATCAGCAAAGCTGTGAACGATGTCTGGGCAGACTATTGTAGCTGAAGACGCAGGACTGATTTTGAAAACATGAGACTGGACAAGGACAACTTGGGACTCGAAAAATTGGCGCAATAAAAAGGGAAAAAGACAAGGCAATGCTGTCAGTATAGAGAAGCTTGAAATGATCCCAAGTTGGGCCAAAGCTTCCCTGGCATTCCAGCCATTCCAGTGAAAGGTCAGGGAAGCATCCGCAGAATTTGAGTCTGCTTACAGTCATGTTTCAAATTGCATGAAGAGTACAACCCCTTTGCTACTACCAGCCAAAACAATGCTTTAGAATTACAGGCATCATGCTGACCTGACCTTGCAGCAATTTAGCTATACAGTGAGCAGCAATATAGAGCTTTCAGACAGTGTTCACTGGAGTATGAGCAGTTTTCCAGTGAACCCAGAGCTTGTCCTGTGGTCTCTCATTTCTGGAATCCTGTCTACATTTGGAAACAGTAGCATATTTATCAAACTTGGCCAGTCACACAGTCCACAACCATTGGCACTGGCAGCAATTCACAACATGGAAGAGGTAATTAAGTGATAGTCTGGCAGCGTTTCACACTTTGTTGTGTCCTTTTTTATGTACATTATGTACTAGAAATGAAGTCGTTTGCGACTGCAGCAGCAACGAAATTCAATATTTATGAACTGCGTACCTCCATCAACCGTAATCTATGTTAACATGCTGGATGTAGACACGTAAGGTTCATGTAAAATCCGAGAATTTGCGAGACAAACCTGACATTGCAAGGAGTGCGACGTATCCTGTATTCCTGACTACCTGAAGCTTACAACAGACATTGCATTGTGTCATGCTAGAAGTGAGTCTTACTCTCCCTGATTAGCAGGTAGCAGTGCCGACCAGTCTTTGAGTGGCGACGAACTTTTGAATTTTGGAACAAGATAGCTGCTAGTCCTGTTGGGTCGCTTTTTTCACACAATCTTGCTTGATAATCTTGATGATGCTTTTTCTGTTGGAAATGGTGCTAAAAACTTTTCTGGCTCCATAGCTGCTTGTTTACAATCTGTTGAGCAGCCCATGCCTTTTGGCGGGGGCGCTGTTCCTATCCTGGAGGTCAACAACGTTGTTACAAATATTGAAGCCCTGCGTCAGCATTTGGGCGGCACCCATGACTATGCCCTGCATTGTCCCAGAGCAGCCCCTTCTGTTGGCGTTGTTGCATGTACATACCACCATTGGTTTAGACCTCTTAGCCAGTGTAGGCGTTGTTGTCAGCTGCCTGTTTCTGGTAGGCGCATGCAGCGGTTTCTTCAGTTTAGGCTGGGCTCTCATCCACTGCCGATTATTCTCGGACGTTTTGCTGGGGGTCAGCATGTTGCCAGAGCCAATAAGGTCTGCACACATTGTGGTAGTGTGGCTGTTGCAGACGAATTGCACATGTTTTTGAGTGTCCAGCACTCCAGGCAGTTAAGCAGCGGTATGCTCCTTTGTTTTCCACGGACACAAACACCATGAGATCCTTTTTTGCGCAGCAAGATCGTGTGCAGGTTTTCAAGTTAGTTCTAGACTGTCTTGATGCTTTCCACATTTGACCTTTGTCTTCTTCTACATGTCATCAGACTTGTTGGCTAAAGCATTGTAATCTCTCTCTCTCTCTCTCTCTCTCTCTCTCTCTCTCTCTCTCTCTACAGCGCTCGGGGTGCACGGCCATATATGATGGGCGCAGTGTAGTTCTTATATGAAAGCTTTCTGCTGCACACAAGGGTCAATGGCCAGTGTCGCCACAGCCAAAGTCCATCTGCAGACCAGCGCTGGGCTGAGACAATATTGTTTGGCATCTGCATTGATGGCTTATAAGCAGATAAGGTAAGTGCATCACCATCTGCAGACCACGGCTCCGACTGCTGATGTGCAGGTCCGGCCCTGAAAGCTCAGACCTTGTTTTTGCTGCTGATACCTGTCGCTTCCTTGATGGATTGGATCTCAGAGACACGTTTCCAAGGATACACTGGTTTGCAGAGCTTGGTAAAATGTCTGGATCATAGAGATACTGTGTCAGATACAGCATGCAGTCAAGCAAAGGTTGTATTAGGCTGCGCAATGCACTGAAATGCATTGGACGCCTGTCGCTTGGCTGGCAGCCCTTAGGCTGTCAGTTTGTCAGGGCAACAAGTCTATCTGCAGCTCGTTGCCAGTGACTCTGCTGAATGTTACTTGTTCATGAAATACGTAGCAAGTGAAGCATGTTGGCCGATGAGCTTCGCACTCTGAACAAAGAGCCTTGTACACCATGTGTGTTGCCACTGAAGAAACACAGTGTGGGCTGTACAGCTGTACGTTGCCACACCTGCCTACTCACTTGACAAGCATGAAGTGGCATACAGCGGCCTATACAGGTACACTGCGTACAATCTCAACACGCACATGATGACCAGGCTATTTTAAGCACGATGTGGACGCACCAGCCAGCAAAGCGTGCCCGACCGGGTCCGACCGCCTGCCATGCTTTCTTCACACTCCCGGTACGGCTGCTGCCCCTGGCCATGCACTGCATCGCAACGCCCTCGAGTGAGTAATGCGAAGGAGTGCCGCAGAACCCACAGAGGTATTTGCACATGCTGAGCTTGAGTACCAGACGAGCAATCAGGGCGGATATGGGCAGTCCTGAAAAGCTGTTGGGTGGTGGTTGCAACAGTGGCAGTGAGCTACCCCAAGACCCATACCCGCACCTGTGAAAAAATCCGGCCTATATATACGTAACAAAACCAGAGTTGTAGTAGCCAAACCCAAAATATGAGCGTACACCCTACGAACTATCATTCTTGTCTTGTCGATGTGTTTTTGATGTCATTGTTGACGTCATAAGCTTGTAGAGGTCGGCAGTTGCTGGGACAGCCTCACACTCCATAGAGCTAACCTGACATGCCCTGACCTCAGAGGTGCACATGTCAGCAACTGCAAGTGGAACACAGCAGTTATTGCTGCTGACCTGTTAGAAGCCAATGTCGTGACCAATGTATCTCGTCCGGATTGTGCACTGGACCAAGCATTGCACATCAGCCTAGTGAGCCATCGCGTGTATTTGGCCTGCGGTGCTTCTGCACAGAAGCGTGGTACAGCTGGGTTGCTGCTAGCACCAAGATGAAGTGTCCCGACGCTATCTCCACCGTTCCTAACATAGCCCTTACGGATTTTCCAAACAGAAAGGCAAAGGTCAGCGCTGAGATGATGTCCGCGGCCTCCAAAGTAGGCTTTTTCTATGTGACAGGCAAGCGCATTACATCAGCGTTGCCGCCACTATCTCCTCTAGTTGAGGAAATGTGTGTGCGGTGCAGGGCATGGGCTTGCACAAGCTGATATTGATGCAGCGTTCGCAATGAGTGTCAGGTCAGCTTGAACAGTCGGCACACACCGCCAGTGTGCTGCTGTTTAGTCTACTGCAGTGGAAGTCAAGCACTAATAGGCTATGGCACCGTCAAATCATTTCTTTTTACCTTTGCACAGGCCTGTAGTGGCCTGCAGGTACCTCAGCCTTCCTGAGCAGACCAGAGCTCGACACGTCAAAGACAAGTCCAACGCAGCTTACATTCTTGGCTGGTCAGAACGCCGAGTGTCAGGTGGAAGCCCACTTCACCTGCCCGCTGCTTTTGAATTGCTGTCAAGTGAGCCTGACTTTCAGGAGGCCTCCCTAGGGCCTACAGCCTTTGCATCTGCAAATGACAGCCACAGCTTTGCCTGGATGGTTCATGGCCATGGGTCCTCATACTCATCTCCTTATGTCCGTAACATTGTGATATAAATGAGGCTGACTTTTCAAAATCAACAGTATTTCCATTTGAACTTGTATGCCGTGTCTTATGCACATGCACCTGTTTAGGTGTGACAGCACACTGTTTGATCCATATGTAAGGGTAAAATTCAGCCCAGCCTGTGCATTGGAAGTGATGATTGTCTGGAGAGCAGCAGTGTTGACTTTGCAGCTTGACAACTGACGCATGGCATGCTGATGAGCTATGACAGTCCATGAATGGAAGGCTTATGGCCGAGTGAGGAGGAGTGTCCTGGCTTCAAGTACACACCCTTTGTATGCCAATGCTCAGTGCATGCATGTTCATTAAAACATGCTGCTGCATGCACCGGCACGCTTTTTAGCTAGATCACCCAGCTTGAGGCAAACACAACCTGATGGCCAAAGTTGGCAAGCATTCCGGTCTGTAAGTGCAGCTACATGGTACAGAC
>JAABUK010003254.1_pt1 | contig 27755 bp, 36 predicted proteins | sample 5559141 | NCBI WGS metagenome assembly JAABUK01 (sample SAMN10711869, study PRJNA513367) | rock metagenome | isolation source: Antarctica rocks | place: Antarctica: Victoria Land, Pudding Butte nord | collected 2016-01-03
CACACACACACACACACACACACACACACACACACACACACACACACACACACACACCCAGCTGAAGGTTAGTTGTACAGCTCTACAGCAATAGCTGGTGCATATGTGAATTCTGGCTTGTGGTGGGTTTCTGTCTGCGACTGAATAGGCTATCTGACAACAATCCTCTGCCTGCTATGTACAGCTCAATGGCAGCATTCATGACAAGTAAAGAATAGCTTCCACTTAGCAGGTCAATCAGGAGTCCAGTAATAGATTGTCATGCTGCATGCAGGCTGCATAGGTGCTGACAAGAATGCACAGGAACCAAATTAGTTGTACACAGAGAGAATGACAACCAAGTAATCAGAGGAATAAGGAGCATGGAAACAATATACAGAGACAATAATCACCTTCTAATCCAGGGAATACAAGGAAACTTGTACCGTATAGGTGGTATGCAACCTGTGGGGCTACCCCTCAAGTCAGTGGGGAGGGGGGTGCCTTTGTGACAGAGGATCAGGGTGCCAGCTGGAGAAGGATTTTGACGGTGGCCCAGGCCAGCAGCAAGCCAAAGATTTTGCCAAGGGTCAAGGCTATGCAATAGGGTTGGCTTTGAACCCATACAGGCAAGGGGAGCTGATTGTGACTGCTGGGGACCGACCGCCAGGTGAGCAATGCAAATGCATTAATGCATCAATCTATCACATTGCACTGGATTCATGCCCATGTTCATGCCCATGTTCATGTTTGGCATGCAAAAGTTTGTTAAATATGCAAACGGCAACCACTAAGGCTGCAAAAGGGAAGCTGCTGTCCAAGCAGATTGGGTAGTGTGCCTACCAAATGGCCAGCTGCTGCTAGCAACTGTCACAGTGGCTCTAGTTCATAATGGCAACCCGCATGCTCAAGTGCTTCATGGCAATTGAGTGCAGATGCGCGCACATTTGCTGTTCTGTTCAATCAATGTTGAAAACAAAGGCAATCGATTGATATCAAGTGTTAAAAAAAATTGGTGTTGCAGATATGCATGTTTCGACACTCTGCACATACAACTTCACAAGTAAAATTTACATGCGTTGTGATTTAGTAAAACAAATGTGTTCAGGCATTGGCGTGCATGTCCATCACAGCAGAGATGGCGGGATAAGTTTTCAAGACATTACAGAAGATGTGTATGGTAATGAAGGCTTGCAAGACTGTAGAGGAAGCCACACTCCAGTGCCTTATTTTGTCAGAGAAGGTGCTCTGCTGGGAAGTGACACTGGGGATATCATTGTTTGCAAAGATGCTAGTCATGGAGGTTGGAAAAAGCTCTGCAAAGTGCCTGGACATATCACCACTCTCACAGAGAGCAATCGTAATTCCTCTTCTGTCACACATTGACACAGACGGAACAAAACACTGCCTGATGATCTAACAAAGCTACAAAGCACTACTGGACACCTGAACATCTGATGTAGACATTTATGCTCTCTAGATAGATCTATCAGGGGGTGCATGTACAGTGCTCAGTATGTATCAAGCTGTGCTAGGGCCAGGCCTGCAACTGCATGTGCAGCCGCTTCTCTTTGCGCGTGTGTGGGACATGAATAAGTTGGTAGGCCTCCAGGAAGATCTTGATTGTGAACTCAGAGGCATTCAATAAATGCACACCTACTAGAATGAAGACAATGTGCTTGAGGGAATGATTTAGTGATAGAAGTGTTGTGCCAAGGAGTTGTCTTGCTGTATGATTTCATGACCGGGCTGTCAAAGGATTCATATGCTCGCATTCTGATCAGTATCAGATAGTCACAATTAATGCTTGAGCCTATCATCTTTATAATATATTATCATATATGCCTAAATCGGTCATCTGCCAATTCAACCAGTCGTGTCTTACAGTAAATAAGGATGTCCAGGTGATGACAGCTCTTCCAGAAGGTAACTGTCATAATTGCTGTGGCAGGTTTAGGCGTTTTTCGACAAATGCCAGAAGACCACTGTGAGCACCCGGGTTCATTCAGTTGAGCACATGTGAGTGGTGGTTACGTACAATACTACGTTAGTAAGGATTACATGCTTATTACATGCAGTCTCTGGCAACTCAATAACAACAGTGCAAAGTGCGCTGTGTAGTCAAGTGCTAGTGTTCACGCTCTGTCTGACGGCCAATTCTTAACACGACCACTTGCAGCATACTACCTGCGGATCGCTCAGACCCACACAAGAGTGACAAGAAGTGCAAGGTGGTTTGGACGACATTATGCGTTTCTGGCGTGATTACCCGTATGATAATGGAGGAGTGTTTGAGTTAAAGACTCTGCCTTGGGACAAGGATGTACTAGTGGTCGACTTGGGGTTTGACCACCTAAGGCTGCCAGCAGCTTTTGAGCATGCAACAGGGCAAAGCTTCTGGGCTGAAGTGCGCCAAACTGTCCTGACAGCATGTCCCGGGTCCAAGGAACGTCCTCATATTGCAGACCTTGACCATGATCTGTATTTTGCCTTGAGCACCAACGACGATGCTTCTTTTGAGCGCCAGGCAGTAAAGGTGAAAGAGATTCTGGAACAACGAGCTAAGCAGAAATGGCTGCGTCCAGGCGTTCCTAAGCTGAACTCGATGGTGATATCGTTCCTGAACTCGCGAGCAAACTTGGCGATGTCTTTGCTGGAATATCAGCGAAAAAAAGGATACTCTGACACCAGACAACTTATTGATCAGTTCAGTGACTGTCTCCTTTTACGGTAGCTGGTGGCCTACAACTGCACCTGCAGCTGTGTAAAACCCTGTTCACTCTGGGAAGGAAACCTTGGTGTTCATGCTGTCTTTGCTAGCCTCTGGTTGTACTTCATTTTTAATGTGTCAAAACTCCGATGAACTAGTTACTGAATACCCATGGCAACACAACAGCTTCGTGCATGACAGCTTGTTGCCATGAAGCTAATGCTGTTCTGGTAAGCATATAAGCTTAATTAAGATAGATGTCTAGGTCATGTGAAGGACGAAGTAGATGTTCAGCTGCAGATAAGATAGCTAAGCATGACTGACAGGCAAATCTTTTTACAGTTATATGCCTGCAGGAATGCATAACTCAATGACATCGTTTGGCTTGTATTTGTTAAAATTGGCCCAATCAGGTCTACATGTTGGGTAGATGTGACCCCCACATCATGTCAGTGAATGGGCAAGTGGGTCAATGGCGAGTGATGGAAATTGCAGCAGACTACAGGGAAGAATTTGTACTGGAGATATGTGCGGAGATGCTTGGGGGAAACTTTGACACTCGGCAACATGGAGTATATGCTGTACAGCGCCGTCAAACAGTGCCAGCATTGGTTTACTGTCCATGTTCATAACAACAACAGCTCTGACACCACCCAGCTGAGTCGAGTAACAACACTACAGGCAACCACACAAACAAAGAACACCATCAACTCATGTGGCCATTTATACACAGGTGCTTGTACTAGCTGCAGGTCATGTTTGCTGGACATATGATTGCTGACTGTGGTCAAAATAAGATTACACTAGTGCATCGTATCTACTTGGTCTGACTGGGCCTGTCGGTGCTCTGCTCTCTCCTTCCGGATCTGGTTCAGAGCAGGCTTGAGTGCAAATGTGCGTTTTACCCATGTGGCAGCTTGTACTGCAGTGAAATTCTGACGCTCAGACAGAAGCCACATGCAGTGCACGTGAAGTATGATGACAGGGTACTGCAGCAGCAACATGACAGACTGTGCGGTTGTAGTGTCAAACTTACCTTCTAGTGTCCGTATTTGTGGTACTAATGTTCGTATGTTTCTAACTGGCAGGAAGTCATGTAAACCCTGCAGATGAAAGCACAGGTTGTTCTGGCACATACATGCCAAGATTGCAGCATGAGCCTATGTGGCCATTTGAAGAGGGCAAATTCATGCGATGCATACCAAGTAATGGTGCCTTGAAGGTACATGAAGCACGCAGAACTGGTCATAAACAGAGTCTACAACGCAAAAACCAATGACCCTTACCTGACCCCAGACCAAAGTGTCCTCCCCTATAATGCCATGCACCCTGAACATTCAGACTGCATATGTTGGCATTGCATTGCATGCATGATGATGAGTAGTTGGCTTGTCAGTAGCTGTATCTTACCAGCACTCTTTCAGCACAGGAAGGGTGCAAGGTCCTCTGGCTACATTCATCCTGTGCAGATCAAGTGCATACTTCAGCAACAGTAGGCGCTCTGACAGCAAAGTGAGGCAGATGCTGATAGCAGCTGAGCTTGCTGTTTCTCAAAGACAAGCACCTGTCTCTGTAGTACCAGACATTATTCCGGGTGGCTGTGCGCACGTAGTCAACTACTTGCTTTTGCTGAAAGTCCAACTTTGCAGGACGACGCTGGTTCGCGGGTGAGCTGGGGCCTGAAGGTTCAGCAGCCTTCTTTGCTGCTGCACCCTTCTTCTTGATAGCTTTCTTGGGTCTGCTGTCCTGCGCAGGCTGTTGGTGCTCCTCACGATCCGACATGTTTTACTGCCACGCCGGTTCAGCTTGGGGTCTGGCAGCAATGGGATACGCGTGCTGTTGGTCAGCTGTACTAGTCTGATGAGTGATGGAGCAACTATGCTGGAAACCGGCGTATCTACACTGCGACAGCACCGCTCCGGAACGCCCGTTTAGGCAGTCATCCTATCATTTTCGCGAGGGTTTCCTCCTCCCAACAGAAAAACCCTAGTCTGCCCGTAACGCCAGCCTCGAGATTGCTAGCCTCAGGCTCAGAGATGCTCGGTCTCGCACGTCTAACGATTGTTCTGCAACAGTGCTCACGCGAGTTCAAGCAGTACTGTGTGTTAAAGCAACCGGCGCACGTTCTAAGGTTGAGGTTGTAGTGCAGCCTAGTTTGATCTTTTGTCAGTATGTTTGCCGGAGCACTACAAGCACGCGTTCCTCGGCATGCCGGCTGCGGGTTGCAGAGCATGCCAGCCAAAGGCGTCATAGTCCAAGCCGTAAATAGCAAGCCTTTCACCCAACAGTGCGTCAAGAGGGTCACCAACCTCGGCAGTCTTGATCGTGCAAACCTCCGACACGCAGGACGCACTGGCAGGCAAGCATAAGTGCAGTCGACCAGTTGTTTTGCAGCTGCTCATACTGTAACATTGCGTGAGGTGCAAAGACGATCAGCTGAATGCTAGAAGCTGAATAGCTTGTTTAAGCACTGCCTCAGCATGCTGCATGCAAATTGCAGGTATCAGCAGCAAATCTGCGTTGCATCAAGCAGTGTGACAGCAAGTGACACAGAACTGGTGCCCTCGTCAGGCTTCAGGATAGAACAGATTTCGTTTGGCAAGATATTGTCGCCAATTGGCATAAGCCTCATGACCTATGGGTTTGGAGCATTCTTTGGGTTGCTGCCTGGTGGTGATGTCTCCTCTATCATGCTCATTTACGGCTTCCCAATTTCGTTGCTGGGGTTTGCGCTAGCATATGCACAGCTGAAGCCTGTCCCATGCAAAACAACAAGAGCTGCCTTTAACCTACGAGAGTCTCAAATGACAGATATTCAGAAGCAGGTATGCCTTGGCCCCAGTCTGACACATGCAGCGTGATCAGTCATTCAAATTGACAGCCCTGGACAGGCCCAGCATCATGTCTATGTCAGTGATTATGGTCGACACACACTCAACCTGCAGAGCACCGAACATGTGTGTAATGCCAGTGCTGCGCTGTTGTGCGCTCCTTGCAAGATGTTTGGTAATGAAGCAGCAGTGCTGTTGCAGCTACGGGAAGATGTAACAAGGTATAGGTATGGAGATGAGCAGCATCTGGACGAGTCTCTCACCAAGATCTTCATGTTCAACCGGGTACGCACTCTGATGGCAGTCATGAAATCAGTCGGGTAGTCACTCCACATTGCACCCAAGTGTGACAACATCAACTGGTGCTGCATCAAGCCTCTGTCAGCCACACAGCATTGCTAGAAAGAAAAGCAAAGAAAAGTTTATGCTTTTCAGCGAGCATAATGGGAGCCTCCCAAGGGAGCACCACAGCATTGCTATGGGCATGTCAGTGTGCTCATGCTGCTTTGGAGACCGATGAGCATCATGTGTGTCAAAACAGCAATCTCATTGGCGCAGATGTCACTGATTGTTGCCACGTGTTTGTGCAGGCCAAGGGCATTGCAAGACGTTTGACGCCAATCTTGGTGGGAGTTCGGGAAGAAGTCAAGGAGGACAAGTACACATTGGTATGCATCAGATCACATGATCATGCGACATCTAAGTCACCTGCAGCCTTGACCATCTGTTGCACAAGTAATTGTGCCGCTTCCTGTGATGTGTTGCCCAGTGCAAACGCACTTGCATGTGTGCTTGAGTGCATGCCCTGCTGTCAGCATCAAACATTTGGATGTCCGTCCAGATGTGTTGTGTGATGACCAGCTTCATGCTTCAGACCTAGTTGTCTGGATCGTTATGCAGTGCTGTTGAGCACAGGAGTGACTTGTGCTGTGCTGGCAGGTGTTGGAGTTTTCTATCAAGAAGGAGATGACTTTGGAAATGTGGACGGACAGACTGGACAAGATTCAGACTTTCTTTGGGCCTGGAGTACAAGCAGACATCCAGAAGACTGACCAGGTGTGTGCTCATCACCAAGCTACACAGCAGAAAAGGGTGCATGTGCATAAATGTGACAAACTGGGCTCTGCTTAGCAACTTCATGCTGCCAGTTTGCTTTCCCCCCACCTCTTAGTAAAACTGAGGTAATGTGTTGGTTGTAAATAGATGAGAGTAATCAATTGTACACTACACTTGTGCCTTTCCAGCAAACAAGGTGTCTGAGACGTCAGTCAAAATGGCAAGGGGGTTTGCCAGCAATGATTGTGGCAGCAGGAATGGTACAAAACACTGCGCAGTGTAAAAGCTTGCACTGCATCGTGCTGCCGCGACTAGGATTGTGCCATAATAGCCGGTAGGCATGTAATTCAATACTGTCAAGGAACTCCCGGGTCATCAGATCCCAGGATGTGAACTGCAGTTTACATGTGCAATGGCTCCTCAGCTTTCTGTTGACCAATTGTTCAGGATCGCAAAACTTTGAGCTCTGGTGCATACAGAGCAGCTGAGTGTGTCGTGTAAAGTAAAGTTTACGCTTTTCAGCGATCGTAATGGGAGCCTCCTAAGGCGGCAGCCCGGAGCTTGAGTGTGTCGTGTGTTTACTGAAGGGTGTGGATGTGTATCTGCTGAGTGATGGAAGTGGGGCAGGCAGAGGAGGCAAGGCCCAGCAGGATGTGATGCCACCCCTCATGCCTGGCCTCAAAGCCAGACAGAACAAGCAGCAGCAGCAGCAGTAGATGCAACATCAAGCTTTGATGCCATCAGGCCTGGTCTCAAGGCCCGACAGAACAAGCAGCAGCAGCAGTAAATGCAGCATCAAGCTTTGATGCCATGTTTAATGTCTACAAACTGGTGTCGGCAGTCAGCATGCTGTATGATGCTGTCCCTGGCTGTGTACTAAGTGCAAGGATAGACGGGCAAAGTTTGGTTGGGCACAGTTCTGAGAGAGCTGGATTTAGTTTAGATGTTGATGACAGGCATGGGATCATTCATTGAAGACATGCCATTGTACTGCTTATTGGAAGCTATTTGCTCACTCAGCGTCACTTTGTCATCTTTGATTGCTGTGTGCTTGCTCTGGCATCCAGCCATATTTGCAGACCTGCAATGCATCCACTTATCAAGATGTCTTTCACGTGGTGTACAGCACAAGTATACTCAACAGAGTATGAATCCGCCTTTGCATCAATCCCTTGTGGCTGGTGGCTTTACATAGAATGGCACCATGTACACAATGACCAGCGTGTGATTGGCATTACGCTAAATGGGGATACGTAGGAAAGCACAGAACAGTCCAGCTGTGCTGCAGCAGCCTTTACATGATTGCTGCTGTGTTACCTGTTCGACTCATCAGATCCTTGGCATATGCCGGTACTAAAGGCACGGCTGAGAGGGTGTGAAGGGCAAGTCGCTTGGTGTGCCCATTGGCCAAAGGCGAATCATGCAGACTCATAAGCAGCTCCACAACAAAGCGGCGCCTGTAAAGCACAGGCCACCCAGGTGTTGCTCATTGCATGTTCATCATTCTACTGTAGCCAAGTTACAAGCAAGCAAGTTGTCCATGAAAACAATGTGAACCCATAGCGTACTTTCGGCAGAGAAGAGTGTTCTACAGATGCCTTCCTTGCATCAGGAGACAAGCTGTTCCTTTGCTTAAGCTTGTTAGTTATGATGTCTCAAGGCAAGTCCATGGGCAATGTGCAACAGAAGGGCAGCAGCTCAAGTGGCTTGTACAGCTGAGCATCCTGAGTATGGATGCAGCTATACAACAGAGAGACCACAATTTGATTGACCTGTACAGGGTGAGTGCGCAGAGTGTGGATGCAGCAATACAACAGTAGGAATATAAATGGACTGACCTGTACAGCTGAGCATCCAGAGGGCCTCGAAGGCCTGCCGCCAAAAGCTGCATCATCCACACCTGCTCTTCACTGTGCTGCTGATTGCAACTCACCAACAACTGGTACATCAGGGGAATCTCCTGCAGTTGCACATGTGATGTTGACAATAGAAATAAAGATGCTAATCAAAATACGGGTTCAGCCAACAGGCATCAAGTGCATGCGACGCAAGTCAGCTGCCTTGAGTCAGGCTTGTTCAGAGCATCACAGATTGAATATGTACCCTGCTAATGTTTGCGGATGTGGTATTTGCAATGTTTGGGTTGGGGCTACGGCAACTTCTGCTGCATGAGTGGATGCCATGTATGCAGTTTTGCTCCCTCTGTCAGCAAGTGCAGCATCAAAGGGAGGGATCCATTGTACAAGCTTTGGCATTTGTATCAGACGTCGGACATCACCACTTGTTTGGACAGTGTCTGTTGTTCATGTCGATGTTTCCATGAATCAGGCAACACAGCACATGGCCTGAAGCTTTGTGTAACCAACCAGCCACAGGTACACTCTGGCAAGAGCAAAGGTCGTGAATGAAGTACCTGTATGTTGAACTCAGATCTCTTCAGCAACAGCTTATTCAGGGGTGGGTACATAGCACAGCCAGGGGACATAAGCACAAAGACTGCCTCAGCAGCAAAGGCTGCGATGACACCTGGCAGCTGCTGGAAGGGTTGACTAATGGAGCGCTTCAGGGACTCTAACAGCAGCTGAACCTGGCGAGTCTGCTGGTTGCTGCCAGCTGTCAGGGCTGCCAGAAACAGCCCCAGTGCCTCATACGCAAGTGCCCTGCAGCAGTCATGCCACATGTGAGCTGCATATGCAAAGTAAAATGTGTTCTAGTACTGCCCTGCAAGTCAAGCCTTGGGACGGCCGCTATCCAAATGAAACGTTTACGGGCTTGGCCAATCACAGTTGAATGTGTGTCCCAAGATTGTTCCAAATCCAATCTTCCCACAACTGTTTCAGACGTGACTTCTTTTCTTTGGCAGATTCCGACTCTGACTTACACAGTGAGCGAGACAGGGTAAGATGGAAGATAAAAGTGCACATTTGTGTGGAAGGTGGCTGACAGTCATACCCAAGCATAGTGTGTGACTCGTGTGCTGTTTGCAAGTGGTGAGCATTCTGACATGAGGTGTTGTCCACGCCTCGTGATCAACTCAGCGATGAGTTGCTTGTCATGCAGTCATCAAGTCATGTCCAGTGACAACAACACGACTTGCCATTTGTGACAGCTTTTGCTGCTATGAACAGCAATGCTTGCAGGCGCATGTTGTCTTGTACGTCAGGCATTTGCAAGCTCAAGGAGAGCACTCGTTCCAGAATTGGTCCTATTCTCGTTGGCATTGTCACGTATGCCAATCATGATGTCGTTACCAGGCAGGGCAATTGCCAATGAGACACAAGCTTGCTCTGTTCCCATCTGAGCCTGCTTGTCATTCTAGGTCATACCTGAGTCCTGAGTCCTGAGCTGCCAAGCTCCTGAGGCACAAGGACAGTAAACCATGGCTGATGAATTCCTCTGTGCCAATGCTCTTGTCTTGCAGTGCCTGTAGACACCGATGACAGTCAACACAGCCTGTCATGCTATCAGACAGGCTTGCACCATTGCCATAATCCATTGCCTGTCCCTTCTGTTCCGCATTGTGGGGATCAGTGACACAGGAGCAGCAGTTTCTTGCTGCAGTACTTGTCTCTGCAAGTGTTCTTGTCTTGCTGAGCCTCTCTGCACATGAGATATACGTCGTGCTGCTGACACATCCACACTCTGACAGCCAAGATCACAGCTGTATTTTCATCACACTGGGCTGTGCAAGCCTACCAGCTGCTCATGTTACATAAGACTTGTTAATCACTGCTCAAGCCACCAGACAGATACTGACATAACCACCGTGTGACAATCCATCCCAACAGCCACCTCAAACATGGGAGCAGAAGGAGTTCCACAAGTTTTGCCTGGGAAAAGGCCGGGAAATAGTTACTGTAGATAGCATAGTTACTGTAGATAGCACATTTACTGTAAATACCATAGTGACCATAGATACCATAGTTACCGCAGATATCTTAGTTACCATAGATACCATAGTTACCGTCGATACCACAGTTACAGTAGATATCATAGTGACCAAAATTACCATAGATGCCATAGTTACCGTAGATACCATAGTTATCGTAGATGCCATAGTGACCAAAGTTACCTTGACAGACCAAAGCAGCATCCACACAGGATCATATCCGGCAGCATGATGACGCACAGCAGCACGAACAATTTGTCCCTCGCTCTGCTGTCCTTCCTTTGCCATGACATCAGGACGACTAAAACTCTCTGTCATGTGACTAGATGACTCAGCCTGGTGGCTGCTAGGGTCTCTGACAGCAGCTGTGGGGTCTGGGGCAGACTGGTGGTGGCCACCGCTGCTAGCTGAGGTGTCACAGGCCTGAACAGCAGCAGCTGATGTTGGCCAGCGGTGGCCACCGCCAGCGAGCAGTGCTTCAGCTGTGGCTGCCAGGTGTTGCATTGTTGCTGGCAGTGCCTCAGCTGTGGGCTCGTCTGCTGTCAGTGTGCGATGCTCTGGGTAGTGAATGGTTGTCAGTGCGCATCTGGAGATGTCTACCAGCGAGTGCTGACTCAGCAGGCTGGTCCTGAGAGGTAGCAAAGAAAGGGAAATGTCAGCAGTTGCAGCAGCTGTGATGCAAGCGCGGTAAGAAGTGTCTGCTTTTGTAGAGCGGGACCCATTGCAGCAGCTGTGACAGCAGTACAAGCACTTGGGAAACGATACAAGGCTACAAAGGACAGAAACGAGAGGCAGCAGAGGACAGAAACGAAAGGCAGCAGAGGACAGAAACAAAAGGCAGCAGAGGGCAGGGAAAGGCAGCAATCCAAAGGCCGCAAAAGTATCTTGAAGGCAGCTGATGGACTGTGCAGGCATCAGCAGGGATGGCATGACACATATTTGAAGGGTCTACACACATACCTAGCAGATGAAGTGTTAGGAGAAGAAGAGTGATGGAGGAGCAGTCCATGCTCATGTGCAGCCTTCGCTGCCTCTCCCCACGTGAATCTGCAGCACACACCATGCACAATGACAATGAGAAGACAATGAGGACAATAACCACAGTAATGTCATAGTGATGTATGATAACAAACACTTGGAGAGAAATCACGACCATACTAACGTGCCCAAAAGTCAAACGATGTAAATGGACTGATAGAAGAATGAGAGCCCAGTTCCACTTCACTGACATCATCAGAACACTCGGCAGACTTACTGCTACAGCGTTTGTCATGCAACAACTTTTGCACAGTCAGTCTTGACAATACATGACGTGCCTGTATGTGAGAGCAACAAATGTGCTGTTAAGCTTTACATGCAGCACAGTTGCAGCAGAAAGAGACTGACCCTGCCGTTGCAAGGGGACCATGCAGCAATGCTGAGATGGGCCCATGAACCCCACCCCCCTGTCCTTCTGCATTGCTGTCATCATCAGCAAACCCACTAGCATGATCAGCATCCCCACTGGCATGATCAGCATCCCCAACAGCATCCCCAATGGGCTTGTCAGCATGCCCATTGATACCAGCAGTCATGGCTGCATCCTTCTTGGAAGCAGCATCAGCAGTTGCAGCAGCAGCTGCTACTTGGTCTGGATGCTGCAATGCTCGTTGGTGCTCGGGAGAGTGGAACACAATATTGTTGATGTGAAGAAAAACACGCAGCAGGGACTGGTCAGGGCTGCTCAGCGTAGCCCCATAAGCAGAGAGCAGCAGGGGCAGTAAGGAGCGCAGCTTGTGATGGAGGGGGGTGGCAGGGGTGCTGCTGGGGTCTGAAAGGGGGTAAGACTGCTGCAGATCTATGAGAGTATCCAGCAGCTCTGCCAATTCAACTTTGACTGTCAAGCCAGTCTGCAAAATCACACATTCTTCTATTTATATAGTGCCAAATTTGAATGCAAATTGAGGTGACATGCTTGCACCACAGACAACTGCATGTAGTCATGGTTGTGCCGGCATGCCAAGTGAATGCCATGATTGTTGAATGTCATGGAAAGGGGAATGTCAGAATTGTACAAAATTCAAATGTTGTCAGGCTTGTGTAGCTTTCAAGTGCCATTGTCAAAGCTGGTGTTGCATCACCTCTCACATGGGGGGTGTCAGGCATGTGACATGTGCATGTATGCTGCTTATTCCCATGCAGTATGTGCAAAACTGTCACAACACACCTACACCAACAGTCTGATGTTGAGCCCTGAGACATACCTGAGCGATCGGGCAGCACTCTACCAGGGGCAATATAGAACTCAATGGGGACTGTAGCTTCAGGTTTTGAGCTGCAGCTGGTAGGGGCAACAAGCTGTGTGTCATGTTCAGCATTGATGGTACAAATCTGGAATGGCTGACGAGACGATCAAAGATGTGCGATGCCATGGCTGAGACCGACGGGTTAGTCACCCCTGGAATGGGCGATGATGAGTCATCATCTGAGGCAGCTTCCATAGTATCTGCACCATGCATGAGTAGTGTGATGTACATGTAGTGAGTGGCAGACTCCTTACAACGCAAGGATACCCAATTACCACCGTAAGTCAGCGGCAGCTAGTGGTAGCATGCTCACCAACTGCCTGAAAGGATGTTTTTGATACCAGGCGTGGTTGGACGTGATGCGCATTCATCAAATTCAGTAACATAAACCTGCATGATATGACTGCAGGCCATACAGTGTGCTTTACATGCTATCCACATGGTTTTTCAATCTGTATATGCCACTAAATGCTTTGCAGTCTGTCTGTTGCAGGAGGTTGTAGTGGCGGACACAAATCTCTGGGAATGAGTCCTTGAGACTTTTGACATCACTTGCTGCTGCATCACTATAGAGTTACCATCCACTTTTGACTGATTATGCAGCAACTGCTTGCAGAGACAACACGAATCTTGTGCCTGTTTGTCACAGCACACAACCACCACTAGCCATGTTACTACAGCTTACCAGTGTTACCGTCTGGTAACAGCGCCGCCAGCAGCCGCCGCAGAAGCTTGACGGTAGCTGGGCTGTCCAGCTTGAATTTGAGGACAGCTGCCGCAAAGGCCCTGACAGGGGCAGCAAGGCTGCTGAAAGGGCCCAAGCCCCGGTCCTGATCAGGCAACTCTGCCAAAGAGTCCCCAACAAAGCCATCAATGTATGCAGACAGCTGGTCCACTAACTCTTGCGCCTGCATGAGCATTTGCAGCTGAGAATACAAACTATATTCAACAGACGGCATGCACTTTTACAAAAGACAGCAGTGGTCAGTGTGCATCCATGCAAATTTATTACAGGCTGGGAGTTCCAGGACTGATGGTAATCATCAATGAACATGTTGACAGAGTGAGTCATTTGCTGTTTCTGCACAGCCATGTACATGTGTCAGGGCGTAACAGGGGTCGTGAGATATGCTAAATAAAGGGGCGGGGCAAAGCAGGGCAAGGGCAGAAACAGACCAGGGCAAGACTATCCGTGACAGGATGCAGCCCTGCACGGTCATGTACATGCGTCAGGACATAACAGGGGTCGTGGGATACCCGACATAAAGGGGCGGGGCAAAGAGGGACAGGGGCAGAGACAGACAAGGGCAAGACTATCCGTGACAGGGTGCAGCCCTGCACACTTCCCAGTGGGGTAGCCCCAAATGCTGACTAAAGCATTTTTGCACTTATGCAGCCACAAGCTCAGTAGGAGGCCTTCCCATGGTTTGTTTGATGCTTTTCTTTTTTGGAACTTTTCTGTTCTTTCAGTCACAGACATGCCAGAGAGCCAACACCACAGAAGGCTAATGCGTGTACCTGGGTTAAGCTGCCACACACTGAATCCAGTGGTTTTGCAGTCAGAAGTGCACTAAGAGTATCTACTTCATCTTTACCAAGTTGTTGGAAGTTCAGCAGAGCAGAAGCAACAGAAAGCTTGCCTGGGTAGCTTGGAGCAACTGCAAGGCAAGATCGACAAACTGCCGCAAGATTGACACATTGTCGCAAGATTGACACAGTGCTGCAAGATCGACATACTGTCGCAACTGTAGATCTTACCTCTGCTGAAAGCTTGTCTTGTTTGTAGGCCACAGTCAAGGTGGCCAGGCAGCTTTGGGCGAACATGGCCAGGTCCTGTACCTCCAAGCTTCCATGTTGCACAGCCTGCATGCACACCATAACCTGTTGAATGGCTGCTATTCCAGGCAGTAGTTGGTTGTATACCCACCTACGTTGACGCTGGTGTTGTTACGTGCACAGCATACACTATTCCAGGCACTTCTTTTCATTGCTGCAATCAGTGGACTCAGCGCTTTTTGCTCTAAAACGTCTCCACGATGCAGAAATGCATTTGAATGTCCCCAGGCATTTCTGAGTTTGGATTTGGTGTAGGGATGACGTTTTTGATTTCAAATAGACGTTTTGGAATTGAGAAGAGCAACAGGATGTCAATGACACAACATGAAGACATGGATCTGTGAGTGACAGCTGGGGACAAGGCTCAAGAAAAGAAAGAAAATAGAAAAGACTATGCCTTTCAGTGTCAATGTAATGAGAAGCCAAGTATTTCAACAGGCTGCCCAGGTGACAAGGCTCACAGGTGTGGGCGTTGTGTTTGACGAACAAGCCCCAACAGGATGCTGTCATGTCTGTAAAACAAAGCCAGCAGATAAATGGGGAACAACACAGCTTTGATGTGAGCAAGGCTATCTGACCAAAGATAGGCAGCAACACTGAGCTGTGAGTTTGGACGCAACACTACACCATACTTTAGCATGTTGCAATGCACTGTCTTGTTCTGTTGTTGCCGCATTTGCACGTAAGCAATACATGGTATGCAAGATATGCCTTTGTACCTGCTGAAGAAGCATGGCAGCAACCTCAGCTTGCTGACTAGGCAGAGGCAGCCATGTGGGGTCAGATGATCCAGGCATGCCTTCGGATGAGCCATCATGTGACAGCAATGGCAGCGGCCAGCCAGCAGCCGGCAGCAATCTGCGAAGAGCTTTTTGAGAACGAGACAGGTCAGCCGGAACCATTTGCCAGCAATGCTTCAGCACCTTGACAGCGTGCTTACGCAGATTGCTGACTGCATCGCTGCTCAGCTGCTCAAATCCTGCAAAACAAGATTGACTACATCAGTACACGTCACAGCGACCGCCCTACTACACCCAAACATGCGACCAGGCTTTTAACTGTCTTGTGTACAATGCCGACAAGATTCTGTCAAGAACCATGGGTTTCAAGAGTTTATCATGTTGTTCAGCTAGATGTCAACCCCTGCAAAGAAATATCCTGAGCAAGATGGTGCCTCAGTGCAAGTCTCATCTAACACACAGACACATCACTGTGCCAAATGCGTAAAGTCAAGAGATTGTGTCAGGCAAGCATTAATCTGCAGGTGAGGTTGGTTAACAGCTTTGCTGCCCTTTGCAAGTAGCTCTACACACAGCTCACGGCAAAACACATACTCAGCATCACAGTCAGGAACAGGGCAATCAAAACGGTACGGCTGCTGAGGGTAAGAAGCTATGACAAGGCTGTAGAGAGCCTCACCTTGTGGAGACTTGACTTTAGCTGTCAAGTACACCATCAACTCCTTCTCATAGAATGTTCTCACGTTGTCTGCAGTGATATTGGCGATGTTGCCAGTCTCAGCTTTGACCCCTGCTGTGGTAGCTGCGCTGCCATGCTGTGCATGCTGAGGTTTGCTAACAGCCTGCTTTGCATGCTGGGCTGATGAGGCCATTTGATCAAGGTATGCCAGGGCTGCAGGAAGCAGCACGGCAGTTGCTTCTCTGGTGTGAGCGCTGACAGCTACCTTGTCACCTGCAGATGCAAGCAGGTTCAAAAGCGTGCTTTGCATGCTGAGCCACATCCTGGCAGGTGACATGGCAGTCAAGTGCACGTCACATGTCCCACGATCAGTCACAAGTATGCGCCTCACTGCTGCCGGTTTCATGCCATAAGGTCAGATTGCAGTCATTTCAACACTCAATTTGATGGGGAGGCAAGGTTATCATTATTTATTATCCTGCACATGCTCATCATTGCCTGGGAAGAGTAAAGTCAGTTATTGAGTTGTCTACAGCCAGCATGGACACACGGATCTGGCCCTCTGACATGGTTCGGGTTGGGATCATCTTGCCATTGCTTAACCTGGCCCAGATAAGGCAGCATGCAGGGGGCAAGAAAGCCATCCTGACATAAGATGCAAGATCACTGAAGCTAAACCATTGAAGCTGAACCGTGAAGGCTGTTTTGCTGACCTGATGTCAAGACGTCAAATTGAGTTGCGAACTCAGATCTCAAGCTTGGATGATGCCTCATGAGCTGAGCTGCAACAGCTCCCCTGGTTGCACTTGGTTTCTGCAGTGTCAGTCTCAGATACTGCTGTAGCTGCTGCTGGCAGCTGCCAATACACCTGCAAGCATTGACAATGCATTTCAATCTGTGTCCTGTTACTAGTACTGCACTGCTGGTATGGCGACAGCCACAACAAAGTATTGTAGTGGGAGGTACTAAGAACTGTACTAACTTGATCCTGGGGCAAAACAGATGTTGAGGGGGTGGGTGGGTGGGTGGGTGGGTGGGTGAGTGAGTGAGTGAGTGAGTGAGTGAGTGAGTGAGTGAGTGAGTGAGTGAGTGAGTGAGTGAGTGAGTGAGCGAGTGAGTGAGCGAGTGAGCGAGCGAGCAAAGTAACCTGGATGGTGACCTGGATGGTGAGTTGCTGTGGTTCACATACTTTTGTATAATCAAAGTTGGCATCAGGCAAGTCATGTGGAACTACAGAGCATGGACGCACATGCATAGGGTCAAGGATCCCCCTCCCCGCAATCACACTGACTCATGCAGATTATGTGTCTCATGCTGATGAAATCACACTGTAAAGCAGCATCGTTTCATTCACAATGAGATGGCTCTAGCAGCAGCACGCTGTTCTTTTCACAATTACGACATATGAATATACCTTTGTAGTTGTATAAACATTGAAGGTGACAACGAACTTTGGCAGCTCTTACCTGGCAAATACTGCAGCTGCAGGCTTGTTGCCATTTACTGCTGACAGTCTCAGCAGTAGCATGTCAGCACGCCGCACAAAAGCCTTGTCACCATGCTGCGTCAGGGCCATTGCAAGCAAGCCCTCAACAACTTGGGCCCAGGCATCTTTGACCCCCTCTTGACCCCCTTTTGCACCCCCCTGCAATCCATCGTCGCCCTGGGGACCCAAGTCTGAGTATGGATGATCCAGGCTGAATAAGCCACCACTCTTGTCAGATCCAGTGGCAACATCAATCAGGGCATCTGCCAAGTCAAGGCCTGACTGCAAAACCCAATGGAACTCTGTAGGGGTTAGCTGCTTGGCCCTGCTGAGTTTGCTGGAGGTTCGAGGCTTAGCAACCTCTGGTGCAGGTGCTGAGGTGGCCAGGCTGAGTGCCTCCTGAGTGAGACTCAGCAGCTCATGTAAGGGGAAGAAGACTGCCAGACGAGCGGCTGCTGCAGCAGCTGCTGGGGCAGCAGCTGACTCTATAGCTGCAGCTGCTGTCACCTGGCGAAGCTGTGCATGAAGCTCATCAGTCAACCTGCAACAGTTCAGGGCAGATGTCAGACAGGGACTGACATCTTTTTGAAAGGCTTTTGGCTGAAATCGCCCTGCACCTTGCATGCTGGCAACTGATTGCTGCATCAGCATGATCCACATGGCTCAGAAAAGCTGTCATCAAGAAGATTATGACATGAGATCTGGTCTCACCAGGGAAATTATGACATTGACTGGTTCACACCTGGCAATGTAGGGTTGGCAAAATGCGTTCAGGGCTTTGGCAGATGCTCCTGACTCAGCCTTGCAGCTCAGACTCAGCACAGCATGCAGCAGCTCAGTAAGTCCTGAGTCCCATGCATCGGCCATCTCAGACCCTTGCAGATGTCCACTCAGGTACTTAGTCATCAGCCATGGCTGCTGCAGCAGCTTCTCAACATGCCTTTCGTTGTCAGTCCCAGGAGCCTTTGGAGACCCTAACACCCCCTTGCTGGACCCTTGGGGTTGTTTCAACCCCCAGTCAGAATCTAGAGATGAGCTCAATCCCAGGGACTGCTGCAGCAGTGTGAAAAGGAGAAGAACGGTGGCTGGGGTGGCAGCCATTTGTAGCTGCTGCTGGATGGCAAGGCTTGCAAGGTTGGAAGCAGATGATGGCAGCTGCTGCATACTTGACAGAAGCTCAGCTTGGATCTGAGTGCCGCCTGCAGGAAAAGAAAGTCCAGCTGTTGACACAATCTAATTTCATGGCTGTTGGCACAATCTAACTTCACTGCTGTTGGCACAACCCAACTTCACAGCTGCAACAGGAAATCACATGAACAAAATGAACGTTTTGACAGCATGGGAGCAAGACACGCGTGTGATGCATTGGTCACACTCCACAAGAAACAACCGATGGGATCAGTCAATGTACACTGCCTGTTCTGTGATTCTCATCAGAGATGTCAACATGGTGGTTGGTTGATTGAAAGACAAAGCGCAGCTCAGCACAAGTCATATTGTAATGCATCACCTGCAGAAGTGCTATGACAGTAGTATGCGCACATGTCATGCACACCACTTTTGCATGCTGCTGCAGCAGACATTGACATTCTTGCCTCACACTGGAGTTGTACAATCCCTGTCTGAGGCTGTGTGCGTGCGATACCAACACAGTTTGCTGACCTGCTTCATCATGGCCGACACTCTCAAGAAGAAGCAGAAAGGGAAGTCTTGCCGGCTCAGAAGCAGCGTCCCTGCTATCGCTATCCCCTGTCCCACAAGTGACCTCTGATAAACCCCCAAGGGAAACAGCGCATCCCCAAGGGAGGCCATGGGCCCGGCAGGTTGCTGTGATCAAGCCTTGCACTTCCCGGCAAAATGTCTGATTGGATGACAGTTTTGCCAGCTTCAGGACAAACGGCATTTTCTGTTGTATGACAGAGACTGGAGACTGGTACAGCGCTGTCAGCAGCTGCTGCTGCAGCTGCTGATTGTCTTGGCCCCTGCGCAGCAGCATGCACAGCGTGACATGCTTTGCTGACACACTGCACAAGGATAGGACTGACAGGCATGGAGTTGGGTCAGCCGGGGGATGAATCAGGGTTGCGGGGTTCCATGAACAGGGGTGTGAGGGTCTTGGTATCCCCAACCCCTCAGGTCAGCCTAATGAAATGCAGATGATCAGCACAGTCACAACCCTTGTCTGTTTGGACATCACCAAAGCTTGCAAGGACCTTACGACTTCTGCACAGGAGAGTCGACATCTTCAGCCGACCAAGTTAGATGTCAAGATGTGACTGCAGATCACATCTCAAATGATGCGCAGTATCTCACAGCAGCACCTTGTCATAGCGTGTGTCTGTGAAAGCATGTGCAAGGGTTGTCAGCATCCTGGTCAACAACACCAGTAGACAGCATCCTGGTCAACAACATCAGTAGACAGTATCAGTATCCTGGTCAACAACATCAGTAGACAGCATCAGTATCCTGGTCAACAACATCAGTAGACAGCATCAGTATCCTGGTCAACCACATCAGTAGACAGCATAAGTATCCTGGTCAACCACGTCAGTAGACAGCATCAGTATCCTGGTCACCCAAATCAGTATACAGCATCAGTATCCTGGTCAACCACGTCAGTAGACAGCATCAGTATCCTGGTCACCCAAATCAGTAGACAGTCTCTATCATGTCTGGACCAAGCAGTCTGAGACACACTTGTAGATATGCATGCAATCTTTCTGGGCAAAGGACTGCATTGAAATGTTCCCAGGTGTCAAGTCTTGATTCTTTGCCAACATGCTGAACAACTTAGTGTCTCCTGTTAGTGCAGGTTGGCTCACAGGACTAGGGTTGAGGCACACCTAGTGGGTACCTGGCAAAAACAACTAGCTGGAACGCCTGTGAATTAGTATTACTAATATTACGCTGAACAAGTACCTGGTTTCTGATGACGCTTGATGCTCATACTGGCTCAGTAGAACATCCAGGTGCCTTGCAATCCTTGACTCCTGGACCTTCCCCTGCAACCAAAGCGATAAGGAACTGACTGTACCTGCAGATTGTTGAGCATCTACAGCTTCATCAGGCATGCAACATTAGAATCGCCGTGAAGAGCAGACACCCAGCTTGACCAAAAGACTCAGCTGTCAAGATGCACCACATCAAAAAGATGAAAGGAAAAAGAAGAAGAAGAAGAAAAACGCTTTTCAGCAGTCAGAACGCGAGCCTCCTAAGGCGGCAGCCCGAAGGTATGACCATAGGCCATGGCCCAAAGGAGATAGGAAACATCCTAAACCCATCAGACAGGTGCCTGTTTCAACAAGCTGCATTACACATTCTGCTGCAGAGTGACGACTAGTGATTGTCGTTGCAGGCAGCAGAATGGCTGCTGATGTGTGTCCCTTACCTGGAGCGTGCCAGCAGCAGAATGCAGCACAGACTCTTCTGCCTCAGGGCCGCTCTTCTGCTTCTTCCTGCTTTGGACCTTTTCCGAAGCCACCTCCTCCCCCTTGCGCTTCTTCTTACTGCCTTGCCTTGAAGCTTCTGGGGTGTCACTGACGCTGGGGTCAGCTTGAAAAAGGTTGCTGGTGTTGGGGTTTGAGGTTCTGCCATGGTTCTGCCACCGGCTGAGCAGGTCCTGGGCAAACCCTAAGAGGGAAGCTAAAGGCTGGGCCTCAACTGGCAAGCTGAGCACCACAGCATGCGCAGCATGTTTCAAATCCAAGCCTGCTGCCTTTGCAGCATCTGGCTCAACTTCTCCAGCAGCTTCTTGTGCAGTTGAGGTGACACCTGCTGACTTGGAATCAGCTGCTTGCTGGAAAAGACCAATCACAAGATAGCACAGCGGCTGAGGATCAATTTGAATCCTTAGAAGCTGTGCTGTGACCGCTGCTGTGTATGCTGAGACCCATGTGCGGGACTCTGAAGGCAGCTTGCTTGAGCAGGCAACTTTCAAAGCTTGCTGGACAGCAGAAATGGCCAGTAGGCTGAAGGGTGGGTCTGAGGGGAGCCTGCCTGCAGCCACCCACTAAAAGTCTGTCCAGTGTGCAAGCAGTAACACCACTATCTGAAGAAAACCACTAGGGACTGATGCAAAGCAACCACTGCACAGGCAGAAATTGGCAATTAAAGATTAAAACAAGGGTCATCTTGTAGTCTACTTGATTCAGCAGCAGGAGTTTGGGATGGCAGCAGGGACTGCATCAGTCCCCAGTAGAACTGAGGCCGCCGCCCCAAACTTGCTAGGGCTTCAGCCAAAAACCCTAAGACCCCGTCCACACACCTGCACAGACAAAACCAAAACTGATGCACAGCTGTGATTTCTGCATCACATCATGCATGACCGCTTTTAAGCTAAGCTGCCTAAAATGCACCTGATACAATGCATCAGAACCGCAACTGTATGCAACGTATCATTCATGGATGCGCTGCGGAATGTACATACTTCATAGTTGCAGCCTTACATCATCCATGTGGCATAAGCAATTTCAGTATGTGGGCTCTTTGGCAACAGCCCCACCCACAGGGCTACTTCATCTTCAAAAGCCCCACCCAACAGGTCTACCATGCGCCTAGTCAGCAGCTGGCCTGCCAGCTGGCAGACACCATGTGATGCTGATCCAGTCAGCAGCTTCAGGACAGGCAGGAAGCTGGCCGCTGAGTACTGGGTGTTGGAAGCTACCAGAGGGTTGACTAATTGGGACAAGAGGGCGCTGGAGGGAAACATGGCCAGTTGAAGCTCCAGCAAAGCATGCTGCTGCAACACCGGCAAGGCAAGGACATCCTGCAAGTTGGTCAAGAGTTGTCAAACAGCAATTCACAGATTGCTGGTCATGTTCTCACAATTCTGGTTTTGCTACAACATGGCAGGTGAAGCTTGGCTGAGGAGAAGGGAGGATGTGGGGAGGGATGTGTCCGTACGTCCGTGCGTCCTGGCCCTGAGCTCGCTCTGGTGCTCAAGCACGTAAATGCACCAAAGCAACACACAGACATGTGCTGGACACGCCTTTGCACATGTCATGTGTCTTGAACAGTCTCCCAGGGTCAAAACATGATCAAGCTATTATCAGCAGAGCCTGCATTTGCGTTTGAGCTCATGGCTCTGCTATCGGCTGAGTTGGCTCAGCGGTTGAGCGAGCTCAGTGCTTGAAGCAGGAGCTGAGCCACATCAGCAGGAGTTGAGCCACATCAGCAGGAGTTGAGCCACATCAGCAGGAGTTGAGCCACATCAACAGGAAGAGCCAGACATGACTGCAAGCCACACAAACTCTGACCTGAGGCATAAGACCAACAACATCAATACGGCTGTCGCTCATGGCTTCCGGCAAGCAGCTCTGGTATGCCTTCAAAACCATGATCAACACTGTGGTGGTCAGCTCTTGCCCTGTCATGCCATCTCCACTGTCAACCTCTTGCTTTGTCATGCCATATCCATTGTCATCCTCTTGACTGTGTAAATCCTCTGCTGCTGCTGCTGCTGCTGAGGGGTTTTCAGGCACGGCAGGACTTGACAGCTCTGAGTCTAGCTCAAGCTGAGCTGACTCAGGGGCGGTCTTGGCTGCTGAGTCAGCTTCTGCACCAGATGGGGCTGATGGAACGCTGTCCCTCTGCAGAGTGGATAAAGTTGCCAGGAGGGACTGAGGGTCAGGGAATCTAGCTCTGAAGGCCTGCTGCAAGTGCAGTGTGAAAGCTGTCCACTGGGCGAATAGACTTGGCTGTTGCTGTTGGGATGCATCTAGTAGAAAGGGAGCATCTTGCAGCTGTTGCTGCAGCAGTGATGCAAAAGCAGCATTTCCAGCACTTTGCAGAGCATCAAGCTGAGTGTCATTGTCAGAGTTGAGCTGAGCTGAGTCAGGGAGCTGAGTACTGAGAAGCTGAGGGAACATGACTGAGTGCTGAGCACCAGCAGCGTAATCTACTGGATGACCTGAATAGAGTTCACTGAGTTTGTTGGTTGCTGCCTGCAGCTTCTGGAAAGCCCCTGTCAGCGTTTGAAGGACCTTGAGCAGCGTGCAGAGCGTGGTGTGCCGCACTAGGGCATCTGGGTGCTGAATGCCCTTGGACAGAACAGCCCTGGGCAGGCATTGGGGAGACACCTGGCGTATGAAAGCTTGCACGAGAGGATTACTCAACTGTGGTGGCTGCTGATTCCTGTTGAAGCCAAGCAAAGACATTAGTCAGAAACTGTATGGCAGCTGATGACATGGTTGGTGAAAGGGAAAAGCCTAAGCTGCAGCATTGGGCAGTAGCGCAATCTAGAAAGCTAACACTTGCAAGTGCATCTTGACTTGTGATTGTGTATGCTCTATCTGGACGTCAGTGCATCAACAAGACTGATGCGTAGCTTTCGCAGCATGTGCTGCCAGCGGCAGTCAGTGGGGGATCAAGGGTTTTGGTTCAGGTTTGTGCAGAATCCTAAGTCAAGCGACGAGCAATCTACAGCCAAGACCAAAACAACACCAAAAGGAATGACACTCAAAGGCAATTGTATGCCCAAGCACTGAACAGCAAGACACCTATTTGTTGTTTATCCAAAAGGCAGACCAATAAACAAAGGGCAGCAGTTCACCCATTGATCACTCAACCAAAAGGCAGATTCTCAAACCAAATGGGCAACATCTTACCCATTGAGCAGTGCCTGAAAAGGCTCTGAAGCCTCTGCTGCTGCCTGCACTAGCTGGCCAACAAGTGTCATGCCAACCAGCCACCTAGAAGAAGAAGCCTTGGGCTCCAGATTCAGCGCGCAGCTGCTTAGGTAATCAGCTGCCATGGCAGGCGAGGCAGAAGCTACTGCTAAGAGCAGCTCAGCATGTCTGTCGACCTCTGTCACCTTTAGCTTGTGCAACAGCCGTGATAGCCTCGCTTGACCTGTAGAAGGCGAACCAAGTGTGCTGGCCAGTGTGCTGGCAAGTGTGCTGGCAAGTATGCTGGCAAGTGTGTTGGCAAGTGTGCGAGCAAGTGTGCGGGCAAGTGTGCTGGCAAGTGTGCTGGCATAAGTGTGCTGGCAAAAGACTGGTTTAATAAGCTTCCCCCACACGATTCCAAAATAAATGAGTTGCAAACTTGCCAACTTCATGAGGATTGTCACTTTGCCAGAGGCCTTTTGTGACTGCATGGAGCTTTGTAGCAGATGTGACAGCGTACTTTGATCTGCAACAGTGTACAAACGTACGCTGATGACATAATGTCTGTCGATGATAGCATGTAAAGTCAGTGGCACTATAGCCGTGCCTTTGACGCTCTGAGCTGATCTTTGACCAAGGCTCTATGTCAATCAGTGCCGCTGAGCAAGAAGAATGATTTTGCTTGAGGAAGCAGTTTGGCTGAAAGGTCACGAGGAGCACAGTTTCACTCCTTGCAACAATCACTGTGATGGCTTGAAAGGTGCTGAAAGTATTATCTGGTTGCAGGGATTGTTTCAAACAACGTAGAATCTGCAGCTGGTTGTTGACAGGCAACAGCTGACCTGCACTTGCTAATGGTTTCTGGTAGTCTTCTTCACCCTGTGGCTGCGCCTCATGACCCCCCCTGCCCTCAAGGGTGGGTAGCATCCCATGGGAGGGGTGGGTGCCCAGGGCCATAAGCATATCATGTGCTGCATTTGATGCATCCAGGGCTTTGCGACCACCACCTTCCCTTGCACTTACATAAGCCAGCTGCAGCACAGTGCTAAAGTAAACAACAACAACAACAATAATAGTGATAGTAATAATAATAATGATAATAATAATAATAATAATAATAATAATAATAATAATAATAACAACAACAACAACAATAACAATAATAATGATGACAATTGCAACAGTGTTGGTGCTTTCTGGCTCACGACGAGCCAGGTACAAGCAAAGTAAGTTTTGTCTCTCCCAAGCAGTCTGTTCTGAGCACTTCTGAGGGCTAGCTTGCTTGTCTAATTGCTTTTGGCAAAGTGCCTGCCCAATTGCTTGCAGCTTGCACTGTTGGGGAACACATAGTCAGTTGTTACGGCTGCAATCAAGCAATGCCCAAGGCAAATGTCTCACACATGTGTACCAATGTATTGCCGTGAATGCAAGCATGGCAGCCTAAAACAGGGATATCTTCATGATGACCATGTGCCATCAAATCATGCTGTCCGAGGTCACCTGAAGAAGAGCAGTGTCACTGAAAGCCTCAGCCTGCAGGGATGCTGGCAAGCCCTGTGATTCATGCAGGATCTTGCGCCCAATTAGCTCTAGGGTTTCAACGACCACTGCATGAGGATGAACAGAAAGGTGATGCAGCACAGCCGCCATCAATGGCCTGCAGAGCAAACACACTGATATTTTCTTATTCCCATCCAACATACAGACACAATGCACCTTGTACATACCAAAGCTGCAGCGTAGGCGCTTACTGCCTCAGACAGCAATGACAAGCGATGTCTGAACCACAAAACAACGCATACAGCTGAAAACCGTGCAGCCAGGTGTGCATGTCTGAACACCAGGCTGTCTGTAACCGCCGACAAGGCACCAAAGGTTGATTGGCAGAATTGGAGTCAGAGCAAGGGGTGTGACTGACAGTGGGCTGCAGGCAAATGAGACAACAGTCTGATTTACCACCATAAAGTATGGGATGTGCGTGTGTGTGTGACACTTCATGCAGGCAGCCGCCTTGCCTAGAGGAGACCACTGTTGTGAGTGTGTGTGCGTCTTCATGACGCAGGATAGCCTGTGCTAGGGTGACCAGCAGGGCACATGAAGGGCGCTTCAAGGGGTCCTTGTCACCCCAAGACCTTAGTAATGAGCTCTTGCCAGCTGTGTCATCGCCCTTCTTCCTGCAGTTCTCCCGCATGGGTGTATACTTGTCTGACGTCACAGTGTTTATGAGGTATGCTTGTGAACATACTGAAGGAGCCCTTGCAACTTTGCAGGCGTGCATGTAGCAATGACAACTAACAGATGGCCATCATATCCTGTTGAACCCTTCATGCTATAGCTGTCGTGCCAAATGCTTGTTAGCACCCTTCGCACTTTCATGTGACAGCTTGTTGCATCCCAGGGACTCAAGGTAGTCCACCAATACGGCAGAGGGCATTCGTTGCTTTGGGTGTTGTTTGAGCAATGAATCACAGCTAGAAGCTCGCGGCGGCATTGAGTCTCACTTTGGTGGATGAGCCAGGTTGATCAGAGCAGGCAAGCTCATGTCAAGCGTCTTGACGAGTCGTGTCGTGAGAGGAGTGCCTCGGCTGGTCATGGCAGCCAACAGGTATAGCGTGGCATTAGCTCTATACCGTATGGTGGAGCCAAGCTGCTGATGCAGGAATTTGGCATGTCGGGCCAATATGCTGTCAGCATATTGATCAAGCACAGTCTGGGTCTGAGACGCTGGCTGGGAAGGTGCACCAAGCTGCTCTGGACTCTGGACCTGACCATGCTCAATCAGCTGTGCAGATACAAGCAGCAAAGCTGTGCTGATGTGTTCATGGCGAATCTGCAGGAGCAGCGTGGCATTACGAGCTGTTGAATGCTAAGACAATGGAGTTGCAAAAATGAATGTGCATCCTCAGTCACCAATGCCTGCGTCTCCCATATCACTGAAAGCTCCTCCAGCCTTGGAGACAGACGCAGAAATGAGTTGCTCTCTTCCGCATCAGACCTTCGCAGCACCTCTCCAAGGTTGCGCAATCCTGCAGAATTTAAGTGGGTTTCGCACGCACCCCGTAGCAGTGCGAGTCAAAGCAGTTTCCGCGCGTGTTCCAACGCGCTTGCCTGTCAGCACTGTCCCAGCATCGCTGACGGCCCTTAATTGCTCGCATATATCGGGGAGAGCTGTGGGTTTGCTTGCAGCTGCCGGCTGCTCCAGCTGCTGCGCTTGATGCGACGCCGAAGTGGTTGTCGAGAACAACCCCGCCAACGTTCCTGGCATTCTCGGCGCGGTTTCACACCTACTTCGGCTCGCTGTTACCCTTTATGGCTCTCAGCTGACTGCTTGCAACACCAAATTTTTCAAGCTGGCGTTTCGCCTTGTCCGCTCGTCTCCAAGTCGGTTCGTCTTTCTAAGTCACGTGACAATGCACAGGCAGCGACGGTGGTTGGTGGCGACGGGCACTTGGATTTTGGAACAAGATAGCTGCTAGTCCTGTTGGGTCGCTTTTCCACACAATCTTGCTTGACAATCTTGATGATGCTTTTGCTGTTGGAAATGGTGCTAAGAACTTTTCTGGCTCCATAGCTGCTTGTTTGCAATCTGTTGGGCAGCCCATGCCTTTTGGCAGGGGCGCTGTTCCTATCCTGGAGATTGGTACAATCGTTGAAGCCCT